>VFQM010000236.1_pt1 | contig 67120 bp, 59 predicted proteins | sample 3512391 | NCBI WGS metagenome assembly VFQM01 (sample SAMN10412369, study PRJNA504923) | tailings metagenome | isolation source: Replicate 1 from Balatoc abandoned mine | place: Philippines | reverse complement strand
CCATCGTAGCCCAATTCAGATCAGAAAAGTCCTAATCCTAAATTGCATACCGAACACGTTAAATTGAGTTGAAGGTTTCACTATTGATTTTCAATTTTAAATTATTCTTTTCTTCGATATAATAATGCTTTCGTTTGTTTAAACTCTACAGAGTCTGTTAAAGAGAATTCATTTTCAATAATTTTTTTTTGATTTGGCAGAAATCCATTTATAGGCCAGCCCCCTGTGTAACGGTTATTCAGGAATAACCATAACCTGTCAGTAGTTTGTACAATAGAATCAAAATTGCATCTGTTCTGGTCTATGGGTATGGTAAGATTATTTTTTTGGAAGTAATAAGTGTGAAACCAACTTAGCTGAGAGAAAATGATTTTATCTGTGGGATAATTCTGTTTAAAGTAAGCAGCAACTTCCCTCCAGTCTTCAGCTCTTCTGGGTTTATACGGTGGCCTGGCAATAAATAGCATTAAAAGGCCACTAAGGAGAATTGTTATCATAGCATAGCTCCTAAACTTTTGGTAAGGAATTAATAAAAAGCCATATGCGATAACAATGATAATTGCAGGGACGGCAATAATAGTGTATTTAGGAGTCAGCAATGGTAATTTTAAAAGAGAGTATAAGAGCGGTATTAAGTATGAAAGTAAAATCCAGAGAATGATTGAGAGATGGCTAATCCATATTTTTTTAACCTTTATTTTTCGGTAAGTCTCAATAAATGCTAAACCGATGCATATAATAGAAAGTGCATAGGCTATTGGATCTTTTATGTAGGACCATAAGAACAGAAAGGGAAAATCAAATCCTACAGGCTTAACATGAAATGAATTGATTTGAATATCACTTAAGATAACATCCAACCAATGCCAAAGAGATAAGCCAGTAAGCAAACCTGCAATTAGACCTCCAATAATTAACCTTTTATTTTGTTTATAAATAATGATGATAACAATAAAAATGATGAATTGTGTAACAAACACGACCATTCCATAATAGTGCGTATTCAGTAAAAGAGAAGTGAATAGAATATAAAACAAGAAATTTATTGCTCTTGGGTTTTTTACTGACTTTAGAAAAAAGAGAAAGGAAATCGTTGTGAGCAGAAAAACAAGAGGATAGAACCTTATTTCCTTAGATATGTCAGTATGTGAGTAATTGATTGTTGTTAGAAAGGCTGTAAGTAGTCCTAGCTTTTCATCTTTAAGTTCTTTTCCTAAAAAGAAAATAGCAACTATTCCGATTAGTCCAAACAGGCAAGTAAGTGATCGCCCAGCAAAATCTGTAAACCCAAAAATCTTTAACCATCCATGAAGTAAAAGGAAAAAGAGCGGAGGCTGGTCATGAATACTGTAGGTGTATACTTCTGAGATTGTCTTTTCCGGGGCAGACCCTAACATACTGTAAATCTCATCTAACCACAGGCCAGCGTAAGTCAATTCAAAAAATCTTATGAAACCTCCTAACAGCAAAAGAATGAGTATGGCATGAGTAATGCGTAAATCAATTACTTTGTTGAAGATATTTAGCTTAATTGAAGCGTTCATTATATTTTAAAGTATAAAATGAAATAACTTGCTTCACTATATGCTCAATGTCTTCTGTTGCTAATTCTGTATAGAAAGGAAGTCTGATTAGTTGACAGCCATACTTTTCAGCGAACGGTAGAGAAACTTTACTTCCATTCATTTTTTCAAAGTAAGGACTTTGATGAAGCGGTAAATAGTGAAACACAGCTTGAATATTTTTTGCTTTAAGAAATGCTAATAGGTTATCACGCTCTTCTAAGGAAGCAGTTAGGAGGTAAAATAAATGCGCATTGTTTGTTGCAAATTCATCAATATGAGGCGACCCAAAATTTTTTATTTTAGCAGAAGAAAAAAGTGAGTAGTATTGTAGCCAAACATGTTTTCTTGTTTGTTGAATAAAGTCTAAACACTCAAGCTGTGCATATAGAAAAGCTGCAGTCAATTCTGATGGAAGGAAAGAAGAGCCCTTGTCAACCCACCTATATTTATCAACAATACCCCTAGAGAATGCAGATCGGTTGGTTCCTTTTTCCCAAATAATTTCTGAACGCTCAATAAATTGACTGTCATTGACAACAAGCATTCCTCCCTCACCAGAGATTATATTTTTAGTTTCATGAAATGAGAAGGCTGCTAAATGGCCAATAGATCCTAGTGGTCGTCCCTTATAGTATGAATCAATGGCTTGAGCTGCATCCTCTATTACATAAAGGTTGTGCGCGTTGGCAAGTTCCATTATCGCATCCATGTCACAAGCCACTCCAGCATAATGAACAACAACAATAGCTTTAGTTTTCTTAGTTATAAGCGAACTTATATGAGATGGACTAACATTGGGATTTAATTCATTTGAATCAGCGAAAACAACTTTAGCGCCATTTAGAACAAAGGCATTTGCTGTTGAAACAAAAGTATAAGCTGGGATAATCACTTCATCACCAGGGTTTATATCAATAAGTATTGCTGCCATTTCGAGAGCCGCTGTGCAGGAGTGGGTTAGGAGAGTCTTTTTAAATCCGTATTTATTCTCAAAAAAATCATGACATAATTTTGTGAAGTGACCATTCCCTGATAATTTTTCAAATTTTATTGCAGCTTGAATATTATCAAATTCTTTCCCAGTAATATAAGGCTTATTAAATCCAATCATTGTTTTATCCTTTAGAAATAATAATGATGCCAACAATAACTAATATACTACCTAATAATTTGTAAAGATTGAAGGTTTCATTAAGTAGAGAGACGCTTAGTATCATAACTATTACATACGAAAAACTCATTAGGGGATAAGCCTTTGAAAGCTCGAAATCTCTCAAAGCAGCCATCCAAGTCAGACTACCGATAAAAGCTGAAATGAAACTGGAAAATATGTAGGGATCGATAAGTAGTTTAGTCAAAAAGAGGAGTTTTTCAATTAAAGAATTAGGTATGTTATTAAAAAAACCCAAGCGCCATTTTAAAATTAGTTGACCATAAGCAGTAAAAAAAATGGTAAGCAGAATATATGTGTACCCCATATAGTATTATTTTCTTACTAATATTGTAAAATCATACTGATTGTAATCATGTAGTAGCGCTACGTTTTTTGAGAAATTCCTTTGGCAGTAATCAAACAGAAAACAGGGATCAGCATAATATAATTCTCTTTTCATGAAGTCTTTGTCAGAATACTTTGTCAATAGATTAAAAGCAAATCCCCTCCTGCTGTTGTGGTTCATGTGCTCTAGTGTTTCTAGAATATAGCTTTCCCAAAGCTCATCAGTTTGTTCAAATCGAATGTTGAAAATGCCACTTGCAACTGTATAATCTGCTGGTGTTAATTCATTGACTTTTTCTATTAGCTTAAATTCTAGATTTGATGTTTTTGAATATCTATTTTTTGCTAGATCAATCATTCTAGGTAGCATATCATACCCTGTATAAGTAAACGGAAAATTATTGTTTTGAAGGAATGGAATCAAATCCCCTGTTCCACAACCCAAATCATTTATTGAACTATTTTTTGTAGGATCTAATATTTTAATCAGTTGTTCAAATCTGATAAGCTGCGCTGCCTCATTTTTCCAACCAACTCCTTGAGAAGTAACGCCAAAGCTAGAAATGTTCTGATTATAAAATTCAGTAAACTTATTTAATAGATTCATCTTTGTATATTTTTTTTATAATACTAATTGGTCTGTCTTTGATCTCGATAAAGATTTTTGATAGATATAAACTTATAATTCCAAGTAAAAAAATTATAACTCCGCCAATAAGCCATAATGATGCCATAATACTTGCCCAACCTTCTATTTCCACACCCCATGTCCATTTCTTTATTAAAATGCTTATGAAAACGGATCCAGAGATTATTAGCCAGATCAACCCGATAAAAAAAATTGAGTAAAGCGGCCTATGAGTAAGAGATGTAATAATCTCAATGCCCATCTTTAATTTTTTGAAGAGCGTATACGTTGATGTGCCTTTACTCTCCTTGTTGACAAAAACCCCTACCTGATTAAAACCCGTTAATGCAAAAATTGACCAAACATCTAATGATTTTTCTTTGAAACTAAGCACAGCTTCAACATATTTTTTTTTCATAAGCCTTGCAGTCAAGGTGTTTTTTGGGTAATCCACTTCACCAAGAATATGCAGAAAGCTATAAAAGAATCTGCCTGTGGTACGTTCAAAAAAACCACCTTTTCTTGTGGATTGTACTCCGTAAACTACATCAATACTGTTATTATTACGCTGTTTCTCCCAAAATACTAGAAGTAAGGATGGATCTTCTTCCAAATCACAATCAATAAGAAAAATAAAATCTCCCCCGGCATGTTGAAGTCCGGTTACAATTGCTTGATGATGCCCAAAATTCTTTGAAAGTTCGACAAGTGTTATTCTATGATCTTTTTTCTGAAGATCAAGCACAATTGATGAAGATTGGTCAGGAGATCCATCATTTACAAAAATAAGCTCGTAATCTTGTGTTATAATTTGTGCAGCCTCCCTTACTCTAAAGTAGAATTCAGACACGTACTTTTCTGAATAGAATAGTGTTGTTATAATGGAAAGCTTCATTTTATATTATTTTTTTTAAAAATTTTATTGAGTTAGGGCCCTCATTAAATATTAGATCAATTATAGAGACTTGATGCTCAAATGGAGGATGTAGCTGATTGTAAGTTAGATAATTACTATAATCTGCCCAGCGCACGGTTATGTCTTTTTCTGCAAATAAACTAACATCTAAATAATTTTTTGCTGATGGTCCGGAGATGTATTCGGTAGCATTAAGTTGTAAGCAAATCTCTAGTAACTTTTCAGTTTTCCTGCCTGTGCAGCTGAAATCCATTGACCAGTGGAGTGGGGTTTCAATACCAATTAATGAGTTTATATGTTCGATAAACTTTCTGTTTATTGAGCTAAGCGTTTGGTCATTATCATTTAAATAAATTTTTTGGAAATCTCCAATGTATTTTTCGAAATAGGGGGCTTTTTTGTAGGCTTCTGTAAGAGCATTGAAATGATCAACCCTCCATTCATTGTTTGATGTTTTAACATCTTTGATTTTGATTGAATAATTATTTTTTGAATCTACAGGAATTGTTAACCATTTTAAACCACTTGCAGTCTTGATAAGATTTCGATTACGCCAGTCTCTTCTGGTGTACTGAACATCATCCAGGAATACAAATGCATCGGATGCCCTTATAATATCAAAGTACCCTTTCCAGGGCAAATAACTTGATTGTATAATAGCTACTCTTTTGGTCATTGGTAAAATTTTGTGAATTGTTAAAATGATTCATCCATTTTACTTGATCTACAAACTATTCTTAGATTATAAGATTGATGAAATGATATGTTTAAGTGAAATTGAGTTCTAAAACCTTAAAATTGGCAATTTTTGGGAAATAAAATTGAACTCCCCCCTCTAAACATCAAACATTATAAATATTATTAGAACAGTTGAAATTTGGCAAAACATAGGCACCTTTGCGATAAATTTAGATTTATCTCGGCTTAAATTTCTAATTAATGCAAAATAGTCTCTCGATGGACGGCCTAAAGAAGGTTATGGACTTAGGTTTGTTAGGCCTTTGTTTAGCAGTTCTTTCACTCCCCTGGCCAATAAAAATTAACAGTATTTGCATAATTTTATTGGTTCTAATCGCTATCTATTCCATAGACAAGAAATTCCTTAAGGAGCGTTTAAAACTTGAGAACTCCTCAATATTGATACTATTTTTCCTTTATTTTTTTCTTCATATAGTAGCTATTACCTACTCTTCAAACACTCTTCAAGGTTTTAAGGCACTTGAAAAGAAATTGGCCTTTTTGATAATCCCTGTATGTGTTTTAATATTGATGAAATCCAGGATAACCAGAGGTGTTATTCTTAAATTTTTTCTATTATCTATTTTAGTGGCAACATTCGTGTGCTTGGTTATTAGTTTTAAAAATAATATTGATGAAAACTTAAAAAATGGGCTCCCCATTTTTTCACTTAATAAGTGGTTTTATACATATCGTTTGTTATCGTATAACATAGGTATTCACCCTGCCTATCTTTCATTTTTTGCATCTATTGGGGTAGTGTATCTCCTAACTAAAACCATCCTGAAAGAGAAATTTAGATTAAATCTTGAATGCTTAGCGCTAACTTACTTATTGAGTTTTATCGTGCTGCTGTCTTCAAGGAACATTATGATTACATGTTTTGGATTGGTGGGCTTCGCATTTATTTATGCAATTTGGAAATATAGAAGTTGGAAACTCGTAGGTCTAGCTGCAGTTATTTTTTTAACTGCAATTACATTTCTTTTTTTAAATGATGTTGCGTTGGATCGTTTGAGTGTGGTTTTTGAATCGGGTAATGGGGGATCAAATTGGGGTAATTTGGCTATTCGCTTACAAGAATGGGAGGCATCACTCTTATTGATTAAAGATCATTTTTGGCTGGGTGTATCACCTTCAGATGTAAACGGAGAATTGATAAAAGTCTATCAAAATAAAGGATGGGATCAACTGGCAAAAGAATCATTTAATAGTCATAATCAGTATCTGCAAACATTTTTAAGCTTAGGTGTTTTGGGTATTTTAACTCTACTAGCAATTATTTTTATTTCATTTCGAAAGGCGTTTATTAAAAGAGATTTCATCTACACAAATTTTTTGATCTTGTTTTGTGTTTTTTCAATTTCAGAGTCTACACTTGAAGTGCAAAAGGGAATTGTTTCATTTGTGCTATTGAGCACTATATTTTATTATTCGGCAACCCTACCTGAAACCAAAAATGATTAATATTAGAGCATTTAATACTTCATCGAAAAAAAAGAAACGAGTAGCTATTATAGGTACTGCTGGTATACCTGCCAATTATGGAGGCTTTGAAACACTTGCGGAGTATCTTGTAGAAAATTTGAGTAATGACATTGATTTTATTGTTTACTGCAGCAGTACAAACTATCCTGATAAACATAAATTCTATAAAGGTGCAAGATTATTTTATTTGCCAATTAGCGCTAACGGCAAATGGAGCATTCTTTATGACTCTTTAAGTATAATTCATAGTTTATTTTACGTAGACACTTTACTCGTATTGGGGGTGGGCGGTGCCTTTATTTTACCGTTGGTTAGATTTTTTACGTCTAAGAAAGTAATAACAAATATTGATGGACTAGAATGGAAAAGAAATAAGTGGGGTAAGTTAGCAAAATCTTATTTATTTATTCAGGAGTATATTGCAGTTAAAAATTCACACGTAATTATTGCCGACAATAAAGGTATTCAGGATTACGTAAGTGGCAAATATAATATCTCGAGTTCTTTAATCGCCTATGGTGGTAGTCATGCCTTTCTTTCAGATCTTCGGAACGAGACAATTCAACGTTTTAAGATAGAAGTACCATATGCATTTACAGTATGTAGGATTGAACCTGAAAATAATGTTCACCTAATTCTGGAGGCTTTTTCTAGGACAAGCAAATTCATCATTTTTGTTGGTAATTGGGACTCCAGCGAATATGGACGTAAGCTTAAAGCCAAGTATAATAAGTTTACAAATATAAAAATCATCGACCCAATTTACGATCAAACCCTTCTCAATGAAATAAGGGGGAATTGCGCTTTGTATGTACATGGACATAGTGCCGGTGGTACAAATCCGTCTCTTGTGGAAGCAATGTGGCTAGGATTGCCAATATTTGCGTGGGATGTTAATTATAATCGATACACAACCTCTAATAAAGCTCACTTTTTCGCATCCTCTGAACACCTGATCGATTTGTTAAGTAATCAATCAGAAGATCAGATGCAGGCAATGCGATGCATATTAAAGGATATTGCCCAAACGGAATACAATTGGGTTAAAATAGCTCAATCCTACCAAGCTTTATTCTGAAAGGAAGATGTTTTTTGCGAAAGCTTATTAGGAATTCTGATAAGTATTTTAAAGATTATTGTCACATATTGACTTACATCTTTTTAGAAAAAGTTCTTAATCTATTCATTATAACAGGTACTTCAACCTAATGCTTGGTGCATGCTTTAAAAAGGTCAAATGATTAGTGTTGTTATAGTTAATTCCGGTGAAGAGTCATTTGGATGGTGAGTTGTCAGAAGTTTTTCGATCAGTACTTTATTGACGATAAATGTAGTAGGTACTGGTTTTTTACTTTTTTTTTTTTACTTTTCATTTTTTGAAAAGCATTGTGAATAAACTAGCTATTCTTCCGCTCACCAAATCATTAGTTCTACTAATGTTAACTCTGTTTATATTCACAATCCCTCTACCTATCAAACTTCATAACATTGCTATAGTCATTTGTTTGTTGCTTTTTATAATGTTTATGAATTGGAAGGAGGTACTTAAGTCTAAATTGAAAGATCACCCTGCTCTAATTTTATGTATTTTACAGATCGTAATTATTGCAGTAGGTCTTTTACATTCTAAAAATTACAAAGTTGGAATTAATGATTTAGAGAGAACATCATACCCAATTGCAATAATTCCCATAGTTTACCTAATGTGGTATTATAAACAGTCTATTTCTAGACTCCTGAAGTTTTTCACGATAAGCTGTTTAGGGGTAGCGATTTTGGGTATTGCTTCATCATTGATTTTAGATGTAAGTCCATTTTCTGAATTCTCTGAACACGGACATGAAAAGTTTCTTGTTTACACGGGTATCCAACCGTTATATATATCTATCTATTTTCTAACGGTTCTGTTTTATTTACTAGAATCATTAAGAACTAACTATTATCAATTAAGTTTCAATAAGAGATCTGCATTAGTGGCCACCAGTCTATTGGTAATTGTCAGTATTATTTTTCTCAGATCTAAAACAGCTCTATTATTATTACCAACCTTACTTATTGTATATCTATTAATAGTATTAAAAAAGCGAGGTTGGTTGGTGGTTTTCATGTTGATGTTTATTGGACTATCAGTATTCTTGATGGATAGAAAGAACTCTTTGAAAGTAATAGATAAATATGGCGCTGTATCAAAGGCTTTCGACCAACGTTTATATATTTGGAGAGGAGCTATTGAAGGCATAAAAACCTCTCCATTGGTAGGAGCTGGAACTGGAGACGCTCAGGAATTATTAAATGCAGGATATGCTAAAATTGGCTACCAGGAGGGAATTGATAGCCAGTTTAATGCCCATAATCAGTATTTGCAATTCATGGCTAGAAATGGATTAATTGAACTTCTCTGTTTCTTGGTTATCCTTGGCTACTCCTTTTGGAAATCAACTAAGCAATCCAATTATACCTTCCTCATGTTCAACATACTGGTATCATTGGTCATGTTAACGGAATCCTTCTTAAGTGTACAAAAGGGCATAGTATTTTTCTATTTCTTCCTATTGGCCTTTATTTACCTGCCTGAGAAAAGGCAAGAAGCACCTCAAATTTGACGGATAGTTCACTTTTTGTGTATTTTGCGTCAAAATGTGCCTATGGCCAATCTTGTAGCATCAACTGTAACAGCTTTTGTATTCTCTTTTTTGATTCTTCCAGTGGTAATTAAGTATTCACTGAGTAAGAACTTGGTAGATATTCCAGGAAGAAGGAAGATTCATAAAAAAATAACACCTTCATTGGGGGGTATTGCTATATTTCTTGGGTTCTTTTCCTCAACCTTTATCTGGAACGATTTAAGTGAGTTGTCCCGAATAAAATTTTTCCTGGTCCCCCTTTTTATTGTATTTGTGATTGGGGTAAGGGATGATCTGGTACCACTTAAGGCTACAGTTAAGTTGATGGGGCAAATAATAGCGATCGCTATCCTTATTTTCTTCTTTGATATACGACTTACAGGCCTTTATGGATTATTCACTATACACGAATTCCCGCTATGGGCAAGTTATTTATTAACCTTAGTGTCCATTGTAGTCATAACAAATGCTTTTAATCTGATAGATGGTTTGGATGGTTTGGCTGGAACGATATCTAGTATAGCCTTAATGTTTTTTGGAATCTGGTTCTACCTGGCGGGTGATCTTATCTTTTCCTTACTAGCTTTTTCGATGTTTGGTGCCCTCTTGGCCTTTTTAATTTTTAATTGGGAGCCTTCGGAGATTTTTATGGGTGATACTGGTGCCTTGGTGATTGGACTTACTCTATCCGTTTTCGTTATTCATTTCATAAACCTTAACCAAGCTACTCCTGTTGATGCGTATTACAAATTTACAGCCTCCGTAGCTACTGGTGCTTGCATTATTATAATTCCACTTATCGACACAGCTCGTATTATTATACTGCGTCTCTCTAAGGGGCAATCTCCATTAAAACCGGATAAAAGTCACATTCATCATGCGATTATGCGTTTAGGTATGTCGCATAGTCAGACCACGATGATTTTGGCCATTGTCCATGTTTCCTATATAGTATTGGCGATTTTGGCCATGAACTATGGTGAAAACTGGGTGCTTTTAGGCCTAATCATTTTTTCGATCATCTTAAGCGTATTTTTGGACAGATTGATACTGAAACGCAAAGCTATCAAAGACATTTAAATCAATGGAGCATTTAATCACAGCTATAAAGGAAGAGGTTGAGAACTATCAAGTGGCATCTGCAGATCAATTGGAGGCTTACAGGTTGGCTTTTATTAGCAAAAAGGGTAAAGTTTCCGAACTCTTCGAAACCCTCAAAACACTCCCTAAAGAAGACAAACAACGCTTTGGTAAGCCCTTAAATGAGCTTAAACAGCTCGCAGAAGGTAAGTTTGCTGAGTGGCAGGAAAAACTTCAATCAAGCGCCTCTAATGCAACGCTGGATATTGACTTTACCTTGCCATCTGTGCCGGAAAAGTTGGGTAACCAGCACCCACTTACACTTACCCGTAACCGCATTATTGAGATATTCGAACGCCTTGGCTTCTCCGTGGCCGATGGCCCTGAAATAGAGGATGACTGGCATAATTTCTCTGCCCTTAATTTTCCGGAAAACCACCCGGCCCGCGAAATGCAGGATACCTTTTTTGTGGAGAAGAAAGGGCAAAACGGAGCCGAACAAGACCTGTTGTTGCGCACCCACACCAGCAATGTACAGGTACGCCTGATGAAGGATCAGAAGCCTCCCATTCGTGCCATCATGCCTGGTCGTGTTTACCGCAATGAAGCCATTTCAGCCAGAGCACACTGTTTTTTCCATCAGGTGGAAGGCTTGTATGTAGACAAAAACGTAGGCTTTGCAGACCTTAAACAAACGCTCTATCATTTCGCTAAAGAGATGTACGGACAGGATACGAAGATCCGTTTCCGTCCTTCATTTTTCCCTTTTACTGAACCTAGTGCCGAGATTGATATCTCTTGTCTGATCTGCAAAGGCAAAGGCTGTAACGTATGTAAATACAGTGGCTGGGTAGAAATTGCCGGCTCAGGAATGGTACATCCTAATGTGTTAAAAAACTGCGGCATCGACCCTGAGGAGTTTACTGGTTTTGCTTTCGGTATGGGTATTGAACGCATCACCATGCTGCGCTACCAGGTTAACGATCTGCGACTTTATTCTGAAAACGATCTTCGCTTCTTGCGCCAGTTCAGCACGGTAGTTTAACAGCCTGTTATGAAGGTGCCTTTTGTTGATCTTACTGCTCAGTACAAAAGCATACAACAGGAACTGGACACTGCTGTGGCTGAGGTAATGGCCTCGGGGCACTACATCAAGCATAAGTATGTAGATAAGTTCGAAAAGGCATTTACTACCAAACTTAACATCGCTAATTGTATTGGTGTAGGAAATGGTACTGATGCTTTGTTACTTTCATTAAAGGCTTTAGGCATTCAGGCTGGAGATGAAGTATTAACACCGGCACTCAGTTGGATTTCTACTGCAGAGGTTATTTCTCACTTGGATGCAAAGCCTGTATTTGTTGATGTTGATCAGGATTACTTTACCATTGATTTAGCTAAAGCCAGGCAAGCTGTAGGCGCAAGAACTAAGGCAATCATTGCTGTGCACCTATATGGCCAGCCCTGCGACTTGTATGCACTCAGGCATTTTTGTGATGAATACAACCTTGCTCTGATTGAGGATTGTGCACAAGCACATTTTTCAACTTTTGCGGAATCTGTGACAGGCACTGTAGGCGATATTGCTGCTTTTAGTTTTTATCCAACAAAAAACCTGGGAGCAATGGGCGATGCCGGTTGTGTAGTGAGCAATGATCAGGTATTGACAGACAAGGTAAGAAGACTTGCCAACCATGGTGGGCTTACTAAAAACGAACATCTTTTTGAAGGAATCAACAGTAGGCTTGATGAACTACAAGCGGCTATTCTCTTGGTTAAATTGAAATATATTGATCAATGGAACTCAGCCAGAATTAACCATGCAGCGCAATATTTTGCAGAACTGAGTTTGGTTAATGAAATCCAACTACCCAAGAAACTGAAAACAGCAAAACACACATATCATCAATTTGTAATAAAGGCAAAGCATCGCAATGATTTGCAACAATACTTATCTAAGAAAGAAATAGTAACGGACATACACTATCCCTTGGGATTGCCATTTGAACCAGCTTATGCTTATCTTCGACACAGTGAAAAGGATTTTTCGGTGGCCTATCAGCTGCAAAACGAAATTCTTTCATTACCTATCTATCCTGAGTTGAAGCATGAGCAAATAAGCTATGTGTGCAAATCGATTAAAGAATTTTACTGCATATGAAAAACATTAAAACAATTCTAGTAGCAGGTGCAGGCACTATGGGGCAGGGTATAGCACAAGTCTGTGCTCAGGCTGGCTATGCTGTTTACTTGTTCGATGTGCAACCTGAATTTATTCAGCGTGGTCTTTTAAACATTGATAAAAGCCTGGCAGCGCTGGTCAGCAGGAATAAATTAACTCAAGAAGAATCAGTTGCTATTGCAGGGCGTATTAAAGGAACCGAAACAGTAGATGTGCCTGCTGATTTAGTGGTAGAGGCTATTGTGGAGGATGCAGAAGCTAAGCGCAAATTATTTGCTGCTATAGAAAAGGTAGTCTCCCCTTCAGCGATCTTAACCTCAAACACTTCATCTATTCCCATCACGCAACTTGCGGCTTCCTTAAGGCATCCTGAGCGTTTGGCAGGTTTACACTTTTTTAATCCTGCTCCTGTTATGAAACTGGTAGAGATTATCAGTGGTGCGGCAACAGATCCTATGGTAGTTGAAAAACTACAGGAGTTTGTAAAAGCAATTGGAAAGGTGTCGGTTATTGCTAACGATGCCCCCGGCTTTATTGTAAATCGTGTGGCCAGACATTTTTATGTAGAGTCCTTGAAGCTTGTTGAAGATGGTGTAGCAAGCCATCAGCAAATAGATGAATTATTGCGCGCCTCAGGTTTTAAAATGGGGGCTTTCGAGTTAATGGATTTAATTGGTATTGACATCAATTTTTCTGTCACTTCCTCGTTATACAATGGATTTCACCAGGAGCCACGCTTTAGACCCAGTCGCGTACAGCAACAAAAAGTGTTGGCGGGCCATTTAGGTAAGAAAAGTGGGAAAGGATTTTATGATTATTCAAAGTCTTAAGAAACATAAGCTTTTACTGATTGCGCTATCAGTCCTCTTATCATGTCAGGCACAATTGAGTGACGATGAAATTCCTCTAGTTCCCTTTGAACCGATTGTGTTGAATATAGCCCTGCCCAGTTATGCAGCTCTTCAATCTGTTGGTGGCTACAAAGAGCTAAGTTCAGGAGGAACTCGTGGCATTATTTTATACAGGCGTGATGCGTCTACAATTTTGGCGTTCGAGAGAAACTGCTCTTTTCAACCACAAGATGCCTGCGCCACAGTTAATGTTCACCCCTCGGGACTTTATATGAATGATGCCTGTTGTGGTTCTACTTTCCGCTTCGACAACGGTAACCCAAGTGGAGGATCTGCCTGGAGAGCCTTAATTCAATACAATACTACCCTGATAGGTAATACGCTTACCATTACAGACCAAACCATTAATTAATTCGCACAGGAAGCCTAACGGTAAAAGTGGAGCCAACACCTAATGATGATTCAAGGTGAATTGATCCTGAAAGTTTATCTAGAGTTTCTTTGACAATATACAAACCAAGTCCTGAACCCTGAGATTTTTCATTAGCACGATAGAACATGTCGAAAACCCGCTGATGATATTCTGGCGAAATACCCTGGCCATTGTCCTCAACTTTAAGGTAGAAGCCAAAATCAGTTGTGAGTACATGTAAACGTATAAAGCATTTTTCTTTACTCTTATCGTGGTAACGAATGGCATTCGATATCAGGTTAGACAGTATGATGGTTAGTCTGCTTTTGTCGGATAACACCTCAAGATCATGGGGAATGTCTGATTCAAAAATTATGTTTTGCGCTTCCGGAGCATAATGAAGTGTTTCCCAAACCTCATTAACCAAACTGGAAAGATTAATATTTTCCTTTCCTACATGCAGTCGGTTATTACGAGAGTAGTCGGTAATGTCTTTAATAAATTTATCCAACGAGGAAACCCTGTCGCGCATCATGCCGAGGTATCGCCTTGCCTCGGCTTTATCATTACTGTTTTCGATAATATTTATTAACCCTAATAACGAAGTGAGTGGTGCACGAAGGTCGTGGGATGTACTGTACACAAACCTGTCTAATTCATTATTGGCTTTCATCAGCAGCTTATTATTTTGTACTAGCTGCATATCATTATAATAGTTCAGGTTAATAAGCAGGTACACCATCATGGCGCCCGTAGGTAGGCCAATGGAGAAGTTAATGATTACATTTAATAATAACTCATCCTGTGTATAATCTCTTTTTGGCAAGAATGAAAAATCAATAAAGTAAGCCAATACAAAAAGTGTGTATGTAAAGGCAGCAAAGAGTATAGACCATAGCCGCATGGTGTAATCAAAAACAACAAAAGAAGCCATGCTGGTTAGTAAAAAGAAAATAAAGGCCCCTGAGTTTGGTGATTCGCTGGAGGCAAGTAAGTATACGACAATATTAATGGTTGGCAGAAGGAAATAATTGGCCGTACAGTGATCTCCCTTGCGATGAAAAGTAATAGAGTAGCCAAGGAAGAATAGGGGTACAACATACACCATAACGGTTAATGGGGTTACTTGGCGTATGCTCACCTCAATAAGTAAGTAAATTGTCAGGATGAACATAGCCATTAAGGCAAATTGTCCTGATAGCATTGCCCTTTTGTACTGTCCTCTGGATTCTATGTAATTACCTTCACCAATAATCAGGTTTCGGATTGTTTTTTTAAAATTCTCGCAGCTAAAATTCACAAGGCAAATATATTGTGCCCTGGAGGCTGCCTTTCTCCATTTTTGCAGTCCGTAAAATGCATGCAAGGTTTTGTGAAAAAAATGAATATTGACCTATGCAAACGTTCGCTATTGGGTTAATCAAAGGAATTTTACTTATTTGTAAGTGATGTTATCTACAAAAATCAAAAAGATTGGACTTGCCCTTGCTTTCTCACCACGCATGGAAGCCATGATGGCTGAAGCAATGCGCCTGGTATTGCGCTATAACAGCCATTTGATTTTAGTGCATGTAGGCGATAAGTCTGATGATGCTGAGAAAAAAGTTGCTCAACTTATTGCTAATTATACAATTGAAAAAGAACGAATTAAAATTCTGTGGAAGAAGGGTGATCCCGCAGAAAGTATTTTAAAAGCGTGTAATGACGAAGAAGTTGACCTGCTTATTGCTGGTGCACTGAAAAAGGAAAACCTGATGCAACACTACCTGGGTTCAGTCGCACGCAAAATTTTAAGAAAGGCAAATTGCTCGGTGTTAATGCTGACTAACCCAACTACAACGCCAAAGCCATTTAATAATATTGTTGTAAATGCAGAAGACAGTGCTTATGTACATGAGGCCTTAAGTATGGCTTGCGCTATTGCTCAGCATGATTCAGCTGCATGGGTTCACGTAGTTAGAGAAGTTAAACTATATGGACTAAGCATGGCAGCAGTAGATGATTGTACTGAAGAAGAATATAATGAGGTACGTAATGGATTACTCAAAACAGAAATTGAAAACGTTGAACAGCTACTACATAAAATTCCACACACAGGAGTTAAAATAAACATCAAGTTATTATCTGGCAAATCTGGTTTTGAATTATCAAAGTTTGCGCAAAGGAAGCAAGCAGACCTTTTAGTAGTGGGTGCTTCTTCACGAAAATTCTTTTTATTTGATAGGGTATTCACTCACGACCTCGAATACATTTTTGAAGACCTGCCCTGTAATCTGTTAATCGTAAATCCTACAAAAAGAAAGGAGGCAGGCAATGGATAAGCTTTCTCAAATGGAGGTAATGAAGTTGCTTATGCAGTTGGCAATTATGTTAATTGCTGGCCGCCTCTTTGCAGAGATTGCCAGAAAACTGAAACAACCTACTGTGGTAGGTGAAATTGCTGCAGGTATTATTTTGGGGCCTACCATTTTAGGGATGATTTCACCAGAATGGTTCGAGGTAATTTTTCCATCGGGTTCTTCTGGATTAGTATTAGATGGTTTTGTACAGATAGCTGTAGTCATGTTGCTATTTATTGCAGGCCTTGAAGTTGATTTACACATTGTCTTACAGCAAGGTAGACAGGCCGTATTTACCAGCACACTTGGGCTGATTATACCATTTGCCATAGGATTTGTTTTTCCTTATTTCTTTCCCGAATTTTTTGGTTTTGCAAATGGCGATCACCTCGCCTTCGCTCTTTTTATGGGCACTTCCATGGCTATAACAGCATTGCCTGTAATTGCCCGAATCTTAATGGATCTTGGTATTTTCAGAACCCGAATGGGAATGTTGGTCATTTCGTCCGCTATGATTAACGACTTAATCGGTTGGCTGATTTTTTCTGTAGTGCTTGGTATGATTGGTAAAAATCATCAGAATGTAACGTTGTGGCAAACTATTATGTTGACGCTCGGCTTTACTGCTTTTATGCTCACCATAGGCCGGGGTGTTTTAAACAGAATACTACCATGGATAAATAAAAAATTAGCCTGGCCAGGTGGTCTATTATCACTTTCGCTTGCTATGTGCTTTCTGGCCGCCTCATTTACTGAGTATATCGGTATTCATGGAATTTTTGGTGCTTTCATTTTTGGTGTAGCACTTGGCGATTCTGAGCACATGAGCGAACGTGCTAAAGAAATAATCCATCAGTTTATTAACAATATTTTTGCGCCTCTTTTTTTTGTAGCCATCGGCTTGCGTGTAAATTTCGTAACAAACTTTGACCTGGGTCTTACTATTGCCATTATTATAATTGCCTTTGTAGGAAAAGTTATGGGTAGTGGCTTTGGTACACGTTTGGGTGGCTTTAGTTGGAAGGAATCTTTAGCAGCCGGGTTTGGAATGAACGCCAGAGGCGCCATGGAAATTATTTTGGGTTTAATCGCTTTGGAGAATGGTTTGATTAACGAAAAGGTTTTCGTTTCTCTGGTCATTATGGCACTCATCACCAGCATGACAAGCGGGCCATTAATGAAATGGAGTCTAAGCCGTAAATGGAAAGATTAGCCTGTAAAACAGTACTATAATTTTTTAACAAGGCTGTATCTTTTTTGCAATCTGCCGTTTTGGTGCTTGAATGCTTGTATGATACGGACTTTAAAAACACTTGAAAACGAACCAGACCTGATTGAGCAGGCTAAGCTTAGTGCTGAAGCGTTTCGTCCGCTCTATGATCATTATTATAAAACCATTTTCTTATTTATTATTCACCGTGTTGGTGAAAAAGAACTTTGTGCAGACCTCACTTCTCAGGTTTTTTTAAAAGCCCTTCAAAACATAAAACGCTACCAATATAAAGGGCTTCCATTTTCGGCCTGGTTGTACCGTATTGCTATAAACGAAATTAATGATTTTTTCAGAGGTCAGGCCAAACAGCGTTATGTGGCTATTGAAGAGACTCAGCTGCAGGCACTGCACGCAGAGTTGACAGAAGAGTTTTCTATAGAACATTTACAGATCAGACTTGAAGAGCTTTTGCAGAGACTTGAGCCTGACGAACTTCATTTATTAGAGTTGCGCTTTTTTGAAAGCAGACCCTTTAAAGAGGTGGCAGCCATTTTAAATATATCAGAAGTGTATGCGAAAGTGAAAACTTATCGAGTCCTGGATAAACTAAAGAAATATTTTGTCGGTAGAGCATGAAAAATAAAGTAACAATAATGAATAAGCGTCAGGGATTAGCCGATGAAGAGATAGATCGCTTCAAGAATTTTGATGATTTGCTTTCAAAGTATAAAACAGCGCCTATCAGCACTGGAAGAATGCAAGGAGTAAAGTTGATTGTGTCAATGGTGATTATAGGAGGGACAGCCTTCTCTGTTTATTATCTGACTAAAAATAATGCAGAGGAGATAACTACACATAAGCAAGCCAATGAGGTAGTCAATACAGAAGAAAAAGATAACAATAAGGTTTTAACAGACACAATTATCACAATCGTAGAAAATAAATCAAACAGCGAACAAAAACCCGTACAAAAAGAAGTAATAGAACAAAAGTCAGAGGCAAAGAAAGAAACACCGATACCCTCTACAACACCTGTTTATATTCAAGCTGAACCTATAGAGGGCTACGCTCATTTATATGAATACTTTAATAAGGAACTTATTTATCCTGCTATAGCACTGAAAGACTCCATTCAGGGAGTACTCACAGTAAGCTTCACCATTAATAAAGATGGACTTCCTGAAAATTTGAAATTCACCAATTCACTTGGTCAGCCCTTTGAAGAAGAAGCAACGCGTTTAATCCTAAATATGCCAGCATGGAAACCTGCTACCTTAAATGATCAACCGGTAGCCAGCAGGTTATCCTTGCCATTAACTTTTCAAATCCAACCAGTAAAAAAATAAATTGAAACGAATGAGGCCCTTATTCATACTTATGACCCTACTCTTATGTTATCGGGTACAAGGTCAGCGTTTTGAGCTAAGGCAAAATTTGCCTTTGCCCGATTCTATTCAATCTACCTTCATTGATGTGGCAGATTTTGATAATGATGGTCTGTTAGATGTAATCATGCTTGCCTCTGGCGATAATGATTCAGATTATCTTCTTTTTATTAAAGGGGATACTGTTAATGTCCCGGCCATAGTAACAAATACAATTGCGATAGGTGATTTTGTAAGCTATGCACTAAGAGATTATGACAGTGATAATGATGTTGATATTATATTGTTTGGAACACCAACCCGACTTTTGCGCAATTCAGGAAGCTTTTTATTTGTAACGGAAGAAATTGACCTTCCTTCGTTTACTAAATCAATATTTACTGATTTGAATAATGATGGCAGAAATGAACTTATAGGGAGTACTGAGCTTGAAGGCGATCTAAGCCTGATTATTCTGAAAGAAAATCAGACAAATATCTGGGAAGCTATAGGAGATACATTAAGATTAGACGTGTCCTCAATTGATGCAATCGATGCAAACCATGATGGTGTCATAGATATTTTTGTCAGTGGCAGGTATGATCCGGATTCTGTTTTTACAGGTTTCTTGATTAATAATGGGGATTACACATTTACATCAACAAAGGGGAACGATTGGTTAGGCACTTCTTCTTCCGGAGATTTGAATGGCGATGGTTTTTTTGATATTTCTTTTGCTGGAATTGATAATACCGGAAATTACATTAATCGACTCTTACTGAGTAAGCATGGAACTTATCTTGTAAAGGACAGCATTTTACAATTTTCGAATGCTCGTACTTTTATAGCTGACTTTGATTCAGATGGTTTGTCGGACATTCAGATAATTGGGAAAAACTCTTCAGACGAAAACTTGAATCTTATTCAAACAAATGGCGCTTATGATACGCTTATTGTCGAAAATGTTATTGAACAACGTTTTGCAGACATAGATCGCGATGGTGATTTGGATGTTGTTCAATTACTGCAATCGACTTCATTGGAAATAGCCATACTTTACAATAATGCAGATATAAATCAGGGGCCGGTGGCATCACCAAGAGGTTGGGGAATTCCGATCTTCGATAGATTCTTTCTCTATTGGGATGCGGCCACTGATGATCATACGGTAAGCGCATCTATAACTTATGATGTAACGCTTGAAGGATCGGGGGCGCTGCAGATGGGGGAGTTCGATTTATTGAATGAACGTAGGCTTAAAGTTTCTCACGGAAATGCAGGCACTCAGAATTTTAAACTATTTAACAATCTTTCTTCCATGCCTGTCTCATTTGCAATTCAAGCTATCGATAATTCTTTTACCACTTTTTTAAATGATGGTGGATTATGTATTGGTTCAGGGGCATCAATCTGCAGCGAAATTGAAACTGAAAAGTTGCAGGCTTGTACCAATGAGCGCGTAATGCTCTCGTCACCACCTCAATCTATTTGGTTTTCATTTGCAGAGGGTTTCTTGGGATATAGAGATGGATATGAATTTTTAGCACAAGAATCTGACACCTTGTTTTACTTCGATCCAACAGCTGTTGGTTGTGCAGCCCTTAAAATATTTGTATTGGAGATAGTTAATACAACTAAGAAGGAGTACTACACCCGTTATGCTTGCGAAAATGAAACAATAAAATTTGGTGTTGAAACAGGCTGGGAGTCAGTTGCCTGGAATAGTTTGTTAAGGGGAGACTTAGGTAGTCAGGACAGTATTAATTACTTAGTTACTACAGCAGATAGTTTATTTGTAACTGTACAAAACGATTTAGGTTGTGCCATTTCAAGAAGAACAGCGATTCGCATAAGTAAACCCGTGTTATCTGTTACTGAAGATGAGTTTATCATTTTAAAAGGTCAGGAGGTTCAACTCAATGTATCCGGTGGTATAAGGTGGCAATGGATACCTGAAGATCGCTTGTCGGACGCCAGCATTCCGAATCCCCTTGCATCACCGATTGTAACTACCAATTATATTGTTACCGGATATGACTCTCTAGACTGTAGTGCTCAGGCATCAATAAAAATTGTTGTGGAGGATACGGGTTTCGTACCAAGCTTATTTACACCAAATGGCGATGGGAAAAATGATGCTCTTAAAATTTACGGCCTTTCAACAACTTCTTCATTTACCTTTTCAATTCATAATAGAGACGGTAGGCTTATGTACGAAGCAAACAATGTGCAACAGGTTACACAACAAGGTTGGGATGGTACACGCAATGGATTACAACAACCACCTGGTGTGTACTTTTGGAAAGTGACGGGATCGATGGCTTCAGGAGAAAAAGTTAGGCTAAATGGTAAAACAGAAGGATCAATTGTGTTAGTAAGATGAAAATGCTGATACAAACTTTCTGGATTGCTTTGCTATGCTGTTTATTGAATCAAGGGTACGCGCAATATTTTCAATTTAGTCAATACAACTTTACCAAGCAGCGAATTAATCCGGCTCTAGTTGCCAATAGTAATTACGCTTCTGTAAGTGTTGATTTTAGACATCAACCAACTGCCGCAGGCTTTAATTTAAATAGCAATTTTCTAGATGTTTCTTATCCAATCCTTGCCAGAAACGGCAAACGCTGGTCGGGTATTGGTTTATCATTCATGGATGATCGCACAGGGCAGCAAGCCTTATTTCAAACACAAGAAACAGCTTTATCTTATGCTGTCAATGCAACACTTTCAAAATGGCAAACGCTATCATTAGGAGCAAAAGTCTTGTATCAAAGCAAGCGATTAAATTTGGATGGACTTTTTACAGGTGCTCAGTTTATACCTGACCGTGGTTTTGATGAGTCTATCTTTAATGGTGAAGACAATACTACCTTGCTAACCAGTTATATTTCCTTAAACCTGGGTTTGTATTGGCAACAAGTTGACAAGAGGGGTAATATGCAATCATATTTTGGTATATCATTTTTTGATTTTAATAAGCCCAACGACTCATTTCTTGAAGAAACCAATACATTAAACAGCACTGCTGTAAGCACTGTTGGATTCAGAGCTTACAAAAAAGGGCAACTTAGTGTTATACCTGAGTTGCTCGTCACCTTAAACTCCAACACCTTACTCTTTAACGCTGGAGCCATTACGCGCTATGAGTTAACGACAAAGTCGAAAGGGTTTAATGATCATGTTAACATTATAACAAAGCTTGTTCCCAGAAGATCTGTGATAACAGGCGTGCAGTTTCAACGTGAGACATTTGCGTTTGGACTTAGTTATGATTTCCCTGCGGGGCGTGGTAGTACAGCTAACACAGGTGCCGTAGAAATTGGTGTAGAATTGAGACGACTTGTATTAAGCAAGGCCAAGCGAAAATCAACGAACAAAAAACCAGTTGCAAAAGCAGCGCCAAAAACAAGCGCTCCAAAATTGGTAAAGGCACCTGTTGTTAAAAAGGATTCGACAACACAAAATCCTGCAAACAAGTCCACTATAGTTGAATCAGGGCAGAGCCAGGTAGAAACAATGAGTGCTCGGTTAAAGCATAAGCAAGATTCTCTGGCAGCTTTGGCTCAGGCGGATTCGCTTAAACATGAACCCTATGTAATTGAGAAAACCACTTTGCATTTTAATTTTGATTTTAACAGTGCTGACCTTGACGATGAATCTTCACAATATTTAAAAGACTTATCAAAAGCCTTGCTGGACAACCCTCAATTAAAAATAAAATTGGTGGGACATACAGATAATATTGGCTCTGATAAATTCAATTTGAAACTGTCTATTTACCGTGCTGAAGTGATAAAGAATTTCATTGTTGAACAAGGTGTAGCACCTGACCGTATTTTGGCAGATGGTAAGGGTATGCGTGAACCGCTGAATGCAAACAAAAATGAAGACGAGAGAGCTTTGAACAGAAGAGTGGAGTTAACGATTATGTACGAAGAGTAGGTCTAGTCTTAAAAAATTCTGGACCATCTGCTTTCTAATAATTCGATGTATTTTAGCCTAAGCTCTTCAGAAAGAAAGCTTGTATGGATGTAATCTTTCCATATAGGTAGAAGTGCCTTAAATTTATTAATGGAATTTTCTCGCGCTCGTACAGATATATTCAGTTTAGTTGCGGCCTCTTCAAAATCAGCTTTTTTAATTTTCTTTTTCTTACCGTTAAGGGTCAGCGCCAAATCTTCATCATCTTCAGGCAATAGTAGTTTTGTGGCAACATGATCATAAGCAGGGGATAGCGTATATCCGATACCGGGTACATTCAGCAACGAAAAATTCTTTAAATGCATATCTGCATTACCAGTAAGGAAGCTAAATAGTACTTGTTCAAAAAAGTTGATCGTATCCAATCCTGGATTTTTTGAATAACGTAAAATGGCCTTCCCAACTTGTTCATAGGAACCATGATATTTATGTTCTGTTAATCTTTCGGTTAACTGACACATATCCTCCATGTGCAGTTTACTTTTCTTATCACGATCAATTCTTTTTGTTAAATATGCGAGGTTCCCTGAGCTTAGGCGAATTAGCGTATGTGGCACTGTTGCAATGCCAGTTAATTCAGCTAAGTGCATCGTTAAATCTTCTATTTCAGGTAGAGAAGGAAATTTATTTGTAGGTGGTTTAAGTATATAGTTACCCCACAATCCAACTATGGTAAATCGGGCAACTGCATCTTTGCGATTCTTTTCTATTTCAAGAGAAAGTTTAGGTTGTACCCCAGTAAGCGCAAACTGGCTTCTTACAATCTTTTCTGCTAGCCCTTGCATTTCACTTTCATCAAAATCTAATACAGGAATAACAGTTCCTCCAAATATTTTTCGAGCGCAGGGCTTATGAAAATCCACCTCGGAAGTTGTAAGTATTTTATAGCAGTATAGGCATCGTGCACTCATACTTCTTCTATTATACTTACCGCACCGATGCAATCGCGACAACATGCTAAAAGCAGGCCCATCCTATCTCGAGATTGTATCTTCCAATTTCTCTCTGCAATTTCAAGTAGCCATCCTTCTGGAATCAAACCATCAAAAAATGGAAAAAGAGTTTTACTATGATAAGATTTACTTGTTATTGGTAAAGTCAGACTAACGGGCAAACTAGTTTGATTAGCTAAGTAATTAGCATCATAGGTAAATGTATACCCTTCTTCATTTTCAAGAAGAACTCCTGCTAGTTCATTATGCATAAAAACTTTTGCCTTTCGCATAGTATTAATGAGATGATTGGTCTATATGAATTGGACCTAATTCATGACCAAATAACTTTAAAACTTCATTTACCTTATCCATTCGCAACGTTGACTTCCCCTGCTCAATCTCTCTTATAAAACGAAGCCCAACTCCTGCTTTTATCGCAAGCTCAGTCTGTGTGAGACCCAAAACTTTGCGTCTTTTTTTAATAAATTCCGAAACTTTATTGACCTCCATTTTATACCTGATCAGGTATAAATATAATGATAATTCATATTTTATACCTTATAGGGTATAAAATAGTTTATAATTATATATTTATACCCTTAAGGGTATAAATTTTATAACTTTTTAGCCCTATTCCAGTACTCATCCATTTCGGCCAGGGTCATTTCACCCATTTTCTTACCGTCTTTTGCGGATTCGCTTTCCAGATATTGAAAACGCTTAATGAATTTTTTGTTGGTACGTTCCAGGGCTTCCTCAGGGTCTATGTCGATAAAGCGGGCATAGTTCACTAACGAAAACAGTAAGTCACCAAACTCAGCCATGGCTTTTTCTTTATTGATAGTCTCGTTGTCGGCAACGTTAAATTCTTGCTTAAACTCCTGCATTTCTTCTTCAACCTTCTCCCATACCTGTTCTTTCCTCTCCCAGTCAAAACCAACCCCTCTGGCTTTGTCTTGTATGCGAATGGCTTTTACTAAAGCAGGCAGTGATTTGGGCACCCCCTCCAATACAGACTTGTTTCCGCTTTTTAGTTTGATTTTTTCCCAGTTGGCTTTTACCGTAGCCTCATCGTTGGCAATTACATCGCTGTAAATGTGCGGGTGGCGCTCAATAAGTTTATCACAAATGCTATTGAGCACATCGGCTATATCAAATTTGTTTTGTTCTGAGGCAATGCGTGCGTAAAAAACGTTGTGTAGCATTAAATCGCCCAATTCTTTTTTTACTTCTGCTAAGTTCCCCTCAAGAATGGCATCCGAGAGTTCGTAAGTTTCCTCTATGGTTAAGTGCCGAAGGCTTTCCAGCGTCTGCTTTTTGTCCCAGGGGCAGTTTTCGCGCAATTCATTCATGACGGTGAGCAGGCGATCAAAAGCCTTCAATTTTTCTTCACGGTTAGGGTCTGGTGCTGAATACGGTTTTTTCATAAGAGATAAACTAATTGAATAAGGCTTTGGTTGTATCTTTACAACGGCTGTAAAATTCGTTATTCAAGTTTCGTAAACTGCTATTATCATGACTGTTTTTCTGCTTACACTCGGAGTTTTTGCACTCTTTTTCGCTTTAATGTCGGTGAGACTGTTTTTTGTAAAGGATGGCGAGTTCCGGGGTACTTGTGCTTCTCAAAGCCCTTGGCTGAATAAAGAGGGTGTTCAGTGCGGATTTTGCGGAAAAACCATTAATGCAGGTGATGCGTGCGCGAGCCCTTCTGGCCCTCCGGCAGAGATGCCCAAAATCGGGAAGTGATGTTTTCTATGAACCAAGAGAATTTAAAATTGACAATAGGCAATTGGCATTAGGCAAAATGTGTACTTAAAACTACACCTGCTTGTCAATTGAATCCTGTCAACTATTCTTGAGCCGACAATTCTAAATTCTGCATTCTAACTCCTATATTCTTTTTACTTTTGCACACATTTTAACTTATTTTCTGTGACCCTTATTAAATCAATTTCCGGAATACGTGGTACCATTGGTGGTAAACCCGGTGATAATTTAACACCTATTGATGCTGTAAAATTTGCAGCTGCTTTTGGTACCTGGATAAAATCGCGCAACGGTAAAAAAGTAGTGATCGGTCGCGATGCCCGTATCTCTGGTGAGATGATCAGTACATTGGTGACCTCTACCTTGCAAGGCTTAGGTTTAGATGTGGTAGATCTTGGCTTATCAACAACACCTACAGTTGAAATTGCAGTGCCGCTGGAGAAAGCCGGTGGTGGAATTATTCTTACGGCCAGTCATAATCCGATTCAGTGGAATGCGTTAAAGCTATTGAATGAGAAAGGTGAATTTATATCAGGCGATGATGGTGCAGCTGTATTAAAATTAGCAGAGCAGGAAGCTTTTGATTTTGCTGAAGTAACTAAACTTGGTAAGTACACTCAGAATGACACCTACATCAAAAAGCACATTGCGCTGATTTTAAAAAATAAATTGGTTGATGTTAAAGCCATTCAAAACGCAAAATTTAAAATAGCGGTAGATGCGGTTAACTCAACCGGTGGTATTGCCGTGCCGTTATTATTGAAAGCCTTAGGTGTGAAAAAGATTGTGGGTATGTACACCGAACCAAACGGTAAATTCCCACACAATCCTGAACCACTTCCAGAAAATATAAAAGCAATCTGTAAGAAAGTAAAAGCTGAGAAATGTCACTTAGGTATCATTGTTGATCCGGATGTGGATCGTTTGGCTTTGGTGCAGGAAGATGGTAAGCCTTTTGGCGAAGAATATACTTTAGTAGCGGTGGCCGATTACATCTTAAGTAAGCGAAAAGGCAATACCGTTTCTAATCTTTCGTCTACCCGCGCTTTACGCGATGTAACAGAAAAACGTGGTGGTACATACAAAGCCGCTGCCGTTGGGGAAGTAAATGTGGTGAACGCCATGAAGGAGACGAAAGCCGTAATTGGTGGTGAGGGTAATGGGGGTGTAATTTTTGGTGATTTGCATTATGGAAGAGATGCCTTGATGGGTATTGCTTTATTCTTAACACATTTAGCAAAGTCAAAGATGAAGGCTTCTGAACTTCGCAAGACGTATCCAGCCTACTTTATTTCTAAAAATAAAATAGAATTAACGCCTCAGATCAATGTAGATAAAGTGCTGGATGAGGTGAAAAAAAAGTACGCTGCTGAAAAGGTGAATACCATTGATGGTGTTAAAATTGATTTTGAAGCAGAGAAAGAATGGGTGCATTTGCGCAAAAGCAATACTGAGCCCATTATTCGCATTTATGCAGAATCGCAAAACGAGAAAAAAGCAGATGCCTTGGCGCAACGTATTATTGATGACATTAAACGCATCGCCAATTTATAATTTGAAGTTTGAAATATTGAATGCTGTAACATGAGAATCTATCTCGACAATGCTGCTACTACCGCCCTCGATCCTGAAGTATTTGAGGCCATGAAGCCTTTTATGCTGGAGGATTTCGGTAACCCGTCATCTACACATGCTCATGGCAGAAAGGTAAGAGCAGCGATTGAATCGAGTAGAAAGAAAATTGCCGAACTCCTGAATTGCACACCCGGAGAAATTATTTTCACTTCGGGAGGCACAGAGGCAGACAATGCATTGATTGTAAGTGGTGCGCAGACTTATGGCATCAAACACGCCATCTCTACACCTATAGAACACCATGCCGTTACACATACCTTAGAAATTTTAGCTAAGAAGGGAATCGTTCAATTGCACCATGTTCAATTGGATGAAAAAGGTCACGTAGACCTGACACACCTTGAAACACTTTTAAAACAATACCCTAACGCACTTATTTCCCTGATGCATGCCAATAATGAAATTGGCAACCTGCTTGACTTAAAACGAGTAGGAGAAATGGCAAAGGAGTACAAAGCTTTCTTCCATTCTGATACAGTGCAAACCATGGGGCATTATGCACACAACATGAAAGAACTACATGTGTGTGGCCTCACGGCAGCGGCACATAAGTTTCATGGTCCAAAAGGTGTAGGTTTTATGTACATTCAAAAGGATCATAAGATCGAACAATTTATTCATGGCGGTGCCCAGGAGCGCAACATGCGTGGAGGTACAGAAAATGTATATGGCATCATTGGCATTGCTAAAGCATTGGAAATCGCTTACCGCGAAATGAGCGAACATCAGCAATACATCACAAAGCTGAAGTCGCGCATGATTGAAAAATTGAAAGCGAATATTCCAGGTGTATTGTTTAATGGAGATTCCGATAACCTGAATAAGAGTTTATACACTGTATTGAATGTGAGCTTACCAGAGTCTGAAGAAAACGATATGCTACTCTTCAACCTCGATCTGCAAGGAATTTCTGCTTCAGGTGGTAGCGCCTGCTCAAGCGGTGCCACCACAGGCTCGCATGTGTTGGGTGCACTTTATCCAAATTCAAAGCGTGGGGCTATTCGTTTTTCCTTCAGTAAATACAATACTGAAGAGCATATTGACATAGCTGTTGAAAAGCTCACCTCATTCATTAATGTATCCGTATAAAACGTCCGTATTCGGTCGTTTTTGTTCGCATTTGAATTATTTGAACATTGATTTATACCCCCAGCGATTAAGTAAGCCAATTTTTTGAATTGGCCTTATTCTTGGAATATGCATACTGCTTTTTAGATTAGCATATGCTTAAGAATTACTTTTCAGTTGCCATCAGAAGCTTTTTACGACAAGGCTTTTTCTCCTTTTTAAATGTTGCTGGTCTTGCGGTAGGCTTGGCAAGTACCTTTATAATCTATTTGTGGATTTCCGATGAAATAGGTAAAGACAAATTTCACGCTGACATTGATCGTATCCAGCATGTAGTTTTAAATTTAAACAATCCGGAGGGCACCATTACCTGGCACTCAACACCAGGGCCGTTAGCCGAGGCAATAAAAACAGGTATCCCTGAAGTTGAATACGTAGCGCATGTAGCCAACGATGGTCCTCGTTTATTTGAATACAAGGATCTTACCTTTTTACCAGGTGGTTATTTTACAGATCCTGATTTTTTTAAAATTTTCAGTTATAAAATAATAGCGGGAGATGCAAACAACCCTTTGCCCAGCCCGTCTTCTATTGTATTAACCAATAGCCTGGCAAAAAAAATATTTGGTAACGAGGACCCTATTGGTAAAGTAGTAAAGGTTCGGTCAGAGAACGACTTGATGGTTACTGCCGTGATGGAGGATGTAACAGATCAATCCAGTATGCAATTTGAGTTTATTGCACACTTTGACATACATAAAAAGTACAGACCACAGGATTGGGGAAACAGCGATTATCCGCTCTATTTCAAATTTAGAAATGCTGAGTTCAATATAAAGGAAACACAGCAAAAGATTAACGACCATGTGGCAAAAATTTTGGAATTGAATGATGAGGATAAAAAAAGACTAACGTACTATGTACAGCCTTTTGCTGATAGATATTTGTATAGTTCATTTGAGAATGGATTTCCTGTGAGTGGCAGAATAAAGTATGTACAGATATTTAGTGTAGTGGCTGTATTTATTTTATTAGTTGCATGTATCAATTTTATGAACATGGCCACTGCGCGGGCTGCTGTGCGCCATAAAGAAATTGGCGTGCGTAAATCCATTGGTGCACAACGTTGGTCACTTACACTTCAATTTATTGGTGAGTCTGTTTTAGTAGCTGCTTTATCTATGTTGCTTGCCTTAGGTATTGCTGAAATCACATTGCCATTTTTTAATTCGCTGGTGAACAAACAAATTGGCATTCATTATTTACAACCTGAATATTTTATTCCAATTATCTCTATCATATTCCTAACAGGTATGTTAGCCGGCATCTATCCTGCATTAATACTTTCAGGTGTTAATCCTATTGGTGCTCTGAAGGGAGCATCGGTATCTGCAGCAAGAGGAAGCTCCCTGCGTAAGACATTGGTTGTTTTCCAGTTTGCGATTTCTGTCGTGCTCATTATTAGCTCACTGGTAATGTATAAGCAGATTAATTTTATACAATCTAAAAATCTGGGATACAATAAAGAGAATGTTATTACATTTTCAGGCAGAGGTGTGAAGGATTTTGCATTACTAAAAAATCAACTTGAAAACATTCCAGGTGTAAGCGGTGCCGCTACCGCCAACCAAAGCCTGATTGAAATACCAAATCAGAATAGCTCTTTTTCATGGCCTGGAAAACCGGAAGACAGTCGTTTGTATGTGAGAACCCTGGTTGTAGGTTTCGACTTTATGGAGACCATGAACTTTACATTGGCAGAGGGGCGCTTTTTTTCTGAAGCACTTAATGACACAGCCAATGTAATTATTAATAAAAAGTTAGCCTCACTCATGAATGTTGAAAATCCTATCGGACTATCAACCAATCAATGGGGTATAGAAGGAAAAATTGTCGGCATAGTTGAAGATTTCCATGGTCGTTCCTTAAGCGAAGCCATGGATCCGATGGTTTTACTCTGCTATCCAGAATGGACAGGCACTTATTATGTGAGAGTTGAACCGGGCAGGACGCAGGAAGTACTGGCGTCAATGGAAGGCGTTTGGAAGACAGCCAGCCCACAATTTCCTTTTGAATATACTTTCCTGGATAGTCAATACGAAAGGCTATACAGACAAGAACAAGTAATAGGCAAACTCTCTGCAGGCTTTACTTTAATGGCCATTTTTATTTCATCGCTTGGTTTATTAGGCTTAGCCGCTTACGCAACCGAACGCAAGAAGAAGGAGATCAGTATCCGCAAAGTATTAGGTGCCACTGTGCCCAACCTGATAGCCATGATGAGTAAGGAATTTATAATACTCACCAGTGTAGCATTATTGGTCGGATGTCCTGTAGCATACTACCTGATGCAAAATTTTCTGCAAGGCTATGCGTATCACGTGGAGATTGGGTATATGATTTTTGTGCTAACCGGTGCTGGATTACTATTGGTAACCCTTTCAGTTATACTGCTTCAGGTTACCAGAGCAGCCGTTGCTAACCCAACCAATAACCTGCGAAGTGAATAATCAAGCCATACGGTATTGGTTACTACCAAAACGAGCGATAATTTCTTTCTCTAACATTTCCTGATTGGCAGGATGGGCGATCTTCATCAACTCCAGTGCCCGTTGGTGTAGATTCTTTCCGTACAGATAAGCCACACCATATTCTGTTACCACATAATGAACGTGTGCTCGTGTAGATACAACACCTGCTCCTGTTTTCAAATGAGGAACAATTTTAGATTCGCCTTTTTTGGTAGCAGAGCATAATGCAATAATCGGTTTACCATTATCGGATAATGAAGCACCACGTATAAAATCCATCTGACCACCTACACCAGAGAATTGATAGGTACCAATAGAGTCAGCACATACCTGGCCGGTTAAATCTATTTCAATAGCACTATTGATGGCCACTACGTTTGGGTTAGCTCGAATAACGCGTGTATCATTTACATAATCCGCTTCCAAAAAGGCAAAGCTTGGGTTGTCGTCTATAAAGTGATACAACTTATCGGTGCCAATGGCAAATGCAGCTACTGTTTTTCCTCTATGCTTTTTCTTATAGGCATTTGTGATCACTCCTTTTTTTACGAGATCAATCACGCCATCTGAAAACATTTCAGTATGAACGCCCAAATCTTTACAATGCGTAAGCGATTGTAATACGGCATCAGGAATGGCACCGATACCCATTTGAAGCGTTGATCGATCATCTACTAATTCGGCAATTTTGGTACCGATGATCTGTTCAGATTCAGAAATGCGATCGCTGTAACGAATTTGTGGTAACACATCATTGCACTCCACCATGGCACTCAATTGGCTTATGTGAATAAAACCATCACCAAGCGTCCGCGGCATATTCGGATTAATTTGTGCAATAATTTTTTTGGCATGTTTTACTGCCGACTTGGCCACATCTACCGAAGTGCCTAATGAACAGTACCCATGTTTATCAGGTGGGGAAACATGAACCAACGCTACGTCTATCGGTAAAATACCTTTTTCAAATAGTCTGGAGATTTCGCTAAGAAAAATGGGTATATACTCTCCATTTTCACCGTTAACAGCGGCACGAATATTTTCCGAAACAAAAAGTGAATTGAAATAAAAGCGATCCTTAAAGTGTGGTTTGGCAATTTCCAACTCTCCGAGTGTGCTTACAGCAATGATTTCAACCTGTCTTAAATGATCGCAATTTGAGGCGAGTGCTTTTAACAGGCACTGCGGTGTGGCTGCACTGCCATGTACAAAAACCCGATCCCCTGATTGAATTTGTTTTACGGCTTCTGATGCAGGAATATAAGGAAGTGTGTTATTCATAACTTTTAATTTACGAAGGAAAGATAGGTGCACCAATTAAATCTTAAACTTGACTTTAATCAGGTGCTTACATGCTTTATAACAAGCAATCGATTGTGTGACGCAATTTGTTATTGAAATTGTATTTTTAAGCATGCAATCAACAACTTCAGTCTCTTTTGTAGGTGCTGGTAACCTTGCCTGGCATTTGGCTCCTGCGCTGGATAATGCAGGCTACGCAGTACGCGAAGTATACAGCCGGTCTAAAAAGAATGCTTTGGCGCTGGTTAATAAATTATACCAGGCAGAGGTAAAAGACAACCTCGATTTTTCTGACAGTGAAGCTACTATCTTTATTTTAGCAGTTAGCGATGACGCCTTGCCAGAAGTGCTACAAGAGATTATCCTGCCTGATAATGCTATTCTGGTGCATACCTCTGGCAGTCAGCCCCTGCTAATCTTATCTACTGCAGCTACATTAAACACGGGTGTGTTTTATCCACTGCAAACTTTTACCAAACAAAAGAAAGTTGACTTCTCAGAAATTCCTGTGTTTATCGAATGTATGAATCAGGACGTAGAGAAGCGCTTATTGAAAATGGCTAAGGCCATTAGTAAGAAGGTGTTGGCTATTGATTCGTCTAAAAGAATGGCTTTGCATGTTTCAGCAGTTTTTGCATCGAATTTTACCAATCACATGCTGACTATTTCTAAAACCATCATGGATATTAGTGAGCTTCCTTACGAATGGCTAAAGCCTTTAATCAGTGAGACTATTAATAAATCACTTGCCATTGGTCCTGAGGCTGCGCAGACAGGCCCGGCTGTACGAGGTGACATGGAAACCCTCGACAGACACATGGCTTTACTACAAGAAGACGAAGAAATAGCCGAATTGTATCAGCTTATTAGTCAGCACATTATAGATACACATGATCCTGAAGACTGATTTTTGATAAATATTTATTGATTATCAATAAATATTTATTTTAATTCGTGCCATAATTTTTATGGTATGAAAACACTGAGTTATAAAGCGCTGCGCTTAATCATCAATGTTTCCCTCGTTTTATATATCCTGGGAGGCACCTTTGTGGCAATATTTCTGATTAGTAAGGGGGTGGATGAAGACTTTACTACTTTTAAAATCGGCCTACCCGATAAAGCTTACTATACATTACCTGAAGAGGTGGGTGTAGTGCAAGCAAGATCTTCCGAGATAAAAGAACAAATGTTGGTTACAAATCAGATAGCTATTGAGTTTAAAACAACAAGCACTTACGTCAAAACAATTTTCCTGTCATATGGGGCTTCTTCTTTTTTATATTCCTTAATAATATTTCTGTTTGTGCGTGCTTTTGTTAATTCACTCAGCAATCAAAGTGTTTTTACTACTGATAATGTTAAGCGATTACGAATAATCGGTATTCTTTTAATTTTAGCGGCACCTTTAAATGCGCTACAAGGCTACTTCATGCAATCTTTTGTTGATGAGTATTTTGTACACAACATTTTTAATCTGGAGGGAGGAATTTCCAGACGCCTGGGTTATTGGCTTGGCTCCAGCACAGCCAGCGGAACGTTTGTGTCGTCATGGATTGTAACCGGCTTAATAATTTTAGTGATTGCTGAAGTTTTTAAACAGGGTCTCCAAATAAAAGAAGAACAAGACCTAACTATATAATTTTTATGAAGATTGTGAGAAAATTAAAAGCATCACCTCTATTGTTTATCGTAGTCAAATTTGCACTGCTTTCAAATTTGGTTGCAGGGTCTTTTATTTTTATAGTTCTGTTTGGCTCAATATTATATGATGGTTTTAAGACGGACTTTAGTGATAGATCCTTATCTGTTCCTGTCGCCTTGATTGCCTATCCGAATGACACAATCAGGTTGGAGGCTGCAGATAAATTAGTCTTCATTAGAAGTAATCTAGGTGAGACTAACCTGAAATTGCCTTTTGCCGCTCAGTTCGTTGTACCACTGTCATTTCTACCTATATTTAATTTCTCCCCTTTAAATTTATTTTTTTATGTAATCACTTATTTTAATCTTTTTCTTATTCTTCACAATATTTCGAAAGAGAAACCTTTTTTAGAGGGGAACAAAATGAGATTAAAATGGTTAGGTGCGTCTTATGTAGCATGGGGTGTTGCACTACTCATTACAAATGCACTTATAGATAAGACGGTACGGGAAGTCTCAGAGAATCACTTCCGATTTAATGGCCATTTTTTGAACAATTATATTGAGATAGGTTTAGTAATATTCATTATTGCCATGGTATACGCAAGAGGGATTGAAATGGAAAAAGAAGCAGCTTTAACCATCTAATTATGCCAATAATTGTTAACCTCGATGTTATGCTTGCCAAGCGTAAAATGCAATCGAAAGAATTGGCAGAGAAAATTGATTTATCCTTGGCTAACTTATCTATATTAAAAACAGGTAAAGCCAAGGCTATTCGATTTTCAACGCTGGAGGCTATTTGTAAGGAACTGGACTGCCAGCCGGGTGACATTCTTGAGTATGTCAAAGAATAACTATCTATTAGGTGTGAAGAAAAACTTTTTTTGATTTGCTAAACTAGCCTTTACGCTTGGTCAAGAATCTTTTTCCTCAGCTATTGAACCAGATCATATGGCTCACGACTGTTTAATGTCCTTATCGATTTGAATTAATCCTTTCGTAAAAACTTTTCATCAAAATTTACTTTTGATAAGATGAGTTTTCAATAGCCAAACACACTCTTCTTCATACCACTATCATTTATTAATTTACCTGATTATCTGAGTATTTAGTAACTAGAATAAGAGGATAAACCCAAATGAGAAAGCAATATCTTAACTGTCAATAAAGGCTCTTTAATAATAAGGAATCACCATCACTACAGTTTATTGTGTTTTGTTATCTAACTGATTTTTTGTTCGCTGGTGATAATGTTGAATTTTTTTGCTTTACCGAGTCGGTTACTTATCTGAAATATCCTTGATGTAATTCTGTATAGTTATATTAGTTTTTCTTGTCGAATGTCAGGATAGTAGTTGATTACTTACTACTATTTGATCACACATCCCTATCATCTCTATAAATACTTTCCTAAAAAACTATTGATCATTTTTATGATCGTGTATTTTAAGGGTAAAGAATTGTTAAAAATGTTTATTTGTTATAATTAAAAAATTGAAGATGGTAATTATTTCTGCATGAAAAACATCATCAATTTTGAATTTTATATAGAGCAGATTAAATAAGTGGTGTCAATTTTTTTATAAGAATTAAAAAATTATTTAAACACCCTTTACTTAAGTAATCAATTTTGATCAAACTGTATTTTGGAATTACAACTAAAAATACCTTAAAAATAAGGTAAACAACCTATTAAGTGATTGCCTAAATTTAAACTTATTGTTGTACAGGTAAGGATAGCGGTTTGCGTTGACAAATTTAATGTAACATTTATTCATCTTATTTTTTAGTATTCAGATTGAGTAAGTTTTGTTTCTATGTCTTTTAAAAATTGATAAAGTAAAGAGTATAAATCAGTAACTGACAAGTTCAAAACAAGCTGAGTGTTAAACAAAGAGATGCTTTAACAAATTGTTCTGTTTTTGAATTTGGGCAAACAGTAATATTTGTACTTAGTATAAATATGTGGTCTACTAAATTTTATGTAATTTATATGAGGATATGATCAGCAGTGTGAATGAATTAAATTTTAGAGTTTTGGTTGTTTTTGTTTCCCTACTATTAATTTATAGATTTTGATAACAGGCAAAATTATGACTGGAATAAGAATCGGAATAATTTCGCGAGATGAAAAGTATATAAGAGAAATTGTTACCCAGATTAAATGCCAATCTGATTTAGAGTTGGCATTTCACGTGAAAAATAATAAACAGCTTTGTGAAACATTAGAGTCAACCTATGTTCATGTAATTTTAATAGATGTCGGCCCAGAAGCTATGAGTTTAGCGTCTGATGTTAAGATTCGATATCCAAATGTAAAAATTATTGTTCTTTCAGATTGCGATTTTGAAGGGTACTCGGGAGAAATTCATTTTAGGGATGTACGAGGGTTTATAAGTAAGTATGATGACAAGGAAATAATTAAGGCTATAAAAGTTGTCAATAATGAAGGAATCTATATTGTTGATCATGGCGCGGAAAGATTTCATATTCATTTAGTACCCAGAAGCATTAAGCAATCAAACTTGAGTGTGAATCTCAGGGAAAGAACTGTACTTAAACTTATCATACAAGGTTTTACCAGTAAGGAGATAGGTCAGGTGATAAACAAGAGTCATCGCACCGTTGAGGATATCAGAGAAAAATTGTACGAGAAATTTAAGGTTAAGAATAAGGAGCAACTAATAGCAATTGCGGTTAAAAATGATATTGAGCTAAGCTAACTGTTATTAAATGTGTTTGTTTTAAAATTTTTGATTTGATTTTTTTAACTCGATGTTGTCTAAAAATCTTATTAAAGAATAAATGATATAGTAATTGGTTTTAACCTTGTATTACTTAGTTAATCATAAATTAAAATTCAAAGATCTGAAAATACCGTATTACTACTGTTGATTCAGGAAAAATCCTAAACTTAATTTGATGACATAAATAAATTATATGATTAACAAAACAAACCAAATCTCTGAGAAGATCCAGGATCTTTCAGAAGAGCAAAAGCTCGAATTGTTTAAAGTTGAAGAACTTGAAGCAAGACTTGAAATGGCTGCAGCCACTGATGGCAAGGACACTGAAGTCGATGTCGATGTAAACGGTGTTTGCTGGATCGGCTAATCTCCATCAACTTAATTCAAAGAAATCCCCCTGTTAAAAAGGGGGATTTCATTTCATTTCGTCTCTATATATATTATGATTGATCTTAGCAGAAATAGCTTTAAGCATTTAAGTCAGCGTAGTGCAAAACTAAAAAATGTTTTCTCGGATTATTTAGACAATCATATACAGATTCCATCCTCACTACTAACTTTTATATTCCCGCCTGATTTTTTTGACTCTGTGACATATCTTGTTTTTCCTGCTTTTTTTAAAAAAGCCTTTAAAGCAAAAGAGTCATTTTCAGAAAAACTTTGTATATCAGGCTTTTTATATTTTAAATATCTATTATCAGCCGATGATTTAATCGACAATGATTCAATAAAAAATAGTGATATCCCAACGGAATTAAAGATACTTAAAGCACACACTTATCATCAAGAAGCATTGAAGCTGTTGGCAAGTGAATTTGGTAATAACAAACTGTTTTGGGAGTTATGGGGCAAAAGGAATAACGAGTTTCTCAAAAGCGTTTTATTAGATAAGCAGTATAATCCGGAAATGACATTTGAAACCTACACACTGCTTTCTATGTATAAGTGTAGCTTTTCAAAAGTGGCTGTTGATGCTTATTTTAGCAAAACTAATTCTAATACTGAACGAGAGCTTCTTTATAATAACTTAGTTAAGTCTATAGATTTCTTTTCAATCGCCAGGTGTATTCAGGATGATATTGAAGACTTTAGTAAAGATTTGCATTATAAGAAAAATAACCTGGGACACATCCTACTTCAATCTTGGTTAAAAGATAGAGGTAAAAAGTTAAGCGATTATCCGATCGAAACCCTAGAAAAGCTTCTATTTACTTCCGAGCTCTCTGAAAAGCTTTTATCACTTTCAAAAGAATACTATCAGAAGGCGATTGATATAGTGGCTTCCCACAATAATCTGTTAGAAGACTATCTAAAAATGCTGGAGTCCCTGCGAAACAATGTCAATCACTTTAAGGTAAATATTCAAGCATATCGTGTTGATAAATACATAACTCAAATCAATTCTGTTGCAATTCCGATTAAGTCATCATTAACTGAATCCATTGAATTATCTGGTCGCTACATTTCCAATATGCAGGACGACAACGGTTCCTGGTTTGAAATATCTAATATGCAAGGATTGAGTAATGTATGGGCTACTGGTTTCATATCCTTCTTGCTTCCTAATGAATCTAAAACGATGAAAAGAGCTAGTGATTTTCTTCGTACCCATACGCAGGATGGTTTATGGGGATACAATACTGACTGGACTTATGATTTTGATTCAACTACCGCTGCTTTATTGTCATTGAATAACGCGGGTGAAAATACAGATGCTTATGTTACAGAATGGCTCCGAGGACAGCGTTCATCTGGTGGTTTTAGTACTTATTCTCAGGAACAACATAAATTATTTTCAAATCTGGGGCTCAAAAAAAATGATGTGAGAGGATGGTTGCACGAGCATACATGCGTTAGTGCACTTGCTTATTACTTTTTGTCGAGCTACTCTAATCGACATAAACATCAAGAATCCATTAATTTATTAAGATCCTTCTTGATGTCCCAGCGCAATTCAAAAGGAGTTTGGTCACCTTATTGGTGGACATCTCATTTGTACCCCACAAGCTTCGCTTTACAGGGTATGATGAATGAAGAGAATCCCTTATGGGATGACATAGAGCTTGGTATTAATTCCATCATTCGCCAGCAGAATAATGATGGCAGTTTTTCTTGTGATGTGCTTAAAAATAAAAGTGTTTTTTATACAGCTCTTGTCCTTGATACTATATGTGCCTCTGAGTTAACATCGCAAAAGTATAAAAGGCAGGCAGTAGCTATGAAAGATTGGATATTATCCCAACAATATTCGAATGGTCATTTTATGGGTTCTGATTTCTTGGTTATGCCAAATCCCAATGTGGTGCGTTGGAAGCCATCTAGTTCTTCTTTTAAATTAAAAAGGACTGGCGGAGGAAATACGATAACTGGCGAAATAGCAAGCTTATTCTCAACAGCTATTTCTTATCGCGCCTTATCTCGTTTTTCCAAAGTAAATTAGTACACCTATTATAGAGATATGTCGACTATAACAATAGATAAAAATTATACACCAAAGCTCGCTAATAACTTTTCGTTTGTTAAAGTTAATAATGAGCAATACACTATTTGTATTGACAACGAAGAAACGCCTTTAAAACTTACTGTAAATGCACTGACAAAGCAATTATTGGATCAAATTGATGGTAATAGAACTATAGAGGAGTTAGCGAAGGAATTTACTGAAACTAATCATGTTAATTTATCATCAAATGATTTAGTAAATATTTTTAACAAGCAGTTATTGGGGTTTGGAATTTTGGATGGCGATAACGCTGAAAAAATTAAAATAAAGGACAAATACATTTTTCTAAGAATAACTTTAATTCCCTCTTCAGCTGTTAGAAAGATTACTCCCTTATTTAAATTTTTGTTTAATAGAAAAGTATTTAACACTCTCTTTGTAGGTGGTTTCCTTCTTTTGACACTAGTCTACTTTCAAAATCTAAGTATTGCTGAATTTTACAGAATTACGGATCAGTGGCTTCTTTTGATTTATATGGCAACCATTTATGGTAGCCTAGTTTTGCATGAGTTAGGTCATGCTGCAGCCTGCGATCGATTTGGTGCTAAAAGTGGTGACATAGGTTTTGGTTTTTATATTCTAACACCTGTGTTTTATGCTGACATGACGGACGCTTGGAGACTAACCCGTGCTCAGCGAGTAATAATAGATCTGGCTGGTATTTATTTGCAAATGTTGTTTTGCTGTCTATTGGCTGCAATTTTTTACATTACGAATAATCAATTATTCTTATTCATTTCTTTTGCCATAGCTGTAACATTCATTTTTAATATTAATCCGTTCTTGCGATTTGATGGTTACTGGGCATTGAGTGATCTACTTATGATACCTAATCTAAGAGATAGATCTTTTTATGCAACAGGATTTTTATTCGGCAGGATTATCGGTAAGCACAAAAAACCAATTCCTACAACTTCAATTAATTTATTCTTAATAGGGTATGGTCTTATGAGAATTGTGGCGCTCTTTTTATTTATCGCTTATATGCTTGTTTTTAATTCTGAATCAATAATTTATTTTCCAATTAACGTATATGAATTTTTGAGTACAATAATAATAAAGCCCGAAATAGTTGATTTCAGTTTTATAAAGAGTAATCTAATAAAGCTTTTTATACCCTTTATGTTTTATTTTTTACTCATAAGATCATTTGGAGCAGCAATTTATAAGCGAACAAAAAAGAAAAAGTTGAATGCAACATCTTAAATATTCATACTACATAATTGTTTCTGCTCCGGTTGAAGAAAATACAAAAAGGATACTTTATTCTACCCGTTCAGGAGATATGCTTTTAGTGACCGAGGCCTGCTATCAAGCCTTGATAACTGATGCAATTGATCTGTTACCAGAAGTCATTAAGTTAAAATTGGCTAATTCAAAGATCCTTGTTCCCGCTGACGAAGAGGAACTTAGCACAATTATTAGTGAAAATATTGACTATGCCGAAACTCCGAATAATCAGTTGTATGAAGTGATACAGCCGACAGCTATGTGCCAATTGGGGTGCTATTATTGTGGTCAGAAGCACACTAAGGATTCTTTAGAAGATAGTCTTATTGATAAAATGGTGACCCGAATTCATTCGAAGTTCACGCAATCAACATACGATGAAATTTACCTTGGATGGTTTGGCGCTGAACCTCTAATGGGTATTTCTAAAATGAGAATAATTTATGATCGCCTCTCTAAGGCAATAGATAATCCTTTGATTCCTATTAGAGGAAAAATTGTTACAAACGGACTGAGTCTGAAAGTTGGGATTTTCCAGGAGCTGATAAGTAAATTTAAGATTGATAAAATTGAAATAACACTTGATGGCGCTGCTGAGTTTCATGATGCACATCGGTACACCAAGTCTGGAGAAGGTTCTTTTGAAATTATTTACAATAATCTTAAAAATTTTCTTCGATCATCCGATTTTAGTAAATCAAATTGTAGTGTCGTCATTCGTTGTAATGTTGATGAAAAGAATATTAATGGTATAGAGCCGCTTATTTATCAATTGGCAAATGACAATCTACATACCTTAATTGATACACTTTATTTTGTTGGAGTTTATTCGTGGGGCGGAAATGATGCACACAAGAAGGCACTAACAAAGGAAAAGTTTGCCATGCTAAAATTGAAATGGGAAATTCTTAAAGTGGGCTTAGGCTATAAGCATAGAAAAAGACTGATGGGGCGTAAACTTCAAACGTGCGTTGCCACAGGTGGAAACTCAGAGGTCTATGATGCATTTGGTAACATTTACAATTGCACAGAGATACCTTATGCAGACTTTTACAACGGCACCAGCTATAAATTAGGTAATCTTAACTCAGACTATAAAAGTATTTTTACAAGTAAGCCACACAATGATTGGTATGCTACAGTAAGAGATACCAGCCGTTTTCCATGCCACAGTTGTAAACTTCTACCTGTGTGTGGAGGCAGTTGTCCTAAATCATGGGAGGAAGGTAATCCTGCCTGTCCATCTTTTAAATTTAGTATTGCAAAAGAGTTAGAGTTTGAGTATTTGTTGAGAAAAGAACCAGCCGGGGACTTGAGTAAATCATTGAAGATTTTTGAAGCGTCACTCAGCGAAAAGGATTTTTATCGTTATGAATAGATTTAAATTTTTTAATCATGTTTAAGAATTATTTAAATGTTGGTATTAGAAATATCCTTAGGAACAAGCTAATTTCTTTTTTTAACATTTTTGGATTAGCCTTGGCTTTTGGATGCGCAATAGTAATTTTTATTTTTATTGAGTATAACTATAATGTTGATAAGATTCATTTAAACGGAAACAAAGTCTTTCTGATCACGCACCAATCACAAAGTACAGGAAGAGAGTACGGGACGACACCCACAATACTTGCACCTATTTTAAAGGATAGAGTGCCAGGTATTGAGAATGCGGTGCGTCTGCAAATTGAGAGTATAAGAGTGATGCCTAAGTCAGGTGATGTATTTAAAGAGCGAGTCACTTTTTCAGACACAGACTATTTTAGTCTTTTTGATTTTAAGTTAAAATGGGGACAGCCCTCAGTCTTATCGGATCCGTCTAAGGTGATCATTAGTAAAGAAATTTCTGAAAAATACTTTGGTCGAGACAATCCTTTAGGGCAGGAGCTTGATTTGTTTCTTCCTGATGGACAAAAAAAAACTTTGATAGTCGGAGCAGTAGCAGATGAGTTTCCAGCAAAGCGTAGTTTCGATTTTAGTTTTTTAGTAAACAGGCATATACTAGAGGGTGATAACATCAATGTTGATTGGTCATCCTTTACAAGTGCTACCTTTATAAAGCTTAGTAATCCAAATGATAAGGAAGGACTCGATGAGGTTCTAACAACTTTTCTGTCAGATTTCAATAGGAAAAATTCAAGCGATCAAATTGAAAGCTTCCATTACGAGCCACTCTCTACACTGGCGTCTCAATCCTATCGTATTAGAGAAGTAATCACAAGAGGTTTTGGACCACCCTCTGGAAAAATTGCTTTTTCCATTATTGGCCTGTTGTTGGTTACATTAGCTTGTCTCAATTACATCAATACTGCCACAGCCCTCGGTGTAACTAGATTGAAAGAAATCGGGGTAAGAAAAGTAAATGGAGGTTCTCGCCAATCAATAATCGTACAGTTTATGGTTGAGAATCTTATCATTAACTTTTTTTCATTATGCTTAGGTGTTTTGATAGCAGTTTTTTTTCTACTCCCTGGATTTGCTAGTCTTTTTCAGATTAACCTGACTTTTGAATTAAATAACCTATACCTGATAGCATTTCTTCTGGGCACACTTATATTAACATCAATTGCTTCTGGAGCCTATCCTGCACTATTTATTTCCAAGTATAAGCCTGTGGTTATCCTGGCAGGAAATACTAAGATTGGTACTAAAAGTATCTTTTCTAAAATATTGTTGTCGTTTCAATTTATGTTCTCTTTTATCTATATCGTAGCTAGCATATTATTTGTGGCTAACGAATTTCATCAGCGGCAAAGAGATTGGGGATACAATTATGAAAATCTTATAGTTACCCGACCCCCATCAAAGGAAGCTTATCAATATATCAAAGACGAACTCAGCAAGCGTCCAGAAGTTGTAAACCTTACAGGCTCAAAACATCATATAGGAAGAGGATATGAAGAAAAGCTTGTGAAGGCAGACACGACATCAATTAAAATACATCATTTTGAAATTGACAGCGGATATATTGAAGTGCTCGGGATTCGTGTTAAAGAAGGTGTTCCCTTTCAAGGAACTAAATCGGGTAAACAGTTTGCCATGATTAATGAGACTTTTGCAAAATTTATGAATTGGGAAGATCCGCTGGGAAAATCAATTATACTGGATAGTGTCACATATTTTATACAAGGTGTTGTATCAGATTTTCGGTACACTGATTTTCAGCGAAAAATTGAGCCCGTGTTATTAACTCAAACATTTGCTGATCATAACTATTTAATAGCAAAAGTAATACCTGGCAAGACTGGAAACTTAATGGAGGCATTAAAAATGGCTTGGAGAGTAAGTTCACCTGAAGAACCATTTACAGCATTTCAACAAGAGGAAATAATAATGGGGTATTTTATACTCATGTCTGGCCACAGTAAGGTGATGATTTTCTCAGCATTAATAGCAGTTACGCTTTCATGCCTCGGACTTTTTGGTTTAGTCTATTTAAACTTGACTGCTCGTATAAAAGATTACAGTATTATGAGGGTCTTGGGTATCAATAATTATCTATTAATCAAGCAGATTTCTAAGAATTTTGTTTGGTTCTTGATTGGAGCAATATGTCTTGGTTTTCCAGCGAGCATATTTATGTCGAAAATGCTTTTTAGAATTGTTTATGTCGACTATATCAGCATAACTCCTCTTTATCCTATTATAGGAGCCTTACTTCTTTTATTCATAGCATCGGCAACAGTATCCTTTTTATTTATAAAATTACTTAAACAAAATCCGGTGAATCACTTAAGAAGTTAGTATAAGTCATTTCCCCAATCCAAAATATGTTATGGCCATAGCCCAAGAAAAATCAGTACGATCAATTCTATTGAATTGCCCCATTCAATTTCCAGTCGATCGACCCTATGCTTATTATGAGAAACTTAGAAGAGAAAATCCAATTTACAGGGCTTCACCTATTCAATGGGTGTTCACAGAATATGAGGATGCTATTTCTTTATTACAAAATCCATTGTGCTCTCATTGGGGCCAGGACCCAGACACACAGTTAATGATGTTTGGAGGCCAAGGTATGATAGCGAAAACATTGTTTGCCTTTGCTCCAGATGCCAACTTACCTTACAGAAAAAAAATTATGCATGGTCTCGCTGCTAAAAATCTGAAATTTGAAACGGAAGCAATGAATGAAGAGGCCATGAAGATAATGGAGAAACTGAAAGGGAAGAAGGAAATTGATTTCATGAAGGATTACGCACATCCCTTTACGTTTAATACGATAAGTCGGATTATTGGAGTTCCTGAAAATGATATAGCAAAACTTACAGCACTGGTCTCATCTCTGCCAAACGGCTACTTCCATTTCATCTTTAACAGTGAAATAACTGGGCCTGGTCTTGAGTTTATAAACTTTCTTAAGTCACTGATACAGCTAAAAAGAGATTCGCCTGAAAATGATTTATGTAGTGCTCTTGTAGAGGCTTGTGATGCGAATAATGATGACGAATCATTTGTTTTGTCTCTTCTTATATTATTATTCTATGCAGGCCATGATAATATGATGAACTTTTTGGGAAATGCAATTTATGCTTTAAGTGAACATAAGAACGAGGAGAGCGAATTGCGTAACAATCCTGAGTATGTAGATGCCTCAATAGACGAGTTGTTACGCTATGACAGCCCCGTTCAGTTTTTTTTATTATTTGCGAAAGATGATATCAACTACAAGGGGAAAACTATTAAAGCGGGCAGTCAGTTGCTTATTTCTGTAGGGGCAGCAAACAGAGATCCAAAAGTTTTTGAAAACCCTAATAATATAGTATTAGGAAGAAAGCCACTGCATATCAGTTACGGAGCGGGTGCATATCGCTGCATTGGTGCAAAACTGGCGCAATTACAAGCCGCTGCCGGGGTAAGAAAATTCATAGAACTAACCAACTCGTACACAGTAAGTGCTGTGAATTGGCGCACTAGTCCATTTGTACAACGCGGCCCAACATCATTAAAGTTAAACTTAGTGTTTAAATGATAATCTAGAAGTTCCTGATATGCATTTTAAATTATCTAGATATGTGATTATCTCTGACCCAATAGAGGGTGGCAGTGCAGCAGATTTATCAGCTAAAAGAATGATCTTTTCAACAAGAAAAGGAATGGGAATTGTAGTAACCAACTATTTAGTAAGTATTTTAAACCAATCTGATTTTGAATTGATTCCTGATCATATGTTCAATATTCTGATGTATCATGAGATTTTAGTTCCCGAAGAGGAAGAAGAATTTGAAAGCTTGCTGACGCAGAAGAATTGTATTGCTCAAGACACAAAATGTTTAGAAATAATTATAAAAATTGCTGGTGATCAGGATTTAAATGACATAGTAGTTAAAAAGTTAAATGACCTATTAGTAACTGATAGTGAGTATCTGAAAAACAATAATCACAGAATTATCATTGATATCGATGCTCCAGATATTGAAGAATTAACTGCTCATTACTTATTAGTGGATAACTTACTTGCCGAACATAATTTTTTACAAAGGCTAAATATTGAATGTGTATTAAAATGTAGGTCAATTGGAAAAAATTACAATTTTTCTGTCTCAGAAAAAAAATTGGCAATTTCGTCATTGCATCTCTTAGTTGATCAAAATGATGTTTCACCAATTTCAGTGCAATATTTAGATACTATTCTGGGTAATCTAAATGATGCCCAAGCAAATATTTATCTAATAATTAAAGAAGGGCAACTAGACTCAATTAATCAATTAAACAATATTTTTGAATACCTTTCTCTTAGGAAGAAGACTATCCGCACAATTGTACTACCCTTTGGTTTATCTAGGGAAGACATAGGCCAGAAGTCAATTTTAAAACACTTATCTAAGGAAAAGTACAATTTTGATTTTCTACCACTACCGGGTAGTAATTATTACAGTAATAAAACTGACAATCAAGTATACCCTACCGGTGCCACATTTGAGTTTATAAATCAATGGTTTAAAGATGAAGAAGTAGCACAAAAGAAAATTTTACCATTATTCACTAATTCCTATGATGCTGATATAACAGATATATTAAGAAACAAAGTTATAAAATGTAATAACTGTGTTTACTGGCCAATGTGCGGGGGGCATATTAATAAGAATAATTATGATGATAATGATTGTCCTGAGTTTGTTACAAACTTTCTTGATAAGGCTAAATTAAAATATGGAATAGCTATATAATGATTTCTCTATGTCAGTAGTTCAAAAAGCCCGGAAGATTAGGTGGAATAAAAGTCAATTGATAGAGTCAGATACTTACATTAAAGTGTTCGTCAAATCTCTGTCGCGAGACTTTAGTGCTTCTGAAAGACAAGAAGTTTATTATATTTCAAAATTATACGTTGATGGAACAGTTGAAATTGCAAACGCACATTTTAAGTCTGCAGAATTCTATTTTAATAAAGCCGATACATATTTGAATAGAATAAATGACGGTACGATTAAAAAGAAACTATTGGAAAATATTAGAGATCGGTCTAAATCTCTTTTTTGCTATAGACGTAAAGATTACAAACAAGCTATTGACTTGATTAATCATGCCCTTAAGACAAATAAAGAACTTGAAGCGGAAGGTTTTCAATTCATGATTTTCGACAGGGCTTCTCAATATCACAACCTCGCAAAGATTTACTTTTCTCAGAATTTAATTGAAGAAGGATTGGCCGTGTTAAAGGGAGTGCTAACTTTTTTAATTACGCTTCAATCCAACGAGTATATTGATTCAGCAAAAAACTTGTCTGAAACACTTGACGAAGAAGAATATAGTATGAGATCCTCTCTGATTTGCCTTCTTTTTTATGAAACTATAGGTAACTTTCAAAAGCAGAAGAGCTTTGAATTATTTGTAGAAAAAAGTTATCCCTTTTTTAAACATATTTTTGATGCGTCTGAAAATTTTCATTTACACACAAAAGCCGATGCTTGTATCAAAGAATGGATTACAACTGTAGGTTTTTTTTACGATGAGGACTTTAAAAAATTCACTAAAGAATCGATGCAATACCTACGCAGTAACTATCTTTTCTACGGAAACATTCCCAATGATTTGTTATACCGATATCTTAATTATCTAGGATATAGTTTGTCATGAGTTTACCTGAACTCCTTATTTCAATTTTTTCAGGTAAACACATTCGTTTAGTCATTTCTTTTGAAACGCTTAACTTTGTCTCAGTACTTCCTTCCTCAGCCATTGCTTCAAAAGGTAGCGTTCGCTAAGACTCAACACAATGATTGATTTTCGATACTCTTTCCGCAACAGTCTTTTATCAAAACTCACTTTTGAAAAATCAGTTTGCAGTAGTCAAGCATACTCCTTTTCATATCGCTGTCGTTGATCAATTACCTGATTATTTCAATGATCAGTAGGGTAAGCAATAAGGCTGGCCAAAACCATGAATTACCGTCTTTATTTCGTATAAAAGTCTGCATATAATTAGGGATTACATTGGTTACAATACATTGGAGATGCCTTCTCTTCTATCAATAAACTGGTGCGGTGCCTGCAATGTTGGCAATAAATAATTCTTTGCTTCACCAAATCTGTTGCTTCACCGCAGCATTCACATGGTAAACCTCTTACCAACTCCTCATCACCATAGCCTGGCATATTACAAACCGGACACTGTTGCAAGATTTTGTCAACCAACATTTGAGTGGTGGTTTTAATTACTTGCATGCGGGTTGGATTAAACGAGGCTCTCATATCAGTTTCTATCAATAGGATATTTCTACCTAAACCCAATGATTGAGTAGCCTGATAGAGATCGCCCCAGTTATTAATACCTTTTCTTATGTCGCCATTATTTTCATGCCTTAGAATTATGCCATGTGCGGGGAAATCAACAGATTCCAGAAAACTATTTAATTCCTGAATGTTGCATATTCGTTCTTGCCTGAAGTTTGTTTCTGTAGTAAGATGAGAGACCAGCACCTCAAGTTTATGTTTTCGATCAATCATCATTACTAGCTCCACATCACAAGCTATAAATGGAATCTGTGGATGAGGGCCGAAAGATCCTTCACTACCAAAACCAAGTGACTCGTTAACCTTATCCAAGGCTGCATTAATTTTTACGCGTAGCGTATCCTTTGGTGATAGGCGTCTTTCTACTTCGCCTGTAAATGTGCCAAAGGCGTCTGTGTCAAAACCTGGAATCGTTAGGCAGTCCACACCAAGGGAGTGATGCAAGAGGCCTTGCATCACTTTTTCTTTGGCATGCTTTGTAGCTATTACTGCTTTGCGACCTTTAAAAAATTCAACAGACGGCACCATTGATTGTTATTATTGTCCTTGCCCTAAAGAGAATGCCGGCTTACCATCAAACGTGCATAAGTTTTCTGTCTTCACAATATCAAAGCCCTCTTTGGTCATTCGCTCCATCAAGGCGATTATCTCCTGGTAGGAGGTAGGTTTGAAATTTTCTGTAGTAAACCGGCATCGCCAATGGTCGGTACAAAATGTTTCGGGTAAACCACCAGGATATACTTTAATACCTCTGTTAGTGATCATGTTTAATTGCAAACCATTAGTTGATACAAGTTCAATCGCTTTACCAAGATTATCAGGTGAGCCATTTTTCCAGTGCAAGAAAATATCTACACCTACTGTTGCTTTCTGCGCTTTGGGTTTTTCAGTTAATTTAATCTCGATCGGTTTTTGTGCATTGGCATAACTTACTGCCTTTAAATGAACGGGCTTTTTGCCAAGATTTTGAATCACCACCTCAGTGAAGGCCTTAGTGCCAAGTTCACGCTTACTGATCGTGTCATGATAGATATCTGAAGTATGAGCACCTTCTTCAAGAGTAGCTAACCAGGCGTTGTGAATTTTCTCCGCCACTGAGGCTTGATCAATGTGTATCAGCATTTGTACAGCAGCTAGTAATAGACCCGATGGATTGGCTTTGTCAAGACCGGCAATTTTAGGAGCAGAACCATGAATGGCTTCGAACATGGCACATTGATCGCCAATGTTAGCTGAGCCTGCAATTCCCACGGAACCGGTAATCTGTGCTGCTACATCACTAATAATATCACCATATAAATTTGGTGTAACAATTACATCAAACTTCTCTGGTGTATCGGCCAGCATGGCTGTACCGATATCTATGATCCAATGTTCACTTTCAATATGTGGATATTCTAATGCAATTTCTTCAAACACTTTACGAAAAAGACCATCTGTCATCTTCATAATGTTGTCTTTGGTAAAGCAAGTAACTTTTTTACGTCCGTATTGGTGAGCATATTCAAAAGCATAACGGACAATTTTTTCGCACCCTGGTCTGCTGATGAGTTTCAGACATTGCACGACATCGTCTGTTTGCTGGTGTTCAATACCGGCATATAAATCCTCCTCGTTTTCACGAATAATTACCACGTCCATTACAGGGTGCTTGGTGAAAACAAAAGGCGAGTATGAAACACAAGGCCGTACATTAGCATATAGGCCAAGCATTTTGCGCATGGTTACATTTAGACTTTTAACGCCACCACCCTGCGGGGTGGTAATGGGTGCCTTTAATAAAACTTTGGTTCTGCGAATGGATTCCCAAGCCTCAGGTTTTATACCAGAACTATGACCCTGATGGTATAATTTCTCACCTATTTCAATGATTTCCGGGGCTATTTTAGCCCCAGCGGCCTCTAAAATGGCCAATGTAGACTCCATTATTTCTGGTCCTATACCATCTCCAAAGGCAACCGTAATTGGTTTTTTCTCATTTTTCATAGGTAGTATTAGTTTTATATATAAAAGTAATACTTTCATTAACGAAAGTTGAAGACTTATGTTTGATTTTTTTGAATTATCTTTACCTCACACCTAAAATCGAGGATGTAATGACCTGGCAGCTACAAATACAGATGAATGAAAAGCTGTTTCTGCGCGACCCTTCAAGCTCTGAACTAGGCAAGCGCATCGTACAGCAAGGCGCAATCTTGATTGAGAAAGTAGGACTGGAGGAGTTTACCTTTAAAAAGCTGGCTGCCGAACTTAACACCAACGAATCCAGCATCTACCGCTATTTTGAAAATAAGCACCGCTTGTTGCTTTACCTGGTGGGTTGGTATTGGCGCTGGCAAGAGTATTTAATTGTTGTTCATACTGCCAATTTGCCAAAAGCCACAAGCAAGATAGATACCGTTTTAAGCATACTCTTACATCGTATTGAAGGTGAGTTGATGGGAGGACCGGCAGTTGAAAAGCGTATACTGCAATCGTTGGTTACAAAAGAAAACTCGAAATCTTACTTAACAAGCCACGTAACAGAAGATAACCAGCAGCTTTTTTTTAAACCCTATAAAGATTTATGTGCGCGTATTGCACAAATTTTTTTAGAGTATAATCCTGCTTTTCAATACTCCCGCTCACTGGCCAGCACGGTTTTGGAAATGGTGCATCATCAACATTTTTTCATGCATCATTTACCATCACTAACCGATTTTGGACAACTTAAAGATGACCAGGAGATACTCTCCTTTCTCAAACACATGGTGTATGGAACTTTAGCTTATCGGACCGATTAAGAGTTTCAAAATCATTAACAATCACGCATTTCATTCACTATTTTTGTCGCACTATTACTTTGATTGTAAATGCTTAATATACAACGGCCTCGTAGAAATCGTAAAAGTGCTGCCATTCGCGCTTTGGTAGAAGAAACTAAAGTTACAACGGACGATCTGTTGTTTCCCTTATTTCTGGTTGACGGTATAAATCAAAAAATAGAGGTTGCCTCTATGCCGGGTATTTACCGTTACTCGCTTGATTTAATGCTAAAAGAAATAGAGGCATGCCTCAAATTAGGTATAAAAGCATTTGATGTTTTCCCGGCAGTTGAAGATTCGTTAAAGGATAAAACGGCTACTAAAAGCTATGACCCCAACTTTTTTTATTTACGTGCACTACGCGAAATAAAAAAACAATTTCCTGAAGCTTGCATTATGACGGACGTTGCCATGGATCCTTACAGCAGTGATGGACACGATGGCCTGGTGAAAGATGGAAAAATTCTCAATGATGAAACACTTGAGATTTTGGGTAAGATGGCACTTGCACAGGCAGAAACAGGTATAGATATCATTGGCCCATCAGACATGATGGATGGGAGAGTTGCTTATATACGCGAAGTGCTGGACAACAATGGATTTGCAGAAGTATCCATTATGAGCTACACAGCAAAGTATGCCAGTGCGTTTTATAATCCCTTTAGAGATGCCCTTGACTCAGCACCAAAATTTGGAGATAAGAAAACATATCAGATGAATCCAGCCAATAAAAATGAAGCGCTGATTGAGGCGGAACTGGATTTTGTTGAAGGAGCCGATTTTTTAATGGTGAAGCCGGCACTTGCATACCTGGATATTATTCAATTGCTTAAACAAAACTTTAATCTGCCCATTGCTGCCTACAATGTAAGTGGTGAGTATGCAATGGTAAAAGCTGCTGCTCAAAGAGGTTGGCTGGATGGTGATCGTGTAATGAAGGAAACACTCTTAAGCATGAAACGCGCTGGAGCAGATATAATTTTAACCTATTTTGCTAAGGAGTTTGCGCAACAAGTGAAATAATAATTTTTTTTGAATGCGTTACCTGAACCTCTTACTGGTGCTCTGCTTTTGCAGTGCTGTTGAAGCTCAGCGGCTTTCATTGCCCGTTTCTGGTCAACTTGAGGTAAAAGGAAATCTATTACACTTGGTTGACAGTACTAACGCTATTTCTTTTGAGGAAATTCAGAGAAGAACTTTTTCGATTGTACCAACGGCAGAAGCACCAAATTTTGGTTTTGATAGAAATGTACATTGGTTTAAGCTGGTCGTAAACAACCCTACCAATAAAAATGAGTTCCTGTTAGAGGTAGCGTACTCAGTTATTGATTCAATTGATTTCTTTTTTGAAAATGATGGAAAATGGGTAAAGAAAACAGCCGGAGATATGTTGCCGATTTCATATCGGGATATTGAGCACAGGCATCCAACTTTTGAATTCTTTCTTCAACCTCAACAGGAAACAACTTTATACCTACGCGTAAAAACCATTTCTTCAGTACAGGTTCCTTTGTTTTTGTGGCATCGTGATGACTTTTTCACCAGTGCCTTTCACATGCAAATGATTAACGGCTTATTTTTTGGTGCAGTGCTGATCATGATGCTCTATCAATTCTTCTTGTACCTCTCTACCCGCGACAGGCTTGCACTTTACTATGCCATTGCCCTGATTACTATGGCCAATATCGTTTCACTTTTTCAGGGCTATGGCTTTCTATATTTATATCCGGAGAAACCTTTTCTTAATGATTGGTTTGCCATGTTTAGCGGCCCGGCTTTAGTTACGGCTACTACTATTTTAACAAGGGCATTTCTTAACCTGAGAAAGATCAGCCGTAATCTCGATAATCTGCTGCTCAGTATTATGATCATGAACCTCTTTGCAGCGCTGCTCATGGTTATTTTTTTTCGGCAGCTCTCTTATGGAGTGCACCATGTATTCATCATTATCCATTGTATTGTTGAATTGATCAGCGCAGCCTATTGTCTTCATAAGAAATACAGACCTGCACGTTATTACTTACTGGCCTGGTTTGCCATTCTGATGGCTACCGTACTGTTTACGTTAAGCAATTTGGGTATTGTGCCTGGTTATTTCAGCACAAACTACAGTGGGTTAATGATCGGATTTATTTTGCAAATGCTCTTCATTTCATTTGCCCTTGGCGATCGTATTAATCTGTTGGAGCGTGAATATAAACGCGCAAAGGAATTGGAGAATGAAAGGTTAGAGAAAGAAGTACAGATAAGAACAGAGGAGATCCAGCAAAAGAGTGAGCGGTTAGAGGAAGTAAATCGTGTAAAGGACAAGCTATTCTCTGTCGTCTCTCACGATATTAAAGGCCCGTTAGGGTCTCTGCAACTGGCTTTGGCCTTAGTAAAGTCTGGCAAGGTTAGTCAGGAAGAGTTTAAAAAGATTTCTGCCTCCCTTGAAGTGCGTTTTAATGAAACAACTGAATTTGTTGAAAATTTATTGCAATGGGCTACGCTGCAATTGAAGGGTAATGTTTTTGAACCTAAGCCTGTAGATCTGTCAGCACTTGCCAGAGAAACTATACGTTTGCTGGAACCTGAACTGGAGAAAAAGAAAATTCAACTGACAATGGAGTTGCAAAACCTGCTTCAGGTGCACACAGATTTAAATATGATGCGATCAGTATTACGAAATCTGCTTACCAATGCTATAAAATTTACGGATGCAGGCGGCATTATCAGTTTACGTTCAGCAGAAGTTTCGGCAAGCGAGGTTATCTTTTCAGTGGCCGATAATGGTACAGGCATTCCAGAAGAAAACAGAGATAAACTTTTTACCCTCGGTACTGTCTCAACACAAGGTACAGAGGCAGAGAAGGGTACAGGCCTCGGTTTAATGCTTTGTCGTGAGTTTATTGAAAAAAGTGGCGGACGCATCTGGTTTGAATCAGCCGAAGGCAAAGGGACAACTTTCTTTTTCACACTTCCTATTTATCAGCGCGATAAACTATCTGCATAAGTATTATCTTAGCAGATATGCCATATCGCATTGACTTATTCGCCATTTTTATTTTTCTGGGTATAGTCCAGGCACTATTTCTTTCTGTGTTTTTCTTCTCTAAAGAAAACAGACGTCAGGCTTTTAATTTATTTCAAGGCTTTTTTCTGTTGTCTGTAGCTTGTTGCCTCCTGGAAGTTTTTTTAATGTACAGCGGCTATATCAAACATGTTTTATTTCTGGTGGATTTCTCTGAGCCCATGGCTTTACTCCTGGGACCATTCTTCTATCTTTTTGTATTAGCATTAAAATTTGGAAGCGTACCCAATAAAGTAATTTTTCTGCACACACTATTCCCCATAATTTATACACTTGCCCTCATACCATTTTTAATTGCACCTTACGAAGTTAAGTATAATGCGTGGATGGTGGCGTATCATCCCAACATGCCTTTACTGGATTGGAATTTATCATACGATCCATGGATGTTTAAATTAACCGAATGGCATACTGCACTTGTCTTGATCAGCTTTTTTATTTACGCATTACTAGCTACTATCGAAATTGTTAAATCTTTTCGTGAAAAGAAAAGCAGCTTCTGGAGCCCTGACACTTATACTCTAAGGGTGATGCGTGATGGGGTATTTCAGATTATTACGCTGGCATTGGCAATAGTGCTGGTTAAAATATTTAATAAAAATGATACTGGCGACCATTTATCAGCAGCGTACGGAGCTGTACTGGTTTATGTAACAAGCTTTTTAGTTATAAAACATTCAAACTTCTTTCGGCAAGTACCAATAACAGAAGATAAAAAATATAAGGCATCAGTTGTAGAACCTAAAACTGTAGCAAGGCTTACAGATCAGTTGAAGCAAATCATGGATGAGCAAAAGCCCTACCTGCAAATGAATTTCAGTTTACCATTACTAGCCCAACTTTGTAAATCTAATGTGCACCTGGTCTCTCAGGTAATTAATGAAAGTTTTAAGAAAAGCTTTTTTGAGTGGGTAGCTGACTACAGAATTGAGGAGGCTAAAAAATTATTGAAAACCCAATCACATTTAAAGATTGAAGAGATTGCCGAGCAAGTAGGCTACAGTGCAAAATCATCCTTCAATACAGGCTTTAAAAGAATTACAGGCATCACACCCTCAGAGTTTAGAAACAACATTAAATAGTAACTGGGTTATCCTAATTTCTTTCTGAACGTAATTGATCTAAAAAGGATACGAAAGCATTTCATTATTTTCAATGATAAGTTAGTCTGCAACAAAATTACACGTAAGCCGTGTAAGCGTAGTTATCATATTAAGGATAGCATTCATTAATAAAGCTGCAACAAATGCCCATCTCTTATATCTATCACATACGCGTAGTAGGTTCGTTAGTATTTCTCTTACTGAGCTCAGTGCTTTTTGCCCAGGATAACTGGTCAATTATTCCTTCTTTTCCAGGTAATGCCAAAACTTCTTTTGCAGGTTTACAGGATTCCATACTTTTTGTGGGTACAGGCAATGGTGTGTGGAGGACAGGCGATGCAGGTTTTACATGGAAAAGATCGCTTAAATCGAATACAATCTATTCTGTTTATGCATCTAGGTCAGGTAAAGTATTGGCTGGTGGTGAAGGAAAAATATTTTATTCAAGCAATAAGGGCTTGGAATGGGATTCGGTTACAGTGGCGACTAACTTTCCAATTTCTAAAATTACAGAGACTAGAAGTGGAGAATTCTTTTTTATAACGGGTGCAAGTACAACGGATGGTTATGCAGGTGATGGTGTTTTTTATAATAATGGAGATCTCTTAAACTGGGAAGCACGCAATAATGGACTAGGCAATATTGCACTGTATTGTGAACAGATTAGTGTGGATGCCCATGATCGAATCTACTTGGGCTTAGGTGATGAATATGTAAGTGGTGCTGGCGGTTTGTTTATTTCGGAAAATAAGGGTGTAAGCTGGCAGAAGATTAGTTTAGAAGCAAAAAATCTTGGTATCGTTAAAACAAGTAATGTTTATGGCATCAGCATTACACCCGATGATTCAGTTATCTTCAGTGTGTCAGGGGTCGTAGCTAATTTTTCAGTTACACTCAATATGATTAAACACAAAGATGATTTGAACGAATCATCTGCCTGGAGATTGATTCGTGCAGGGTCTTCAAATACATGGTGGTTAACGGGGATACTTAATCCTATACATTTTGCTGCTAGCGGTGAGTGGTATAGCTCGATTTCTGCCCCGCTATCAAATGGGGGTTCTTATGTTTCAGTAGATAAGGGAGCTACGTGGACAAAATTTAATACAGGCCTTGGTATTAGCCAAACCTTACAGTATGAAAGCCTTATGTTCTACGAAACTTCTTATGGCAGAATTTTTACCTCACAATTTTTAGATGACAGAATTTACGGAACCAACAGAAGTATGCTTGATCCGATATACATTTCTGGAAGAATAACAGATGATACCGGTAATCCCTTGTCGGCTACCATTTATAATGGTTTGTATCAATCCTACGCTAATAATGAAGGAAATTATGTAATAAAACTGCCGAAGCATTTTTCCGGAAATATTCGACCGGCTCATGGAATGCACGTTTTTTCACCACAGATCTTAGCAATAGATAATCTTACCGAAAATTTAACAAATCAAAATTTCACAGGTACCTACATTGGCACACATGGTATTTGGGGTTTTGTAAATGATGTAGAAGGTTATCCCATCGTGAATGCAGAGGTGAGAGGCTTTGATCAAATACTCTACACCAACCAGTATGGTGCTTTTGTGGCATCAGTGCCTCATCGTTGGTCAGGCGAGATTGAAGTAATTGTTAATGGAATGGAAGTAAGCCCGGCTAAAAAACAAATCCCACCAGTAACCACCAGCATCTACGCCTATCAATTTACAGCTCGCAATGCAGGCACTTTTTTAATTGAGGGGGAGTTTCTTATCAATAATGATGAACCCCTTGTTGTTGAGTTAAAGGGTTTGCCCGAAACCATAAGAATGCGGGAGGATAAAAAATTTGTTGTACAACTACAGGCAGGTTGGTCAGGCACCATTACACCTGAAGCTGCGGGTTTTAGATTTACACCTGCCAGCATTAGCATTACAAATCTTCAAAAAGATTCAGTTAATATTTTATTTGTAGCCACAGCTATTGAAAACCCTATAGTGTACTTTCAGGTAAGCGGTAGTGTTCAAACTGGAAACCTGCCTCTTGCTGATGTGACCCTATCAGGTTTTCCTGAGAACGTGCTGACAAATGAAAATGGCCAATTCAGTATTACGCTTCCTGAAAACTGGCAAGGTACTATCACACCTCAAGCAATTGGCTATACCTTTTCACCCGCATCAATAGTTATCAATCCACTCACAGCTGATGTTACGAATCTTAATTTCACTGCTTCCCTAATTACTGATATTGATGAAGAGGAAGGCGTGAGTATAACTGCTTATCCCAACCCAAGTAGTGACGGCAGATTTGGTATTTCCATACCAGATGCCTTACATGCCAGGCAAATTTCTATTATGGATAGTAAGGGTATACTAGTGTATAGTGGTTCGCTAAGCGGTGGACTTGATTATCAACTTAATCAATCAGGTCTTTACCTTATTAAAATAGCCACAAACAATGGTGTACAAATGCTAAAACTATTGGTAGGCCAATAGTTTTAGCATTTAGACTGATCTCTCTTTATTGTTTTTTCTCAATGATCTTTTCAATCGGAGGAAGAATAAAATCATCTAAAGCACTTGGCTGTTTCATAAGTGCTTCCACTTCATCAACTTTTCGTGGTGCAGAAATGGATAAATGTTCGTATCCGTCTTTTGTAATTAAATAATCATCTTCAATTCGGACAGCAATACCCCACCAGCGTTTATCACAATTGGCATTTTCAGGTATATAGATTCCCGGTTCAATAGTAATAACCATGTTTTCGCGAAGCATATCATATTCGCCATTGTCATGTACATCTAAGCCAATGTGGTGACAGCAACCATGCGGATAATAAAGATGTCTTTCATTTTCATTTTTAATAATACCTAAGTCTGCCAGCCCTTTATTGATTACTCTTTGGGTAGCAATAGTCAATTCCTGAAAAGTAGCTCCGGCCTTAGTTACCTTCATCGCTTCTTCCTGGGCAGCTAACACTAATTCATAAATCTGCTTTTGCTCAGGCGAGAACTTGCCACTGACAGGAATGGTTCGTGTTATGTCAGCTGTATAACCCCTGTACTCTGCACCAAGATCCATCAGAATTAATTCCTTACTGGTAATGTTGGGTTTGTAGTTATCGATATAATGGAGAATACAACCATTATGGCCTGCACCAACAATACTTGGATATCCTAAATCTTCAGCTTGATATTTTTTGAATACAAACTCATGTATACCCTGAATTTCGCGTTCTGACATGCCAGGTTTCATGGCCTTCATTACTTCGCGTTGACCCATGCACGAAATACTCACAGCCTTTCTGATCATCTCTAACTCCTCCGTAGTTTTGATACCACGCAGACTAGCCATAATGCCATCCAGTGCTCTTGTATTTAGATTATTTTTAGCGGGCTCAGTTTTAACAGCAAGTTTATCTTTTGAAGGATAGTTGGCCTTGATCTTGAATTGCTCAATCAAACTGTACAAATCAGAGGAGTCACGCGGATTGTCACGAACATCGTTTTTGAAATCGAAGAAGAGTACTTCATTGAATTTGCTAAAGTCAATATTGTATTTCTTAAACTCCTTATTGTTAAAGGCATTTTCGAAACCTAATTTTAATCTGGTGCCTTCATCGCCTAACCTGCGGCCCGTCCACATTTCGGCTTGTTCACTCCGGGGTTGCACAAAAATAATCTCATTGTATTGTTTACCATTGCTGGCTGTTTGCTTGTCCTTAAAAATGAGTAAAACAGCATCCGGCTCTTTGTAACCACTCAGGTAGTAAAAATCTGGATCTTGATGATATACGTAGTCAACATCGTTACTGCGATTCCGCACAGCATTCGCAAAGAATACGGCCACTGAATTAGCCGGCAGCTTCTCGCGTAATTTTTCTCTGCGTGTCGCATGCCATTCCTTACTCAGAAAGTCTTCAGGTAAGTCGCTATTCTGTGCAGCAACACATATTGCCAAACACAGATTTAAAAACAAGATCAGGTGTATTCTCATAAAAGTAGTTGGGAGTTATTTATTTGTAAGTTTCTTTTCTAAGACTAAAAATTCAAGTTTCGATTTGGGTTTACCCCAGCGCTCATCTGGTACAATGAAGGGTTTCCGCTCCCCAGTCAATACATAGCCATGACGTTGGTACCAGTTCAATAGTTCTTCCCGTACTGAGATAACAGTCATAAAAATAGAAGTACACTTCTTTTCATGCGCGTGTATTTCGGCAGCGCTCATCAGTTTTTTACCAATACCCTTATTTTGACTTAAAGGGCTAACCGATAACATGCCCAGATATAACTTATAACCTTCCTTTCTAAGCTCAACACAACCAAGCAAAACACTATTTTCCCTGTAAAGCAATATGTTTGTGTCATCTCGCTTAATCAGGTTACTGAGAATTGATTCGTCAATTCGGGTGCCGTCAATAAGATCAGCCTCTGTAGTCCAACCTTGACGACCACTATCGCCACGATAGGCGCCATTCACTAAGGCGTTGATTTCAGGTATATCCGCCAGTGTGGCGGTAAGTATAGATGAGCTCATAACTCAAATATACACCTTGAAGACGTTCGACTTTATAAAATCGTCCTCCTAGTCTATAAAAACAGCCTTAACTTAGCTTAAGGCAGACCTTTCTTTGTCAAAAGAAATTTTATGAACGCAGAAAGCCTTACAAATACGCGCAGATATGACCTGGATTGGTTGCGCTTTATAGCCATCTTTATTTTACTTTTTTTTCATACAGGTATGTGGTTTAACCCATGGGATTGGCATGTAAAGAACAATGAACTAAGCGGGAGCTTCAGGTATTGGATGATCTGGTCTCACTTCTGGCGCATGCCCCTGCTGTTGTTTATTGCAGGCGCCAGTACCTACCTGGCTATGGGTAAACGAACTACAGGTATGTTTGCAATGGAGCGTGTAAAGCGCCTGTTAGTACCAGTCATTTTCGGCATGTTTGTCGTAGTACCACCCCAGATTTATTTTGAGCATATTAAAGAGTATACCAATTATTGGGATTTCTATAAAACGGTATTCAATTTCGTGCCCTACCCCGAAGGTAGCTTCAGCTGGCATCACCTCTGGTTTGTTGTTTACCTGTTGATTTACTCTCTGGTAACGATACCCTTATTGGTTTTCCTGCGATCAGAAAAATCAAGAAAATTTAAAGAAAGATTATACAAGTTATTATCAAGCCCGGCAGGTATTTTATTTATTCCTGGCATCGTAATCCTCATCACACAAATTATACTTCGTCCTTATTTCCCCGATGAAACACACGACCTGAAAGATTTAGGATACATGGTATTCTATGGAACTTTCTTTTTATTCGGTATGCTTTGCTATGCTAATCAGTCAATCTGGTCTGCCATTGGTGCCAGTAGAAAATATTTGTTAATCGGCTCACTCCTTATCCTGATTCCTTTTTATGGTACGTATTTTCATTTTCGCGAAATCTATCAACTACCCTGGACAGAACGAACTGTTGAAATCATCTTCGATGTTACAGGTATTTTCCTGAGTTGGTTTACAGTTATCACGATCATTGCCTATGGTCAGCATTATTTAAACAAGCCTCATCCATGGCTTGCCAGCATAAACGAAGGTCTTTATCCTTTTTACATTCTTCACCAGACTGTGATTATCTGGATTGGCTATTACATCTGTCAACTGGATTGGAGTATTGCTGGAAAATATTGGACTATCTGTTTCTTGACTTTAGTAAGTTGTGTAGCCTTCTACCTGCTACTCATCAGGCCGTTTAAAGTAATGCGATTCTTTTTTGGTATGAAAATGAAATAAGATTGAAGCTCAGGTGTTATGACTAAAGAATCTAAATCATCTTACTACTATTGGTTCTAAAGAGTTAAAAGCTAAAAATAAAGTGGCAATCCGTCAGATCGCTGAGTGCGGAGGTAAACAGCGGTCAGACGGATTTTAGGTAAAGACGTGGATTGGCATTTTACTTTTTAGTATATTCACACACCAACCAACCTTATGAAATATTTTCTTACACCCATTTTAGCGCTCATCATCTTTGCCTGCAAAGACTACTCTAATAAACGAGGAGAGGTAACATGGCAGAGCATAGAAAAAAATCTACAAACGCAGTTAATCACCCTCGAAGATGGGGACACGATTGATCTGCCCGAAGGTTATTTCATGTTTACAAAGAGCCTGAGTATGGATGGGAAATCGAACGTATTGATTCGTGGTAAAGGAATGGATAAAACTATTTTATCCTGGAAGAATCAAACAGAAGGTGCCGAGGGTTTAAAAATCAGTAATGGTAAAAATATTGTATTGCAGGATTTTGCCATTGAAGACGCAAAAGGAGATAATGTTAAAGTGAGTGAAGTTAATGGCATTACTTTTTTACGCATTTCTTCTTCGTGGGCAGATGGCCCCAAAACAGAAAATGGTGCTTATGCCCTTTATCCAGTGCTATGTAAAAATGTTTTGATCGATGAATGTATCGCTATGGGCTCTTCTGATGCAGGTATTTACGTTGGTCAATCGGATTCAGTCATCATTCGTAATAGTAAAGCGTATTGGAATGTAGCAGGTATTGAAAGTGAGAATTCAAGATGGGTGGAGATTTACGGGAATGAAGCTTACGAAAATACGGGCGGCATTTTAGTATTTGATTTACCAGGACTAACTCAATACGGATATCATACAAAGGTGCATAACAACAATGTACATGATAACAATCACAAAAACTTTGCGGCTAAGGGAAACATCGTAGCCAGCATTCCGCCTGGTACCGGCTTTATGGTATTAGCCACACATGATTTAGAGATAACAGATAACGATATAAAAGATAATACCACTATCGGTATAGGTATTGTAAGTTATGATTTAGTAGCTGCCATGAACGAAGGCGAAGTGCAACAGGAGGAAAATATTGGCGGGGTACAAACAGTAAATAATAATTATAAATTGGACACGCTTTATAATGGTTATCCTTATAAAATTAAAATTCATAACAATCGCTTTGCTAACAATAACTGGTTTCCTGATATGAGCAGTGATTTCGGGAAGCTGTTCATGCTAAAATCTTTCATGAATCCTCCTGACATTGCTTTTGATGGCATAGCCGATCCTAACAATGCCAACCGTGAAATCTGCATCAATGAAAGTGGAGATATTGTCTTCATGGATTTAGATGCAGCTAATGATTTTGCTAATCTTTCGAAAGATGTAAAAAAGTATGCCTGCCAGTAAGATGAAGAATCATTGGTTTCACGTTGCATACCTCTTTTTATTAATCGTATCATGTTCTCAAAAGAAAGATAAGGAAGTGGTGGTAGTGGCAGAGGAGCAGGTGGATTTATCACACATAGGTAAAGCAACGCTTTCTGAGTACGGTTTTTTTAAAGGTTCTCTGAAAGAATTAAATCCGGCTGATGGAGTTACGCCTTATCAATTAAACTCAGCCCTGTTTTCTGATTATGCATTTAAAGCACGTTTTGTAAAACTTCCAGCAGGCACAAAGGCCGTGTACAATGCAGCTGATGTTTTGGATTTTCCACTAGGGACAGTGTTAATCAAAAATTTTTATTATCCGGCAGATTTCAGAAAGCCACAAGAAAACATCAGAATTCTCGAGACAAGACTACTCTTACATGAAGCCGATGGTTGGAAAGCACTTCCCTACATCTGGAATGAAGAACAAACAGAAGCCTATTTAGACATAGCCGGAAAAAATATTCCAGTTAGCTGGACACATTATAGTGGTGAATTAAAAAGCATCAACTATTCAGTGCCTAATATGAACCAATGCAAGGGCTGCCACTTGCGTGGCGATAAGGTAATGCCTATCGGTCCTTCAGCACGTCAGCTCAATGGTACATATACTTATGCAAGCGGAGAACAAAATCAATTAATCTACTGGCAAACACACGACATGATTGAAGGCCTTCCAAATCTTTCCAATATAAAGGCATTGACCGCTTATGAAGATGAAAAAGCATCTGTTGAATTGAGAGCAAGAGCCTGGTTGGAAATCAACTGTGCCCATTGTCACCGTAGGGACGGCCCTGCTAAAAACAGTGGCTTGTATTTATTGGCCAACGAAAATGATCCGCGGGTGTTAGGTGTGGGCAAGGCACCCGTAGCCGCTGGTAAAGGATCTGGAGGCAGGTTATACAGCATTGTGCCGGGCCAACCCGATCAATCCATTCTGCAATTCAGAATTGAATCAACACATCCTGGTATTATGATGCCCGAACTCGGCAGGCAACTTACCCACACGGAAGGAGTGGAGCTGGTAAGAAAGTGGATTGCAGAGATGAAATAGTTGATTCGTTGATGTGCTGATTCGTTGATGTGCTGATGAGTTGATTCGTTGATGTGCTAATTCGTTAATTTAATGCACGTCATTGCGAGGAATTAGGGTTGGATGTGTTTTGGCATGACGAAGCAATCTGTTTTTGATGTGCTGATAAGTTGATTCGTTGATGTGTTAATTCGTTAATAAAAAAACCACATCATTTCGGTGGTTGAAGAGTTGGTAATGCGTTGGGTGACGAAGAGTTGATCCGTTGTTTATCAGATAATGGTAATTATCTGAGGTCATTTGCAAACACGAATTTCCTATGCTTCTTACAGCATGCTCAGACAAGGCATTATGCTATCTTTGGTCTGGCAGGGTATGTGCGGATAGCATACAGCCTTGAATGAGTATGCGAGGCCCAGCGGCCTGAGAGCGAAAACCTGTGTTTTGTTGTATCCCGAATGATTTAAAAAAATTATAAGGTCAATGGAAAATACCTTGCAATTGATTTATTCCTGATATAATGGGGTGAGTATACAGATTAAATTTTCCTTAAAATCTCCCCCGCCTTCTCCAATGTCTCATCTTGTTTTGCAAAACAGAAACGCAATAATTTATCATCACGCTTATCCTGATAAAAAACAGAAACAGGAATAGAGGCTATTTTGTGTTTGATGGTTAGTTCTTCGGCCATAGCCATGTCACCTTGTTTCGAAATACTTTCATAAGAAAGTAATTGAAAATAAGACCCGTAACAATTAAGCGGTTGCAGGCTGCTGCCTTTGATAAAACTTAAAAACTGATCACGCTTTTGCTGATAGAATTTACCCAGACTGTTATAATGCTCGGGTGTTTTCATGTATTCTGCTAACGCCACCTGTATAGGAGTATTTACACTAAACACAATAAACTGATGTGCTTTTCTGATTTCTTTTGTTACTACAGGTGGAGCAACTACGTAACCAGTTTTCCAGCCCGTAGCATGAAAGGTTTTGCCAAATGAGAATACAGCAATACTGTTATTCACTAAAGCCGGTCTTGCTAAAACACTGTAATGTTTTTTATCATCAAAGATGATGCGTTCATACACCTCATCACTCAATACAATCAGATTATACTTGAGGGCAAGGCGTTCCAGTTCCTGAATATCTTTTTCTGTAAATACAGCGCCACTCGGGTTGTGGGGTGTATTCACCATGATGATTTTTGTACGGGTATTTATTTTTGTTTCTACTTCCTGCCAGTCAATGCTGAAAGAGGGTGCTTTTAAATTAATGTGAACAGGCACACCACCACTTAAACGAATAGCAGGGTTATAGGAATCGTAAGCGGGATCAAAAACAATGACTTCATCACCCTTATGCACTAAAGCTTGTAGAATAGAAAACAGCGCTTGTGTACCACCCGCAGTAAGGGTTATTTCAGTATCGGCATCAACTGACTTTTGGTAAGTGTTTTGGATAACCTGCGCAATCACCTGACGTAGTGCTGGCAATCCTGGCATAGGTGCATATTGATTATGTCCTTCCTGCATGGCTTTGCTGACCAGGTTAACGAGTTTGCTGTCAAGCGGAAAATCAGGAAAGCCTTGAGATAGGTTGATTGCATTATTTTCAGCCGCCATTTTTGACATGACTGCAAAAATGGTAGTGCCTACATCGGGGAGTTTAGAGTGTATCACAGATTACTTAAGTCTTACTACTGATGTCTTATTACTTTGGGATAGCAATTCTATACTCGGCATTTACCTTACCCTTGGTAATATCAGCCAGCTTGCCCTTTAACAAACGCTTTTTAAAAGGTGATAAATAATCAATAAACAACTTGCCTTCAATATGATCGTACTCATGCTGGATGATGCGCGCCTTCATCCCATCATACGTTTCTTCTTTCAGATTCCATTGCTCATCGTAATAGCGGATGCGCACTGTCTCCTGTCTGAAAACCCCTTCGCGTAAATTAGGAATGCTTAAACAACCCTCTTCAAACTCCCATTCTTCTCCCTCTTCATCCAGAATCTGAGCATTGATAAAAGCCATTTTAAAATTACTCATGTCCTCATCTTCTTCGTCATCCTTTTCAATACCAGTGGCATCAACAACAAACAGACGAATGCTCTTGCCGATCTGAGGAGCCGCCAGGCCAATACCATTGGCAGCTTCCATCGTTTCGTACATGTCAGCAATAAGCTGTTTCATATCCGTTCCTTTCTCGATGTCCTTAGCCTTCTGGCGCAACACAGGATCTCCGTAAACAACAATAGGGTAAATCATGGGGCAAATTTAATAGTTATTCGTTGAATTCGTTGTTAGTTGTCAGTTGCTGGTTGTTTGTTAAGCATAAGCAGCGAACAACCAATAACCAACAACCATCAACGTTTGACCGTGTCCATAAACGCCTGTAAAATAATCGTAGCGCTTATTTTATCGACATTACCCTTTATCTGACGGTCTTTTTTCTTCATGCCGCCATCAATCATGCTTTGCAGCGCCATGGAGGAGGTAAAGCGTTCATCAGCCAGGTGCACGGTTTTATCCGGGAAGGTTTTCTTTAAATTCTCTACGAATTTGCGCACAAGGGGAGCTATTTCAGAGTCTTCGTTGCTCAGGGTTTTAGGCATGCCCACCACAAACTCATCCACCACTTCTTTTTGCACATAAGCTTGAATGAATTTTAACAATTCATGAGAAGCCACCGTTTCCAGGGGCGTGGCAATAATACGGTTACTGTCCGTTACTGCAATGCCCGTGCGCTTAGTACCATAATCGATGGCCATGACTCTTCCCATAATAATTCAAAATTGCATATTTAAAATTCAAAATGCTGTAAAAAGAAAGGGGCTGTTCTAGATGAACAGCCCCTATGAATTATGTAGAGATTTCGAGCCTCCAACTTCTATTCTCGATCAACTAATAACGATCAACGATCAACTACGATCCACACGCCTCACACGCATCCGGATTATCCAGCGAGCAGGCCATGTCAGATTTCTTTTGTTCGTAGTCAGCTACACGTGCTTCATAGTCTATGCTCTTCTGCATTTGGCCAGCAACTACAGGCTCAGCCATTACCGGTGCCACTGCACCAGCTTCAGCGGAAACAGTTTGCTGACTTGCTGTTTTATCATGCGTAAACTTAATCGCATCAGCGGCAGAAGTAGAGCGCAAGTAGTACATACCTGTCTTCAAACCTTTCTTCCATGCATAGAAGTGCATAGAGGTGAGCTTACCGAAGTTAGGGTCTGTAATGTGTATGTTCAAGCTCTGTGACTGGCAGATGTAAGCACCACGCTCAGCAGACATATCAATAATTACTTTCTGAGAAATCTCCCAAACAGTTTTATAGATGTCTTTCAGGTTTTGAGGAATTTCAGGAATGCTCTGCACAGAACCGTTTGCTCCAATTAATTTCTGGCGCATGGTTTCATTCCAAAGACCTTGTTCAATCAAATCCTTCATCAAGTATTTATTTACTAAGATGAAGTCACCGGAAAGTGTTCTGCGTGTGTACAGGTTTGAAGTGTACGGTTCAAAACATTCGTTATTGCCAAGAATCTGCGAAGTAGAAGCAGTAGGCATTGGCGCTAGTAATAAAGAGTTACGCACACCATTTTGTTTTACTTCACGCTTCAGGGCATCCCAGTCCCAACGCTTGCTCTTAGGCGTTACACCCCACATATCAAATTGGAAAATACCTTTTGATACAGGTGAACCTTTAAAGGTTTCATAAGCACCATCTTTCTTCGCTAATTCCATAGAAGCTTCCATGGCACCGAAGTAAATGGTTTCGAAAATATCCTCGTTTAGTCTTTTCGCTTCTTCAGAATCGAAAGGCATGCGCAACATGATGAAAGCATCAGCCAGCCCTTGCACACCAATACCAATAGGACGGTGGCGTAAGTTAGAATAGCG
>VFQM010000235.1_pt1 | contig 67205 bp, 59 predicted proteins | sample 3512391 | NCBI WGS metagenome assembly VFQM01 (sample SAMN10412369, study PRJNA504923) | tailings metagenome | isolation source: Replicate 1 from Balatoc abandoned mine | place: Philippines | reverse complement strand
TGCGCTGGCGAAAGCTCTGCCGCGTCGCCTCGCTCGCGCCCTTGCCGGTCAGCGCATCAAGCAGCCGCTCCATCGCGGCCTCTTCGGCGGCGGCACGCACGACTTCGCGGCGGCGCTCCTTTTCGAGCCGCACCGCTTCCTCGACGAGGTCGCGGGCGATCTGTTCGACATCGCGGCCGACATAGCCGACCTCGGTGAACTTGGTCGCCTCGACCTTGATGAAAGGTGCGTCGGCAAGCTTGGCGAGGCGGCGCGAAATTTCGGTCTTGCCGCAGCCGGTGGGGCCGATCATCAGGATATTCTTGGGGCTGACCTCGTCGCGCAGGTCGGCGCCGAGCTGCTGGCGGCGCCAGCGATTGCGCAGCGCGACGGCGACCGCGCGCTTAGCGGCGTCCTGGCCGATGATGTGCGTGTCGAGCGCGGCGACGATCGTCTTGGGGGTAAGGGCTTGGTTCATGGGTCTCAGGCCTGGATTTCGATGGTTTCTTGGGTGAACTGGTCGTTCGTGTAGACGCAGATGTCGGCGGCGACCTCCATCGCCTTCTTCACCAGCACCTCGGGGTCTTTCTCGTAATCGACGAGCGCGCGCGCCGCCGACAGCGCGAAATTGCCGCCCGAGCCGATCGCGGCGATGCCGCCCTTGGGTTCGAGCACGTCGCCGTTGCCGGTGATGACGAGCGTCACTTCCTTGTCGGCGACGATCATCATCGCCTCGAGGTTGCGCAGATATTTGTCGGTGCGCCAGTCCTTGGCGAGTTCGACCGCCGCGCGCAGCAACTGGCCGTTGTGGCGCTCGAGCTTGGCTTCGAGGCGTTCGAACAGGGTGAAGGCGTCGGCGGTTGCGCCCGCGAAGCCGCCGATGACGCTGCCGTCGTGCAGGCGGCGCACCTTGCGGGCGTTGGGCTTCATCACCGTCTGGCCCATCGACACCTGTCCGTCACCGATGATGACGACCTTGTCGGGGCTGCGGGCGGAAAGGATGGTGGTTCCGTGCCAGGGCGAGGCACTGTGCGCATGGGGTTCGGTCATGCGGCGCGATATGGGCCATGGCCCATGCCGCTGCAAGGGGAGGGCGGTTTAAGCCACCGCCCGCGGCGCGTTCGCCGCCGCCGGCCAGCCCTGGTCGGGCCACAGGCCGCGCGTGTCATAGACGATCTTGCCGCTGCGTTCCTCGAGCGGAACCGATTTGAACACGTCGTGATCGACGAGCACGATCATCAGCTCGCAATCGGCGAGTGTATCGTCGAGTTCGACCAGTTCGGCGCCGCTGCCCGCGAATTCCATCGGCAGCCCCCGGGCAAAGGGTTCGACGATGCGGATACGCTTGCCGAACTGGCGCGCCAGCGCGGCCGCGACCTCGACGGCAGGGCTTTCGCGGAAATCGTCGATATTGGGTTTGAAGGCGAGGCCGAGCACGCCGACCTTCGCCTGCGGATGGCTCGCGACGAGCGCGGCGGTCGCGGCGATGACATGCGCCGTCTTGGCAAGATTGACCTCGCGCGCGGTGCGGATCAGGCGGCTTTCGTCGGGCGCGCCATGGACGAGGAACCAGGGATCGACCGCGATGCAATGGCCGCCGACGCCGGGGCCCGGCTGCAGGATGTTGACGCGCGGGTGGAGGTTCGCAAGGCGGATCACGTCCCACACATCGACGCCCATCTTGTCGGCGATCATCGACAGTTCGTTGGCGAAGGCGATATTGACGTCGCGGTAGCTGTTCTCGACCAGCTTGACCATTTCGGCGGCGCGCGCGGTGGTGGTGACGCAGGCGCCGCGCACGAACTGGCGATAGAAGGTCATCGCGCGGCGCGCGCAGCGCGGGGTGATGCCGCCGATGCAGCGATCGTTGTCGACCAGTTCGACGAGGATGCGGCCCGGCAGCACGCGCTCGGGGCAATAGGCGATGAAGATGTCGGGAGTGCCTGTACAGCGGCCCGGGATCCTGAGATCGGGGCGCTCGGCGGCGAGCAGTTCGGCGACCTTTTCGGTGGTGCCGACCGGCGAGGTCGATTCAAGGATGACGAGGTTGCCCGGCTGCAACACCTTCGCGATGCCGCGCGCGGCATCGAGGACGTAGCTGATGTCGGGGCGATGCTCGTCGTCGTGCGGGGTCGGCACCGCGATGACGAAGGTGTCGGCGGCGACCATCGTCGTCGAGGCGACGAGCGCGCCACGCGACACGACGCCCTGGACGAGACCGTCGAGATCGACTTCCTCGATATGCACCTTGCCGTTGTTGACGGTCTCGACGACATGCGCGCTGACGTCGATGCCGGTGACCTTGCAGCCCGAGCGGGCGATCAGCGCGGCGGTCGGCAGGCCGATATAGCCGAGGCCGACGACGGTGACTTTCTGTTCGATATCAACGGGCACGCGCGACAATCTCCGCAATCTGTTCGCCTGCCGTGCCGTCGCCGAAGGGATTATGGGCGCGCGCCATGGCGGCATAGGCCTCTTCATCGTCTAAAAGGCTGAAAATTTCGGAAACGATACGGTCCTTGTTCGTACCTACCAGTCGCGCGGTGCCCGCCTCGATGCCTTCGGGGCGCTCGGTCGTCTCGCGCATCACCAGCACCGGCTTGCCGAGCGAAGGCGCCTCTTCCTGCACCCCGCCGCTGTCGGTGAGCACCAGTTCGCTCGAGGCGAGCAGGTGGACGAAATGCGGATAATCGAGCGGATCGATCAGCGCGACATTGCCTAAGCCGCCAAGGATCGGCTCCATCGCGGCGCGGACATGCGGATTGGGGTGGACCGGAAAAACGACCGCGACGTCGGGACGCGCGGCGATCGCGGCGATGGCGTCAGCGATCGCCTTCATCCCGTCGCCGAAATTCTCGCGCCGGTGCGAGGTGACCGCGACGATGCGTTTGCCGGCAAAGCGATCGAGCAGCGGCGCGAGCCCGGCGGCGAGCGCGGGCTCCTCGTCGATGCGCGCCTTGGTCGCGAGCAGCGCGTCGATCACCGTGTTGCCGGTGATGTGGATATTCGCCGCGTCGACATTTTCGGCACGCAACGCGGCCGCGGCGGTCTCGGTCGGCGCGAAATGCAGGTCGGCGACCGCGCCGGTGACCTTGCGGTTCACCTCTTCGGGCCAGGGATGATAGATGTTGCCGCTGCGCAGGCCCGCCTCGACATGGCCGACCGGGATCTTGCGGAAATAGGCCGACAGCGTCGCGGCCATCGTCGTCAGCGTGTCGCCATGGACGAGGATGCGATCGGGCTTTTCGGCGTCGAACGTCTCGCCGAGCCCGACCACCAGCCGCGCGAGCAGCCCGTCGAGCGTCTGGTTCGCCTGCATGACATCAAGGTCGATGTCGGGGATGATCCGCGCGATTTCGAGTACCTGGTCGAGCATCTCGCGATGCTGCGCGGTCACGCAAACGCGCACGTCCAGCCCCGGCTGGCGCTGCAGTGCGTGCACGACGGGGAACATCTTGATCGCTTCGGGACGCGTCCCGAACACCGTCATCACTTTCATCGCGGGCTCTTGTCTCGGCGGGTCATGGTCGAACTCCTACGCGATTTTGGTTGTTATCCGCTTAACTTCGTGGCGAAATGATCGCGCTGTGATCCTTGTCATTGCAGTGATCGCCGGTAAATGCGTGGATCGATGCATCCCGATCGTCGTTCGCGCGTTATTGCCGCGCTGCGGCGAAGACCGACGATTGGGGTAGGGCGTCAGTTTCATTCGGTAAGATCATGTTAAAAAGACTTTTCAGCCGCAAGGCGGCCCCCGAACCCGTTGCCGAGGAATGGCCGCAGGTGCCTCCCGGCACGCGCGTCTATGCGATCGGCGACGTCCATGGCCGTCTCGACCTGCTCGAAGCGCTGCTCGCGCGCATCGCCGAGGAAAGCGAGCGCGCCCCGGCGGAAAGTGTCCATCTCGTGATGCTCGGCGACCTGATCGATCGCGGCCCGCAATCGGCACAGGTGGTCGAGCGCCTGTTGACCAGGCCCGCGGGGGTCGACGAGATGCACCTGCTGATGGGCAATCACGAAGAGGCGCTGCTCGAAATCCTCGACGGCGCACACTCGCAGCTTCCCGGCTGGATCCGTTATGGCGGCGAACAGGCGCTCGAAAGCTATGGACTTGAAGAATCTTCGATTTTCGGCGATAGAGAGGCTCTGGTCGCCAAAATCCACGCCGGCATACCGGCTTCGCATGTCCGTTTGTTCCGCTCGATGGTAGACTATGTGCAGATCGGCGATTATCTCTTTGTCCATGCTGGGATTTTTCCGGGGCGGCCGCTTGACCAGCAACAGGTCCACGATTTGCGCTGGATCCGCGACGAGTTTCTCGAAGATCCGCGGGATCATGGTGTGATGGTCGTCCACGGCCACACCATCACCCCCGACGTCGATTGTCGCGTCAATCGTATCGGAATCGACACTGGCGCCTATCGCAGCGGCATGCTGTCCGCGCTCGTGCTGGAGGGCCGCGCGCAACGCTTCCTCAAGACGGGGGAGGGTATCGGGGCGTGATCCTGGGGCGGATTTGGGGGCTGGTCGAAGAACGCATCCTCGCGGTGCTGGCGACGCTCGTCGCGCTCGGCCGCAGCGAGAAGCGTGCGATCCTGATCGTCGCCGACGCGCTGCTGTGCGTCGCGGCGGTGCTCGTCGCCTTTTCGCTCCGCCTCGGCCGTTGGGAAATCTTCGACGCCGCGGTCGGCCTAGCCTCGGTCATCGCGCTGTCGAGCTGGCTGCCGATCTTCCTGATGCGCGGGACATACAGCTCGATCCTGCGCTTCTCGGGCGGGCGGACGATGGTCGGGCTCGCCTATTCGGTGATGCTTTACGCCATCCCGATGCTCGTGATCTTCGGTATCGTCGGCATGCACGGGGTGCCGCGCACCGTCGCGGTGATCCAGCCGATCATCTTCCTGCTGTTCCTCGCGATGACGCGCATCGTCGCGCGCTACGCGGTGGTCGACCTGCTCAAGCGCCGCGATATCCGGCAACAATCGATCGCGCTGATCTATGGCGCGGGCGAGGCGGGGCAGCAGCTTGCGATGGCACTGCGCGGCGACCCGGCGATGCGCCTCGTCGGCTTCATCGACGATGATCGCAAGGTCGAGGGTGAGATCATCGACGGCGTTCCGATCTATTCGCGTCCGAAACTCCCCTATCTGGTCGACAGCTACGGCGTCACCGACGTGCTGCTCGCGCTGCCGCATGTTACGCGCTCGAAACGTCGCCGGGTGATGAAATCGCTCGAAGACTGGCCGATCCGCGTCCGCATGCTGCCCAATATGCGGCAGATCATCGACGAACAGGTGTCGGTCAGCGACCTGCGCGACGTCCAGATCGAGGATTTGCTCGGCCGCGACCCCGTGCCGCCGAATCAGTTGCTGCTTGGCCGCACGATCGTCGGCAAGACGGTGATGGTCAGCGGCGCGGGCGGCTCGATCGGCAGCGAGCTGTGCCGCCAGATCGTGACGATGCGTCCCGACAAGCTGATCCTCGTCGAATCGTCCGAATATGGCCTCTATGCTATCGGGCAGGAATTGCAGGCAGTGATCGCCGGGCTGCCCGAGGGCCAGCACCCCGAACTGATCGAGGAACTGGGCAATGTCACCGACCAGCCGACGGTCCGCCGCCTGCTCGCGCGCTGGCGCCCCGACACCATCTTCCACGCCGCGGCGTATAAGCATGTGCCGCTGGTCGAGGCCAATCCCATCGCCGGCATCGGCAACAATGTCTGCGGCACGCTGTTTATGGCGACCGAGGCCGACCGCATCGGGGTGACCAATTTCGTGCTCATCAGCACCGACAAGGCGGTGCGCCCGACCAACGTCATGGGCGCATCGAAGCGCGTCTGCGAACTGGTGCTGCAGGGGCTCGCGGGCCGCGGCAGCCAGACCTGCTTCGCGATGGTCCGCTTCGGCAATGTGCTGGGATCGAGCGGGTCGGTCGTGCCGCTGTTCCGCGAGCAGATCAAGCAGGGCGGCCCCGTCACCGTCACCCACCGCGACGTCACGCGCTTCTTTATGACCATCCCCGAGGCCGCGCAGCTCGTCATCCAGGCGGGCGCGATGGCCAAGGGCGGCGACGTGTTCGTGCTCGACATGGGCAAGCCGGTGCGGATCATCGAACTCGCGCGCACGATGATCAACCTGTCGGGGCTGACGGTGCGCGACGAGGACCATCCCGACGGTGATATCGAGATCAGCGAAGTCGGGCTGCGGCAGGGCGAAAAGCTCTATGAGGAATTGCTGATCGGCGACGATCCGAAGCCGACGGGCCACAGCCGCATCATGCAGGCGCGCGAAGCGATGCTCGAATGGAACGAGCTTTCGGAAAAGCTCGACGCGCTGCGCGCCGCGATGGACGACGGGCGGGCGGGTGAATGCCTCGAGATCCTGCACGAACTCGTCCCCGAGTTCCGTCCGCCCGAAGAGGTCAATCAGGGCGTCGCCGTCCTGCAGGCTCCCGCCGCCGGCTGACCGCGCCCGATCGCACCGCGCGCCCTTTCCGAAAACCATGGAGCCAAAGGTGCCGAACCGTTTCTCTGCCCTCGACGCCTATCTGCAGCGCCAGATCGAGAGCGTGCCCGGCCATTTCGGCGATATCGAGGCCGCCGCGATCGACGCGGTGGGACGCGGACAGGTCGAACAGGGTATCGGCGGCGACCTGGCCGAGATCGGCGTGCATCATGGCAAGCTCTATTTCATCCTCGCGCTCCTGCGGCAGGCGGAGGAGAAGGCGCTGGGGATCGACCTGTTCGAGGATGACGCGCTCAACGACGGCATCCATTCCGGCCGCGACACCGCGGTCTTTCGTCACGCCGAACGGCTCGGCATCGCGCTGTCGGACGGCGAGATATGGAAGACCGACTCACTCGCGATCACGTCCGAGGCGCTGCGCGCACGGACAGGCGGGGTTCGCCTGTTCAGCGTCGATGGCGGGCACGGCTACACCAATGTCGCGAACGATCTGCGCCTCGCCGACGATGTGCTGACCGACGCGGGCGTCATCATGATCCATGATTTCTTCGGGGTCGGCTGGCCCGATGTGTCGGTCGCCGCGATCCACGTCCTGACAGAGCGGCGCGAGCGGCTGCAGCCCTTCCTGATTACGCCGTACAAGCTGTTCGTCGCGCGGCCCGCGATGGTCGAACGCTATCGCGCGATGGTCGCGAGCGCACCGCAGCTCGCCACGATGCAGCGATCCGAACGCACGATGTTCGACGTGCCGGTGACACTGGTGACGATGGGGCGCCGCGAAGTGCTGAAGCGGCGCATCCGGCGCAAGCTCGGCCTGGTCAACCGCTGAGGCAGGCTTGCGGCGGCAGCCAGTAGCCGATCGGACAGCTCAGCCGCCGATCAGCCGTTTGACCAGCATCTTGGTCTTGGTCGTGAACCGCGCCAGGGGCTTGCGGCCGCCCGCCACGTTCGAATGCGGAAAGGGCATGTCGGGAACCGGGTGCCCCAGGAAGCCGCAAAGTTCCTGCCAGCCATCGCCCGCCGAGAATTGCATTTCGAGCAGCTTGCCCGGACGGTCGGCGAAATAGCTCCGCACGGCGGCATTATGGGCCTGCATCACCGCGACATAATGATCTTCGTTGCCGATCGGGGCGCCCCGCCCGACGCCATAGATATGTTCGCGCATCGGGGTCGATACATTGGCGAAATGTCCGGTCTGCGAGGCGATCCACGCCGCGGGCGCGCGAACCGTCAGAATGAACTTCGCATCGGGCCACTGCGCGTCCATCTCGCGATAGACCAGCGGCCAGGGATTGTCCTGAAACGCGTCGAACTGCTCGGAAAGCGCCCGCGTCAGCGCCGGATAGGTTTCGCCGATATCGGGTTCCGACACATTGTTCGGCCCGGTCACCCGATAGCCCAGGATAGTGAGGGCCGACGCCAGCGACGTCGTGCCCGTTTTGTGAAATCCGATTCCGAAAACCTTTTGCATGCGCTCGTCCTATCGTGCTTTCGGGACAGCGCAAGCCGACGCCGAGGCGATATGGGCCGCGATGGTCGCCACATTGGTGCGATAGCTGCTCTCGAGCGCGCGTTCGGTGCGTGCGCGCCACCCGGTGTCGACTTCGCCGCGCACCGCCGCGATCGCGGCATCGAGCCGCGCGCCGATCTGGTCGGGGGCGTCCGGCGGGGCCATGAAGATGCCCGGCGCATCAGCCTGCGCCGCGATCGCGCTGCTCACCACCTCGCCGCCGAGCGCGAAATATTCGAGCAGCTTGTGCGAATTGACGCCGCGGTTGCGATCATTGGCCTGGTCATATGGCAGCAGCCAGATATCGACGTCGGCGGTTGCGGCGATCAGCGCGTCGCCAGTCAGCAGGCCGGGCAGTTCGACATTGGGCAACGCCCCGAACTGCTCGGCCCACGCCTGCATCATCAGCAGCTCGGCCGACATCCCGCCCTGCACCGGGCCGATAAAACGGAAAATGACGTCGCGGTGCGTGAGCACAAGCGCCATCGTGCGCGGTCGATCGAGCGCGTGCTGGGCGAGATTGCCGATGAAGCCGACCACCACCGGCCTTTCCCGATCGCGTCGGCGCGGCGCGGCGAGCCGCTTTCGGGCGGCCTCGGCGAACAGCGGCGACAGGCCATGCCCGACGACGAACCGCGGCTGGCCGCCATCGTCGATGTCGGCGAGCAGCGACGCATCGACCGCCAGCAACAGGTTGGCGTGGCGGTGGCGGCGCTCGCCCGTGCGGACACGATCGACGATGTGCAGAACCGACCATGATGCTCCGAACGCGCGGTGATCCGAAAACTGCCCGGCATTGTCGAAGTCCCAGAGCAGGTCGATGGGTCCCGTCGCCGCGACGATCGCTCTGGCGCGGCGATCGGCGGCCCATTCGAACGGCGCACGAAAGCGGAACTTCAAGCGCGAGAAAGGAAGCGGCGGGTGATCGACCAGCGTGATGCCGCTGATATCGCTGGCGCGCATGGCGATCGCGGGCGCGCCGCCCGGCGGGTTGACGAAGAATATCCGGTGGCCGAGCGCCGCCAGTTCGCGCGCATAATGATGCTTCGACACCTGCAGCCCGTCCCACGGCTGGGGCGAGAGGATCAGGATCGTCAGCGGCGGCCCGAACAGGTCGAGGGGCTGCTTCTTGTCCACTGCGTCAGCTCCGACCGCCAAGGCGGCGGCGCAGCCGCCCCGCCGCGCCGACGACGCGGAAATACAGCGCGCGCTGGTCTTTGTCGGTGCCATAGATTTCGTGCCGTTGGTTGGGCAGCGCCAGCAGCGCCTCGAACTCGCTTTCGGTGAAGCCGAGCTTCTTGCGAACATAGGCCTTGTCGCGCTCCTGCAGCAGCTCGTCATAGGGCGGCTGCTGCAGCTCGCGCAGCGCGTCATCGCGGGTCATCTGGCCCGAGAGGATCAGATTCGACAGATGCGCCTTGCGTTTGTCGACCCCGAATTTCCGCGGGAGGATGTATCCCTGATAGAAGCGCGTGAAGAGCGATTCATAATGCTTGCCGCCATAATCGACCCAGTCGAGTTCGCGCATCAGCAGCGCCTTGGCCTCGGCCTTGTTATAATCGACGAGGTCGAGCACCGGCTCCGAATGGATGCCGCGCACGAGCTGATACCAGGCGCGCTGCCACACGCCGAGCGCGGGCAGCTTCTTTAATGGTCGCTCGCCGAAACTTTTGTGAATATTCTTCAGGTTTACGAGGTCGAACTTTGCATAGTTCCACGATCGCGGCATCACCGATTCGGTCGCGTAGTTCAGCCCCGAAAGGATATATTTGAGGCCGTGCTTCGCCGCGAGGCGATAGAGCGCGCCCGAGATCATATGGTCGGTCGGCACTTCGAGGTCGACGACCGACGCCCGGAAATAGGCGCGCTGCAGGTCGCGGAACTCGTCCCAGTCCATCACGAAGCTGTGCAGCTCGAAGCCGAGATTTTTGCAGATATTCTCGATATTGCGGACCGCGAGTTCGTTGTTCCAGCCATTGTCGAAATGGACGATCAGCGGTCGCAAATCCCATTGCTTCGCGAGCCAGGTGACATAGCTGCTGTCGACACCGCCCGACAGGCCGATCACGCAGTCATAGGGTTTGCCGCGGCCGTCGGCGCGCACTGCGGCGAGCAATTTCTCGAGCCGGGCCTTTTTCGCCGCGGCATCGGGCTGCGTCGCGATCAGCGCCTGATACTCGTGCCAATGATTCGATAAGCCGTCTTCGTCGAAGACGATGTCGGGGTCGCTGCCGTCCATCACCGTGCGCGTGCAGATGCGCGTCGACGTGGCGGGCAGGGGAGAAGTGGCTTGGGTCACGGCGCCCCGTCAGTCGAGCTTGGCAAAAAGTCGGTCGCGCAGGTCGGCTTCGTCGGGATAGGAGATCAGCACGCCCTGGCCCTTCGCGCGATAGACGAACAGGCTCGACGCCGCCACCGCCGATGCGCCGGCGTCGCCTATCGCCGGGAGGAAATCGTCGACCGAGGCGGCACCTCCGCACGCAACGACAGGCACGTCGACCGCGTCGGCGACCGCGGCCACGGTCGGCAGGTCGAAGCCCGTCCAACGGCCGTCGCGATCGATGCTGGTGAGCAATATCTCGCCCGCCCCCGCCGCGACCATCGCCGTAGCCGCCTCGACCGGCGTCAGGCCGGTCCGCGCCTTGCCGCTCCTGGTCAATACCTGCTGCCCGCCGAGCAGCTTCTTCGCATGGGGCAGCGCCACCGCCACCGCCTGCGCCCCGAAGCGCGCCGAAATCGCACCGACCAGTTCCGGGTCCGCCAGCGCGGCACTCGACAGCACGACCTTTTCCAGCCCCAGCGCGAAAAGCTTCGCGGCATCATCGACACTGCGGATGCCACCGCCATAGCCCATCGGCAGAAAGGCTTCCTCGACGATGTCGCCGATCGCCCCGAACGCCGGGCCGCGCCCGTCGACGCTCGCGTCGATGTCGAGCAGGATCAGTTCGTCGACCATCTTGGTGTTGAAGATGCGCACCGCGTTGATCGGATCGCCGATATAGCTGCGCTTGCCGAAACCGACGGTCTTGACCAGCCGCCGGTCGCGATCGATCGTCAGGACGGGAATGACGCGGACCCGGCGCATCGCGCGACCGTCAGACCTGCCAGGTCGAAAAGGATTTCCCGGTCAGCGCGCGCAGCTTCGCCATGTCGGGCGCATAGCGCTCGCGCAGCTGCTCGACCTCCTGTTCGCTGAGGTCGGGTTTGTTGAGTCCGTAGAAGAGACGGCGCGCTATCCCCGGGCGGCTTACAAAGGCGTCTAGATCGAAGGGCGCAAGCTTGCGCGCGGCACGATAGGGCAGCGACGCCTGCCAGTGCATCGGAATGCCGTTCGAGCTGTTCTCGTTGCTCTTGAACGAAAAGGCGTCGGGATCGGCGAACTGTTCGAGCCCCAGGAAGTTGAAGACGACGTTCATCGTGTCGTGGCGGTAGTTGAGCAGCGAATCCGAATCGAGGATCAGGATCTGCTCGAGCGGGAAATGCTCGAGATAGGATTCGAGCTGGTAGTGATACATGCCCGTCATCACCTGGTTGTCGCTCTGCGCCGACCATTTCTGCGCCGCCTTGGTCTCGCCGACGTAATTTTCGACCTTGTGCGAGCGGTAGCGCTCGATCGGGTCGCGGACGAGGTAGATCAGCTTGACGTCGGGGATCACCGCCTTGATCGCCTCGGCGGCGCCCGGAAACAGCGGGTTGTGCCGCTTCGTGTAATTCTGCGACGATTCGCCGCGGATCGTGGCATCGACGGGAAACTGCGACCGGTACCAGTCGAGCGACTGCTTGCTGTTGTTCCCGGTGAAGAAATCGAGTTCCTTGTGCTTCGACATGAAGGCGTCGGGATGACGGTCGATATAGTCGTGCAGGCTGCTGGTGCCGCATTTCATCGAGCCGATGACGAGAAGATTGGGAAGATACATGCCGTTATTCTGCGCCTTCGGGGGTCAATAGCAACCGCGAGATCGTCGCGATGTGGACGTCGTAGCTGTTTTCCATCGCGAAGCGCGCACGCGCCTCGGCGAGCGGCCGCCCGATGCCCGGATAGTCGCGCCGCATCTCGGCCAGCAGTTCGGCGACGTCGCGATTGTCGTGGAACTGCGAAAAACGGATCGCACCCTCGGGAAAGGGATAGGACAGCCGGCTCGCGAGGATCGGCTTCCCGGTCGCGAGAAATTCGTTGATCTTGTGCGGATAGATCAGCCCGCTGTCCTCGGGATAGCGATAGGCGACGAACCAGATGTCGATGTCCTCGGTACCCGCGATCACTTCCTCGGGCGTCCGGCGCCCCAGCAGCGACACATTTGAGCGCGTGCGCAATCGCTCGGTCTGCGGGATCGACGGCGGCTCCTGCCCATAGGGACCGATGATGCGGAAATGGAGGTCGGGATGCCCGTCGACGACGGCATGAAGCGCGTCCCAGTCCATGTCCTTGCGGTCGAGATTGCCGACATAGCCGACCGTAAGCGGTGTATCGCGGTACGACGGAAAGCCGCTCGCCAGCAGCCGTTCGGCGAGCCCGACATAGGCCTCCTGCGTCCCGTGCGGGATCAGGTGCCGGCGCCCCGGCGCGGCGTCGAGCGCGTCCATATAGAACTGGTTGTTCGCCAGCACGAGCGGCGCATGCTTGGTCGACGACCAGCCGGGATGCAGGTCGTCGACGGGGTGGAAGATATGCCGCGCCGCCGGAAAGCGCCGCAAATCGTCGAACATGTAATTATTGTCGAAGTCCCAGACGAGGTCGATCGGCGCCCCGACCGCGCGCGCGATCCGCCGCGGCACACTCCGCATCAGCCATTTGAACAGCCCGCGCAGCCGGAACTTCAGCCCATAGGGAAAGGGCAGGCGATAGCGCAGTATCTCGACGCCCGGGGTTCCCGACGGCGTGATCGACACCTCGCTGCCGCGCACCGACAGGTCGGGCGGCTCGACGAAGAACACGCGGTGCCCCTGTTCGCCGAGCAGCCGCGCATAATGATGTTTCGACACCGGCGGCGCATTCCACGGCTGCGGCGAGATCAGGAGGATCGTCCGCGGGGACGCGAAAAAGCCGTCCATGGTTCAGCCGTCCAGCAGCGCGGGGTTGAGCGAGGTGCGGCAGAAATCGGCGAACCCGGCGGCGGGGATATAGCCGTTGTAGCGATGCTCGCGCTCGTAATCGATGCAGGCGGCGGGGTCGATCGCCCGCACCGGCTTCGCAGGGACGCCCGCCAGTATCTGATAGCCCTCGGGATAGGAGCGGGTGACCACCGCACCCGCCGCGACGATCGTGAAGGGGCCGAGTTCGACCCCGGGCATGATCTTTGCGCCGCCGCCGAGCCAGCTATGCCGCCCGATCGTCACCTTCGTCGGCACGTGCAGCCGGTGATCGTGGATATCGTGATTGGCCGAGATGATATGCACCCCCGGCGCGATCCAGACATAGTCGCCGATGTCGATCAGCCCGATCCCCTGGATATAGCAGTTCGGCATGAAGCCCGGCGCCGAATCGATCCCGACGCGGATATTGCGCCAGTTGACGATCTTGCTCGTGCGGTCGACGGGCCAATAGGCGCGATCGGCTTCGCTGAAGACGAACTGGTTGAACCAGTGGACGATCGTCGGGCTCACCGCATAGCCCGCGGTCTCGCGCTGGATGCGCCGCGCGATATGGCCCTTCGCCATCATGCGCAGCGCGAGCCAGCGCGGCAGGAAACGCGCCGCGCGCAGCGACGATGTCGCCCCCACTTGCTCGTTCAGCCGGTCGGTCGGGCTCGGCCCCTCACTCATGTCGCAGCGGATTCCCTCGATGTTCTGCGATGGCGGTAGGCGATCAGGAAGGCCGTGCCAAGGAAGGTCAGATACATCACGCCCTGTGCCACCGCATAGGCGATGATCGCGCCGATCGGTTCGGCATGGAGCCAGATGCTGAGCGCGGTAGCGCCGGCGGTCGTCGCCGCAAAAAACAGCGACATCCAGAAGTCGAGCCGCTGATAACCGTGGAGCCACAGGATCTTGGTCAGCGGCATGGTGATGAACTGTAGCCCGATCACCGGCGCGAGGATGCGCGCAACCTCGCCGGTCTCGTGCCAGTTCGGGCCGAGTACGAAGACGAACAGGGTCGGCGCGATCAGGTAGAGGAGGGAGAAGAGCGGCACGCTGATCGCGGTCAGCCCGATCGCCAGTCGCACGAACAAATGGCTGCAACTGCCGTAATGGCCGATCTCTTCGGCGCCGCGGCGAAAAAATACCTGTCCGGTCGCCTGCGCGAAAAGCTGCACCGGCATTGCGAGCAGGCTGCGCGCGCGGTTGAAATGGCCGACGAGTGCGAGCATCCCCGCCTGCAGCCCCAGCACATAGACCGGCGCCATCATCGCCGCCTGTTCGACGACCGAGGTCGGGGTCGACCAGATTGCGAATTTGCGATGCCGGTGCGCGGCGGCGCGGCGCTGTTCGGGGGTGGTCGCGCGCGCGGTGCGCAGGGCGGCGCGATTGCCGTTCACCAGATAGGCGAAGGCGCCGAACTGCCCCAGGAAATAGGCGATCATCAGGCCGGTCGATCCCCATTTCAGGAAGCCGAACAGAATCGATGCCGACACCGTAATGATGACGTTGACGATCTGGTAGCGGCTCATGAATCGATATCGATTCTCGCGGTTCGCGAAGGCCTGAAGCGTCGAACCATTGCCCGAAACGAGCACCGTCACCGGCAGGAACCAGAGCCAGGGCCACAGCGCGTCGATCGCCCAGCCTCTTGGCAGCAGCAGATAGGCTAGCGCGACGACGACGAGCACCAGCATCGATGTACCGAAGGCGACCCGCAGTGCGAGCGAGAGCGTCGCGGCGGCATCTTCGTCGTGCTTGTCGACGATGATTCCCTTATAATACTGAAGGTTGCTTAGCGTTCCGAGGACGACGCCGAGCGCCATATAGCTCCCCAGCACACCATAATCGGCGGGCAGGTACAGCCGCCCGAGGATCGGCGCGGCGAGGAGCGGGATGGCCGTCGCAATGCCCTGGCCGAGCGACAGCGTGGCAAAATTGCGCACGAAGCGGATACGCGGCAGGTGAAACAGGCGGTCGAGAAGGAATTTCAATGTCTATACCCGGATCGTGGCGAAGCGGTCGAGCACCGCCATGCCAAAGGACAGGCTCTTTTCCGGGTGGAACTGCACCCCGAAAATATGGCCCGATTCGACGCCGGCGGTGAACTCGTACCCGTGGCGTGTGCGGCAGAGCTCGATCTCGGGATCGTCGCAAAGAAGATGGAAACCGTGGACGTAATAATAGCGCGCGTCGGGCTGGGGAACCGCCAGCTTGCGTCCCGCGACCCACTCGGTGTCGGCCCAGCCGATATGCGGCACCTTGAGCCGCGAACCGAGGCGCGTGCGGTCAAAGGCGACGGTGCGCGCCGGAACCCAGCCAAGGCCGGGCAATTCGCCCTCGTCGCTGCCGCGCGTCAGCAATTGTGCGCCGAGGCAGATGCCGAGCATCGGTACGCCGCGTGCCTTCACCGCTTCGTCGAGCGGCGCGGCGAGCCCCTTTTCGTGCAAGCGCGCCATGCCCCAGTCGAACTTGCCGACTCCGGGCAGGATCAGCCGGTCGGCCTTCGCGATGCGGTCGGGGTCGTCCGTCAGTTCGGCACGGTGCCCCAGATAGCCGAGCATGTTGATGATCGAGCGCGGATTTCCGGCGTCATAGTCGACGATCGTGATCATGACCTGGTCCGTACCGCTTCCACCATATCGGGCCGTTCGGGACGGCCCGCGATTCGCGGGCGATAGACCGATATCGGTGCGCTCGCAAAGAGCGAATGCGAGCGGGCTTCAGAGCCGGACATCGAACGCGCGAACCCACGCGGCAAGGCTGACGAGGCGGAACATCGCCTGGTCATAATCGCCCGTCGTCGTCGACAGCCCGGCGAGCCGCCGCCGCACGCGCGCGCCGTCGACGAGCGGGGCGAGCGTATCGAGCGCATCGTCGATCATCGCGCGCATCGCGTGATTGTTGTGCGCCCAATAATCGGCATCGGGCGCCGAAAAGCCGTTCTTCTGCCGCCGCCAGCGAACGGCGTCGGGCAGTTCGGGAACGGCGTCGCGCAGGATGCGCTTCTGCCACCCGCCGCCGACGCGATAGGAGATGGGCAGGCCCGCGACATATTCGACGAGACGATAGTCGAGGAAGGGCAGGCGCGATTCGACCCCGAAAGCCATGGCGAACCGGTCCTGCGAATGAAGCTGGTAGGGGATCGATAGTCGCCCGATCTCGGCGAGCACGAGCGGCTCGAAATCGCGCGGCAGGTCGCTGTCCGACGCGAGTGTGCCCGCGATATCGGCGGAGAATGCGCCGTCGAGCAGCAGCGCGATGCGCGGCACCGACCCGAATTCGCTCGCGATCCATTTGCGCATGGTCAGGTGCAGCGGCTCACCGGTCGAAGCGCTGCGCCCGCGCAAATTGGTCCACAGCTCACCCAGCCGCCCCGACCACAGCGCCGCGCGCTGCGCTGCGGACCAATATTCGCCATAGCCGCCGAAATATTCGTCCGATCCCTGTCCGTCGAGGAATACCGTGACGTCATGGCGGCGCGCGGCCTCGAACAGCGCATATTCGTTGAAATGGCTGCCGCTGGAGAGCGGCTGGTCCTGCAAGCGCGCAAAGCGCTGCAGCCAGTCGGAGGTGAAATAAGACGGCAGGTCGACCGGCACCTCGACATGGCGATAACCGAAGCGCTGCGCAACGCTCGCCGCGAGCGCGCGTTCGTCATGCCCCGCCGCGTCATGCCACGTGGTGAAGACATGATGCTGCGACGGGTCCGCCAGCAGCGGGCGACTGAACGCCGCGATCGCGGTGCTGTCAAGACCGCCCGACAGCGCGGCGCCGAGCGGGACATTGGCGATATGACGCAGTCGTACCGCATCGGCGAGCAGGTCGCGGATCGTCGCGACCGCCTCGGCATAGGGCGGGCGCGCCAGCTCGATCCGCGCGGCCAGGTCGTACCATCGGCGCTGCTCGACCGCGTGGCTCTTGAGGTCCACCGACAGCCAATGCCCCGGCAGCAGGTTGAGGATGTCGGCAAACATCGTGCGCTCGTCGACGTTGAGCCGCCCCGTTTCGAGGAAGATGCGCGCCGCCGACAGGTTGGGACGCGGCGCGACCAGCCCCGTCGCGAGCAATTGCTTCGCTTCGGACCCCGCGATCAGCAGGCCGTCGGACAGATGGTAGCACAGCGGCTTGATCCCGAACCGGTCGCGCGCGAGCAGGAGCATACCGCGCTTCGCGTCGTGGAAGGCGAAGGAGAACATGCCGTTCAGCCGCGGCAGAGCGTCCGCCCCCCATTCATCGAGCGCGTGGAGCAGCACCTCGGTGTCCGACCGGGTGTTGAAGTCGCGCCCCAGCGCTTCGAGTTCGGCGCGCAAATCCTCGAAATTATAGATGGCGCCGTTGAAGATCAGCCAGCTGTCGCCGAGCCGCATCGGCTGGTTCGACCGGTCGTGGACGTCGATCACCTTGAGCCGGCGATGCGCGAGGCCGATCGAGCCGAGCGCGATCACGCCTTCGGCATCGGGGCCGCGATGCGCAACGGCGTCGGCCATCGCCTGCAGGTGGCGCAGATCGACGGCCTGGCCGTCGCGATGGACGAGAATGCCCCAGCCGCACATGCTCAGTCGCCGCCGCGCGGCACGGCAAGCGCGGCACCGAAGCGCCCGAGATATTCGCGGCGCAGGTTGCGGCGCGCGAAGGCGTCGAAGTCGCGCGCGGCGATATAGCCGTGCGCGGCGTCGGCGGCGATCACGGGGGCCGCGCGGTCATGCGTCCCCACCACGCGCGCGGGATTCCCGCTGAGGATCGCGCGCGGTTGCAGGCACGAGCGTGTCACCACGCTGCCGCGCGTCACGACGACATGCTCGGCAAGCTCGACGCCGGGCAGGATCGTGCAGCCATCTTCGATAATACAATGGTTTCCAATGACTTGTGGGTCGGATTCGAGATATTCCGTCAACCTTGTGAGGTCATGGTCGCCCGAGATCAGCCCGACCTCGCGGCCGATGCGCACCCCGTCGCCGATCACGATCCCCATATTGGCGCTGACGTAACAGCGCGGCGCGATCCCCGGCCAGCTGTCGCGGCCGAGCAGGACGCGGGCGGGATAATCGAGCTGGCTGTCGGGATGCATCGGCCAATAGGCGGCGCCATTGATCCCCAGCCCATGTTGCGCGAAGCGGATTTTCCAGGGAACGCGCATCAACGCGCGCCCCATAGTCGGTCGAACAGCGCCGCGTCGATCGCGTGGCCGCGCAATCGGCGGACATCCGCGAGCGGAGTGTAACCGACATAGGCGTTCGGCCGCTGCCATGGCTCGCATGCGGCGGGGTCGAGCCGCTTGACGACGCGCGCGGGATTGCCCGCGATAACGCAATGGCCCTCGGGAAAGCTGTCGGCGACGACGCTGTTCGCGCCGACGATCGTGAAATCGCCGAGCGTCACCCCGGCCTCGACCGTAACGTTCATCGCGAGCAGGCAGTGGCGGCCGATGAGAATCGAAAAATCATCGGGTGCCTGCGCCGGGTCGCGTCCTTCGGGCAGCGAGCGCAGCCGAACGACCGGCGCAATCTGGCTGTAATCGCCGATATGGAGCCCGCCGCGCCCGTCGATGTCGCAGCCCGCGCTCCACCCCGGCGACGTCTCGGCACCGATCACGATGAAGCGCGCGCCGCGCACGCGCGTCGAGGGATGCACCGGCCAATAGGCGTCGGCGTTGCGGCGCAGGATTCTTTGCGCGAACCACATGCGGAAATGCACCTCGACCTGCGTGCCCGCGGTATCGACGAAATGGCGCCCGCCGCCGACCCGGTGCCAATGCGCCTCGAACAGCCGGCGCAGCCGGTCGAGGATCGTCGCCGGCCAGCTCAGCTGCATGTTGAGGAGGCGGCCCATCCTGGACCCTAAGCCGAACCGGCCCCCGCCAGCACCGCGGCGATCACGCGGTCCTGCACGTCGTCGGTCAGATAGGCGTGCATCGGCAGGCTGAAGACCTGCGCCGCCCAGCGGTCGGTTTCGGCCATGCTGCCCGCGACCCGGCACTGGTCGCGATAGGCGGGCTGGATATGCATCGGTTCGGGGTAGTGGACTCCGCTCGGCACACCCGCCGCGGCGAGCGCATCGAGGATCGCGGCGCGGTTCGGCGACTTCAGCGCGAAATAGCCCCAGACGCTCGTCCGGTCGGCGGCGATCATCGGCAGTTCGAGCGCATTGTGACCGGCAAAGGCCGCGAGATAGCGCGTGCCGAGTGCCTGCCGCCGCGCGACTTCCTCGTCGAAGATTTCGAGCTTGGCGAGCAGCACCGCCGCCTGAATCGTGTCGAGCCGCCCGCCGACCCCGATGCGCGTGTGATGGAAGCGACGCGACTGGCCATGAACGCGAATTTCGCGGCACGCCTGCGCCACATCGTCGTCGTCGCAGAAGATCGCGCCGCCGTCGCCGTAACAGCCGAGCGGCTTGGCGGGGAAGAAGCTGGTGCAGCCGATGGCCGACGTGCTGCCGCTGCGCCGCCCCTTGTACGTCGATCCGAAGCTCTGCGCGCCATCCTCGATCACCGCGATGCCATGCGGCGCGGCGATCGCGTTGATCGCGTCCATGTCGGCGCATTGGCCATAAAGCGAAACAGGAATGATCGCGCGGGTGCGGTCCGAAATCGCCGCCTTCACTGCCTGCGGGTCGATCGTCGAGGTCGCAGGATCGATGTCGACGAACACCGGTGTGGCGCCGAGCAGCGCAATCACCTCGACCGTCGCGACGAAGGTCGCCGAGGTGGTGATGACCTCGTCGCCGCGCCCGATACCGAGCGCCATCAGCGCGATCAGCAGCGCCTCGGTTCCCGACGCCACGCCGATGCAATGCTTCGCCCCGGTATAGGCCGCAAGCTTGCCCTCGAGCTCGGCGACCTCGGGGCCCATGATATATTGGCCATGATCGAGCACTACCTGGATGCGTGCATCGACCGACGCCTTCACGCTGCGATATTGCGCCTTGAGGTCGTTGAATTCGATCGTCTCGCTCATCGCGGCGCGCAGTCCTCGTCGGTCACATGATAGGCGCTGCCGCACGTGCTGCACGCTACCGCACCGTCACCCTCGAGCCGGACCCCGCATTCGCACATCCAGCCGATCCGCCGCGCCGGCACCCCGACCATCAGCGCATAGGGCTTCACGTCGCGCGTGATGACGCTGCCCGCGCCGACAAAGCCATATTCGCCGATCGTCACGCCGCACACGATCGTGCAGTTCGCACCGAGCGTCGCGCCCTTACGGACGAGCGTCTCGCGATATTCGTCCTTGCGCGGCACCGCGGCGCGCGGGTTGTAGACATTGGTGAAGACCATCGCCGGGCCGCAGAAGACATCGTCCTCGAGCGTCACCGCGTCATAGACCGATACGCCGTTCTGGATGCGGACATTGTTGCCGATCGACACATGGTTGCCGACATAGACATTCTGCCCGAGCGAGCTGCCCGCGCCGATGCGCGCGGTGCCGCACACATGCACCCAGTGCCAGATCGCGGTCCCGTCGCCGATCTCGGCCCCCGCATCGACGATCGCGGTCTCGTGGATCTTGACGGCCATCAGTAATCCAGCGGCAGCGAGACGCGCTTGCCGTCGCGCGCCGACAGATAGGCGGCGATCAGCACCTCGAGGCTGCGCAGCCCCTCGCGCCCGTCGGTCGCCGCGACAGCGGTGCCGGCCAGCGTGTCGAGGACATTGTCGTAATAGAGCTGGTGCCCGAAACCATAGACCGACGACGTGTCATAAGAGGCGCCCGCAACCTCGGCATCGTCGGGGTGCGGGGTGTCGAACTGCCAGTCGTCGATGCGGTTGAGCGCGGTCCCGCCGACCTTCACGCTGCCCTTTTCACCGAGGATGGTGATCGAGCCTTCGAGGTTCTTCGGGTAAGTCAGCATCGTGACGTTCATCGACCCCAGCGCGCCCGAGCGCCAGCGGATATTCATCACCGCCGTATCCTCGACCTCGATATTGCGCGCGAGCGTCGCGGTGTAGGCGTGCAGGCTCTCGATCGGGCCGCCGAGCCAGTCGAGCAGATCGACATAATGGCTCGCCTGGTTCATCAGCGCGCCGCCGTCATATTCCCACGTCCCGCGCCACGCCGCACTGTCGTAATAATCCTGCGGCCGCGTCCAGAAGACATTGACCGCGATCATGTAGATGCGGCCGAACCGCCCGTCGGCGACGGCCTTCTTGAGCAATTGCAGCGTCGCATTGCGGCGGTTCTGCTTGACGATGAAGAGCTGGACATCGGCCTTCTCGCACGCTTCGACCATCCGCAGTCCGTCCTGCCAGCGCGTCGCCATCGGCTTTTCGGAGATGATATGGCGCCCGGATTCGGCGATCTCGATCACCTGCGCCGGGTGCAGCCCGCTGGGGGTGGTGACGATCACGGCGTCGGCGTCGGTCGCGGCGAGCAAATCGGTCAGCGAGGCGTGGCCGCGCGCGCCGGTGCGCTCGACCGCGACCTTCAGCGCGGCGGGATCGACGTCGCACACATCGACGATCTCTGCCCGGTCCGAATGCGCCGCGATCGCCGCGAAATGATTGGCCGAAATGCGGCCGCATCCAACCAGCGCGAAACGCTGGCGGCGGCCCGTAATCGGCTGAACTGCAACGCTCATTTGTTGTACGTCATCCTGATGGACAGCCCCGCCGGAGCATGGTTTGCCGGCGGCCCAGTCTATGGACAAGTGCCCGCGAAAGATCAATCGGTGCGCGCGGTGCCGGCGCGGAAGAAGGCGGCAAGCAGCGCGACGAGGGCGAGGTCGATTCCGGCGATCCAGAATGGCAGGAGGTGCCAGGCGACGGCATAGGCGACGGGCAGTTGGACGAGCAGTGTCAACGCGAACAGCGCATAGCTGACCCGCGCATGGCCCCAGCGGCGCTTCGCGTGCTGATAGGCATGTTCGCTGTGCGCCTGCGTGATATTCTGGCGGCGCAGAAAGCGACGCAGCAAGGTCACCGCGCTGTCGCACAGGAAGACGCCCTGCAGCACCAGCAGCGCGAGCCCGAGGCGCCAGTCCGATGCAGCGACCGCCAGCGTCACCGCAGCGACGATGAGCCCAAGCGGCGCGCTGCCGCTGTCGCCCATGAACAGCTTAGCCGGCGGGCGGTTGAACAGGAAAAAGCCGAGCACCGCGGCGCCGAGCAGCATCAGTGGCAGGGAGAGCACGCTGGGCGGCAGGATCAGTAAAGCCCCTGCGACAAAAGCAATGATCTGGAGCGCGACGATCCCGTCGATGCCGTCCATGAAATTGGTGATATTCGCCGAATAGACGAGATAGAGCAGCGCGACGACCGCGAGCAGCCAGAAGCAGGCGTCTGACAAGGGGGCGGGCAGCGGAGGCCAGGGCCAGAGCAACAGGAACAGCCCCGCCGAGCCGAATTGAACGGCAAAGCGCAGCGTCGTCGGCAATGGCGTGCGATCGTCGATCCAGCCGAGCCACATCAGCCCCAGCACGGCGGGCCCGAGCGCAAGTGCCGGCACGAACTGGTACGGAACGAGCAGCGCCGCCGCGCCGAGCATCAATATCCAAACCGACAGGAAGACGATCCCGCCGCCGGTCGGGGTCGCGACGACATGCGCGCTGCGTTCATTGGGGGTGTCGACCATCCGCCCCTTCGCCCAGCCGACATAGAGGCTGAGCAGCATCAGCGTTGCGATCAGGCAGATCGCCGCAAGCGCAAGGCCAGTGTCGATCATGCGTCTTGCTCCGCTGCCGCCATATTCGCCAGCTCGTCGGCCATCGTCACCGGCGGGCGCCAGCCGAGCAATTGCCGCGTCGGGCCGCCGTCGACGAGCAGCGGGTCGCACAACCGGTCGATTGCCGGACGTTGGCCGGTCAGACTGCCGAGCAGCCGCAGCAGCGCCACCGGCACCGGAAGCAGCCGCGCCGGACGGCCATAAGCGGTGCCGATCCGTGCAAGCAGGTCGCGAACGCTGACGTCTTCGCCGTCGCTCGCCATCAGGGTCGCGCCCGCCGCTGCCGGGTGACGGCTCGCGGCGATCGCCAGCGACGCAAGATTGGTCACCGCGACGAGGCTGCGCTGATTGGCGCAAAGGCCGAAGGGCAGGGGACGGCCGCGCGCCACCCACGACACCATACGCGCGAAATTGGCACGCACGCCGGGGCCATAGACGAGCGGCGGACGGATAATCGCGACCTCGAGCCCGGTTTCGCCGGCGATGACATGGAGCGCCTGCTCGGCCTCCCACTTCGACTGGCCATAGGGGTCCAGCGGGGCGGGGCGGTCCGCGGCCGAGAAGGGCGGACGGCCGCGCGTGGTCTCGCCATTGACCTTGATCGAACTCAGGAAAACGAGCCGCGTCGCGCCCGCTGCCGCAGCCTGCCGTGCCAGCGCTGCACTGCCGTCGCGATTGACGCTGAGAAAGGCAGCTAGCGGGTCGGCGGCGCGATCGTCCATCTGGTGGACGCGCGCCGCACAGTGGATCACGCGGTCGACACCCGCGAGCGCCGCGCGCCAGTCGGTGTCCGCGCCGATGTCGCCCACCGCGATCTCATCGGCGGCGCCCGTCGCGCTGCGCACCGCAAGGCGTACCGGCACAGCTTCGGCACGCAGCTGGCGCACCACCTCGGCCCCGACGAAGCCGTTGGCGCCGGTGACAAGGGTCGCTCCGCCCGCCATCACGCGGTCCGGCGCGGCCAATATTGGAAGATCTTGGTGAGATATTTCGACCAGATCATCAGCGAATTGGTCTTCACACCGTTGCGCTTGCACGCCACGCCGATCTCGCGGTTGATGATCTTGCGGCTCTGCAACCCCTGGTTCGACACGCCGCCCGTCGCCATGGTGACGATCGGGGCGGGAACATGCACCGCCTTGCGCCCGCCGGTGCAGAAGAAGCGCAGCATCAGGTCGTAATCGGCCGCGATCCGGTAATCGGTCGCGAAGCCGCCCATCTCGCGGAACAGCTCGGTGCGCATGTAGAAACCGGGGTGCGGGGGCATCTGGCCCCAACGCAGGCGGCGGCTCCAGTTGCCCGCGCCCGAATAATAGCGCTGGCGCCCGGGCTTGTCGGGATCGACGATGACGACGTCGCCCTGCACCGCGTCGACGCCGGGATGCGCTGCCGCGGCCTCGGCGAGCCGCGCGATGGCGTCGGGGTCGCCGAGCCAGTCGTCGGCGTTGAGGAAACCGACATACTCGCCGGTCGCGAGCGCGAGGCCCTTGTTCATCGCATCATAGATGCCCTTGTCGGGCTCCGACACCAGCTTGCCCTTGAACCAGGCCAGCGCGGCGATGCGCTCGGCGGTGCCGTCGGGCGACGCGCCGTCGATAACGATATGTTCGATATGCGGATAACCCTGCTCGGCGACCGAACGCAGGCACGCCAGGATCGTCTCGCCGGGATTATAGCAGACGGTGACGATCGAAAAACGCACGCCCGGAACAGCCAACGAATATCCCCTGATCAAGCCGGCGCCGGGCTGGCTATCGCGTCCGCATAGGCATCGGCAAACTGCTTGGCAATGGCGGGCCAGTGCAGGTTGTCGGCAACCCATGAACGGCCCGTCGCACCCATGGCGATCAGGTCGCTGTCGGCCCGCGCGGTCGCATCGGACAGCGCGCCGGCGATCGCCGACGTTTCGGGCGCGACCCACCAGCCGCAGCCTTCGGTTTCGAGGACCTGCCAGGGCGTTCCGGTCGTCGTGATGACGGGAATCGCGTGCGCCAGCGCTTCGGCCGCCGAAATCCCGAAATTCTCGGTATAGCTGGGCAGCACGAACAGCGACGCGGCGTCGTAGAATGCACGTTTGGCCTCGCCGCTCGCTGGCCCGGCGATGGCGATGATTTCGCCCAACCCGTGCCCGACGATCTGCGTTTCGAGCTGCGCGCGAAACCCCTCCTCGTCGGGGCCGACGAGTTGCAGCCGCCAACCGGCGGGACGAACCTGCGCCCAGGCGTCGACAAGCATTGCCAGCCCCTTCACCGGATGGATGCGGCCGAGGAACAGCGCGGTCCGAACCTCGCCCTCCGCCTTGACCCTGCGCGCGGGCTGGTCGGGGATATCGATGCCGTTCGCGATCAACAGCGGGTGCCGGTCGGGGTAGCGCTCACGGATCCGCGCAACCTCGTCGTCGGCGGTGGCGTGCAGTCGCGCCGCGCTTTCGACCCCGCGCTTCTGATAGAGCGCCCAGGCAAGGCGCTTTTTCCAGCGCCGGTGGTTCCACGCCCAGGGCTGCATCATCCCCCTGACGCTCAGCAGGCGCGGGATCGCATGTGCGCTGCAATGGCGCGCGACCTTCGCGCCATAGGGCAGCCACAGACCGTTGTCGTGAACGATGCTCCACGGCTGCGATTCCAGCAACGCGTCGATCGGTGCGGTCGATGGCTTTACCCGCCCCGAAGGATCGAAATCGCGCGCACGCTCGGCGCTCCCGTCGGGCGCCCACACGGTGACGTCATGCCCGAGCCCGCCAAGCGCCCCGGCGAGGCGCCCGACCGAATAGGCCGGGCCACCCTGCTCAAGCCGGAAGCTGGGATTGATCAGCAGCAGCCGCGTCATATCTTCGCGGTTTTCGCCTGCGCCTCTGCAAAATTCCGGATGTCGAGATAGCGTTCGAGCATCTTGGCGATAATGAAACCGATGATGATCGACGCATAGAAGGACGAAAAGACCGATGACATCGTCGACAGCGGCTGGACGAGCGCCAGCGCACCGACGGCGAGCGGCACGGCCTCGGTCATGCGGCCGATCACCATCGCGCGATAGCAGCGCAGATCGATCCATCGTACCAGCGCCGCGAACAGCATCGAGAAGAAGATCACGCCCCACAGGCCGAAATTGACGTAATATTCGAAAAAGGGTCCGATGCCATAGGTGGTTTCGTTGCTGGCCTCATAACCGGTATGCTTGGTCAGGAACTCCGAACCGCCGCGCACGGGCTTGGTCGTCCAGATGATGCGCGGCACGAAGGAGAAGACGCCGGCGACGAGCGTCGACCCATTTTCATAAGTGTCCGGCTGATATTCGAGCTTTTCCACCGCCATGCCGGTGAAAAGCGACTGGTTAAGCCGGGCATCGAGTGCGAACAACTGATCTTCGTCGTCGCTCGACAAAGGCGTGAATTTCGCGAGCGCGCTTCCCAGGGCGTCGACGCGTTCGTTCAGCGTCGATGTCGGTTCCCACACGATTTCGCGAAATTCGCCGCGCACCAGCAGATAGTTGATCGAGAGGAAGAGGAAGGCGTAGGAGCCGAGCGCCAGAGCGAGCAGCGCCCGGCTGACGCCGAGGCGCCGACCGATGATGGCAAGCCAGAAACAGCTGATAAAGATCACGGTCGCCAATGACTCGGCCAGAATGGCGTTCCCCAGCAGGTTGGCCAGCGGGATTGCCGCAGTGAGCACCCCGATCTGCCACAGCCGCATCCCTTCGCCCAGCCACACCCGGCGCAGCAGCGCAAAACAGATGGCGACCGGCAACAGGCTGCGGCTGCTGAACACGACGGCACCGAGACTGGGGACCGCGGTAAGTCCAGGAGCGACGAGAATGGCAACGAAGAAGATGCCGCCCACCATCAACATGCTGCGCTCGGCGATCCGCAGGAAGCGCGCCGGATAATGGCTGCGGTCGAATTCGAGCCTGTAGGGCTGGCGGAAATAGGATGTAAGATAGATCCCGACCGCCATTGCCAGATAGCCGATCATCGAGACCTGCAATCCCTTGGCGACCGATATCCGCGTATAGCCGATGCTGAAGAGGAACGGGTTGCTCTGGTGAAAATAGCCGGGGAACAGGTGGACGACCGCGCCGATATGCATGATCAGCAGCGCGAACATGAAGGCGATAGGGAAGCCCAGCGTTCCCTTCGGCGACTTGATGCAATGCACCATCGTGCCGACGAAGGCGAGAACGCCCGCCGCCAGCCAGAAGGCGATCGTCGTTTCGGGGCTCTCGAACAACATGTTCAGTCAATTCCTGTAGGGTCGGGCCAAGCCGCGCCGTCGCGCTGCGCCGCCGCCATCCGCCGCGCCACGTCAGCCGCGCCGGTTGCGGCTTTCCAGCCGAGGCGCTCGGCGGCCTTCGCCGGCGATGCGGCGCTATAGCGCAAATCCGACGGACGGATCAGCCCCGGATGCGTCGTCACGTGCTGGCGCCAGTCAAGTCCATACTCCTCGAACACGGTCGCGACAAAAGCTTCGAGGCTCGTCGTCCGACCCGTCGCGATGATATAGTCGTCGGGGCTATCCTGTTGCAGGATCAGGTGCATCGCCTCGACATATTCGGGCGCCCAGCCCCAGTCGCGCCAGATGTCGAGATTGCCGAGCACCAGTTTGTCGGCGCGCCCGGACGCGATCTCGGCCGCCCCGCGCACGATTTTCTGCGTCACGAAACGCTCGGGGCGCAGCGGCGATTCATGGTTGAACAATATGCCGCTGCACGCGAACAGGCCATAGGCTTCGCGGTAGTTCGCCACCGTCCAGTGCGCCGTCGCTTTCGCCACCGCATAGGGGCTGCGTGGGCGGAAGGGAGTGTCCTCGGTCGCCGGCACGTCGCCGATGTCGCCGAAACACTCGCTCGACCCGGCGTTGTAGAAGCGCACCGGGCGTCCGAGGAAGCGGATCGCCTCGAGAAGTGTCAGCGTCGCGCCGCCGATGCTGTCCATCGTTTCGACCGGCTGGTCGAACGACAGCCCGACCGAACTCTGGCCCGACAGATTATAGAGTTCGTCGATTTCGAGCCGGTCGAGCGTCTGGATGATCGAGCGGAAGTCGGCGGTCGCCATCGAATGGATCGTCACCCGGTCGCGAATGCCGAGCCGGTCGAGATTGGCTCCGCGCACCATGTCGCCGTCGCGCGAGGTGCCCGCAACGCGATAGCCGAGCGACAGCAGATGCTTCGCGAGCAAGCTGCCGTCCTGACCGCTGATTCCACAGATAAGCGCAGATTTGGCCACTAACTCGCTTTCGATGTCCCTGCGGCAATGACGGCCGCCTTCAGGCGCGCCACAAAATCGGGCCAGCTGAAGTAGTCGAGACCTTCCGGTATTTGCTTGGGCTTTGCAAGCGCGCGCGAAACCGCATCCTCGATATCGGCCAGATGGTCGGGATCGATCAACTCGCCGAGCATCCCGTCACGCAGGGCTTCGCGGCTGCCGTCGACCTTGCTGCCGACGCAGGGGATGCCGCAGGCGGCGGCCTCGAGGAAGACGAAACCGAACCCCTCGCCGCGACCGGGCAGCGCGAAGACGTCGGCAAGGCGGAAGATGTCGGCCTTGCGGTCCTCGGGCACGAAACCCATGAAGGTCGCGTGATCGGCGACGCCAAGTTCGACGGCCTTCGCCTCGAGCCGCGCGCGGTCAGGGCCGTCGCCGGCGACGACATAGTGGATATCGGGATGCTTCGCGACAAGCGACGGCAATATCTCGAGCATCTCGTCGACGCCCTTATGGCGGTCACGACCGGGCAGCCGCGCGAGGGTCATCACGATCCGCTTGCCCGCGAGGCCCCATTGCTCGACGAGGTCGGCGGGCTTCGGCCCCGTCGCATAGCGTTCGAGCCGGATCGCGTTTGGCAGTTGAACATAGTCCGAAGTCGGCAGATTCGCCCAGTCGTTCATGCGGTCGGTGGTGATCTGGCTGATCGACCAGATTGCATCGCATGCCTTCAGATCGGGGATATGCTTCGGCAGCGGGTCCCAGACGTCGATACCATATACGATCAGCACCAACGGGCAGTTGTTCCGACGCGCCAGCATCCGGGCGAAGCCGAGGAAGTTGATATGCGCACAGATCACCAGATCGTAGCGCGAGACGAGCATTTCGCGAAAGATGGCAAAGACGAACTTCGCCTTGCTGCCTGCGGCGCTCTCGATGACCCGCGTCCGCACGGGCAGCTGGCGCGGCGGCGGGTCGAGCAGGCGCTGCAGCAAAGTCACCTCGGCCTCGGGAAAGGCCTCGACGATCGCGTCGACGATGTCGCGGTTATAGAGGCCGATGCCGCCGTTGCCGTTCTTGAGCCCAAAGGCGCCGGGGGTCAGGAAGGCGATGTTCATCGTGTCACCAACTCGGTCAGCGCAGCCAGCATGACACGGGCGCGGTCGTCGAAATGCGCGCGCAGCGCTACGGTGCGGTCGCGCGCGGCACGGCGGATGCTGTCGGCGGCCTCAACGGGAAGCGCGAGCAACTTGCGCGCTTCGGCCAGCATCTCCTCGCGATCGGCGAAGTAGAAGGCATCGCGATCGGCGATAAAAAATTCGCGATGCTCGGGGCTGTCGGGGCCCAGGCTGATGCCGCCGACGGAGGGAACTTCAAAGGTCCGCAGATTATGCGACCCTTCGTTGTGAGGGCGGAAGAGGTTGAGCTGGAAGCGATAGCGGCGCAGGATGCGGAACATATCGAGCCCGCCCTCGGGCGTGCATATCCGCAGATTTTCCGTCGGGGTCACGAATTTTTCCCACCCATAGCCATAGAGGTCCATTGGCACGCCATTGTCGGCGAGGAAGCGCACCGCATCGGCACGTTCCTCGTCGGGATTGCCGTTGAAACAGCCGCGCACAACCTCCGCCTCGCGGGCGAGTTCGTCGTAAAGCGCGTCGTCGATGGCATGGCCGAAGGGCAGGACCAGCACCGTCTGTTCGGGATTGGCCACCTCCAGCTCGCGGCCGATCGGGCGGCTATAGGTCATGTAGAGGCGATAGAGCGGTACACTGTCGCGCACCTTGGCGTTGCCCGATCCGGGCGAGAAGAAACGGAACGGATGATCGGTATTGTAATTGGCCAGGATGACCCCGCGCGCCGCGATCCGGCGGAGCACTGCGGGCGGATAGTCGAAGCCTTTGAACACCACCAGTATATCGGGCCGTGCGGCGTCGACCGCGGCCTCGAGCCGCTTCGCGGCCCCCGATCCGGTCATCCGCTCGAACCGGCGCAGAATCCGTCCGACCAGCGACGTCGGCGCTTCTCCGATATCATAGGGGGTCGCGTCGGCACCCGCGTTCACCAGCCCGCGAAAATAGCAATCGGGAACCGCCCAATGATTGCCGCTGACGGGGGCAAGGATTTTCACCGTACGCGCTCCATCCGCTGCGTCACAGGCCGCAATTGCTCGTCATAGGCCCAGTCGGCGGCGATGCGCTGGCGGGCGCTTTCGCCCATCGCACGTACGCGCTCGCGGTCGGCGCCAAGCTGGCGAAAGGCGTCGGCAATCGACGCCGCGTCGGCGGGGTCGCAGGCCACGGCATAGCCCGGGTCGACGAACATCGTGTGCCAGTCCGCGCCCGGACCGACGATCAGCGCCAGCCCCTGGCCCATGGCATCGAAGCTCTTGTTCGACGCGCCGGCCATGTGACGCAGGTTGATATCGTCGGCCTCGACGGGAAGCGCCGCAAAGGTCGCATCATAATCGCGAAGCGCGACCACGAGGTCCTGATAGGGCATGGCATCGCGGATCAGCAGGCGCTCGGCACAGCCGCGCAATGTGGCATGCGCGCGCAGCCGGTCGTTGTGCCCGCGCGACGAGATGGTTTCATAGCCGATCAGTGTCAGTTCGACGCCCGGAACCTCCGCGAGCGCGTCGATCATCGCCAGCGGCACGCGCTGGATGTTGATCGACCCCGCATAGACGATACGCACCGGGCCGATGGCTTCGCCCTCGCGCGGCGGCCCGACCTCGTCTCGGCTGGGCGTATTCCAGGCGACGATCGGCGCGCGATCGGCGGTCAGCCCGGCATCGCGGGCCAGCAAGTCGGCACGGTCGGCGTTGGGCAGCACGACCGCGTCGGCGCGCCGTGCGAGTGCCCCGCGGGCATTCCATTGCAGCCGCATCCTCCAGGACGCCGCCGGGGCAGGGGAGTCATGCTCGTGATACACGATCCGTCCCTTGTACAAAGTACGTAGCGGAGCGCAGGCGAGCGCCGCCATGCTGTCGGCGATGTACAGGCAATCGGGGTTCCAGCGTCGCGCGATCGACAGCGCTCGCGCCGCGAAATGCAGCGGCGCCAATTTGCCATAGCCGACCCAATCGCAGTTTCCGGCAAGGTCTGCGGGGATTGCGAGCGGGTCGGTGCCGCCGAAATCGACCCCCAGGTACCGTACCTCATGCCCTGCCGCGCGCCACAAGCGTCCGGCCCGCATCGCGACTGGGAAAGCGCCCGGGTTTGCATATTGGATATACAGGATTTTCATAGCGCGGGCCGGTCCCTACACAGCGCGGCGGGTTGCGGCAACACTCGTCACGCGCCGACGGCTGGCAGACGGCTTTCTAAAGGGTTTAGACGGCGATTCCGTGAATATCGATGGCCGCTGCGGACCGCAGCCGGTCCGCGACAAAGGCCTCGTCGCGCACGTAGAGGATGTTGTTGATCATGGTCACCGGCTCATCGACGAGCTTCCGCGCAAAGGGATCGTAATAACGACGCTCAAAGCCGTGATTGGCGAACATCTTCTCCATGTCGGGCGTGACGGTCTCGGCCTCGATCGCCCGCAGCCCCGGCGCTGCGAGCGTCGCTGCCGCCCCCGCCATCACCGACGGTTCATATCCTTCGACATCGACCTTGATCGCCATCGGCACATCGCCGTCCAGCGCCCGGTCTATCGTCGTCCCGTGGAGCAGGATGCTGCCCGGCTCGCTTGCCGGGAGGACATGATTTTCGGTACCCATCCCGGTGGAAAACCACAGGTCATGCTCGGCGTGGCTCAACGCCTGCTGGTGCAGGGCGACGAGGTCGTCGATCGCATTCAGTTCGACGTTGCGGCGCAAGATGCTCATCGTGTGGCTGTCAGGCTCGAACGCCGCGACGCGGGCGCCCGCCACCTTCGCGGCAAGGACCGTATAGCTGCCGATATTGGCGCCGACGTCGACGAACAGGTCGCCCGGTCGCAGCAGATGCACCATGAACGCCATATCGACAAACTCGTGCAACCCGAAATAGAGGTTGCCCGTCGCCCCCGTCATGCCGTGTTTTGCGAGCAGCTTGCTGCCGCCAACCCAGTCGCAGACCACCGCCTCGCGATAGAAGCGCGAGCGCAACTGCCAGCTCAGGATGCGCGCCAGCGTGCGGACGCGCTGCCGGCGCCCGATCGGGTGCGCCATCGCATAGCGCAACAGACGGTGAAGACCGAACTGCTCGCTCACCGCACCTGCTCCTGCTGCGAGCAGGCCAGGCCGCCAATCGGGGTCGAATTCATCGGCGTCACCGGATGGGTTGCAAATCGATGGACTCGAACGCGGCCTGCAGCGGGGCGCTGCCAAAGCCGGCCGCGGCCGTCAGCGTGACCCAGAAGTTGCGGCACGATCCCGCCGATACGGCAAAGCTGACGGGTTGCGGAACGACACCGCGCGCGAAGCGCTGTTCGGCAAGCTGCCGCGGGCCATCCTTTTCGGCGCAATCGACCTGCCAGCGCAGCGCGGCATCGTCATTGCTCGAAAGCAAACGTCCGCGCGCCGCGAAACGATAGGATCCCGGCGCAAGCTGGACGAGCTGGCGCGCCACCAGTGCCGGTGCTTCCTGTTCCGAGAGGACGACCAGCCGATTGCCCTTCGCACCCTTTTCGATGTCGGAGCCATAGGAGGCCTCGCGGATCAGGTGCCAGTCGATCGGCGGATAGGGGCCTTCTTCCTCGAAACGGCTGTTATGGATGATCGACACCGCACCCTTCGGCCCGGGAGCCGCAACACGGCGCTCATAATCACGCGCCGCGTCGAAATCATGCTGGACCACCATCATCCCGACCAGCGTGCGGTCGAGCTGGTCATAGCTCGCGGGCAGCTGTTTCCGGATCGGCAGGATGATCTGCGCCAGCGGGGCCGCGGCCTGCTTCGAACCGATATAATAGCTCAGGAAGTTGGGCAGCCAGTCGGGGTTCGCGCGGAACAGCCGCTCGAACTGGGGCCGCATCTCGGGCTCGGCGATCGCCTTGCCGAGGATCGGGAACAGCAGCGCCCGTCCGCGCAGCGAGGTGCGCAGCGAGGCATCGACATCGGTCATCGCCTGATCCATGCGGCCGCGCTTCACCGCGTCCTCGATCAGCCACAGATTTGCGACATAATCGCGGCGCGTGAGGTACGTCGCCGCCATGATCGCGGGTTTCACAGGCTTGCCGGTCCGTGCATTGTCGAGGCCGATCATGCGATAGGCCCCCGCGAGCGTCGGATTGCCGTCCAGCGCCTCGCGGCTCAGCTTCGCCGCAGCGCCCGTCTGGCGCGCGTCGCCGGTCGCATAGACGAGGTCGTTGGCGATTTGCGCCTTTGCCGTCGCATTGAACGGGTTGAGCGCCAGCGCCTGCGGCGGGCTGTAATTCGCCATCACCGATGACGCGGTGAACAACGTCACCAGCAGCCACACCACCACGACCGCAGCGATATAGAGCAGAGTATCGCGGCCGGGGAGGCGCGACATCTGTCGCGCCGCCGTGCCCCCGATCTTCCTGCCTCCGACTGCGGCCTTATTCCCCCGGCTGCGCGTCGGCATAGCCATAACCATATTCATAACCATAGCCGTAATAGGCGCGCTTTTCGTCGAACTTGGTCAGCACCACGCCCAGCAGCGTCGCCCCCGCTCCGCGCAGGCGTGCCAGCGAGTAACGGATCGCGTTGGTGCGCGCGCCTTCGGCCTCGACGCAATAGACGACGCCTTCGACCTTGCTGGCGAGCAGCGGCGAGTCAGCGAGGCCGAGGACCGGCGGCGCGTCGATCACGACATGCTGGAAATGCTGGCCCAGCGCCTCGATCAGGTCGGCGATACGATCGCTCGACAACAGCTCGGCGGCATTGGGCGGCATGGGGCCCGCGGTGATGAAGGGCAGGCTGTCGAACTCGTCACGATGCACCATCGACAAAATGTCGTTGTTACCCGACAGGAAGTTGCTCGTACCGGCGCCATTGGCGACCCCGGCCAGGCGATGCACCGACGGCGAACGCAAGTCGCAGTCGACGACGACGACCGAGCGGCCGATGCGGTGGAGCGACAGCGCCAGCGCATAGGAGGAGGTCGACTTGCCTTCGCCCTTGCGCGTCGAGGTGCACATGAGCGACTTGGGCACGCCGGTCGTGGTCGAGAAGCGCAGCGCCGTCTGGACCGACAGATAGGCTTCGGACTGCGACGACTTGCGATCGCGCACCTCCTCGATCGCCAGCTCGTTGTCGGTATCCGGGATGACCCCCAGCAGCGGCAGTTCGGTAACCTCCTGCGCTTCCGCCGGGTCGCGGACGGTGGTGTCGATCTGGGCGAGGATGATCGTCAGGAGCGCGGCAAGCGCGAGGCCGATCAGCAGCGAGGTGAACATGTTGCTGATCAGGTTCGGGCTCGACGGACCGCCGGGCTTCAACGCGCGGTCGACGATCGCGACATTGTTCGTCCCGACGCCGCCGGCGATGCCGACTTCCTTGTAGCGCTGGAGCAGCCCGTCATAGAGTTCGCGGTTGGTGTCGACCTCGCGCTGCAGGATGCCATATTGGACGCTGCGGCGGCGTTCGTCGACCAGGTTGGTGCGCGTTCCCGACACGCGCGCGCGCAGTTCCTCTTCGCGTGCCAGCGCGGCGGTGTAGGCAGCGCGGGCGGTTGCGACGCCCGAACCGCCGACCTGATTCTGTTCGGCGGCGATCGCGCGATCGACTTCCTTGATCTGGCGGTCGAGCGCTTGCGCCGGCGGATAGTCAGGCTGGAAGATCACCATCAGCTTGGCATATTCGGACTGCAGGTCGGCCTTGCGCTGCCGGAGACCGGCGACGCTGGCGCTCCCGCTGGCAACCGCAGACGCCTGCCCGGTCGCGCCCTTGAGTGCGCCTTCAGCTGCGATACGCTCGATCGTGGCGCGGTTCAGGGCGTCGTTCAGCGCGACAAGGTCGGTCGCGGTGATCGAACGTTCGACGGTCGGAGCTTTCGGGTCGCTGCTATCCGATTGCGAGATGGTGAGGATGCCCTGCCGTTCGGCATAGGTCATCATATCGCGCTCGGCCTCTTCCATCTTGGCCTTGGTCTGCTGAAGCTGGTCCTCGAGGAAGCGGCGAGCATAGGAAGCCGAATCGTAACGACGCTCCAGATTGGCCGCGATGAAATTCTCGGCCCAGCTGTTGGCGATGCGCGCCGACAATTCGGGATCGGGCGTCGATACCGAGATATCGACCAGCGCCGAACCCACCACGGGCTTGATCTGCACCACGGCGTTCAGCCGCGACGCGACGCTGCGGGTGGCGGCATCGAGTTCGGCCTTCGACATCACGCGCAGCGACGAGGGCGGCGCCTTGCCGCCGAAGGCGGCGAGGAAAGCGGGATCGCGCGCGAGGTTCAGGCTCTTCGCGACGCGCTCGGCCTGCGAACGCGCGCGCAGCAGGTTATATTGGGTCTGATAGAATTCCTGTTCGACGCGCCCGCCACGCTCGGGCTCGACCCCGCTCATGTTGAGCACCTTGGATTCGGTACGCGAGATCTCGATCCGGGCGTTGGCGGTATAGATGCGCTGCGCGAGCATCGTGTAGACCGCCCCGCCGATCAGGCAGGCGATGATCGTGCCGACGATCACCCATTTCCAGCGCAGCGCGACGCGCCAATATTGCAGGATCCAGGGCATCGCCGTCGCGAAACCGCCACCCTGCCGCGCGGGATCGCCGTCGGCGTCCTGGCTGGCCGGAATCGGCAAGATCGGGGTCTTGGGAATTGCGTCGGTCATGGAACGGGTTCGAACTTCCTGAGAATCTATCGAATGAGGGCGACGAGAGGCGACACCAGCAGCGGGGTCGTCGACAATATATCCTTGAACAGACGGCGGGCCGGCGAATCGCCCACCACGACAACGTCGTTGGCAAAGACTTCGGGGTCGTCATAGACGCCCGTCCGAATGGCCTTGAGGTTATAGAGCGCCGCCATGCGCTGGCCGCCGACGGTACGGAAAATCACGACATCGTCGAGCTTGGCGAATTCGGTCGTGCCCTTGGCGAGTGCAACGGCGCGGATCAGCGACATCTTGCCGACCACGGGATACAGGCCGGGCTGCGTCACCTGTCCCTCGACCGTCAGGACCTGGCTGACCGATTCGGTGACGTTGACGCTGACGTCGGGGCGCCGAACGAAGCGCGCCAGCTTTTGCTCGATCGCGTCGGCCAGTTCGGCGCTCGTCTGGTTCGATGCCTTGACCTGCCCGACGAGCGGCAGCGAGATCATGCCGGCGGCGTCGGTCTGGACCTGCTTGCTGAGTTCGGGAACGCCATAGACGTCAACGCTCAGTCGGTCGAACGGACCGATCAGATAGGGGCGCGTATTGCCGACGAGGTCGGCCCCGCTCGGCGTGGGCAGCGAGTTGCCATCGACCACCTGGAGCGTCGGCGTGCTTGCAAGCCGCGGGGAGCCGCCACAGCCGGCCAGAAGGCAGGCGGCGGTCAAGCTGGCGATAGCCAAACGAAAGTTCACCGAAACATCTTCCCTTTTTTATCTGCCGGCCTTCGAGGGACTAGCCCGCTCGCCCCGCAAAGGAAACCGCAAAATCAAACCTGTGTGCTGCTCGCAGCCGACTCAGCGGAAGCCCGCCGACGTCCGCTGCCCCTTGCGCCGTGCGCTCGGGACGTCGGGGCGGCGATAGATGAGCACTGTGGCGAGCGTCGCCATCGCCGCCATTGCCGGGGTCCGCAGCGGATAGTCGACGAGGCTGGCAGCCGCAAAGATCGCCAGCATCATCACCGAGACGAGAATCCCGATGCGGTCGGTCGGCGCCGACTGGTCATGGCGCCACCCGCGCTGCGCCGCACGCCAGACGATCAAGCCCCACCCGGCAAGCAGCGCAAGCGCCGGAAATCCGCCGTCGATCAGCAGTTCGAGATAGTCGTTATGTGCGTGATTGAGATACTGCAGCGACAGCAGGTTGACCGGCTCGGCGATCTTGTACGCGGCCTCGAAGCTGCCGAAACCGCCGCCGAACGGCGCATAGTTCCATATCATCGCGTTGAGCGTCGGCAGCACCGCGAAACGCAGGTCGGACACGACATCGCCCTGGTCGAGACGATCCATGAAGCCGGCGCCGAACAGCAGCATTGCGACCGCGCCCGCGAGCGTGCCGACGATCGACGCGATCAGCGTGATCCGAACGATTGTCGCGGCGGATTCGGTGCCGACCGAAGCCGAACGCATCCGATAGAGTAGGATGCTGGTCGCGAGGAAGCTGACCCCGCCGATCGCAAGGCCCGCACGCGACCCCGTCGCCATGATGGCGAGCATGATCGCCACCCCGCCGAGAACGCCGAGCAGCGTCGCGGCGTGGCTGCCCGCGCGGTCGTTGCGGCCGTGGAGGAACCACAGCAGCAGCGGCCAGTAGAGCGCGAGGAACACCGCATGATGGTTGCGATTGGCGAAGAAGCCGACCGCCGCACCGGTGTTGGTGATCCGGTGAAAATAGGGAGCGCCTTCGCCGCCGAGCAGTTGCAGCACGCCGAACACCGCCGCGACGCCTAGGAAGGCGAGCAGGCGCAGCGGCAACTGGCGCAGATCGGGGTCCGACGTACGGCCGACGACCAGCACCACCGCGAGCGGCACGAGCAGGTCGAGCAGCGAATGGATCGCGCGGCCCGGCGACAGCGCCAGCGGGCGCCAGCCGATCTCGACCCCGGCAGCGGTCATTCGTGCCGCGAGCTCGCCATGGCCGGGAAGCGCTGACCAAAGGCCAGCGGGCAGGGGAATCAGCTGGATCAGCATCCACGCCGCCGCCGCTGCGATGAGCAGCAGCAGGGGACGACTTCGCTGCAAGCGGTCGCGGCCGCGTTCCTGCCACCAATAGGGCAGCGCGATGGCGATCGCGACGATGGCCAGCGTACGCACGACCACCAGCCCGCCGCTATCGACCCGCGCCGAGCCGCCGAACAGGAGGATTGAGATCAGGAAAATCGCCAGAAACCAGCGATCGAACATAGACTCCCGGGAACGCGACATTCAGACTTCCATTATTATTGTTGCTGTGGGCTTTAGGCAGAAAACGCGGCGAATGCCACCCCCGGGGGGTCAAATCGACCAGTAACGCGGCCCTGTAACGGCACCCTTGCCATCGCTCTTCCACATGCGCTTGAGGTCGGCGACGAGCCCGCCGGGGCGCAGCATCGCGCCCAGGTCGGCGGATTCGAGCGCACGGAAGCTTTCATGCCGCACCGCGCCGATCACGCAGTCATAGGCGGCTTTGCCCGGCATCGGCACCAGCTCGAGGCCATATTCGTGCCGCGCCTCGGCGGGGTCGGCGTGCGGGTCGTGGACCGCGACCTGATGGCCGTGGCCGCGCAGCGCCTCGACCAGATCGATGACCTTGCTGTTGCGCAGGTCGGGAACATTTTCCTTGAAGGTCAGACCCAGCACAAGGATATCGGCGCGGGGCTTGCCCAGCGCGGCGTGGATGCCATCGGCCATCCACTGCGCCATGCCGTCGTTGGTCGCGCGCCCCGACAGCACGACCTGCGGGTCGAGGCCGAGTTCCTGCGCGCGGTGGCTGAGATAATAGGGGTCGACGCCGATGCAGTGGCCGCCGACCAGCCCGGGCTCGAAGGGCAGGAAATTCCATTTGGTGCGCGCCGCGTCGAGCACGTCCCACACCGAAATATCGAGCGCCGAGAAAATCTTGGTCACTTCGTTCATAAAGGCGATGTTGATGTCGCGCTGCGCGTTCTCGATCACCTTGGCAGCCTCGGCGGCGCGGATCGACCTGGCGCGGAACACTCCGCCGCTCGTCACCTTGCCATAGACGGTCGCGAGCAGTTCGGTGATCGTCTCGTTCTCGCCCGCCAGCACCTTCATAATCTTGTCGACCGTATGCTCGCGGTCGCCCGGGTTGATCCGTTCGGGCGAATAGCCGAGAAAAAAGTCGCGGCCGCGCGTCAGGCCCGACAATTGCTCGATCATCGGCCCGCAGATATCCTCGGTCACGCCAGGATAGACGGTGCTTTCATAGACGATCGTCGGGGTCTTGCCGGGGTCGATCAGCGCCGCGACGGTGCGCGTCGCGCTGCGCACCGGCGACAGGTCGGGGCGATTGTCGGCGTCGATCGGGGTCGGCACGGTGACGATATAGAGGTCGGCGCCGCGGCCATCGGCGGCTTCGCTGGTCAGCGCCAGCGCGCTGTCCGCCAGTGCGGCCACATCGACCTCGCCGGTGCGGTCATGACCGTCCTTCAGCTCGGCGATCCGCGCGGCATTGCTGTCGAGCCCGATCGTATCGAAATGTTTCGCAAGCTGGACCGCGAGCGGCAGCCCGACATAACCCAGCCCTACGACGACGATTTTCATTCGCTCTGTTCCTTCGCCGCTTTTGCAGCTGTCTTTGGTGGGAGAGGCAGGCGTCAAAGCCCGTGATAGTCGCGGTACCAGGCGACGAAATTGGGAATGCCGACGTCGATCGGCGTCGTCGGCGCATAGCCCAGATCATCCGAAATCGCGCTGATGTCGGCATAGGTTTCGGGCACGTCGCCGGGCTGCAGCGGCGCCATTTCCTTGATCGCCTCGCGCCCGCAAGACGCCTCGATCAGCGATATCATCCGCGTCAGTTCTTCGGAGCGGTTGTTGCCGATATTGTAAAGCCGGTGCGGGGCGACGCTGCCGCCGGCCTTTTGTTCGCCATCATCGGGTGGCGGATTGGCGATGCACGCCGCGACGCCCGATACGATATCGTCGATATAGGTGAAATCGCGGCGCATCGCGCCGGCGTTGAACACCTGGATCGGCGTGCCCTCGAAAATCGCCTTGGTGAAGATCCACATCGCCATGTCGGGGCGCCCCCAAGGGCCATAGACGGTGAAGAAACGCAGGCCCGTCAGCGGGATGCGATAAAGATGCGCGTAGGTCTCGCTCATCAGCTCGTCGGCCTTCTTGGTCGCGGCATAGAGCGACATCGGATGGTCGACGCGGTCCTCGACGCGGAAGGGCAGGGTCTTGTTGCCGCCATAGACCGACGAGGAGGAGGCATAGACCATCGGAACGCCGCGTGTCCGCGCGACTTCGAGCAGGTTGAGGTGCCCGACGAGGTTCGACTGGACATAGGCGCGCGGGTTGTCGATCGAATAGCGGACGCCCGCCTGCGCCCCCAGATGCGCGATATCGGCGAATTTCAGATCGACAAGGGCTTCGTCGAGCGCATTCGCGTCGGCGAAATCGACCTGCCGGAAGGTGAAGAGATCGCCAAACTCGTCGCTCAGTCTGGCAAGGCGCGCGCGCTTCAGCGCCGGGTCGTAATAGTCGTTGACGATATCGATGCCGACCACCGCCCGGCCTTCACCCATCAACCGCCGCGCAAGGTGGAAACCGATAAATCCGGCGGCCCCGGTAATGAGCACGGTCACAAATGTGTCTCCTGCAGGTCGGGTCGGCGCGTTGCGGATGCGATCCGATAGACAGCTGGGCCAATCGGAACAAGGGCATAGTTGTGCAGGCGCGAACAGCCCGGTTGACTTCGCGGGTCAGTCGCGGGAAGGGGAGGGCCGTCCAGAATCAATCAGAGCGCCGCGATGCGCCCTCTCCCCAGCATGAGGAACAGATCCTTGTCCGCACAAGAAAAAGTCGCTCTTGTAACCGGCATTACCGGACAGGACGGGGCCTATCTGGCGCGCCTGTTGCTCGAAAAGGGCTATGTCGTCCATGGCATCAAGCGGCGCTCGTCGTCGTTCAATACCGGACGCATCGAGGATATTTATCAGGATCCGCATGTCGAGGGCGCACGCTTGCACCTCCATTATGGCGACCTGACCGACAGCACCAACCTGATCCGCATCATTCAGGAAACCAAGCCCACCGAAATCTACAACCTCGCGGCACAAAGCCATGTGCAGGTGAGCTTCGAAACGCCAGAGTATACCGCGAACAGCGACGCGATCGGCACGCTGCGGTTGCTCGAGGCGATGCGTATCCTCGGGCTGGAAAAGACCTGCCGCTTTTATCAGGCCTCGACGTCGGAACTCTATGGCCTCGTCCAGGAAGTGCCGCAGCGCGAAACCACGCCTTTCTATCCGCGCAGCCCCTATGCGGCAGCCAAGCTCTATGCCTATTGGATCGTGGTCAATTACCGCGAAGCCTATGGCATGCACGCCTCGAACGGCATATTGTTCAACCATGAAAGCCCGCTGCGCGGCGAAACCTTCGTGACGCGCAAGATCACCCGCGCCGCCGCGGCGATCAGCCTGGGGCAGCAGGACAAGCTTTATCTCGGCAACCTCGATGCCAAGCGCGACTGGGGCCATGCGGCCGAATATGTCCGCGGCATGTGGCTGATGCTGCAGCAGGACCAGCCCGACGATTACGTCCTCGCGACCGGCGAAACGACGCCTGTGCGCGATTTCGTGCAGTGGGCGTTCGAAGATGTCGGTGTCACGCTCGAATGGAAGGGCGAAGGCGTCGACGAAAAAGGCTATTGCACCCGGACCGGCACCTGCCTCGTCGAGGTCGATCCGCGCTATTTCCGCCCGACCGAGGTCGACCTGCTGATCGGCGACCCCACCAAGGCGCGCGAGAAGCTTGGCTGGAGCCACGAGACCCCGGTGCGCGAGCTGTGCCGCGAAATGGTCCGCGAGGACGTGCGACAGCTGGCGCCTGCCGCAGGCTGATCGCGCGCGATGCTCTACCATAATCCATCTCTGAGTTCGGTGGATTTTGGATTGTTCCGAACGCCGGGCGCCGGCCTCGGCAATCTGCTGTTTCCGACGCTGCGCGCGCTGATCGCACAGCAGGCGCGCGGCGGCACCTTCGTTTATCCGACCTTCGCGCAGTTCAAGATCGGCCCGCTGCTGCGCGGCGAACGCGACAAGCGCTTCTATGGCGACGTTGCGCGCGCGCGGCGCGGCGACGAGTGGTGCGACTGGCTGCGCTCGCGGCTCGACGGCCCCTCGGTCGACGAGCGCGACGAGCGCGCCGCGACCCTCGCCGACGGCGTCATCCAGTACAAGGGACTGCGCGACTATTTCCACGACCTCGCCGGGCATCAGTTGCTCGTCCAGCGCTGGTACGCCGACAATATGCGCTGCGGCCCCGCCGGCGACGATTTCGACATCGCGGTCCACATCCGGCTTGGCGATTTCGTCGCCGATCCCGGCCAGACCGGCGATGTGAATACGCGCACCTCGTTCGACTGGTACCGCGAGGCGATCGACGTCGGCACAAAACAGCTCGGCATCGCGAACCCGCGCCTGCTCGTCTTCACCGACGGCAGTTTCGACGAAGTCCGTGCGGGGCTGGGGGCGAGCGACCTCGTTTTCGACGAGAGCGAACAGGCCGCGGCGGCAATGGCGCGGATGGCACGCGCCAAGCTGATCGTCACCTCGCGCTCGACCTTCTCGATGTGGGGCGCCTTCCTCGGGAACTGCCCGGCGATCTGGGACAAGACCTTCGATTACAGCGAATATTTTCCGCACCGCGCCGACCTCGACATCAGTCTGTAGCCCGCGCCGCGAAGAGAAAGAGATTATGGACCTGCAAAACAAACGCGTCTGGGTGGCGGGGCATCGCGGCATGGTGGGCAGCGCGCTCGTCCGCCGTCTCGCCGACGAGAATTGCGAGATACTGACCGCCAGCCGCGACACGCTCGACCTGCTCGACCAGGCGGCGGTGCGCGCATGGGTCGCGCGCGAAAAGCCCGACGCGATATTCCTCGCCGCGGCCAAGGTCGGCGGCATTCTCGCCAACGACAGCTTCCCGGCCGATTTTCTCTACCAGAATCTCGTCATCGAGACGAACATCATCGACGCCGCGCACCGCGCCGATGTCGCGAAGCTCTGTTTCCTCGGCTCGTCGTGCATCTACCCGAAGTTCGCCGAGCAGCCGATCGTCGAAGAGGCGCTGCTCACCGGCCCGCTCGAGCCGACAAACGAATGGTATGCGATTGCCAAGATCGCGGGGATCAAGCTCGCGCAAAGCTATCGCCGCCAATATGGCGCCGACTATATATCGGCGATGCCGACGAACCTCTACGGCCCCGGCGACAATTTCGGCCTCACGTCGAGCCACGTCCTGCCCGCGCTGCTGCGCAAGGCGCATGAGGCGAAGACCAGCGGCGCAAAGACGATGACCCTCTGGGGCAGCGGCACCCCGATGCGTGAATTCCTGCACGTCGACGACTGCGCCGACGCCTGCGTCTTCCTGATGAAGACCTATTCCGACGCCGGCCATGTCAATGTCGGGTCGGGCGCCGACATCGCGATCATCGACCTCGCGCGCCTCGTCGCCGAAGTCGTCGGCGCCGAGGTCGAGATCGAACTCGACACCAGCAAGCCCGACGGCACGCCGCGCAAGCTGATGTCGAACGCCAAGCTCGCCGGCATGGGCTGGTCGCCCAAGGTCGCCTTGCGCGACGGCATCGCCGCCACGTACGACTGGTTCCTCGCGCACCACGCCTGAGGCGCGCTATAGGGCAGGCGAGGAGACGCGCATGGACATCGCCTTCGACAACAGCTTCCACCGCGAGATGGAGGGCTTTTTCGCGCCTGCCGAGGCGGCATCGCCCTCGGCACCCCGGCTGCTCGTTTTCAACCAGACGCTCGCCGCGACGCTCGGCCTCGACGCCGCCGACACCGGCGACGACACGCTCGCGCGCCTCTTCTCGGGCGCGACCTTGCCCGCCGGCGCCGACCCGCTCGCCTTCGCCTACGCCGGTCACCAGTTCGGCCATTTCTCGTCGCAGCTCGGCGACGGCCGCGCGCTGCTGCTCGGCGAAATCGTTGCGCCCGACGGCAAGCGCTTCGACATGCAGCTGAAGGGCTCGGGGCCGACGCCCTTCTCGCGCAACGGCGACGGCAAGGCCGCGATCGGCCCGGTACTGCGCGAATTTCTCGTGTCCGAGGCGATGGCGGCGATGCATGTGCCGACGACACGCTCGCTCGCGGCGGTGGCGACCGGCGACCGCGTCCAGCGCGAGCACGCCCACCCCGGCGCGGTGCTCACCCGCATCGCCGCGAGCCATATCCGCGTCGGCACCTTCCAGTTCTTCGCCGCACATCTCGGCGCCGAACATGTCATTCGGCTTTCCGATTATACGATCCGCCGCCACTATCCCCATCTTGCGAACGCCGCCAATCCGCATCTCGCGCTGCTCGCGGCGGTGATCGAGCGCCAATGCCTGCTCGTCGCCAAATGGATGGGGCTCGGCTTCGTCCATGGCGTGATGAACACCGACAATGTCGCGGTCAGCGGCGAGACGATCGACTATGGCCCCTGCGCCTTCATGGACCGTTTCGCGGTCAACAGCGTCTACAGCTCGATCGACGCCAACGGCCGCTATGCCTATGGCAACCAGCCCGCGATCATGAACTGGAACATGGCGCGCTTCGCCGAGGCGCTGCTCCCCGCCATCCATGCCGTGAACCCCGACGATGTCGAGGTCGCGAAAAAGCTGGTCGCCGATATCGTCGAGCAATTCCGGGGCATCTGGCTCGCTACGATGCGGCAAAAGCTCGGCCTCGGCACCCCGCATTCGAGCGACGCCGGACTGATCGACGCGCTGTTCGACGCGCTCGAAGCGAATGGCCCCGACTTCACCCTGTTCTTCCGCGCGCTCGCGACGCTGCTGCGCGGCGATGCCAGCGCGATGGAGGCGCTGCTGCCCGCGCCCGACGCGATGGCGCCATGGATTGCGTCCTGGTGGGCGCAGCTCGAACGCGAACCGCTCGGCCCGCTCGACCGCGCGGCGGCGATGGACGCGGTCAACCCGGCCTACATCCCGCGCAACCACCAGGTCGAGGCGGCGCTCGCCGCCGCCGAACAGGACGATATGGCGCCCTTCCTCGCGCTGCTCGAGGTCGTCCGCGCGCCCTATGTCGAGCGCGCCGACCGGACCGACTATGCCCGGCCCGGCCCCGCCGAAGCCGCGCCTTATGTGACTTTCTGCGGCACATGAATTGCGATCCAAGGCTCGAAGCGCGTTGCAGCGTCTTGCCTTTGCGGCTACCGAACGGGCGCTTGCCAGCCCAATTGATTCCGCCGCATCCTGACAATCAGAACGGAACGAGCTCACCCCTATGAAAGCATTGATCCTCTGTGGCGGCCGGGGAACCCGGCTGCGCGAAGTGTCCGAAACCTTGCCCAAACCGATGGTGCCGATCGGCGACAAACCCATCGTCTGGCACATCATGAAAATCTATGCCGCGCACGGCATCACCGACTTCGTCCTGCTGCTGGGGTACAAGGGCGACATCATCCGCGACTTCTTCCTCAATTACGCGAACCAGTCGTCCGACGTCACCGTCGACCTGTCGAAGCGCGGCGAGGACCGGCTGCAGTTCCACAAGCACCAGACCGAGGACTGGAAGGTCACGCTCGCCGAAACCGGCGAAGACGCGATGACCGGCGCGCGCATCCGCCGCGGCGCGCGCTATCTCGACGGGGTCGATCATTTCTGCGCGACCTATGGCGACGGCGTCGGCGATGTCGACATTTCGGCGCTCGTCGATTTCCACAAGGGCCATGGCAAGACCGCGACGCTGACCGGCGTCTACCCGCCGGGCCGCTTCGGCGAACTCGGTACCGAGGGCGGCGTGGTCGCGAGCTTCAACGAAAAGCCGCAGGTCTCGGGCGGCCACATCAACGGCGGTTTCTTCGTCTTCAACCGCAACTTCGTCGACGATTATCTCGACGATCGCGAGGATCTGATCCTCGAGCGCGAACCGATGGAACGCCTCGCCGCCGACCGCGAACTGATGATGTTCGAACATAATGGTTTCTGGCAGCCGATGGACACGCCGCGCGAATATTCGCTGCTCAACGAGCTGTGGGCCGAAGGGCAGGCGCCCTGGAAGAAGTGGTAAGCGGCCCGATGTTCGGCGACGCCTATCGCGGCAAGACCGTGCTGCTCACCGGCCACACGGGGTTCAAGGGCTCGTGGATGGCCGAATGGCTGCTGATGCTCGGCGCCAATGTCGTCGGCTTCTCGCACAAGGTCGACGATGGCCCGTCGCATTTCGACAGCCTCGGGCTCGCGGACCGCATGACGCATATCCTCGGCGACGTGCGCGATGCCGACGCGGTCTACGACGTGGTCGCGGCGCACAAGCCCGACTATGTCTTCCATCTCGCGGCGCAGTCGCTCGTCCGCTATTCCTACGACCATCCGGTCGAAACGATGGCGACCAACGTCATGGGGACCGTCAACCTGCTCGACGCGCTGCGCCGCGCCGGCCAGCCGGCGGCGGTCGTCTGCGTGACCTCGGACAAATGCTACGAAAATCGCGAAGTCCTGTCGGGCTACCGCGAGGACGATCCGATGGGTGGTTATGACACCTACAGCGCGTCAAAGGGCGCCGCCGAGATCGTCGCGCACAGCTATCGCCGCAGCTTCTTTTCGGCGCCGGAAAGCCCGGTGAAGATGGCGACGGTGCGCGCGGGCAATGTCATCGGCGGCGGCGACTGGTCGCTTGACCGCATCGTCCCCGACTGCGTGCGCAGCCTCGCGAAGGGCGAGGCGATCCGCCTTCGCAATCCGCATGCGACGCGGCCTTGGCAGCATGTACTCGAATCCTTGAGCGGCTATCTCTGGCTCGGCGCCCTGCTCGGCGGTGCGGCGACGACAGCGCGGGTGAAATCGCCGACCGACGTCACCGAGGCGTTCAACTTCGGCCCATGGGTCGAGGCCAATGGCTCGGTCGAGCGGCTGGTCACCGAATTTCTCAAGCACTGGCCCGGCACCTGGGTCGATGCGGCCGAAGCCGGCGCGGTTCACGAGGCGGGGCTGCTCGGCCTGTCGATCGACAAGGCCTATCACAAGCTCGGCTGGGCGCCGACGCTCGACTTCGCGGGCGGCGTCGCACTGACCGCGGGCTGGTACCGATCCGTGGTCGCCGAAAAGGCGCCCGCGCTGGACCGGACGCGTCACGATATCGAAAGCTTCGTCGCCGAAGCGCGGGCGAAGTCGCTCGCCTGGGCGGCCTGATCCAGACCTACAGGGGGATATTATGATCGACGGCGTGCTGATTACACCGCTCAGGCAAATTCCGGACGAGCGCGGCAAGATCATGCACATGCTGCGCAGCGATGCGCCGCATTTCGACAAGTTCGGCGAAATCTATTTCTCGTGCGTCCAGCCCGGCGCGATCAAGGCCTGGCACATCCACAGCGAAATGACGCTGAACTACGCCGTCGTCCACGGCCGCATCAAATTCGTTCTCTACGACGATCGCGAAGGCTCGCCGACGCGCGGCGAACTCCAGGAAATCTTCATGGGCGAGGACAATTATTGCCTCGTCACCGTGCCGCCCTTCGTGTGGAACGGCTTCAAGGGCTATGGCCAATATCCGGCGATCGTCGCCAATTGCACGACGATCCCGCACCGCGCCGACGAGATCGACCGCATGGATCCATTTACCGACAAGATCCCGTACAACTGGGACGTCCGCCATGGCTGACGGCCGGCTGCTGCTCGTCGGCGGCAGCGGATATTTCGGGGCGCGGCTGGCCGAGGCGCTGGCCGCTGATTGGGACGTCGCGGTGACGGTGCGCTCGGATACGCCCGCACGCGCGGCATGGCTCGCCGCGCGCGGTATTGCCTCCCATGGCTATGACAGCAGCGCCGACGCGGCCTTGCCGGGCGGCGATTATGATGCGGTCGTCAATCTTGCGATGCCGGGCGCGCAGGCGGCGGGCAAGGATGCCGAGGCGGCCATGGCGCAGGCGCGGAGCACCGCTACCGCCTGCCTCGCCGCGCTGCGCGGGGGCGCGGCGGCGCGCCTCGTCCATTTCTCGACCTTCCATGTTTATGGCGGCCATGCCGCCGCGCTCTACGGCGAGGATATGCCCAAGGCGCCCGGCCATCCCTATGGTAAGACGCATCTGGCGATCGAGGGCGAACTCACCGCCAGCGACGTCGCCGACCGCATCGCGATCGTCCGCCCGACCAACATGGTCGGCGCGCCCGCGCACCGCGATCTTGGCGAGCAGGCGGGGCTGATATTCCTCGATCTCTGCCGCCAGGTCGCCGAAAGCGGGGCGATGAGCCTGCGCAACGATGGCCAAAGCTACCGCGACATCCTTCCCTTCGGCGACGCGATAACGGCCGTCGACCTCCTGCTGCGCGCCGAAAATGGCTGGAACGACATCTTCAATCTAGGCGCCGGACAGGCGATCACGATGCAGGCGCTCGCCGAGAGCATCGCCGCCGCCGCGCCGCCGCCTGTGTCCATCGCCTATGGCGACGGCACCGACGCCTTCCGCAGTCCCTTCACGGTCGATATTTCGCGCCTCGCCGCGCTCGGCTGGAAGCCCTCCGCCGACATCGCCGACGAAGCCCGCCGCACCATCGCCGCCTTCGCATGACCGGCCCGCGCCTTCTCGGCATCTCGCTATCGTGCCACGAGCCCGTCAACCGGGCCTTGTTTCGCGAGATCGGTGCGCTCGGGATTCCGGTCCATCTGGTCGTTCCGCGCCGTCACTTCGTCGGCGGCAAATGGCGTGATACGCCCGACTTTCCGTCCGAAAATTACGACCTGACCTTGCTCGAGCTCAACGGCACCAATCAGCGCACGCACACGCTGCAGGGGTTGCAGGCGGTTGTCGACGCCTTTCAGCCGACGCACATCTATTGCGACAGCGACCCCGCGAGCATGATGGTGCAGCATGCGAAAAAGGTGGCGCCCAACGCCAAGCTATGGTCGCTCACGGCCGAGAATATGCCGCAGGGCCTCGGCATCGATCTCACAAAGGCGTTCGAGACGCGCAACCCCGCGGGCATCGCCTCGGCGCTCGTCAAGGCCTGGCTCCGCCGCGGCGCGAAGCGCAAGGTCGATCGCGTCTTCACGCTGAGCGCAGACGGCACCGCGCTGATCGAGGCGATGGGGCTCACCGCGACGCAAGTCCCGCTTGGCTTCGACCCGCGCCTGTTCCAGCCCTTGTCCGAAGCCGAGCGCGCTGCGGTGCGCGCCGAACTCGGCCTGACCGGGCCGGTGATCGCCTATTTCGGGCGCCAGACCCCCGAAAAGGGCATCCATGTCCTGATCGACGCGCTCAGTCGTATCCGCGAACGGCCCTGGCAGTTTCTGATTGACGATTTCATCGGCGCCTCGGGCTATACCGCGCAGCTCCAAGCGCAGATCGAACGCCTCGGGCTGTCCGACCGTGTCACCTTCTTTGAATCAAAGCATGAGGACATGGCGCGCTACATGAACGCCGCCGACATCGTCGTCCTGCCGTCGCTCAGCACCCCCAAGTGGAAGGAACAATATGGCCGCGTCATCCAGGAAGTGATGGCGTGCGGACGCACGATGGTCGGCAGCCGTTCGGGCGCGATCCCGGAGGTGATGGGCGGGCATGGGTATCTGTTCGACGAAGGCGATGTCGATGGTCTGGCGGCGCTGCTCGGCGACCTGCTCGACAAGGGCGATTTCGCCGACGAGGACGCGCGGGCCTATGCGCTCGCCAATCTGTCGGTCGATCGCCAGGCCGCGATCATGGCCGACCTGCTGCGCAACGAAAGCTGAGCGCGCGGAACCACTTGGCCCTGCGCGACGTTGCTTCGGGCAACGGCAGGGGGATCATCGTCATTTGCGTATCGCCAACCATCCATCGCATCGCGCGAGAATCCGGTTGCGCCGTGCGCTGCTGCCGGTCACAAGCCATTGATCGGCGGCCGGCACATGCAAATTTCTGAAAACCCTCGCATATTCAACTGCCGTCCCGCGGCACGGACCGCCTTGCGCCCGCTGCTGGTACTCTCGGTCTCGCTGCTCGGCCTTTCGGCACCGGCGGCTTTTGCACAGAAAGCCCCCGAACCGCCGCCGGTCACCGAAACGCTCGCCGATACCGAGATGGCGAAACCCACCCCACCGCCGCCCGACGCGAGCTTCCCGCCCGTCGAACCGATCATCGAGGACGACGAGTTCGACCGCTCGATCCCGAAGATTTCGGCCGAGGACGACCCCGAGCTGAACGTGCCGCTCGAATCGATCGCCGAGTTCGAGGCGAAGCAGGCCGCCAAGGCTGCGGCGCAGGGCGACGCGCCGCCGGGCTCCGAACCCGCGCCGACCCCGGCGCTCGCCGACGGCGACCCGGTCGAGGCGATCGGCGACGCGCCGATCAACGACGCCGAACTCGCCGCACCATTGCCCCCGCTCGAGAGCTTCAATGTCGAGCCCGTCGAATTTGCCGAACCCGAGTCCGCCGACGAGACCGTCAAGATCGCCTATACGGTGCAGGTCAACGGCCTCGCCCCCGCCGATGACGGCACCGATGCGGATCTTGCCGACCTGTTCGGAGACCTGTCGGCGCTCTATGACGGTGACGGCGAAGCCGCCAACGCGTCGATGGTGCGCGCCCGCCTCACCGCCGACGCCGACCTGATGCAGCGCATCCTCGCGTCCGAAGGCTATTATGACGCGCGCGTCGAAACGCGCATCGACCGCAACGGTGGCGACGAGGCCGGCAACGACAACGCGCGCGGCGATCGATCGGCGGCAAACGCCGCCGCGCCGACGGCCCAGCCGACGCAGCCCCAACGTCCGCGCACGCTGGTCGCGATCATCGATGTCGTGCCCGGCAAGCGCTACACGCTGTCCGACATCGTCATCAACGCCGCGCCGACGGTGCCGCCGACGCTCATCAAGGACAATTTCCCGCTCGCGATCGGCGAACCGATCGTCGCGCAGCGGATCCAGGGTGCCGAGGCCGCGATCGCGCTGAAGCTGCCCGAGGAAGGCTATCCGTTCGCGGTCGTCGGCCAGCGCGATATCCTGCTCGACGGCGCGACCGGCGACGGGGTCTACACGCTGCCCGTCGAGGTCGGTCCGCGCGCGCGCTTCGGCGGGTTCGAGACGACGGGCAACCTCGCCTTCGACGTCGAGCATGTCGAACTGCTGGCGCGCTTCAAGCGCGGCGATCTCTACGACAGCCGTATGGCCGACGACCTGCGCCAGGCGCTCGTCGCGACCGGGCTCTTCTCGACGGTGTCGGTCGAGCCGCAAAAGACCGGAGAGAGTGCGGGCGACGACACCGAATATGTCACGACGCTGGTGACGCAGGAGGCCGGCCCGCCGCGCACGCTCGCCGCCAGCGCGGGCTATGGCACCGGCCAGGGCATTCGCGTCGAGGGCAGCTGGACCCACCGCAACCTCTTCCCGCCCGAAGGGGCGCTCATCGTTCGCGGCATTGCCGGGACGCAGGAACAGGCGCTTGGCGTCACGTTCCGCCGCTCGAACGCCGGGCGCCGCGACCGCACCTTCGAACTTGTCGCCGAGGCGTCGCGCAGCGATTATAACGCGTTTGAAGCGTTGACCGGGCGTGTGGGCTTCCGCGTCAGCCGCGAATCGACTCCGATCTGGCAGAAGAAGATCACCTACGCCTATGGGCTCGACCTGATCGCGACGAGCGAGGACGACTACAGCTTCCTGCTCGGCGCCCGCGACCGCAGCCTTTATTATATCGCGGGCGTGACCGGCCAGCTCGGTATCGACCGCAGCGACAATCTGCTCAACCCCACCAAGGGTTTCCGCATCACCGGCCTGCTCCAGCCCGAAGGGTCGCTGAGCGGCGATTTCTCGCCCTATGCGCGCGCGCGCATCGATGTCAGCGGCTATTATCCGGTCACCGACAGCATCGTGCTCGCAGGCCGCGTCCGCGTCGGTTCGATCCTCGGCTCCTCGCGCCAGAATATCGCGCCCTCGCGGCGCTTTTACGCCGGCGGCGGCGGCTCGGTACGCGGCTTCGGCTATCAGCAGCTCGGCCCCAAAGATCCCAATAACGACCCGATCGGCGGTCGCAGCGTCAACGAAGCGGCGGTCGAGGCGCGCTATCGCTTCGGCAATTACGGCGTCGTCGGCTTCGTCGACGCGGGGCAGGTCTATACCGGCTCGACCCCCGACTTCTCGAACCTGCGCTACGGCGTCGGCATCGGCGGGCGTTTCTACACCAATTTCGGCCCGATGCGCCTCGACGTCGCGACCCCGATCAACCGCCAGCCCGGCGAAGGGCGCGTCAGCGTCTATGTCTCGATCGGGCAGGCCTTCTGATGGCCGACACCGACGCCTTCGACGACACCCCGCCGCCGCCGAAGGCGAAGCCGGGTTGGCCGCGCCGCATCGCGCGCTGGGCGGGCATCGCGATCCTCGGCCTCGTCGCGCTCGTCGGCCTGTTCCTGATCGGGCTCAACAGCGACGCCGGGCGCCGCTTCGTCGTCACCCAGATCGAGAAATATGAATTCGAAAACGGGATGAAGATCGGCATCGGCCGGCTCGACGGGTCGCTGTTCGGCGCAATGTCGATCCGCGACCTGACGATCGCCGATTCCAAGGGCGTCTTCATCCGTTCGCCCGAGGTCAAGGTCGACTGGCGGCCCTTCGCCTATTTCTCGAACCATATCGATATCCGCTCGGCGACCGCACAGACGATCACGATGCAGCGGATTCCCGCCTTCAGGCCCGTCCCCGACACAGGCGAGCCCCTGCTTCCCGACATCGATATCGACATCGCCAGATTGCAGGTCGATCGCTTCATCTTCGAAGCCCCGGTCGCCGGCCAGCGGCAGGAAGCGCGCATCGCGGGCAAGGTGGCGATCGCCGACCGCCGCGCGCAGGTCACCGCCAATGCCGAGACGATCGGAATCGACGCCAGGGGCGACAAGCTTGCGGTGATCCTCGACGCGGTACCCGAAGCCAATCGCCTTGGCATTGATGTCGACATCAACGCGCCGCAGGGCGGCGTGCTTGCCGCGATGGGTGGTTTCAAGGAACCGCTGACTGCCAAACTGTCCGGCAAGGGCGACTGGAAGATATGGAACGGCACGCTGACCGGCAACTTCGGCGCGCAGCCGCTTGCACGTCTCGGCCTGAGCGCGCGCAACGGCGTCTTCGCGATCAAGGGCACCGCCCAGCCGTCGCGCCTGCTTGCCGCCGGTCCTGTCGCCGACATGCTCGGCACAGAAACCGCCATCGATCTCACCGCAAGCCTGAAAGAGCGAAAGGTCGGCATCGACGGACGCCTGTCGTCCGACGCCGCGCGCGTCGGGCTCAGCGGCGGCATCGACCTCGGCACCAGCCGTTACGATGGGCTGCAAATCGCCTTCGTGCTGCTCAAACCCGGCGCCGTCGCGCCCTATGTGCGCGGCAGCGGGCTGCGGGCGCAAGCGCGGCTCGACGGCGAGTTCCGCCTGCCGACGGTCGAATATCAGGCGAACGCCACCAGCCTCGCGGTCAACGACATCGTGATCGAGGCGCTGAGCCTGACCGGCAAGGCGCGCGTCGATCCCGATCAGATATTCATTCCCGTCGCGGGGCGCGCGACGCGCATTCGCGGGCTTGATACCGTCGCCGGCGGCACGCTCGCCAACGTCCGCCTCGACGGCGACCTCGCCTACAAGGACGGGCGGCTGCTCAGCGACAATATGCGGCTGCGTTCGAGCCGGATCGACGCCAAGGCGATCCTGATCGCCGACCTCAACCGCGGTTTCTACACCGGCGCGATCGACGGGCGGATCGACGATTATCGCATCGAAAGCGTCGGCGTCTTCGACATCGACACCGACGCCGACCTCAAGACCGCGCCGAACGGCGGGTTCGAGATCGTCGGCCGCGTGCGCGCCCGCTCGACCCAGCTTTTCAATTCGGGCGTTCGCAACGTCCTCGGCGGCAATGCCACGGCGTCGAGCGATGTGCGCTACGGCACCGACGGCATCATCCGTTTTTCGAACCTGCGGCTCAACGCGCCGTTGATGCGCGTGACCAGCGGGCAGGGGAGCTACAACCCCAACGGCCAGATCCAGATTACGGCGCGCGCGTCCTCGACCCAATATGGCCCGCTCGGGCTGCAGCTCGCCGGGACGATCACCGATCCGCGCGCCACGCTCACCGCCGATCGTCCGGGGCTCGGCATCGGGCTCCAGAATCTCGTCGCGCGGATCACCGGCGCGACCGGCGGCTATCGTCTCGCCGCCACCGGCGACACCGATTATGGCCCGCTCGCGGCCGATGTCGTGCTGCTGACGGCGAAAGGGCCTCTGACCATCGATATCGAACGCGGCGACCTGTCGGGCATCGGCTTCAAGGGCCGTCTCGTGCAAAGCGCCGCCGGGCCTTTCGTCGGCCAACTCGACGCGTCGGGACAGGGGCTCGGCGGTCTCGTCCGGCTCAGTGCCGCGGGCCAATATCAGGCGGCGACGATCAATGTTCGCGCCAACGATGTCGTGCTGCCCGGACCGGCAAAGCTGGCCATCGGATCGGCGATCGTCGACGCCGACGTCATCCTCTACGATCAGCCGCGCGTGATTGCCGACATCCAGGTCGCACAGACGCAGATCCGCGATTTCAACATCGCGGTCGGACGCGTGAAAATCGATTATCAGAACGGCACCGGCAAGGCGCAGGCGCTGGTGGAAGGCACCAGCGGCGTGCCCTTCCGTGTCGCCGCCAACGCCGATCTTCAGCCGGACCTGTGGCGCGCCTCGGTCCAGGGCCGCGCCACCGGCATCAATTTCCGCACCACCAGCCCGGCGCGCATCATTCCCGGCAAGGACGGCTATGAACTGCTGCCGACCAATATCGATTTCGGGCGTGGCAGCAGCGCGCGGCTCGCGGGTCGCTTCGGCGACGGCATCATGCTCCAGAGCCGCCTCGACCGCGTCAACCTTGCGATGCTCAACGCGGTCTACCCCGATCTCGGCCTCGGTGGGCGCGCGACGGGCAGCCTCGATTTCGAACAGGCGAATGCCGACAGCTTCCCGCGCGCCGATGCGCGCCTGACGATCGACGATTTCACCCGCACCACCGCGGCGACCGTCAGCCAGCCGGTCGACGTCACTTTCGCGGGCAAGCTGCTCGCCGACGGCGGCACCGCCAGCGCGGTGATGCGCAAGCGCGGCAGCGTGATCGGCCGGCTGCAGGCCTCGCTCCGCCCGCTGCCACCGGGATCGGGTACATGGATGACGCGCCTGCAGGCCGCACCGCTCAGCGGCGGTATCCGCTACAACGGCCCCGCCGACACGCTCTTCTCCTTCGTCGGCTCGGGCGACCAGCGCGTCGCGGGGCCGATCGGCGTCGCCGCCGATTTCAGCTGCCGCCTGTCGGCGCCGTGCCTGAACGGCGTCATTCGCGGCAATGCGCTGACCTATGAAAATCTGACCTATGGCACGCGGCTCACCAACGTCGTCGTCAACGGCCGCTTCTCGGGCGACCGGCTCGAAATCGAACAGATGACCGCAACCGCCGGCGACGGCACGGTCAAGGCGTCGGGCTATGTCAGCCTTGCCGCCGACAGCGGCTATCCGATGAAGATCGACGCGACGCTCGACAATGCCCGCCTCGCACGCAGCGACAATCTGGCGGCGCGGGCGACCGGCACGCTCAGCCTCGAAAAAGTCGCGGGCCAGACCGCCTTGCTGTCGGGCGACCTCCGCCTCCCCGAAACGCGTTACAAGATCGTGCGGCAGGGCGCGGCCAGCGTGCCGGTGCTCACCGGCGTCCGCCGCAAGCCGCCCGCCGGCCGTCCGCGGATCAGCGGCGATGGCCTCGCGTCGGTCGGCGGCAGCCTGTTCGACCTCGTCCGGCTCGACATCCGCCTGCGCGCGGGCGACGAAATCTATGTCAGCGGCATGGGCCTCGAATCCGAATGGATGGCCGACGTCACGCTGAAGGGCACGACGCAGGCGCCGCGCATCACCGGCGAGATCGAGCTCGTGCGCGGCACGCTCGGCTTCGCGGGGCGTTCGTTCGAACTCTCGGAAGGCCGGGTGACCTTCCCGACCGGCAACGCCTTCGATCCGTCGATCCGCCTGATCGCGACCGACACGATCGAAGAGGTCATCGTCACCGTGAACGTCTCGGGCCGCGCCCAGAATCCGCAGATCACCTTCTCCAGCGTTCCCGGCCTGCCGCAGGACGAGATCGTGTCGCGCATCCTGTTCGGCGATTCGATCACCGCGCTGTCGCCGCTGCAGGCGGTCCAGCTCGCCGCCTCGCTCAACGCGCTGCGCGGCAGCGGCGGGCTGAGCCCGCTCGGCGCGCTGCAATCGGCGACCGGCATCGATCGCCTGCGCGTCCTCGGCCCCGACGATACGCAGGGCCGCGGCACCGCGCTCGCCGCGGGCCAGCATATCACCAACGACATCTATATCGAGGTCATCACCGACGGCCGCGGCTATACCGCGACCCAGCTCGAAATCAGCCTGACCCCGGCGCTCTCGATCCTCAGCCAGGCGGGCGGATCGGGCCAGACCAATTTCAGCGTTCGTTACCGCAAGGATTATTGATGCGCGCGGCACTGTTCCTGCTGCCCCTGCTCCTCGCCGCCTGCCAGGAGGAGCCGAAGTTCGAGGATCGCTTCGACAAGGCGTCGAAGGAAATCGACGCGCGCGCCAAGGCGATGGACGCCGACATCGCCGCCGCCGACAAGGCCGCGAAGGATGCGGGGGAGGGCGAGTCAAAGGCCTTGCCTCCGGCAACGCCGCCGTCTAACGCGCCCAAGTCATCTGGGGAGTAGCCAGCCGTCCGTTCGGGACGGGCCATCGTGTCAACATACTCGGTCGAGAGGCCGTGGTGCGATGGAAGCGGGAGTACCGCTTGGGCGAGACCAATGGCATCGACCCCACGTCCGGGCCGGGCGGCGGGAATCGATGTCCGTTGTTCTTGCACCGCCGCCCGGCCCCGGAGTCCGTATATGGAAGCCCTCTTCACCTCGACCGCCGTCGTCGCGCTCGCCGAGATCGGCGACAAGACGCAATTGCTCGCGATCCTGCTCGCGACGCGCTTCAACAAGCCCGCGCCGATCATCCTCGGCATCCTCGTCGCGACGCTCGCCAACCATGCGCTCGCCGCGCTGCTCGGCGCCTCGGCCGCCGCTTTCCTCGACAGCCCGGTCTTCCGCTATGCGATCGGCGCAAGCTTCCTCGCGATGGCCGCCTGGACGCTGATCCCCGACAAATTCGACGATGACGAAGCGCCCAAGCCGCGCTTCGGCGCCTTCCTGACCACGCTGATCGCCTTCTTCTTCGTCGAGATGGGCGACAAGACGCAGGTCGCGACGATCGCGCTCGCCGCCCAATATCACAGCGTGCCGCTGGTCACCGCGGGCACCACGCTCGGCATGATGATCGCCAATGTCCCGGCGATCTTCCTCGGCCATGAACTGCTCAAGCGCGTCGACCTCGACACCGTGCGCAAGGTCGCGGCAGGGCTGTTCCTCGTCATCGGCCTGTGGGTGCTCGCGCAGACCGCAGGCTGGATCGGCTGACGATCCGGCGATAGGAGAGGGCGATGAACTATCTCTATCTGGCGCTCGCGATCGTGGCAGAGGTTGTCGCGACCTCGTGCCTCAAATGGTCCGAAGGCTTCACCCGCACGCTGCCGTCGGTGATTACCGTGATCGGCTACGCCATCGCCTTCTACTTCCTCTCGCTCACGCTGCGCACCATCCCGACCGGCATTGCCTATGCGATCTGGTCGGGGGCCGGCATCGTGCTGATCGCGGCGGTCGCTTGGGCTTTCCAGGGACAAAAGCTCGATGCGCCCGCGATCATCGGCATGGCGCTCATCATCGCCGGCGTTGCAGTAATGAACCTCTTCTCGAAGGTCGCGGCGCACTGATCGCGTTCCTTCCCGACCATCCCATTCTTCGACAGGACGCTGCCCTCCTCGGCGCCGGGCATCACCGGAATGGCCGCCGCATGGACATCACCCCGGCGCGGGTATAGCCTCGCGCCCATCCGGAGCGCGGGGGCCACGCCGATGTTCAAGCTTCTTACGCTAGCCACCACCGCCGCGATGGCGGTCACCATCTCCGGCGCCGCCGAGCGCCCCGTCTTTTCCGAAGCGACGCTCGCCGCGCTCGACCCGACCCGCGCCGGACGGCTCGCCTGCCGCCCCGACCGCGACGGCGCGACGCGCGAGCGCCGCCTCGCGATGGCGCGCCGCTATATCGCCGACACCCCTGCGGGCGGCGGCACCCCCGCGATGCCGCTGCTCGCCGACATCCCGCAGACGCAAGTTCCGGCGGGCAAGCTCGCCGGCGAAGCGCGCCGCTATTTCGACCAAGGCCTGCTCCTCGCCTATGGCTTCAACCATGCTGGCGCGATCCGCTCGTTCCGCGAGGCGCGGCGGCTCGATCCCGCCTGCGTGATGTGCTGGTGGGGCGAGGCGCTCGCCAACGGTCCCAACATCAACGCCGGCATGGACGGTGCCGGCAACCGCGCCGCGCTCGCCGCGCTCGAACAGGCAAAGGCCGCGCTGCCGACCGTCGCGGCCGAGGAACGCGCGCTGATCGAGGCGCAATTGCTGCGCTATTCGGCGGCCGAGGGCAGCGATCGCGCCGCGCTCGACCTTGCCTATGCCGACGCGATGCTCGCCGCCGCGACGCGCTTTCCCGCAAACGACGATATCGCGATCCTCGCCGCCGAGGCGGTGATGAACACCAGCCCCTGGAATTACTGGACCCCCGAAAAGACCCCGCTCAACGATCGCCTGTCGCGCGCCATCACCCTCGTCGAGGCGGTCATCGCGCGCAATCCCGCGCATCCGCAGGCGTTGCATCTCTACATCCACCTGATGGAGGCCGCGCAGCCCACGAAGGCCGAGGCCGCGGCCGACCGGCTGGTGCAGCAGGCGCCCGCGATCCTCGGCCACCTCGTCCATATGCCCTCGCACATCTATTACCGCACCGGGCGCTACGCCGATTCGATGAAGGCGAACCTGCTCGCCGCGCGCGCCGACGAGCAATATCTGGCGCTCGTCGGCGACGACGCGCTCTATCGCTACGGCTATTATCCGCACAATGTCCATTTCCTGCTCACCTCGGCGCAGATGGTCGGCGACATGGACAGCGTGATGGCCGAAACGAAGCGGTTGCGGCGCATCCTCGACACCGAAACCGCGCGCGGCCTGCCGTGGGTGCAGGCGATCCACGCCGCGCCGTCCTTCGCGCTCGCCCAATATGCCGCCCCGGCGGAGATATTGGCGGGAACGCAGCAACCATCCGAACTCGCCTATGTCGAGGCGATGCGCCACTATGCCCGCGCGATCGCCTATGCCGAATTGCGCAACGACAAGGACTTCGCCGCCGAAATTGCCGCGATGCGCGAACTGGAAAAGTCGCCCGCGGTCACCTCGATGGTCGGCCTCGGCTTCCCGGCCCCCGACGTCATCCGCCTTGCGACGCTCGTCGCCGAGGGACGTCAGGCGCATTGGCGCGGTGAGCCGATGAAAGCGGTCGCGCTGTTCGAGGAAGCCGAACGGATCGAGGCGACCATCCCCTATAACGAACCGCCGATCTGGTATTTCCCCGTCGCCCAGGCGCGCGGCGCCGCGCTCTACTCGGCGCGCCGCTACGAAGACGCCCGCGCCGCCTTCCGCAAGGCGCTGTTCGAGGCGCCGAACGACGGCTGGGCGCTCTACGGGCTGAAGACGACCGAGACGAAGCTGGGCAACAAGGCCGAGGCCGCGGCGGCCGATGCGGCATTGAAGCGGACTTGGGCGGGGGAGGTGGCTTGGTTGAAGATGCGGCGGTTGTAGCCGCGTCGCGCTATGCCGATGTGGCCTGCCGACAAGCGTCAGCCATCCGGCGCTTCAATTCGACGCGGCCTGCCGCGTTTGGATGGATGCCATCCGACAGCATCGCTGCGGGCAAGCGGTCATCCGGCGTGATAGTCATCATGCCGGGGCGCTGCATCGCCTTGACGTCGGCCCGCCAATCGTCGCCCTGAACGTCGTCATTGGTCCCGGCCGACAGGATGATGAAGCGCGGCTTAAGCTTCGCAACGAGCGGATCGACGATCGGCGCGATCTGGTCGGCCCGCGCGCCCGACATACCGGCGTTGAACACGGGCAGGCCGCACAGCTCCGAAAGGTGGAGGCGGTGGACGATGCTGTCGCCGATCAAGAGCACACCGCCCGTCGGCGCATCCTCGGCGCGATTCATGATGATGCGCCGTGCGTCGGCATGGCGATCGAAGGGCTCGTGCCAACGGGCATAGCCTGCCGCCGCCCCCGCGGCCGCCCCCACCGCAAAAATGACTAGCGCCCCCGCGCCCAGCAAAACCGGCTTCATATACGCGACGTGCCATCGCAGACGGCAGGCGTCAATCGGACAGGTTGCCTCCAAATCCAGCTTGCCTCCCGTTTCAGGCCATGCGACTTCGTCGCAAATTTGGTCGGAGATTCAATGTGACGGCGGAAAAGGGGATGGCTCCGGCGGGACGAGCGCGGGAAACGATTGGCGAGCGGTTCGACTCTGGCTCAGCGTCGACGGGATTCGACTATCTGCGCATCGGCCTGTCATCCGCGATCTGCCTGTGGCATGCTTGGTGGGCACTGACCGGCGTTCTCGCCTGGCACACCGAGTTGTGGAGCGGTTGGCTTAACTTCATTCCCAAATCCTTCGTGCCGCTCTTTTTCGCACTGTCGGGCTTCCTCGTAGCCGGTAGCCTGCAGCGCAATCGGCTTCACCATTTCCTGATGCTGCGCGCGCTGCGCATTGTTCCGGCGCTCGCCTTTGAAGTCGTGATATCGGCGATCATCATCGGCGTGATTTTCACTTCGCTACCTCTGGACGCCTATCTGACCTCGCCAGAGTTCCGATCCTATTTTCTGAACATCGTCGGCATCATCCAGTACACGCTTCCCGGGGTTTTTCCTGATAACCCGTTGCCCGAACTGATGAATCCGCAGCTCTGGACGATCCCCTATGAGCTGGAATGCTATCTCGCGATCAGCGTGTTAGCGGTGCTGGGTCTCGTCTGGCGAAAAAACTATCTCGCGCTGGTTCTGGCGGGACTGGTCGCCCTCGGCACGGCTTATGCGCTCTATGTTGCGTTCCGACTGCCGGGCGGACTGTTTACCAATCACGCGGGAAATATTTCGGGCCGCGTGCTGGTCGTCGTGTTTCTCGCGGGCGTCTTGATCTATCGCCACCGCGATCGCATCCCGTACAGCCATGGTCTCGGCCTGATGTCGTTGGCCGCTATGGTAGTGACCCTTCGCTTCCCGGCCTTTTATTATCTCAGCGTGTTGCCGGTGGCCTATGTCGCGGCATGGATCGGCGTCATGCGCCCGCGACCGATCCCGTTCGGCGATCTGTCCTACGGCGTTTTCCTGTTTCATTTTCCGGTGACGCAGGTGGTCATGGCGGTGGCGGGCGGCGTGCTCGTCTCGTGGTGGGCCTTCGGCCCGGCCGTGCTGGTCGCAAGCGCGCTGTGCGCTGCGGTGTCTTGGAAGCTGGTCGAACATCCGCTGCTGACCAAGAAGCGGGCCATCCTCGGAGGTGCCGATAGGGCTTGGGCACGCATTCGCCCCAAGAGCGCTCCGGTTTAAAGTCCGGGGCATCATATGCCGGATTCGGGTGGCCTTGGCGGACAGGGTGGGATTCGAACCCACGGTGAGCTTGCACCCACGGCGGTTTTCAAGACCGCTGCCTTAAACCACTCGGCCACCTGTCCTCGCCCCGCGCCATAACGCGGCGTCCGCGCGCGGCAAGCGAAACCTTGTTGCGGCGGGGCAGGGGGCGCATGCGACTCCGTCCGCCGCGCTTATGACTCGGCTCGTCTCCCGCCCCCCTGTTCAGCACGCGTGCATCCGTGCCAGATCATGCCTATGGGGTGGATATGATGCGCACGAAAACTTCTGGAATCGCCCGCTTTCTCGGTTTGGCCGCGGTGATCGCCTCGGCCTGGTCGATGGCGGCCTCGACCCCGCTCCACGCCCAGAGCGACAATCCCGGCTTCGACACCTATGTCCAGTCGCTGTGGCCCAAAGCGCAGGCGCGCGGCGTGTCGCGCGCGACCTTCGACCGCGTCACCGCGGGGCTGCGCTACAATCCGCGCGTCGTCGCGCTCGACCGCGACAATCTCGGCGCGCCGCCGAGTAACGACACGCCGATCCCGAACTTCGCACCGTACAAGGCCAAGCATGTCGATGCCGCGCGCATCGGCGGCGGGCGCCGCGTCCACGACCGGCTGCTGCCTTTGCTGTCGCGGATCGAGGCGCGCACCGGCGTGCCGACCAGCATCATGATCGCCATCTATGGCCACGAAACCGCCTATGGCCAGGTCACCGGCAATTTCGACCTGCCCGAGGCGCTCGCGACGCTCGCCTATGAAGGGCGCCGCCGCAGCCTGTTCGAGCCCGAATTGCTCGCGACGATGGAAATGGTCGAACGCGGCGTGCCGCGCAGCGTGCTCAAGGGCAGCTGGGCCGGCGCCTTCGGCTATCCGCAATTCCTGCCCTCGGTCTATCTGAAGGTCGCCGAGGACGGCGACGGCGACGGCAAGGCCGAGATTTGGTCGAGCGAGGCCGATGCGATCGAATCGATCGGCGCCTATCTGCGCAACGCCGGCTGGCGCGCCGGCCAGCCCTGGGGCGTCGCGGTCAGCGTGCCCGCGGGCTTCGACCGGGGTCGCGTCGCCAGCAAACTGGCGCCGACACGCTGCCCGCGCGTCTTTGCGCGCCACAGCCGCTGGCGCTCGGTCGCCGAATGGCGCGCCGACGGCTTCCAGATCGCGGGCGGGCGCTGGCCCGACGGCCGCGTCCAGGCGACCCTGCTCGAACCCGACGGCCCGGGGCGCACCGCCTATTTGCTCACCGGTAACTATCGTGCGATACTGGATTACAATTGTTCCAATTTTTACGCACTGTCTGTGGGGTTGCTGGCGGATGAAATCGATCGCTAACGGGGGGGTAATGCTCGCGGCCATGGTGCTGCTGGCAGGATGTGGAAGTGTCGATGGCAAGCGCGACGGCGGCCCGGTGGCGGGGCCCAGCCCCGCGCCGACGAGCGGCAGTGCGGTGACCGACGGCCCGCCGAAACTCGGCACGCCCTTCACCGTCGCGGGCACCACTTACACCCCCGCCGATATCCCCGATTATGACGATGTCGGCTATGCGAGCTGGTATGGCGAGGAACTCGCCGGGTCGCCCACCGCGATCGGCGAACCCTTCAACCCCGACGGGATCAGCGCCGCGCACAAGACGCTGCCGCTGCCCAGCTATGTCGAGGTTACCGCGCTCGACACGGGGCGGACCATCGTCGTGCGCGTCAACGACCGCGGGCCGATGACCAACGACCGGCTGATCGACCTGTCGAAGGGCGCGGCGCAGCAGCTCGGCCTCAATGGCGGGGTCGCCGCCGTGCGCGTCCGCCGCACCAGCCCGCCGATGGCCGAACGCGCGCAATTGCGCAGCGGCGGCGCGGTGGCGACGCGGCTCGACACCCCCGACAGCCTGCTCGTCCTCCTGCGCAAGAAGCTTGAGGGCAAGCCCGTGCCCGCGGGCGTCGCGACCGCGACCGCGAGCAAGCCCGCCCCCTCGGCCCCAGCGCCGGGCGGCGACCGCTTCATCGTCGAAGGGCCGGGTGCCAAGGCGCCCGCGGCCAAGCCTGCCGCGACCAAGCCCGCGGCCGCGAAACCCGCAACCCCGCCGCCCGCCGCCAAGCCTGCGCCCGCCGCATCGGGCAGCTATGCGGTGCAGGTCGCCGCGTTCAGCAGCGAATCCCGCGCCAATGCCGCCGCGAAATCGGTCGGCGGCACCGTGACCAGGGCGGGCAATCTGTGGCGCGTGCGCATGGGGCCTTTTGCCAGCGAGGCCGAGGCGGCAAGCGCCGCGTCGAGGGCCAAGGCCAAGGGGTTCCGCGACGCACAGGTCCAGCGCGACCGCTGACCGCCCATGACGGGTCGCACGCTCCGCATGACCAGCGCCGGGGGTGCCGCGATCGCGGCGCTCGCGCTGCTGCTCGTCCCCGGCACCGCGCCCGCCGCCAACCCGCCCGCCAAAAAGGCGCTCGCGCCCAAGGCGCCTCCCCAAAAGACGACAACGCCGGTCAGCCGCCCGCTCTATGTCACCCAAGCGCCGATCGTGATGCTCAAGGATCTCGATTCGGGCGCGATCCTCTTTTCGCGCGGCGCCGACAAGCGCTTCGCGCCTGCCTCGATGGCGAAAGTGATGACTGCCTATGTCGTCCTCGACCTGATCAAAAGCGGCAAACTCTCGCGCGACACGATCTTCACCGTCGACGACGCGACCTGGAAAAAATGGGCCGCGCGCCGCGGCGGCTCGACGATGTTCCTCCGCGCGCGCGAAAAGGTCAGCGTCGATGAATTGCTCAAGGGGCTGATCACCGTCTCGGGCAACGACGCCGCGACCACGCTCGCGGTCGGCATCGACGGCAGCGAGGAAGCTTTCGTCAAAAGAATGAACGAGGTAGCGCAAAAGATTGGTATGAAGTCGAGCCGTTTCGGCACCGCCAGCGGCTGGCCCGACGGCGGCGTCACGCAGGTGTCGGCCGCCGACCTCATCACGCTCGCCGACCGGCTGATCCGCGACCATCCGGCGGGCTACACGCGCTATTTCTCGATCCCGAAGCTCCAGCACGGCACCTCGCCCGACGGCAAGCCGATCGTCCAGCCGAACCGCAACCCGATTCTCGGCCGCTTCGCCGGCGCCGACGGCCTCAAGACCGGCCACACGGCCGAGGCGGGCTATTGCTTCCTCGGCTCGGCGAAGCGCGACGGCCGCCGCCTGATCATGGTCGTCGCGGGCATGGACAGCGAAAAGGCGCGCCGCGACGAGGCCGAACGGCTGATGAGCTGGGGCTTCGACGCGTGGGAAAGCCGCGAACTCGTCCCCGCCGGCGCGAAGGTCGGCAAGCTCGAGGTAGGGAAGGGCGCGCGCCCGACCGTGGAGGCCGAAGCTGCCATCCCCGTCCGCATGACCGTCCCGCGCGGCTATGAAGGCGGCTACCGCGCCGCCCTGCGCGGCGTCAGCCCCGTCGCCGCCCCCGTCGCACGCGGCACCCGCGTCGCCGAACTCGTCGTCACCCCCGACGGCCTGCCGCCGCAGACCACGCCCTTGCTCGCCGCGAGCGATGTCGCCCCCGGCGGCTGGACCGACCGCGCGCGCAGCGGCTTCTACCGGCTCACCGGGCTGTGAGCGGCCGTTTCATCACGCTCGAGGGCGGCGAGGGGGTCGGCAAGTCGACCCAGCTCCGCGCGCTCGCCGCCGCGCTCGCCGCGCGCGGCCTCGACATTGTCACCACACGCGAACCCGGCGGCAGCCCCGGCGCCGAGGCGATCCGCACCCTGCTGATGGAGGGCAGCGACGACCGCTGGAACGCGCGCAGCGAAGCTTTGCTCTTTGCCGCCGCGCGCGCCGACCATGTCGCGCGGCTGATCCGCCCCGCGCTCGAGCGCGGCGCCTGGGTGCTGTGCGACCGCTTCGTCGACTCGAGCCGCGCCTATCAGGGCGCCGGCGGCGGCCTCACCGACGCCGACATCTTGACGCTCCACCGCATCGGCTCCGAAGGCCTGCTCCCCGACCGCAGCTTCCTGCTCGCGCTCGGCGCCGACGCGGCGGCGGAGCGCCTCGCCGTCCGCGACGCCGCGGGCGTCGACCGCATGGGCAGCAAACCTGCCGACTATCAGCAACGCCTCGCCGCGCGCTTCGCCGCGATCGCCGCCGCCGAGCCCGACCGCTGGCGCGTCATCGACGCCGGCGGCGCCCCCGACGCCGTGACGTCGGCAATCCTCGCCGAGCTCGAACCATGGCTCTGATCGGCCACCAGACCCCCGCGGACGCCTTTCTCGAGGCCTGGGCCGCCGGGCGGCTCCACCATGCCTGGTTGCTCGCGGGGCCGCAGGGCATGGGCAAGGCCGCCTTCGCCGCCCAAGCCGCGCGCTTCCTCGTCACCCATGGCAAGGGCGGCGAGGGGCCACCCCTGTCCATCGACGACACCGGCGACCCCGCCGCCGACCGCCTCGTGGAGGCCGGCAACCATCCCGAAATCCTGCTCCTCACGCGCCAGCCCAAGGACAAGAGCAAGGACCTCGCGCGCAACATCACGATCGACCAGGTGCGCGGCATGATCCGCCGGCTGCATTTCTCGCTGTCGCTCGGGCATTGGCGCGTCATCATCGTCGACGCGATCGACGATCTCGAGACCGACGCCGCCAACGCGCTGCTCAAGACGCTCGAGGAACCGCCCGCGCAGACGGTCTTCTTCCTCGTCAGCCATTCGCCGGGGCGGTTGCTGCCGACGATCCGCTCGCGGTGCAGAACGCTGCGTTTCCAACCGGTTGAGCATGACGTCATGACGGCGTGGCTGCACGAACTGCGCCCGATGACCGAGATGGGCGAGGTCCGCGCCACCGTCGCCGCCTCGGGCGGCGTCCCCGGGAAGGCACTCGCGCTGATCGACAGCGACGTCGGCGCAATGGAGAAGAAACTGCTCGCGATCGCCACCAGCGGCGACCCCGGCAACCGCCTCCGCGAAGCGCTCGCGCGCGAGGTTGGCGGCACCGCAAACCGTGCGAAGCTCGAACTCGTCATCGACATCGTCCCCGGGCTGCTCGCCCGCCTCGCGCGCGAGCGCCCGGTCGCCGACATCGCCCCGGTGCTCGCGCAGTGGGACCGCATCCAGCGGACGGTCCGCGACGCGATCCGCGGTTCGTACGACGGCGCGATGGTCGGCTTCGAAATCGGCAATTGCCTCGCCGAACTGGCGCCCAGAGCGGCGGCGGCACGCTGAGAAGGGGGAAGGGGCCACTTCCCCTTGCGCCCCGCACCCGCTAAGGCGCGGCCATGTCCGAAAAAACGCCTTTCTACATCACCACCGCGATCAGCTATCCCAATGGCCGTCCGCATATCGGCCACGCTTATGAGGCGATCGCCACCGACGTGATGGCGCGCTTCCAGCGTGCCCGCGGCCGCGATGTGCGGCTGACCACCGGTACCGACGAACATGGGCTGAAAATGTATCAGACGGCGCGCGACCAAGGCCGCCCGACGATCGAGCTCGCTGACGAAATGTCGGGATATTTCCGTGAGATGTACGCCAAACTGAATATCAGTTTCGACCATTTCATGCGCACCTCGGATCCTGCGCACCATGCCGCGTCGCAGGCGCTGTGGCGCGCAATGGAGGCGAATGGCGACCTCTATCTCGATCGCTACGAAGGCTGGTATTCGGTCCGCGACGAAGCCTTCTACGACGAAAGCGAACTGACGGGGGAAGGGGAGGCCCGCCTCTCGCCGCAGGGCACCCCGGTCGAGTGGACCGTCGAGGAAAGCTGGTTCTTCCGCCTGTCGAACTATCAGGACAGGCTGCTCGCGCTTTATAACGACAACCCGGACTTCATCCGCCCCGAAAGCCGTCGGAACGAAGTGCTGCGCTTCGTCGAGCGCGGTCTCAAGGATCTCAGCGTCTCGCGCACCAGCTTCGACTGGGGGGTGCCGGTGCCGGGCTCGCCCGGCCATGTCATGTATGTCTGGGTCGACGCGCTCACCACCTACATGACGGCGCTCCGTTTTCCCGATACGGGCAGCGAGTGGTGGAAATTCTGGCCCGCCGACATCCACATGATCGGCAAGGATA
>VFQM010000234.1_pt1 | contig 67363 bp, 63 predicted proteins | sample 3512391 | NCBI WGS metagenome assembly VFQM01 (sample SAMN10412369, study PRJNA504923) | tailings metagenome | isolation source: Replicate 1 from Balatoc abandoned mine | place: Philippines | reverse complement strand
GTCTGACGGGCGCACCGCTGGTGGATACATCCTCGGGGGTCGAGCGTTCCCCCGGCATCAAGGACGTGGACAAGATCACGGCCTTCTGCAAAGCGGCACGAAACCATTAAACATCTCCCGTTCGCCCTGAGCTTGTCGAAGGGCCGCACTTTCTTCAGAAAGTGAAGGACGGGGCTTCGACAGGCTCAGCCCGAACGGTAATCTATGAACTCGCTCAACTCCTTCCGCACCCAGCCCGACGAGCGCGGCCATTTCGGCCAGTTCGGCGGGCGCTATGTCGCCGAGACGCTGATGCCCTTGGTGCTCGATCTTGAGCGCGAATACCGCAAGGCGCAGGCCGACCCGGCGTTTCAGGCGGAGTTCGACGATCTGCTGGAGCACTATGTCGGCCGCCCCAGCCCGCTCTATTTCGCCCCGCGGCTGACCGAGGAGCTGGGCGGCGCGCAGGTGTGGTTCAAGCGCGACGAGCTCAATCACACCGGTGCGCACAAGATCAACAATTGCATCGGCCAGATCCTGCTCGCGATCCGCATGGGCAAGACCCGCATCATCGCCGAGACCGGCGCGGGCCAGCACGGCGTAGCGACCGCTACGGTATGCGCGCGCTTCGGCCTGCCTTGCGTGATCTACATGGGCGCCGAGGATGTGAAGCGCCAATCGCCCAACGTGTTTCGCATGAAGCTCTTGGGTGCGGAAGTCGTGCCCGTCACCAGCGGCGGGGCGACGCTCAAGGACGCGATGAACGAGGGCCTGCGCGACTGGGTCGCGAATGTCCACGACACCTTCTACATCATCGGCACCGCGGCAGGCCCGCACCCCTACCCCGAGATGGTGCGCAACTTCCAGAGCGTGATCGGCAAGGAAGCCCGCGCCCAGATGCTTAGCCGCACCGGGCGCCTGCCCGACCTGCTGGTGGCAGCCATCGGCGGCGGATCGAACGCGCTGGGGCTGTTCCATCCCTTCCTTGATGATCCGAGCGTCAAGATGCTCGGGGTCGAAGCCGCGGGCCACGGCCTCGACGGCGACGAACACGCCGCAAGCCTGCTCGGCGGATCGCCCGGCGTGCTCCACGGCAACCGCACCTATCTGCTGCAGGACGAGGACGGCCAGATCACCGAGGGCCACTCGATCAGCGCCGGCCTCGACTACCCCGGCATCGGCCCGGAGCACGCGTGGCTCAAGGAAAGCGGCCGCGTCGATTACACCGCCGTCACCGACGAGGAGGCGCTGGACGCCTTCCAGCTGCTCTGCGCGACCGAGGGGATCATCCCCGCACTCGAACCCTCGCACGCCATCGCGGCGGTGAAGAAGGTCGCGCCGACCATGCCGAAGGACAGCATCATCCTCGCCAACCTGTGCGGGCGCGGCGACAAGGACATCTTCACGGTGGCGGAGCGGCTGGGGGTGGAGCTTTGACCAACATTCCTCGTCATTGCGAGGAGCCGAAGGCGACGCGGCAATCCAGAGCTTGCCCGTGCCGCTCTGGATTGCTTCGCTTCGCTCGCAATGACGATGCTTTATTGCCTGGGACTTCGCCATGAAGAGAGATCGGAAGTTAGCAACTGTGCTTCTGCTACAAGTTGTGATGCTTGGTTCGCTGGCAATCCGCCACATTGCAGAAGAAGCCTGGTTCGACAGTGACAATTTTGCAGATGTGTTTCCTTCGGCAACTGAGATTTGGGCGATACTGGTGTTTATCGTTGCTTTCGGGATTTGTATGATGGTGACTACATGGGCTTGGTGGAACTCCGCGAAATGACTAACCGCCTCACCACCACCTTCGCCCAGCCCCGCCCCGCGCTCGTCTGCTTCATCACCGCGGGCGATGGCGACACCGCGGCCAATCTTGATGCGCTCGTCGAAGCCGGGGCGGATGTGATCGAGCTCGGCATGCCCTTCACCGACCCGATGGCCGATGGCCCCGCGATCCAGAGCGCCAACCTGCGCTCGCTCGGCGCGGGCACGACCACGGCGGACGTGCTGCGCTACGCCACCGACTTCCGCGCCCGGCACCCTGATGTGCCGCTGGTGCTGATGGGCTATGCCAACCCGATGGTGCGTCGGGGCCCCGAGTGGTTCGCCGAGGCTGCTGCGGCGGCGGGCGTCGACGGCGTCATCTGCGTCGACATTCCGCCCGAGGAGGACGACGCTCTCGGTCCGGCCTTGCGGGCCAAGGGCATCGCCCCGATCCGGCTCGCCACCCCGACGACCGACGCCGCGCGCCTGCCGCAGGTGCTCGAAGGCTCGCAAGGCTTCCTCTACTACGTCTCGGTCGCCGGGATCACCGGCAAGCAGCAGGCCCAGATCGCCAGCATCGAGGCCAATGTCGCGCGCATCAAGCAATCGACCGACATCCCCGTCGCGGTCGGCTTCGGCGTGCGCACCCCCGAACAGGCCGCCGAAATCGCCAAAGTGGCGGACGGCGTGGTCGTCGGCTCGGCGCTGGTCGAGATTTGCGGCGCATATGGCGCCGAGGCTCCGGCCAAGCTAAGGGAGCTGACGTCTGCTCTCGCCCACGCGGTCCACACCGCCCGACAGGACTAACGCCCATGAACTGGTTCACCCGCGTCCGCAATTCGCTTGGCTTCTCGGCCGACAAGAAGACCACCGAGAAGGATCTGTGGATCAAGTGCCCGTCCTGTCAGGAAATGCTGTTCGTGCAGGAATACGAGGACAACCTCTCGGTCTGCCCGAAATGCGAGCACCATGGCCGCATCGGGGCGGATGCGCGCCTCGCGCTGCTGCTCGATCCGGGCTTCGAGGTGCTGCCTCTGCCCAAGGTCACCGAGGACCCGCTCCAGTTCAAGGACACCAAGAAGTACACCGACCGCCTCAAGGCCGCGCGCGCCGCGAACCCGCATGAGGATGCCTTCGTGGTCGGCTCGGGCACGATCGACACGCGGCCTGCCGTCGTCGGCGTGCAGGACTTCAGCTTCATGGGCGGCTCGATGGGCATGGCTGTGGGGCAGGCCTTCTGCGAGGGCGCGCAGAAGGCGCTCGACCGGGGCTGTGCCTATGTCGTGGTGACCGCGGCGGGCGGCGCGCGGATGCAGGAGGGCATTCTCAGCCTCATGCAGATGCCGCGCGCGACGGTGATGACGCGGCGGCTGAAGCAGGCGGGCCTGCCCTATATCGTGGTGCTGACCGATCCCACCACCGGCGGCGTGACCGCAAGCTACGCCATGCTCGGCGACATCCACATTGCCGAGCCCGGCGCATTGATCGGCTTTGCGGGCCAGCGCGTGATCCAGGACACGATCCGCGAACAGCTGCCCGAGGGCTTCCAGCGCGCCGAGTATCTGCACAAGCACGGCATGGTCGACATGGTCGTGCCGCGCCGCGAATTGCGGACGACGCTGGCGAGCGTGCTCGACTATCTCACCCCGGTGAAGGCGGCCTAACGCCCCATGCGCGACTTCGGTCGGTCGGACGACCCGCGCGTTCAGGCCCAGCTTGATCGCCTCGCCGCGCTGAGCCTGCCGCAGGGGCGGCTCGGGCTCGATACGATCCGCGCCCTGATGGAGCGCCTCGGCAATCCACATCGAAGCTTGCCGCCGGTGTTCCATGTCGCGGGGACCAACGGCAAGGGCTCCACCTGCGCCTTCCTGCGGGCGATGCTGGAGGCGCAAGGCTACAAGGTCCACGTCACTACCTCCCCCCATCTGGTGCGTTACAACGAACGCATCCGCCTCGCCGGAGAGCTGATTTCCGACGCGATGCTGGCCGAGGTGCTGGCCGAAGTGCTCGATGCCGGCGAAGACCTCGGCCCCAGCTTCTTCGAGGTCACCATCGCCGCCGCCTTCCTCGCCTTCTCGCGGGTGCCCGCAGACGTCTGCGTGGTCGAAGTCGGCATGGGCGGGCGGTTCGATGCGACCAATGTGCTCGAGCCCGAGGCACTCGCAGCCTGCGGGATCGCCGCACTCGGCCTCGATCACGAACGCTTCCTCCTCGCGCCCGAGGATGGCGTGCCGACCGAGCCGATGGCGCGGATTGCCTTCGAGAAGGCGGGGATCGCCAAGAAGGGCGTGCCGCTGGTGACGATGCACGAGACCTATCCCCCCGAAGCGCAGGCGGCGATCCGGGCTGTGGCCGAAAGGGCAGGGGCACAGCTGATCGCTCTGGGTGACCGATGGAATGTCAGGAACTACGATGGAGATGGCTTCTGGTATCAGGATGCCGACGACGATTTCAGCGCTTCAGCGGGTTCGCTTCGCGGCGCGCACCAGCTTTACAATCTGGCATTGGCCTGTGCCATGTTGCGGCATCAGGATCGGGTTGTGGTCGGCATCGACAACATGATCCAAGGCTCAACCCGGGCGCAGTGGCCCGCACGCCTGCAAAAGTTGAGCGATGGGCCGCTTACTTGGCTGGCCCGGGGCCGGGCTGTCTGGCTCGACGGAGGGCACAATCCGCAGGCCGGAGCGATGTTGGCCGAGCACTTCGAGCACCAGTCCCTGCACCTCGTCATCGGCATGATTGAGGGCAAAGACCCGACCGGGTTCCTCGCCTCACTGGCACAGTTGCTGAAAAGTATCAGCACTGTTCCGGTGCCGGGGCATGACTGGCAGCCTGTGGAAGCGTTCGGCCCGCAAGCCCGATTTGCAGCGGACCTATGGGATGCGATGCGCGGTATTCCGGAGGACGGCCTGCCGATCCTCATCGCCGGCTCGCTCTACCTCGCAGGCGAAGTGCTAAGGCTCAACGACGAGCTGCCGGACTAGATCTCTGGCTCCGGCGGCGGGGCATTCTCGGCCCGCCCGGAGCGTGCCTGCCGCACCCATTCGATCACGCACAGGCCCACCGCGAACAGCCCGATCAGCGTCGTCAGGATGAACACGTCGTAATAGCCCTGCTCCTCGATCATCTGACCGAGCGCCGGGCGGCCCAGCGTCCCCACCAGCATGGTGAGCGAGGACAGCAGCGCATATTGCACCGCGCTGTAGCCCTTGGCGACGACGCTCGAGAGGTAGGCGACAAACGCCGCGCCCGCGATGCCGACGGCAATGTTCTCCATCCCGATGGTCAGCATCAGCCGCGCCATGCGGTCATCCGCCCCGAACAGGCCAGCCAGCGCGGTAAAGCCGGTAAGGTCGCTCGCCGCCTGCATCCGCGCGCCGCCCACGGCGAGATCGGCGTAGAGCAGGTTGGTAAGCGCCGCGATCACCGCGCCCAATGTCAGCGTGGTCATGCGCCCGATCACCGTCAGCAGCGTGCCGCCCAGCGCAAGGCCCACGATCAGCGCGCCGACGCCGAAGAACTTCGAGGCAATCGCCACCTCGTCCTTGGTATATTGCAGCTCGCCCAGATAGAACGGGTAGGCAAAGCTGCCCCAGATTGCGTCGGTGATGCGGTAGGACAGCACCAGCGCGATCACCAGCACGGCGGCCCATTTCAGCCGTCCGATGATCTCGGCCAGCGGCAGGATCAGCGCGCGGTAGCCGTGATCGAGCGCGGTATCGAGCGCGCCATTGGCAGGCGCATCGGTGGTGAGCACGTAACGCCCCTGCTTGCGCATCGATTCGAGCCAGCCCGCAATGGCGCCCGGGATCACCACGGTCGCGATCACGATCAGCGGGCCCATCTGGCTGACGAACTCGGTCGAATCCGGGCGCGTCTCGGGCGTGGCGGTGAGCGAGCGGATCATGAAGTCGAGCACCGTCACCAGCGCCCAGCCCCACAGCAAGGCGACCGCGCCCAGCGCATAGGCGCGCACCCGCGGGGTCATCTGCCCGGCCTGCCGCAGCGTGCCGAGATTGGCGCGCTCGCTCTCCAGCGCGGCGACGCTGCGCTCGGCATCGGGCGCGAACAGGCCGAGGAAGCCCACCGCCAGCAGGATCGCGCCCATGCTGGCGAACACGGTCGGCCAGCCCATCCGCTCGGCCATGAACAGCGCCAGCGCGCCCCCCACCAGCGCGGCGACGCGGTAACCCATCTGGAACACGGTCGAGAGGATGTCGATCGTCGCCACCTCGTCGGCGACGTCGACGCGCCAGGCGTCGATCACCACGTCCTGCGTGGCGCTGGCGAAGGCCCCGATCCCCGCCAGCAGCGAGAACACCCCAAGCGAGGACAGCGGATCAAGCGCCGAGAGCACCACCAGAATGCCCCCCAGCAGCAGCTGTGCGGTCACGATCCACTGCTTGCGCTTGCCGAGCCTGCGCAGGCCCGGAAGATCGATCCGGTCGAGTGCGGGCGACCACAGGAACTTGAAGGCATAGGCAAGGCCGATCAGCGAGAACACGCCCATCGTCTCGACATCGACCTTGGCCTCGGTCAGCCATGCGTAGAGCGTGCCGAGCAGCAGCGCATAGGGCAGCCCGCTCGCAAAGCCGAACAGCAGGACATAGCCGGTCTTGGGATGGCGCAGCGCGGCCAGCAGGGCGAGCCAGCGCGAGAGGCGCGTTTGATGTGCGAGAGCGGCTTCAGCCATTGACGATCCCATGCTGGCAACGCGGATTTGCTCCGCGCCGGTTTCGTGGCACACTAGGCCGGGACGAGAGGATGAGAAAAGAGCGATGAACGCCGCAACAACAGATATGCCCATATTGCGCCCGACGCCGGGTCAGCTGGCGCTGGCAGAGGCGATCCGCGGAGGGGTGGGCCGGCAGGCGGGCGCGATCCAGACCGTGCCGGCCAGCAACTACACCTGCCCCGATCACTTCGCGCGCGAGAAGGCAGCGCTGTTCGACCGGTTGCCGCAAGTGATCTGCCCTTCCGCGCTTCTACCCGAACCCGGCATGGCCGTGCCGCACGACGCCACCGGCCGCCCATTGCTCATCACCCGCGACAATGACGGCAAGGCGCATGTCTTCCTCAACGTCTGCCGCCACCGCGGCACGCGGCTGGTGGAAGGCAGCGAAGTGCAATGCGCCAAGCGGCTGGTCTGCCCCTATCACGCCTGGACCTACCGGCTCGACGGCGGCCTCATGGCCCTGCCCCGGCCCGAGACATTCCCCGGGCTCGACAAGGCGGATTTCGGCCTCGTGGAACTGCCCAATATCGAGGCAGGCGGCCTGATCTGGTTTGCACCGGTGGAAGGTGCCGATTTCAGCGCTGCACAGGAATTGGGCAGCGATCTCGACGCCTTTGGCGTGGCCGGTGCCCACCTGTTCCGGCGCAAGCTGCACACCGTGAAAGGCAACTGGAAGCTGATCATGGATGCCTTCCTCGAAAGCTACCATGTCACCCGCCTGCACGCTGCGACCATCGGCCCGTTCTTCAAGGACGGAATCACCGCGGGCGACCAGATCGGCCCGCACCAGCGCTCCGCGGTCGGGCGGCTGGAGGAGATGGCGGGCGTCGATCTCACCGACATGGCGAGCCTGCGGCGCGTGGTGACCTTCGCCTACCAGCTGCTCCCGGCGACCATCATCGTCCCCAGCCCCGATTACGTGAACGTGATGGTGCTGATGCCGCAGGCGCATGACCTGACGCTGGTCGAGGATTTCATGCTGATCCCCGAGGCCCCGCAAACCGAAAAGGCGCTGGCGCACTGGGAAAAGAGCTGGAAGCTGCTCGACGGCGGGGTGTTCGCCTCGGAGGATTTCCGCGCGGCGGAACTGGGCCAGCAGGGGCTCGCGAGCGGCGCGGTCAGCCACATCACGCTCGGCATGCTCGAAGGCGGGATCGCGCGGTTCGACCAGATCGTCGCCGAAGCCTTGCGGGCGGCGAACTGAGGGGCGCGCTCAATGGTCGCATTTCGCACAGAAATGCTCTAGGCGCGCCGCCATGCCCACCCAGCCCCCCCGCTCCGAAACCCGCCCCGAGGGCGACCGCATTGCCAAGCTGCTCGCCCGCGCCGGCATTGCCAGCCGCCGCGAGGTCGAGCGGATGATTGCGGACGGACGCGTCGCGCTCGACGGCAAGGTGCTGGAAACCCCCGCAACGATCCTGCCAAACCTCAGGGGCGTGACGGTCGACGGCAAGCCGGTGACCGCAGCCGAGCCGACCCGGCTGTTCGCCTTCCACAAGCCGACCGGCCTCATCACCGCCGAGCGCGATCCGGCGGGCCGCCCGACCATCTACACCGCGCTGCGCAATGCCCTGCCCAAGGGCGCGGGGCGCGTCATGCCGATCGGGCGGCTCGATCTCAACACCGAAGGCCTGCTGCTGCTCACCAATGACGGCGAGGTGAAGCGCAGGCTCGAACTGCCCGCTTCCGGCATTCCGCGCACCTACCGCGCGCGCGCTTTCGGCGCGGTGTCGCAGGAGCAGCTCGAAGACCTGATCGAAGGCGTGGAGATCGACGGCGTGCGCTATGGTTCGATCGATGCCAATCTCGAACGCTCGTCAGGCCGCAACCTGTGGATCGAGATGACCATCACCGAAGGCAAGAACCGCGAAGTGCGGCGCGTGCTCGAACATCTGGGATTGCAGGTGAACCGCCTGATCCGCGTGGGCTATGGCCCGTTCAATCTCGGCGATCTGCCGCGCGGGCAGGCGGTGGAACTGAAGGGCAAGCCGGTCGAACGCTTCCTCGCCGAACTGGCCCGGGGTGGTGGCGCCAAGGCCAAGGCTCCGCGCAAGTGAGGATCATTGCCGGCCAGTGGCGCGGGCGCAAGCTGGTCGCGCCCAAGGGCGATGCCACGCGGCCGACCGCAGACCGTGCGCGCGAGACGCTGTTCTCGATGCTGGTGAGCCGGCTGGGCGATTTCGAGGGATTGGCCGTCGCTGATCTCTTCGCCGGTTCGGGCGCGCTGGGGCTGGAGGCCCTGTCGCGCGGCGCGGCGACCTGCCTGTTTGTCGAGCAGGACCGCGCGGCGCTCGATGCGATCAAGGCCAACATCGCCGCGCTGGGTGCACGCGAGAGCACGCGGATCGAGGCCGGTTCGGTGATGGCCCTGCGCGCCGCGGCGCAGCCGCTCGACCTGATTCTTGCCGATCCGCCCTATCACTCGGGCGCGGGCGAAGTGGCGCTCGACAGGCTGCTGCGCCTCGGCTGGATCGGCCCGCAGACCTGGATCGCGCTGGAAACGGCGGGGGGCGAGGATGTCGCGATCAAGGGGCTTGCCTTCGAAAGCGAACGCCGGGTCGGCAAGGGCAAGCTCAGCCTCTTGCGCCTCGCCTGACCCGTGCCGGACCCGGCCCCGCCCCCTACCTGAAGGGCTGTCGCTTATCCGCTCTGAGAGGGTCGGGTGCGGGCTTCGATCTCGGCCCAGACCGATTCGCGCTGCGGCTCGGCCATCTGGCTGAGCGACACCTTGTCGGTATCGGAAAGCGCCCAGAACATCTTCCGGCGCTCCTCACTAAGCGACCAGAAATAGGACTGCGTTTCGGGTGGCCAGGCCTTGAACGCCTGCTGCTTGTCGGCCGGCCAGCTCTTCAACGCGGCCTCCTGTTCGGCCGTCATCGGCACGGCGGAAGTTGCCGCCTCGGCCGGAGCCTCGGCCTGTGCGGAAAGGACCGCCGGCATTGCCGCGAGCGTCAGACCAGCTCCGGCAAGAGCGAAAATTTTCAGAGACTTGTGCATGGGCTTCTCCATCATTGACCAGACCAGGCATGCACGAACGCAGGTTCATCCTGCCGCGCGAACCCCTGTCGGCAGGACCACCCGACTATGGACGCAAGTCCTCCGGTGACAATCCCCGCGCGGGACCGGATATCCCGCCGATGCCCCGCCCGGGCGGAAAATGTGGCGCGTTAGCGGCAGGCCGATCGGCCGCTGTGCCGTTTGCCGGGCACAGGCCCAAAGCGCGCCTTGCCCGCGCCGCGATTGTTCCCTACCTGTTCGCGTGAGACCATGAGCACCAACCTGCCCTCCCCGCCCCCTGCGCATGACCCGGTGCCCGCCTATGCCGCGCGGCTGAACCCGCCCCAGCGCGCCGCCGTGCTGGCGACGGAAGGCCCGGTGCTGATGCTGGCCGGCGCGGGCACGGGCAAGACCGCCGCGCTCACCGCGCGGCTCGCGCATCTGGTGGCGACCCGGCGGGCATACCCATCGCAGATCCTGTGCGTCACCTTCACCAACAAGGCGGCAAAGGAAATGCGCGAGCGCGTGGCGCACCATCTCGGCCCGGCGGCGGAGGGGCTCCCGTGGCTCGGCACCTTCCATTCGATCTGTGCCAAGATGCTGCGCCGCCATGCCGAACTGGTGGGCTTGCAGCACAATTTCACCATCATCGACACCGATGATCAGCTGCGGGTGCTGAAAGCCCTGATCACCGAGGCGGAGCTGGACGAAAAGCGCTGGCCCGCGCGCCAGCTGGCGGGCCTGATCGACCGCTGGAAGAACCGCGGCCTGAACCCGCAGGACTTGGACGCGGTCGAGAACGAGGCCTATGCCAATGGTCGCGGCAGCGCGCTCTATGCCCGCTGTCAGGAGCGGCTCAAGGCTCTGAACGCCTGCGATTTCGGCGATCTGATGCTGCACATGCTGAACATCCTGCGCAGCCATCCTGACATCCTCGCCGATTACCAGCGCCGCTTCCGCTACATCATGGTGGACGAGTATCAGGACACCAACGCTGTGCAGTACCTGTGGCTCCGCCTGCTGGCGCAGCAGCACAGGAACATCTGCGTGGTGGGCGATGACGACCAGTCGATCTATTCCTGGCGCGGGGCCGAGGTCGCCAACATCCTCAGGTTCGAGAAGGATTTTCCCGGCGCGGAAGTGATCCGGCTGGAACAGAACTACCGCTCCACCCCGCACATTCTCGGCGCTGCATCCGGGCTCATCCGGGCCAACAGCCAGCGCCACGACAAGACGCTGTGGACCGAGGTCAATGGCGGCGACAAGGTCAAGGTGATCGGCGTGTGGGACGCGCCCGAGGAAGCGCGCCGGGTGGGCGAGGCGATCGAACGCCTGGAAGCCGAAGGCGCCGCGCTCGATCAGGTCGCCATCCTCGTGCGCGCGCAATACCAGACCCGCGAATTCGAAGAGCGGCTAATAAAAATCGGCATAGGTTTCAAAGTTCTCTTTGGATTTCGCTTTTACGAGCGTGCCGAGATCCGCGACGCGCTGGCCTATCTGCGCCTGATCGCCCAGCCACAGGACGATCTCGCCTTCGAGCGCATCCACAACGTCCCCAAGCGCGGGCTCGGGGCCAAGGCGCTCGAACAGATGCACGGCCATGCGCGCCGCACCGGCCTGCCGCTGGCAGCCGCCGCGCTGCAACTGGCCGACAGCGACGAATTGCCCAAGCGCACCGCGATCACCATCGGTGGGCTGATGCGCCAGTTCCTGCACTGGCGCGAACGGGCCGAGGTTCTCTCCCCGGCCGATCTGCTGCGGCTGGTGCTGGAGGAATCGGGCTACAACGCCATGCTCGCCGCCGACCGTTCGCCCGAAAGCGCAGGGCGCGCGGAAAACCTCTCCGAGCTCGCCCGGGCGATGGAGGAATATGAGACGCTCGGCGACTTCCTCGAGCATGTCAGCCTCGTGATGGACAACGATGCTCGCGACGAAGAGTGCGTGTCGATCATTTCAATTCACGGCGCAAAAGGCATGGAATTTGATCACGTTTTCCTTCCCGGCTGGGAGGAAGGCGTGTTCCCCTCGCAGCGCGCGATCGACGAGGGCGGGCTGGCCTCACTGGAGGAGGAGCGGCGCCTCGCCTATGTCGCGATCACCCGCGCGCGGCGGCATTGCACCATCCTCCATGCCGCCAACCGCCGGATCTACGGGCAGTGGGTCAGCTCGATCCCCTCGCGCTTCATCGAGGAGCTTCCCGCAGAGCATATCGACAGCGAATCCACGCTATCGGGCGGCGCAAGCCTGTGGCGCGCCAACTGGCGCGAGCAGGAAGACCCCTTCGCCCATGTCGCGCGCGACTTCCCCGCCAAGGCGCAGATGCGCGGCCCCGGCTGGCAGCGCGCGCTGACATCAGGCTACGAGACCAAGCCCGCCCGCGTGCGCGAGAACACCCGCTCCGCCGCCAGCTTCGCCGCCCCCGCGCGCAGCGACATCGCCATCGGGGCGATGGTCACACACGACAAGTTCGGCACCGGCTGCGTGATCGATCAGGAGGGCAACAAGCTTACCATCCTGTTCGAGGATGCTGGCGAAAAGCGCGTGCTCGACAGTTTCGTGAAGGTGGTGGGGTAGGTCGTGCAGTTGCTCGACCTTTTCGGCTTTTTCTCGATTCCCGGCTTGAAGCCGCCGCGCGGCGAGCATTGGGGATGGTGGTTACTGTGGGGGCTTTGGGTGGGCTTCTGGCTGGTGCTGCTGGCGATCGTCCTCGCCGTGTTGCTGGGCTTCTAGGCGGGCTGGTCGCTGACCGCTTCAGCCGCCCGCTTGCCCTTCCAGTAGCGCGCCTCGAAGGGGCGCAGCAGTTCGCCGCCCAGATCACGCGTGCCCTCGGCGATACCGGTCTCACAGTTCACGTAAGGCGCAGGGTCGGTCCAGGTCCCGAACAGCCTGTCCCATAGCGTGATGGTGTTGCCGAAATTCGCGCCCATCAGCGCCTCGTCGCGGATGTGGTGCAGGCGATGCGCGGCGGGCGACATCATCACCTTGCCGACCGGCCCCAGCGTCCAGGGCACATCGGCATGGATGAAGTAGCCCCACCAGGCGCGCAGCAGCGCTGCAGTGAGGATTGCCCAGATCGGCAGGCCGAGCAGCAGCACCGGCACCAGATCGACGAGCAGGCTCAGCAATTCGCCCAGCGGATGCTTGCGGTGCAGCGTGAGCCAGTTCATCGCCTCGTCGGCGTGGTGCGTGGCATGGACGCGCCACAGCGCCGGACTGTGCTCGAAGCGGTGGCGCCAGTAGGAGGCGAAATCGATCAGCACGATGGCGACAATCACCACCGCGACAGCCGGCAGAGCGGTCCAGAAGTCGATCAGCGCAGGCTCGCGCGGGATCAGGCCACGGTAGGCGGTCAGCGGCACCGCGATAAACGGCATCATCACCACGCCGTTGAACAGCATCAGGCCGAGATTGGTGCCGATTTCACGCCGCGAGGCGAGGAAACCCGCAAACAGCCGGTCGCGCTTCATCACCGCGGCCAGCGCGATGAAGATCAGCGCCGCCGGGACAAGCTCTGTGACAGTGCTGCGCAGGGCTTCGGGAATAGCCTCGATCATGCGCGACAGCATAGCGCGCGGGTCGCGAAGAAAGCGTTAAGCCTGTCCCATGGGGACGGAGGGAATGCTCAACCGAAGCCGACGTCGAGAAAGGACGGGCGCGGGCCGTTCCACTCACCCGCAGGCACCGGCTCGTCATCCTCGTGATAGCTGCGGCGGGGCTTGCGATCGTCACTCGCAGTCACGCGGTCGGTGCGCGGGGCGGACTTGTCGCGACGCGGGCGCTCTTCGCGTTCCTCGCGCGGAGCCCGCTCTTCGCGTGCACGGCGCGGCTTGCGTTCCTCGCGTTCGGGACGCTCCTCGCCCTCTTCGCGCGGGGCTTCGGCCTTGGCGGCCTCGGCCCGGGCGATGACTTCGGAGAGGTCGACCCGCACATCGTCCTTGCCGAACACCTTGATCGCGCTGCCGGTCAGCTTCTCGACATTGGCGATCGCTTCGGCATCTTCCTCCAAGACGAAGGTGAAGGCCCGGCCCTTGGCCCCGGCGCGGCCCGTGCGGCCGATGCGGTGGACGTAATCGTCCGGGTGCCACGGCGTGTCGAAGTTGAAGACGTGGCTCACGCCCTTGATGTCGAGGCCGCGCGCGGCGACGTCGGAGGCAACGAGGATGTTGACCTCGCCCGCCTTGAAGCGCTCCAGTTCCTTGATCCGGCTGGTCTGGTCCATGTCGCCATGGATCTCGCTCGACTTGAAGCCGTGGCGCTTCAGGTTCTGGTTCAATTCGCGCACGGTCGTCTTCTTGTTGGCGAAGATGATCGCGGTTTCGACCAGATCGTTTTCGAGGAACCAGCGCAGGGTTTCACGCTTGGAACGCGACTTCACCGGCACCTTGAAGGCGGTGATGTCGGCATTGGTCGAGGCCGCGCGGCTTACTTCGATGCGCTTGGGATTGGTCAGGAACTTCTTGGCCAGCTTCTCGATCGGCGGCGGCATGGTGGCCGAGAACAGCATGGTCTGGCGGGTTTCGGGCAGCTTGGAACAGATGAACTCGATGTCCGGAATGAAGCCCATGTCGAGCATCCGGTCGGCCTCGTCGATCACCAGCAGTTCGCAGCCGTTCAGGAGGATCTTGCCGCGCTCGAACAGGTCCATCAGCCGGCCCGGGGTGGCGATCAGCACGTCGACCCCGTCGGACAGTGCCTTCAACTGGTCACCCATCTGCACGCCGCCGATCAGCAACGCCATCTTGAGATCGTGGTTCTTGCCGTATTTCTCGAAATTCTCGGCCACCTGTGCGGCCAGTTCGCGGGTCGGTTCGAGGATCAGCGAGCGCGGCATCAGCGCGCGGCGGCGACCGGCGGCCATCACGTCGATCATCGGCAGCACGAAGCTCGCCGTCTTGCCGGTGCCGGTCTGGGCGATGCCGATGAGATCCTTCATCATCAGCACGGTCGGGATCGCCTGCGCCTGGATCGCGGTCGGCGTCGTATAGCCCGCGTCTTCCACGGCTTTGAGCAATTCGGGCGAAAGGCCGAGATCGGCGAAGGTCATGCGGTGTGTGGTGTCCGAGAATAGCGGGCAGGGTTGCTGCCGGGATTGCTGGCCACGGCGCACGGGCGGCGTCGGCGGGCCTGCGCGCCTTTCTCTCAAGCGGGGGCAAAAGTCAAGGAAACCCGCGCATCGCGCAGGGGGCGTTTCAGTCGCGCGCCTCGACCAGCTGGCGCATCGATTCCACCTCGCAGCGCACGCCGGTGCGCGACTGGAGCTTGTCGCGATCGACGCACAGCCGCCCGTCCTTGTTCCGCTCGACATAGAAGCCGGAATAGAAGTCGCGCGCGCGGCAGGATTTGTCGAGGTTGACCGAGAGCATCCGGCGATCGCGCAGGAACAGCACCAGCCGGTTGCCGCTGCCGGTCTGCACTCCCGCAATGCCTTCAAGGGCGACGCATTTCTCCTTGCGCGCTTCCTCGAAACGCGGCGGCATGGCGCGCTGGGGCAGTTCGGCCATCAGGTTCTGGCGCGCCGCTGGCGAGGCCGGCGAGATCCGCACCACCACCCGCTGCTCGATCCGCACCTGCCGCCAGCTGAACTGGCTGCGGAAGGCAGAAAGCGGGTTGATGCGCGGGGGTTCATCGAGCGCGGCCGCATCGCATTGCGGAGCCGAGGCGACAGGCATGGGCGGCCCCTTGTCGTCCGCCGCAGGCAGGCCCGCGCCCGCCGCCAACGGCAGCAGCAGCGCCATCGGCGCGGTCAGGGCAAACAGGCTGTCCATGGCGGTAAGCGGCGTCTCCTTGGCGGGGCTCGCGCGTGATCGGCGCAGGCCGGGCCCTATCCCGACTAGCGCCGCCATTTGAACCCCGGCTTAACTGCCGTAAGCAGCGCCACAAAAGCGCTGGCACATTTGCCGCGGACTGTGGCATGGGCGCAACAATGACGCCTCCCCCTTCTGCTGCCGCATTTCTTGATGAAGCCGGGTGCCTGCTCGGTCCGCGCGGGCTGACCACCGATCCCGAGCGGATGGACGCCTGGCTGACGGACTGGCGCGGTCGCTATACCGGCCGCGCGCTGGCGCTGGCCTCGCCGGCCTCCACCGCCGAGGTCGCCGCGCTGGTGAAGCTCTGCGCTGCCTACGGCGTGCCGATTGTCCCGCAGGGCGGCAACAGCGGCATGGCCGGCGGGGCGACACCCGACGACACCGGCACCGCGATCATCCTCAGCCTGCGCCGGATGGACGCGATCCGCAGCCTCGATGCCGCCGCCGGACAGGTGGTGTGCGAGGCGGGCGTGATCCTCCAGCATCTGCACGATGCCGCAGAGGCTGCGGGAACACGCTTCCCGCTCACGCTGGGCGGCAAGGGCTCGGCCACCATTGGCGGGCTGGTTTCGACCAATGCCGGCGGCACGCAGGTGTTGCGCCACGGTACCATGCGCGCTCAGGTTCTGGGGCTGGAGGCGGTGCTGGCCGATGGTTCGGTGTTTGATGCCCTTGTTCCGCTCAAGAAGGACAATCGCGGCTTTGATCTCAAGCAGCTGCTGATCGGCTCGGAAGGCACGCTCGGCATCGTCACGGCGGCCACGCTGCGGTTGCTGCCGGCGCCGACCGGGCGGGTGACGGCATGGGCCGGCCTCGGCGGGATCGTGGCGGCGCGCAAGCTGTTGAGGCACGTCGAAGGCGACATGGGCGAGGCGCTGGAAGGCTTCGAGGTCGTGCCGGCCCACTGCCTCGAATCCGTGCTCGCCCACCTGCCCGCCGCCCGCGCACCGCTGGCAGAGCCGCACGCATGGAATGCCCTGATCGAATGTGTCTCGGCCAGAGCCGACAGCGCGTCCCTGCAAGAGCGGCTGGAGGCCAGCCTTGCCGGAGCGATGGAGGCCGGGCTGCTCGATGATGCGGTGATTGCCGCCAACGACAGGCAGGCCGACGATTTCTGGGTGCTGCGCGACAGTATCTCCGCCGCCGAGCGCGCGCTCGGTCCGGCGATGCAGCACGACATCTCGGTGCCGGTCGAGAAGATGCCCGAATTCATACTCGCCGCCAGCCCGGCAATCGAGGCCGCCTTTCCCGGCACCCGTGCGGTCGCGTTCGGGCATCTGGGCGATGGCAATGTCCATTTTCACGTCCTCGCTCCCCCGGGCGCGGTGCGCGGCGCGTGGGAGGAATCGCAAGGCAAGTCGGTCAGCGCTCAAGTCTATGATCTGGTCACGCAGTGGGGCGGATCGATCAGCGCCGAACACGGGATCGGGCAGATGAAGGTGGACGAACTCGCCCGCCTGCACGATCCCGTCGCACTGGCGCTGATGCACAGCGTCAAGCGGGCGCTCGATCCGCTCGGCCTGCTCAACCCCGGCAAGCTGGTGATGGCGGCCCCTGCGGCTTGCACCTAGCCCCGCAAACGCCTACACGCCGCCGCGTTCGGCGGGCGCACCCTGCCGCAGGGATCGACCACAACCGCAAATTCTCGGAGACGAATACATGGCCAGCGCGCCGCAACCGCAACTTCCGCTGTTCTATAAGGACCTGATGCCGCTCAACAGCCGCGACCATGCGGACTGGAAAGTGGGAACCATGGAGGACGCCTCGTTCCTCGCCCAGACCCACGCCGTGCCGCTGACGAGCGACGAGTTCATCGACGCCCAGCGCCACTTCCCGATCGTGTTCACCGCCGGCGAAAACCCGCTGCCGATCGCGCTTTTCGGTCTCAACGAAGGCGTCAACACCTTCATGGGCGACGACAACAAGCTTACCAGCGTCGTCTATGTCCCGGCCTATGCGCGCCGCTATCCCTTCATGCTCGCCAAGCTGCGCCCCGATGCCGAGGAACTGTCGCTGTGCTTCGACCCGACCTGCGGCGTGATCGGCAAGTCGGATGAAGGCCTTGCGCTGTTCGATGCCGAAGCCAAGCCGACCGAATACACGCAAGGCGTGCTCGAATTCTGTCGCCGCTTCGAGGAATCGGGCCAGCGCACCAAGCAGTTCATGGAAGAGCTGGGCAAGCTCGGCATCCTGATGGACGGCGAAATCGCGATCACCCGCAATGACGATCCGGACAAGCCCTTCATCTATCGCGGCTTCCAGATGGTGAACGAGGAAAAGCTGCGCGGGCTGCCAATCGAGACGCTCGATGCGCTGAACAAGAACGGGATGCTGATCCTGATCCACGCACATCTGTTCTCGCTCAACCTGATGCGCACCCTGTTCGAGCGCCAGGTGATGCAGGGCAAGATGCCGGTGGCTCCGGCTGCTGTGAACTGATTGGCTCGGGCCTCCTTCGGGGGCCTTTAGCGAGAAACGACTGGCGGGCGGCTCCTTCGGTGGCCGCCCGCTTCGTTTTGCGCGAAGCGCCTACTCGGCGGCCTGAAGGAGCTGCTCGCCGCCGCCACCCAGCAGCGCGGTTTCGGCCCCCATCACCCGCACCAGATCGGCAAGGATCGCGGCCATCCCGGCCATTCCCTCGCCTGGCTCGGCAAGGCGGTGATCGAGATAGGTCGCGCGGCACACCTCGACCTGCACTGCATGGATGCCCTTGTCGGGCGCGCCGTGGCGATCGAGCACATAGCCGCCCGAATAGGGCCGGTTCTGGGCCGCAGCACAGGCCTGCGCATCGAGATGACGCAGCGCCGCCCCCATCAGCCCGTGGTGGCACGAGACGCCGAAACGGTCTCCGAGCACGATCCGGGGCGCGCTGTCCTCGCCCTCGGCGGGGCGCAGGGGCGGCATCGAATGGAGATCGATCAGCAGTGCCGCCCCCCAGACCTTGCGCACCCGTGCCAGCTCTCCGGCGAGAAAGTCATGATAGGCGCGGTGGATGCCGGCGATCCGCGCGGACAGCTCGGCGCGCGGCAGGCGCCCGCGCCAGATCTCGCCCGAACCCGGCAGGCGGCGCGGCACGAGGCCCAGCCCGCTGCGTGCGCGGCGGTTGCCGCCCTGCCCGCCCGCTGCCGCGAGGCTGGCGACGCCTTCGGGCCGCCCGCCCTCGACCATGTCCCAGTCGATATCGTCCTCGGCGCGGTTGAGATCGAGCAGCGCGCGCGGGGCATGTGCCACAAGCAGCCCCGCCCCGGTCGCCTGCGCGATCATCCGGCCAAGCCGGTCGACCAGCCGGTCTTCCAGCCGCAACTGCGCCGCCAGCGGATCGCGCATCCGCGCGGTCACCTGCGGCGGATAGGCGCGGCCGGCGTGCGGCACGGCAACCAGCACCGGCAGGCGCATCTGCTTCGGGACGGCGAAGGTGAAAGCGGCTGTGCCATCCAGACCCGGCACACGCCCGCCGCTGACATGCTGCAGATCGCCGTCAGGGGCGCGGGCAGGATCGCGGGGGCCGGAGGGAGCGGGCGACATCGCCTGCCTTGCTGCCGCCTTTGCGCCCGCCTGTCAAAGCCTCATCGTCAGCCGCAATCGGCTTACGCCAGCAAACGGCGCGCCGGAACAAAGATTTCTTAAGCCGCCCATGCTACACACTGGCGCATGACATCGACCAGCACCCCGCACATCCTGCTCGCCGAAGATGAAGAGGCGATGCGCACCTATCTCGAGCGCGCGCTGACCAATGCCGGTTACCGCGTGAGCGCGGTCGACCGCGGCACCGACGCGATTCCCCTGCTGGAGACGGGCGATTTCGACCTGCTGCTGTCGGACATCGTCATGCCCGAGATGGACGGGATCGAGCTCGCCCAGCGCTGCGCCGAGATTTCGCCGCGCACCAAGGTGATGTTCATCACCGGCTTTGCCGCCGTGTCCCTGCGCGCCAGCCGCGAACAGCCCTCGGCCAAGGTGCTGTCCAAGCCCTTCCACCTGCGCGATCTGGTGCTGGAAGTGGAACGGGTGTTCGAGGATGCAGCCTAGCTTTTTGCCGAATCGCTTGCGCCCCGGCAGGTGCTGCGATAAAGGGCCGCTCCGCGCTCGAAAGGGCGCGATCCGATGGTGCGGGCGTATAGCTCAGTGGTAGAGCACTATGTTGACATCGTAGGGGTCGCAAGTTCAATCCTTGCTACGCCCACCATCGTGAAGTCAGGCATGAAAAGACCCCGCAACTCGGCTGAGTTGGCGGGGTTTTTCTTGGCCTGCGGCTGACCGCCCGCCATCCTGCCCGCAACACTGGAAAACTCTGCCCCCCGGCTTTGCGCTGCGCCCCCGCCTGCCTAAGCCCTGAGGCGTGAGTGCAAAGATCGACATCGGCCGCGATGCCAGCGGACAGAGCATCCTCATCGATCTCGAGGAGCTGCTCGCCACGCGTCTGCTGGTGCAGGGCAATTCCGGTTCGGGCAAATCGCATCTGCTGCGCCGCCTGCTGGAGGAATGCGCCGGGCTGGTGCAGCAGGTGGTGATCGATCCCGAAGGCGATTTCGTCACGCTCGCGGATCGTTTCGGCCATGTGGTGATCGACGCCGGCGCCTATTCGGCCAAGGAGATCGAGGCGCTGGCAGGCCGCGTGCGCCAGCACCGCGCCTCGGTGGTGCTCTCGCTCGAGGAGCTGGAGGTCGAAGCCCAGATCCGCTGCGCCGCGCTGTTCCTGACCGCGCTGTTCGATGCCCCGCGCGAACACTGGTATCCGGCGCTGGTGGTGGTCGACGAGGCGCAGATGTTCGCGCCCGCTGCCGCGGGCGAGATGAACGATGATACCCGCCGCCTGACGCTGGCGGCGATGACCAACCTCATGTGCCGCGGGCGCAAGCGCGGCCTCGCCGGGATCGTCGCGACGCAGCGCCTCGCCAAGCTGGCCAAGAACGTCGCAGCCGAAGCCTCGAACTTCCTGATGGGGCGCACGTTCCTCGATATCGACATGGCAAGAGCCGCGGACCTCCTCGGCATGGACCGGCGGCAGGTCGAGCGCATCCGCGATCTCCAGCGCGGCCAGTTTCTGGGGCTTGGCCCGGCGATCAGCCGCCGGCCGGTGGCGGTCAATGTCGGGGCAGTGCAGACCGGCGCCAAGGCTGCGGGTCAGGGCCTCATTCCCCTGCCCGAGGCGGCAGGCGAGGCGATGGAGTCCCTGCTGACAGACCGGCTGACCGAGGCTGCGCGCGAAACCGCGCCGCGCGCGCCTGCTCCGCCTCTGCGCCCGGCAATCGATCTGGAACAGGCGCTGTCCGCCGCGCCCGCGCTGCGCGCCCCGGCGCCCGCGGCACCGTCCGCTCCGCCCCCGTCCCTGCGCGCGGTCGAGCCCGATGCCGCTGCCCCTTGCGCGCCCGGTGGCGAGGCCGGGCCTGCCGCGCCGGCAGACGATATGCTGGCGGTGGTGCACGAACTCGCCGCAAGCGAGGGGGCGACCTTCCGCCCGGCCGCCTCGCTGTTCCGCGACTTCGCGATCCGCTGCCGCAAGCTCGGCATTGCCAGCGCCCATGTCGATCTCGCCACCTTCCGCCGGCTGTTCGCCTTCGCGCTCGCCGGGGTCGACCGGCTGGAGGAACCGCTGCGCGGTCTGGTCGAGCAGCAGGCCGCCCGCGTCGATGACGATGTGCTCGCACCCTATCTCGCGCTGGTGATCGCGGCGGCAACGGGGGCAGCCATGCCGGACGAGGAGGAACTTGCGCGGCTCTACGGCAGCGCCTCGCCCAGCCGCGTGCGCCGTCTGCTCGACCACCTCGAACGGCTGGGTCTCATCGTGGTGCGCGAGGATTTCGGCGGGGAACGCAGCATCACGGTACCCGGCGTGGCCGAAGCCCTCGCCGCCCAGACCCGCATCGCGCTCGCCACCTGACGCCGTCACATCGACCAGCAGTTGCAGAGTTTGCAAATCAATTGCGGTTTCTCTGGCAAGCCGTCCGCTTGCAAGCCCGTCCGCCTCTGCTAAAGCGCGCGCGGGATCTTTTACGACATCCTGTTCACTCACAGGCTGCCCATGGACGGGCGATGAGAATGGGGCATAAGCACAATGCAGAAAATCAAGGTGGCAAACCCGGTCGTCGAGCTTGACGGCGACGAGATGACCCGGATCATCTGGCAGTGGATCCGCGAGCGTCTGATCCTGCCCTACCTCGACATCGACCTCAAATATTACGACCTTTCGATCGAGAACCGCGACGCGACCGACGATCAGGTGACGGTCGATTCCGCCAATGCGATCAAGCAGTACGGCGTCGGCGTGAAGTGCGCCACCATCACCCCCGACGAACAGCGCGTCGAGGAGTTCGGCCTCAAGAAGATGTGGAAGTCGCCCAACGGCACGATCCGCAACATCCTCGGCGGCGTCGTCTTCCGCGAGCCGATCGTGATCGACAACGTGCCGCGCCTGGTGCCGGGCTGGACCGATCCGATCGTGGTCGGCCGTCACGCCTTCGGCGACCAGTACAAGGCGACCGACACCCTGATCCCCGGCCCCGGCAAGCTGCGGCTGGTGTGGGACGGCGAGAACGGCGAGAAGATCGACCTCGACGTGTTCGATTTCCCCAGCGCCGGCGTGGCGATGGCGATGTACAACCTCGACGATTCGATCCGCGACTTCGCCCGCGCCAGCTTCAACTACGGCCTCAACCTCGGCTGGCCGGTGTACCTGTCCACCAAGAACACCATCATGAAGGCCTATGACGGGCGCTTCAAGGACCTGTTCCAGGAAGTGTTCGACACCGAAGGCTTCGCCGAGAAGTTCAAGGAAAAGGGCATCGTCTACGAACACCGCCTGATCGACGACATGGTCGCCTCGGCGCTCAAGTGGTCGGGCAAGTTCGTGTGGGCGTGCAAGAACTACGACGGCGACGTGCAGTCGGATACCGTGGCGCAGGGCTTCGGCTCGCTCGGCCTGATGACCTCGGTGCTGCTCAGCCCCGACGGCAAGACGGTGGAAGCCGAGGCCGCGCACGGCACCGTCACGCGCCACTACCGCCAGCACCAGCAGGGCAAGTCGACCTCGACCAACCCGATCGCGTCGATCTTCGCCTGGACCCGCGGGCTGATGTACCGCGGGCGTTTCGACGGCACGCCCGATGTGGTGCGCTTTGCCGAGACGCTGGAGAAGGTCTGCATCGCCACGGTCGAAAAGGGCAACATGACCAAGGATCTCGCGCTGCTGATCGGCCCGGGCCAGGCATGGCAGACCACCGAGCAGTTCTTCGAGACGATCGTGCAGAACCTCGAGCAGGAAATGGCCGACTGGGCCTGATCCTGCACAGCCGCAGACAGGGGGCCGGGCGGACGCAGGTTCGCCCGGCTTTTTTATTGCGCGCGGCATGGGTGACAGCCCTGCCATGCCGCGTTAAGCGACAGGGGTGGCTGGCGAACTTACCCTCTCTCCGATCCTGTCCGATGCGCTGGTGATCCTTGGTGCGGCGGGGATCGTCATTCCCGTCTTTGCCCGCTTCCGGATCACGCCGATCATCGGCTTCATCCTGATCGGCGTGCTGGTCGGCCCCTCTGGCCTCGGCGCGCTCGTCCCGCGCATCCCGTGGCTTGAACACATCACCATCACCGATCCCGAGGTGCTGACGCCCTTTGCCGATTTCGGCATCGTGTTGCTGCTGTTCGCCATCGGGCTGGAGCTGTCGTTCAACCGCCTGTGGCAATTGCGCAGGCTGGTGTTCGGGCTCGGCGCGCTGGAGCTGATCATCATCGGCTCCTCGCTCGCTGCCTTCCTTGGCCTCAGCGGGATGCTCGACGGGACGGCAGCGCTGGCGCTGGGCTTTGCCCTCGCCTTCTCCTCGACCGCGATCGTCTTGCCGATCTCGGGCACCCGCACGCCGGTGGGCCGCGCGGCGCTGTCGATGCTGCTGTTCGAGGACATCATGATCGTGCCGATCATCTTCATCCTCGGCGCGCTCGCGCCCAACGCCCGCAGCGATGGCTGGGAAGGCCTGATCGACACGCTGTGGCAGGGCGGCCTGGTCATCGCGGTGCTGCTGGTGGCCGGCCGCGTCGCCCTGCCCCGTCTGTTCGCACAGGCAGCGCGCACCAAGAGCCCGGAACTGTTTCTCGCCGCCTCGCTGCTGGTGGTGATCGGCGCGAGCCTCGCGACCGCGCTGGTCGGCCTTTCGCCGATTGTCGGCGCGCTGATCGCGGGTCTGCTGATCGCCGAGACCGAATACCATACCGAGGTCGAGCTGATCATGGAGCCGTTCAAGGGCCTGGCGCTCGGGGTGTTCCTGATCACGGTCGGAATGAGCATCAATCTGGTCGAGATCGGTGCGCAGATCGGCACACTGGCGCTGGCGGTTGTGGGCGTGCTGGTGTTCAAGGCGGTGGTGACCGGAGTTCTGCTGCGGCTGATGGGCGCACGGCGCAGCACCGCGGCCGAGACAGGGGTGATGATGGCCTCGCCCAGCGAGACCAGCCTGATCGTGCTCTCGGCGGCCACAGCCGCTCTGGTGATCGACACCGAGACCGCGCAATTCTGGCAGACCGTCACCGCCATCGGCCTCACCATCACACCGCTGCTGGCCAAGCTCGGGCAGGTCATCGCGCGCCGGGTCGAACCGGCCTCGCAGCTCGCCAGCGATGATGACAGCGCCGAAGAGCGCACCATCATCGTAGGTGGCGGCCGCGTCGGGCGCTTGGTGGCGGACATGATGCAGACCCACGGCCAGCCCTACGTGATGATCGATTCGAACCCCGATCTGATCGAGAAGGCCCAGCGTGACGGCTATCGCGCGGTGTTCGGCGATGCCGCGCGGCGGGGCACGCTCACCCGGCTCGGCGCGGCCAGTGCGCCTGCCGTGGTGTTGACCATGGACGAGCCGGTTCTGGCCCAGAGGCTGGTCATCAAGCTGCGCGAGACCTATCCCGACCTGCTGATCGTCGCCCGTGCGCGCGACATGGATCACGCCGCTGCGCTCTACCGCGCCGGGGCGAGCCATGCCGTGCCCGAGACGCTCGAAAGCTCGCTCCAGCTATCGGAGGCCGTGCTGGTCGATATCGGCGTGGCGATGGGCCCGGTGATCGCCTCGATCCACGCCAAGCGCGACGAATACCGCGAGCAGCTCGAACGCGACGGCGGGCTGAGCGAAAAGCCCAAGCTCAAGAGCTCGGGCCTGCGCGAGCGCGAGGCCTAGGCCGCGAGGACGGCCTTCACCGCCGCCAGCGCCTCGGCCGCCTTGCTGCCGTCCGGTCCGCCGCCCTGCGCCATGTCGGGTCGGCCGCCGCCGCCCTTTCCGCCGAGCGCCTCGACCCCGGCGCGCACCAGATCGACCGCGCTGAAGCGCGCCGTCAGATCATCGGTCACCGCCGCGGCGATGCTCGCCTTGCCGTCATTGACCGCGATCACCGCGGCAATGCCCGAGCCGAGCCGCTGCTTGGCCGCATCGAGCAGCGGGCGCAGTTCCTTGGGATCGAGCCCGTCGAGCACCTGCCCGGAGAAGGTGACGCCGGCAATGGTCTCGTCGGTCGTGGCGGCTGCCCCGCCCGATCCGCCGCCGCCCAGCGCGAGCGCCTTCTTGGTTTCGGCCAGTTCCTTTTCGAGCCGCTTGCGTTCGTCCATCAGCGCGGCGAGGCGGGCGGGGACTTCCTCCGGCGTCGCACGGATCACGCCCGCCGCTGCCTTGAGCGCCTCCTCGCGCGCGACCAGCCACTGGCGCGCGCCCTCGCCGGTCATCGCCTCGATCCGGCGCACACCCGAGGAGACGGCGCTTTCCGAAACGATGCGGAAAATGCCGATGTCGCCGGTGGCGCGCACATGGGTGCCGCCGCACAGCTCGACCGAGTAGTTGCGCCCTTCGCGCCCCGCACGGCCCATCGACAGCACCCGAACCTCGTCGCCGTACTTCTCGCCGAACAGCGCCAGCGCGCCTGCAGCAACGGCATCGTCGGGAGTCATCAGGCGGGTGGAAACCGGTTCGTTGGCGCGGATTTCGGCGTTCACCTCGGCTTCGATCGCGGCGATGTCCTCGCCCGAAAGGGCAACCGGGTGCGAGAAGTCGAAGCGCAGCCGGTCTTCGGCGACCATGCTGCCCTTCTGGGTCACGTGGCCGCCGAGGCGGTTGCGCAGCGCGGCATGGACGAGGTGGGTGGCGGAGTGGTTGGCGCGGATGCGGTCACGCCGGGCCACATCCACGTCGAGCTGGACGTTGTCGCCGACGGCCACCGCGCCCGCCTCGATCCGGACTTGATGCGCATGGAGACGCCCGAGCGGCTTGGCGGTGTCGGTGACGACGGCCTTGAGGCCCGCGAGGCTCGCCATGGTGCCGGCATCGCCGGTCTGGCCGCCGCTTTCGCCGTAGAACGGGGTCTGGTTGGTGAGGATCACGACCTCGTCGCCTGCCGATGCATTGGCGACTTCGGCCCCGCTCTTGACGATCGCGACCACCCGGCCCTCGCCGCTGGTGGCGGTGTAGCCGGTGAACTCGGTCGCGCCCTCGCGCTCGGCGATGTCGAACCAGACTTCGCCCGAAGCCGCCTCGCCCGAGCCCTTCCACGCGGCGCGGGCAGCGGCCTTCTGGCGGGCCATGGCGGCATCGAATCCGGCCTTGTCGACCCCGATGCCGCGCGCGCGCAAGGCATCCTCGGTAAGATCATAAGGGAAGCCGTAGGTGTCGTAGAGGCGGAAGGCGATCTCACCGTCAAGCTCGCCTCCGGTCGCCATGTCGCCGGTCGCCTCGTCGAGCAGCTTCAAGCCCTTGTCGAGCGTGCGACGGAACTGCGTTTCCTCGCGTTCGAGCACTTCCTCGATCAGCGCCTGACCGCGCGCGAGTTCGGGATAGGCCGCGCCCATCTCGGTCACGAGCGCTGGCACGAGGCGGTGCATCAAGGGCTCGGAGGCGCCGAGCAGGTGCGCATGGCGCATCGCGCGGCGCATGATCCGGCGCAGCACATAGCCGCGTCCCTCGTTGGAGGGCAGCACGCCGTCGGCCATCAGGAAGCTGGTGGAGCGCAGGTGATCTGCGATCACGCGGTGCGAGGCGGCGGAATCGCCCGCGGCGGCCACGCCGGTGAGGTGCTCGCTCGCGGCGATCAGCGCCTTGAAGGTGTCGGTATCGTAGTTGTCGTGCACGCCCTGAAGCACGGCGGCGATGCGTTCGATCCCCATGCCCGTGTCGATCGAGGGCTTGGGCAGGTCGCGGCGGGTGCCGTCCGCCTGCTGCTCGTATTGCATGAACACGAGGTTCCAGATCTCGACGAAGCGGTCGCCGTCCTCGTCGGGGCTGCCCGGGGGGCCGCCGAAGATGTGATCGCCGTGATCGTAGAAGATTTCCGAGCACGGACCGCAGGGGCCGGTGTCGCCCATCGACCAGAAGTTGTCCGAGGTGGCGATGCGGATGATGCGATCCTCGGGCAGCCCGGCGATGCGCTTCCACAACCCGGCGGCTTCATCGTCGGTGTGATAGACGGTGACGGTGAGCTTGTCCTTGGGCAGGCCCCATTCGCCGGTCAGCAGGGTCCAGGCATGCGCGATGGCCTGTTCCTTGAAGTAGTCACCGAAAGAGAAGTTGCCGAGCATCTCGAAGAAGGTGTGATGCCGCGCGGTGTAACCGACATTGTCGAGATCATTGTGCTTGCCCCCGGCGCGCACGCATTTCTGCGAGGAGGCGGCGCGCGGGCTGGCGGCGGTCTCGAGGCCGGTGAACACGTTCTTGAACGGCACCATCCCGGCGTTGACGAACATCAGCGTGGGATCGTTGTACGGCACGAGCGGCGCGCTCGGCGTGACGGCGTGACCGGCCTTGCCGAAATAGTCGAGGAAGGAACGGCGGATTTCGTTGGTCGAGCTCATGCGCGTGCAGTTAGGCAATGCGGAAGACGAAGGCAATGGAGCGCGCGCAGACCACGCTTCACCGCAAGGCCCGGGTGTGGCGCACGGCCCACAACGGGACGCCGCGCGCACCCGTCCGCTCTGTCATCCCGATGCGCAGTGTCCAAACGAAAAGCCGGCGCGAGGCCTTGGGGAGAGGCCTTGCGCCGGCGTTCCGGTCTTCCGGGCGCTGTGGGACAGACGGGAAGCGGGACCCCCCCGACAAGACGCCCGCTTGGGGATCAGTCTTCGAGGTCCGCGTCCGGCCCCGTCATCATCTCCCCGGCCACCGCGTCGGTCCGGCTGCGGATTGCAGCTTCCAGGCGGTCGCAAACTTCCGGGTTGTCCTTGAGGTAGGTCTTGGCGTTCTCGCGGCCCTGACCGATGCGGATCGAATCATAGGAGAACCAGCTCCCCGACTTCTCCACCAGCCCGGCCTTCACGCCGAGATCGAGAATCTCCCCGATCTTGGAGATGCCCTCGCCATACATGATGTCGAATTCGACCTGCTTGAACGGGGGGGCGACCTTGTTCTTCACCACCTTGACGCGGGTGGTGTTGCCGATGATCTCGTCGCGGTCCTTGATCTGGCCGGTGCGGCGGATGTCGAGGCGGACGCTGGCGTAGAACTTGAGCGCATTGCCGCCGGTGGTGGTTTCCGGATTGCCGTACATCACGCCAATCTTCATGCGCAGCTGGTTGATGAAGATCACCATGCACTTGGAGCGGTTGATCGAACCGGTCAGCTTGCGCAGCGACTGGCTCATCAGGCGGGCCTGAAGGCCGACGTGCGAATCGCCCATCTCGCCTTCGATTTCCGCGCGCGGCACCAACGCTGCGACCGAATCGACCACCAGCACGTCGATCGCGTTCGAGCGCACCAGGGTATCGGTGATTTCCAGCGCCTGTTCGCCGGTATCGGGCTGCGAGACGATCAGTTCGTCGATGTTGACGCCGAGCTTCTTGGCATAGACCGGATCGAGCGCGTGCTCGGCATCGACGAAGGCCGCGGTGCCGCCCGCCTTCTGCGCTTCGGCGATGACATGCAGCGCCAGTGTCGTCTTGCCCGAACTTTCCGGGCCATAGACCTCGATCACGCGGCCCTTGGGCAGGCCGCCCACGCCAAGCGCGATGTCGAGCCCGAGCGAGCCGGTCGAAATCGCTTCGACCTGCATGGTTTCCTTCTGGCCCAGCTTCATCGCCGAACCCTTGCCGAAGGCCCGATCAATCTGCGCGAGTGCGGCTTCGAGCGCCTTCTGACGATCCACGGCTTTCTTGTCCTCTTCCACCAGCTTCAGTTGAGTAGCCATCGCACGCGCTCCTTCACTTGCCTAGAGGCGATCGGCAGTTTTCGACGACCGTCCTTGACGAGCGATGTATCGCATTTGTTCTACTGGAACAAGAGAGGAACGAAAAAAATTTCGGGGTGTATCCCCCCTGCATACGTAAGGGAATAGCCCAATGAAAAGAAGCCATTTTTCAGACTGCGCTCTGAATAGCGCCCCCGCCCGCTGGCCGCAAAAATGCGATTGCCCTAGAGGCGACAAACAATCCGGCTCATGGTCTTGTCGCTGGCGCTATAGCCCGGTCGCGGGCCTGCGAAGCTTTGCTGAGTTATGGTCAGCCCGGATAGTTTTCTTACGTGAAAATCTCGGAAGCCCTGCCCACTGCCGCCAGTCAATTGCCAAGCGCTTAGGGTTAGGTCGCCGTCCTTGTCGTAACCGACAAGATGAGGCTCCGCCGTCCTCATCACCCCCTTATAGAAAAAGGAAATGACGCGGCGGTCTCGAATCGCATCGCATATCTGGTTCATATTCGGAGAGTTACACAATGGTCGAGACTAAGCTAGAACCGCCTAATCGAATCGAGGTGGCCTGTGAGCAAAGAAGCGCAAGACTGGGCGGTAGAGAACTTGGGGATGGACACCCCCAGGCTTTGGGCAACGCAATGCTCCGTTCACCAAAGTGGGCCGCTAACGCTCATGGTATTCAGGGAGACTGCGAACGTCACGTTCGCAGCCGAGGATGGATCAGACGAGCGCACAGAGGTTCGGAAAAACGTCGCCAGCATACTTATGACCAACGAGAACGCGGAAACGCTCGGGCGCATCCTCTACGATCATTTTTCCAAGGACAAGGATGCCGATGGCGAGTAGGCCGCACAGCGTCGAGTTTGCATCAGGGCCGAACTGGGAGCCGCGCGTTATCAATGGTTCGGGCGGGGCTGGAAGCCGCTACACGCACGTGGGGGACACTAACGGCGGCGGCGGATCGGGGGGTGACCCTATGATCGACATTGCTGAAATTAAACAGAGCTTGTCGCTACTCTGGAAAATCAGTTTGGGCGCAATCACTGCTGGAATATTCGGGTTCGTTGGGCTGTTTTTCATTCTCGATGATCGGCTTCAAGGACGTTTCGATATTGCTGACGAGCGCCTGCAAGAAATCCGTGAAAAAGTTGCCGGTCAGAGCGCCACCCTAGAAGCCATAAGTAAGAATATTGAGCGTCTTAGTGAGACAAAGGGACAACGCAATGCCGATCAGCCTCAGGGAAGCGGTGCAACAAAACCGACTTAATCAATTCATCGCCGAACACGAGGGCGAAACCGGCGATGCCGACGCGCTTGAAGCGACTATCCGTTCAATGGCCGGAACGTCGAAAGAAGCTCCGGAAGCATCGTCGCCGGACGGTTCCGACGATTGAAGCGATACTCGAATTCCTTGACGTAGCGGGCAAGGTGCTTGGGGCTGACACTGGTGTGCGTCCCGCCGATTGACCGCTTCAGGTGGCTCCAGAAACTCTCGATTGCATTCACGGTCGTCCCGGTGTCCGACACATACTGGTCAAGGCTGTGATTGACCTGCTTGTGCCAATAGCCGTTGACCGTCCCAAGCCCGCCATAGCTGCGAAGCTCGTCCGTATGGACTTCGCTGTGAGGGCGAACGGTCTGCACGATATGAGGCAGCAGGGTGCCGCTCTTGCGGTCAGGAACGACCTTGGCGACCAGCTCGCCGCCCTTTTCGAGCATACCCATGACAACGGCCTTGCCCTTGCCGCCCTGTCCGCCGCGCCGATAGCCGCCGACCAGTGTCTCATCGACCTGCACGGTCTTAAACGGGCCGCCTAGCGGGCGGTCGCCGTCAACATCGGCCATGTGGTCGCGGATAAGAGCCGCCATGCGCCAAGCAGTCTTGTATGTGACCCCGAGCTGGCGCTGCAATTCCTTGGCGCTGACACCGTGCCGCGTGGTGGTGAACAGGTGGATTGCATAGAACCAGAGTTGCAACGGAGTGCGGGTCTTGGCGAAGGGGGTGCCAACCGTCGGGTGCAGGTGGTGACCGCACCACTGGCACGAATAGGCGCGCTCCGCCTTGATGCGATACCAGTTCGACGGACGCTCGCACGAAGGGCAGGTGAAGCCCTGTCCGAAGCGCACAGTGAACAGGTGCGAGAGACAGGTTTCATCGTCCGGAAAGAGGCGGAAGAAGGCGGCGGTGGTGAGCGGCTTTGTCATGCAGATTCATATGCCTGACCGCCTTACGTATGTCAAGGGGATACACCCCAAAATTTCCTACAGGGTGCGCAAGGGCTTGGGGCCGGTCACTTGCCCACCGCCTCGGCCTCGGCCTGTTCGGCCCGCGCCTGCCGCAGAACGGCCCCCACCTTGTCCCCGATCGCGGCCACGCTGAAGGGTTTGGCGATGAAATGCATGTCGGGAATGTCGATGTCGCGGCGCAGCTGTTCCTCGGCATATCCGGACATGAACAGCACCGGCATTTTCGGATGGGCAGCGCGGATCGCGCGGACCATGGCAGGCCCGTCCATGCCCGGCATCACCACGTCGCTCACCACGATGTCGAAGGCTGCAGCCGGATCGGCAATCGCGGCGAGACCTTCCTCGCCGCCGGCGCAGGCCTTCACCTCGTAACCGGCGCGCGCCAATGCCCGTTCGGCCACGGCGCGGACCATGTCCTCGTCCTCCACCAGCAGCACCTTGCCCCCGGCCGACCATTCCGAGGACACCAGCGGCGCCCGCGTCTCGCGCTTCTTCGGAGCTTCGCCGCGATGGACCGGGAAATAGACGGTGAAGCGCGCGCCGGTGGGATGGCCGGTCTTGTCGGTAATGTTGTCGGCGAAGATGAAGCCGCCCGACTGCTTGACGATCCCGTAGGCGGTCGAGAGGCCGAGGCCCGTGCCCTTGCCCTGTTCCTTGGTGGTGAAGAACGGCTCGAACAGCTTGGGCAGCACATGTGGCGGGATGCCGCCGCCGGTGTCCTGCACGATCAGCACGGTGTAGTCGGCCGCGGGCAGCACTTCCGAGCCGAGCTGCACCACCTCGGTCGCATGCAGGCTGCGGGTGAACAGCGAGATCCGCCCACGCCCGTCCCCGCGCGCCTGACCGCCGTTCCCCTGAATCGCGTCGCGGGCGTTGACGGCGAGGTTCATGATCACCTGTTCGAGCTGCTGCGGATCGGCCCTCACCGCGCCGAGATTGCGATCGTGCTGGACGTAAAAGGTGATCTTTTCGCCCAGCAGACGCTTGATCAGCGGACTGACCTCGCTGACCACGTCGGGCAGCTGGATCACCTCGGGCCGCAGGGTCTGCTGGCGCGAGAAGGCGAGCAGCTGGCGGGTGAGCGCGGCGGCGCGGTTGGAGTTGGCGCGGATCTGCTGGATGTCGTCATAGTCGCTGTCGCCCGGGATATGGCGCAGCAGCATCAGATCGCAGGTGCCGATGATCGCGGTTAGCACGTTGTTGAAATCATGCGCGACCCCGCCCGCGAGCTGGCCGACGGCCTGCATCTTGGTCGCCTGCGCGACCTGACGGCGCAGCTGGTTTTCCTGGCTCGAATCGGCGAGGCTGAGCAGCACGGCCGCCTCGCCCAGCCCGCGCACGCCCGCAAGTCCGAGCGAGACAGGCTCCTCCGGGCTGCCCACCAGCCGCACCGCGACATCGCCGCTCGTCGCCGGTCCGCGCCCGTGACGGCGCACCGCGTCGGACAGCGCCGCCTTGTCCTCGCGCACCACCAGATCGGTCGGGAAGGCCGGCAGCCCCCGTCCCTCGCGGTCGACCGCGCGCAGGAAGGCCTCGTTGCCGAACAGGAAGCGCCCGTCGCGGTCGGTCATGGCAAGGCCGAGCGGCAGCTGGCCGAGCAGCGCGTCGAGCTGCGCCACGCCCGCCTGCGCTGCGCCATCGAAGCCCGAACCGATGCCGACGCCCGAATCGATCAGCAGCATCAGCGAAGTGGCCTCGTCGGGCCCAAGCGGCTGGCTCTGGGTCGCGGGATCGATCAGCGGCACGTCAACCAGCGTCTGCGGCGTGCCGCCCCGTCCTTCGCGGGCGAAGAAGATGCGGTCGCGCTCGTCGGTGCGCAGGTAGCTGACGAAGTCCTGCCCCATCAGCGTTGCACGCTCGTCGCCCGCCGCACGCTCGGCGAAACCGGCGCTGACCGCACGGATCACGCCGTCGGCCGTGGTGATCGCGGTCTCGATCCCGGCGCGGCTCAGCATCTTGCCGAAAGGCCCGGCCAGATCGAGCGCGCCGAGGCTGGTGCCGGCAGAGCGGACCAGCGGGCGCAGCCGCCAGACCAGATGATCATCGCCGCGTCCGGCCCGCAGCGCGGAAATCTGCCATTCGCTCTCGCCATCGGGCGCGGCGAGCGAATCGAGCGCAGCCGCCCCGTCGCGCCAGGCATCGCGGGCCAGCCGGGCGAGCGCCTCGACCCCCTCGCGCTCGAACGGCAGCGCGGGCGGCGCGGCAGCGGCACCGAAGCGCTCGAGGAACAGGGCGTTTGCGCAGACCAGACGATTGGCGCGATCGGTGATGGCGATGGCCTCGCCGCTGTGCTCGATCGCCGCGACCGTGACCGTCCAGTCCGGCGAGGCCAGCCCGTCAGTGACAGGCGCAGAGCCGAGCCGGTCGAGCAGCAGGCCGGCCCCCAGCAGCACCGCGACGCCGAGCACGAAGGCGAGCGCCACCAGCCAGCTCGACGTGGCGAAGAACAGCACCGCGGCGCTGGCCACCAGCCCGCCGCCGATCAGCAGCACAAGGTTCGGGGACGGCGCCGCATCGCGCCCGGCCGAAGGCTCCTCGACGATCGCGGCAACGCGGTTCAGACCTCGGCGGATGGGCTCGGACAAGCGGCGTGTTCCCGTCGTTCAATCAACGCGCCGGACTCCTCGCGAGCCGGCATGAGGCGCCTTCCTAATGCGAGCCGAGGCGCTGGTCGAGACGTGCCTCCATCACCTTCAACCGCCTGGCGCGTTTGCGAGCCACCACGGCGCGCCACACCCAGCCGGATATGATCCAGCCGAGCGCCGGAGCGACCGTCGCCAGCACCGCGCCGCCCAGCAGGGTGGCTGCGCCCATCTCGTAGATGGTGGCCAGCATGTCCCACGAACCGTCATCGGCGGAGGCGACCGGGAGGCTGACACCGGCCACGTTGAACTGCAGCAGGAATTCCCCGATGCGATTGGCCACCACCAGCCAGAACGGCAGCGTGAAGGGGTTGGTGACGAAGGTCAGCAGCGCCGCCAGCGGCACATTGGCGCGCATCGGCAGGGCCAGAAAGGCCGACAGGAAGATCTGCCCGACCGGGATGATGAAGGCGGCAAACAGCCCCAGCGCCACCCCGCGCGGCACAGAGCGGCGGGTGAAGCGCCACAATTCCGGCGACAGGAAACGGTGCGCGATCGGGGCGAGATATTTGTTGTTCGCCATCTCCTCGCGGGTCGGCGTGTTCTTGCGGATAATGTCCATTGCCCAGGTCTTCGAGCGTTTCGAGAGACTTGGACGTGTGGGCGCGGGACGGCTCATGGGCGCACCCCGCCACGGCACAGCGGCGCGGGACTCAGCGCGGGGGAAATACTCGGGATCATCGCAGCCACCATTGCCTCAATATGGGTAGCATCCGGTTTCTGACCAGTAGGTGAATCCGCCGGAAACCGCGTTTTTTGCCGCACCGTCAGCCGCGCTCGCGCATGAGCCGCGCCTTGTCGCGCTTCCAGTCGCGCTCCTTGATGCTGGCGCGCTTGTCGTGGGTCTGCTTGCCCTTTGCGAGCGCAAGCTCGACCTTCGCCCTCCCCGTCCGGTTGAAGTAGATCGACAGCGGCACCAGCGTCATGCCCTTGCGCTCGACCGCACCGAACAGCTTGTCGATCTCGCGCTCATGGAGCAACAGCTTGCGCGGGCGGCGCGGTTCGTGGTTGAGGCGGTTGCCGTGGCTGTATTCGGGAATGTTGGCGTTGATCAGCCACACCTGCCCGTCCTTCACCTCGGCATAGCTTTCGGCAATGCTCGCCTCGCCCGCACGCAGCGCCTTCACCTCGGTCCCCTGCAAGGCAAGGCCAGCCTCGAAGGTATCCTCGATAGAATAGTCGAACCGCGCGCGCCGGTTCTCGGCGACGATCTTGAGCTTGTCGAAGGTAACGGGTTTGGGGCGTGCCATGGGAGGCGCGATTTAGGGATGCGCGCGCCAAAAAGCGAGGGCCTTTGCGCTTTGGCGCGGCGCGGGTTACGCTTGAACGCTTGCGGGGCAGCCAGAGGGGGGCGAGGCGCATGACGGAACAGGTTGAACCATTCACCATCGCGGGCGAGGCGATTGCGCCGGGTTCCACGCGCGACGTGACCTTTCCCATCACCACCATGGCCACCGGCAACTCCTCCTCGCTCGCGGTGCGGGTGCTGCACGGTGCAAGGCCCGGCCCGGCGGTGTTCGTGAGCGCGGCGATCCACGGCGACGAGATCGTCGGCACCGCGGTGGTCCAGCGGCTGGCGCAGAGCATCGATCCCAAGGCGCTGGCCGGCACGCTGCTGCTGGTGCCGGTGGCCAACATCTTCGGCTTCATGACCCATTCGCGCTACCTGCCCGACCGGCGTGACTTGAACCGCTCCTTCCCCGGCAGTGCCAACGGCTCGCTGGCGGGACAGCTCGCCCATATCTTCTACCGCGAGGTGGTGGGGCGCTGCACGCTCGGCATCGACATCCACACCGCCGCGATCCACCGTTACAACCTCCCCCAGATCCGCATCGCCTCGGGCAACAAGCGGCTGGTGGAGCTAGCGATGGCCTTCGGCGCGCCGGTCATCATCGAAAGCCCGCTGCGCGACGGATCCCTGCGCGATCTCGCCCAGAAGAACGGGGTCGACATGCTGCTGATGGAAGCGGGCGAGGCGCTGCGCTTCGACCGCCTGTCGATCGAGACCGGGGTGGCAGGCGTCAACCGGGTGCTCGCCCATCTGGGCATGATCGAGGCCGACGACGGGTTGACCGAAGTCGGCATCCCGGCGCGCGCCAACAAGTCCAGCTGGGTCCGGGCGCCGCGCGGGGGCGTGACCCACCGCGTGCGCAAGAGCGGCGATCCTGTGCGCAAGGGCGATCTGCTCGCCCGGGTTGCCGGCCTGTTCGGGGATGATCCGCTCGATCTGGTGAGCCCGATCGACGGGATCATCATCGGCCATGCCACCCTGCCCGTGGTGCACCAGGGCGACGCGCTGTTCCACATCGCCGCGATTGCCCACCCCGAACGCATCGGCGCGCGGATCGACACGATCACCGATGCGATCCTCGCGAGCGAGCCGGAAGGCAGCGCCGAACGCCTGCTGGACGAGGACGAGGTGGTGTGACGTTCAGGCTTGGCTCGCAAAGGCTGAACAATGAGACACTTGAGACACTGTCCTGAAAGCGAAAACCCGGCCCGGCATGCATCGGCGCGGAGCGCGCAAGCTGCGCGCGCGGTTGCGGGACGAGGCGGAAGGGTCGGCATGGCGGGCGCAGGTTTGCACCGCACCGGCGAGTAGGAAACTCTTGTTTGACTACGGGTGGTTCTTGCCCACCCCCGACCCCTCCCGCAAGCGGGAGGGGAGTATCAGCGCTAACGGTTCCCCTCCCGCTTGCGGGAGGGGTTAGGGGTGGGAAAATCCTGCCCTACCCCGCCAGCACGCCCGCCAGCACCAGCGCCTCGTCCACCGCCTTCTTCGCTTCGGGCGAACATTCGACCAGCGGCAGGCGCACTTCGGGCTCGATCCAGTCGTGAACGCGGCTCAGCGCATATTTCACCGGTGCCGGCGAGGCGTCGGAGAACATCGCATAGTGCAGCGGGAACAGGCGGTCATTCAATTGACGCGCCTTCTTCAGCTCGTTCGCGGCAATGGCTTCGTGGAACTCGGCGCACAGCTTGGGCGCGACATTGGCCGTCACCGAGATGCAACCCCTGCCCCCCGCCGCCGCGTGGGGCAGCCACAACTCGTCATTGCCCGACAGCTGGCAGAACTCGCGCCCGATGCCCATGCGGTGATCGGCCACGCGCGACAGGTCGCCGGAGGCGTCCTTGATGGCGATGATCCGGTCGGGATAGGTGTTGACCAGCGCCACCACCGTCTCGTCCTCGAGATCGGTGACGGTGCGCCCGGGGACGTTGTAGAGCACGATCGGCAGGTCGCTGTTTTCCGCCAGAAAGCTGAAATGGGCGATCAGCCCGCGCTGGCTCGGGCGGTTGTAATAGGGCGCCACGCACAGACCCGCCGCCGCCCCCGCCTTGCGCGAGAAATTCATGTGAAGCAGCGCGTTGCGGGTATCGTTCGACCCGCAGCCCGCGATCACCGGCACGCGGCCCGCGGCCTGCTCGATGCACACCTCGATCACGCGATGATGCTCGGCATTGGAGAGGGTCGAGGCCTCGCCCGTCGTGCCGCACGGCACCAGCGCGGCGCTGCCGTTCTCGATCTGCCAGTCGACCAGCCGCCGGAACGCGGCCTCGTCAAACGTCCCGCCGCGAAAAGGAGTCACCAGAGCGGGTATCGATCCGCTGAACATTGCTTTTGCCCTGCCTTCATCGTTAAATTGAATTATCCGGAGGGGATCCTCCGTTCCTTCCTTGTTAAGCGCCTACTAAGGAGCCGATCGGCACTATGTCCAGCATGGTCCACCCGATGTTGCCAAAGACCCGCCGTTTCGCGCTCGCTGCAGCGGTGCTGGCGCTGGTGACGGGCGCGGGGACTGTCACAGCGCAGAACTGGGGACAGGGCGCCGATAGCGGCAACCTTGTCGCCCGCCAGCCGGGCGCGATGGGCTCGGCGCTGGCGCGCTGGGAAATGCTGCAGGCAAGCCGCGAGATGCGCTTTGCCGACTATGCCGACTTCGTGCTCGCTTACCCCTCGTTCCCGCGTGCCGACATCCTGCGGCTGCGGGCCGAAAAGGCGCTGGAGAGCGACGCGCCGCCACAGTCCGAGATCCTCTCCTACTTCGATTCGCAGCCGCCGCTAACCAACCCCGCGCGGGCGCGCTATGCACTGGCGCTCGCCGCAGTGCAGCGGCCCGAGGCCTTCGAGGAAGCGAGGCTGGCGTGGCGCGGGGGCATGATGAGCGATCCGGTGGAGCTCTATATCGCCGGGCTCTTTGGTGCGCAGTTCACGCCTGCCGATCACGCCGCGCGGATCGATGCGCTGCTGTGGCAGGGCAAGGCCGATGCGGCATCGCGCCAGCTGGTCAACCTTGCCGAAGCCGATCGCCCGCTGGCGCTTGCCCGCCTCGCGCTGCTGCGCGGCAGCCATCCCACCGCGACCGGGATCACTGCTCCGGCGAGCGCGATGTCCGATCCGGGCTTCGTCTTCAATCTCGTCAATTACCTGCGCAAGTCCGGACAGTCCGACGAGGCGGTGCGGGTGCTGACCACCGGCCCCCTGTTCGAGCGTCCCGCCCTCGATCCGGAGGAGTTCGTCGGCGACATGCTCGCCCTCGCCAAGTCTGCAAGCGCGCGCGAGGCGGCGCAGATTGCAAGCCGGGCCGATTACCTGTTCGCGCCCGGAACCGACATTTCGCAAGGCGGCTTCGGCCTGCGCGACCGCTATACCGATCTGATGTGGCTGGGCGGCACCAAGGCGCTGTGGAGCCTCGGTGACGGGACCTTCGCCGCGCCGCTGTTCCAGCGTTACGGCGATGCCGCGCGCACGCCGCTGACCAAGGCCAAGGGCTATTACTGGGCCGGCCGCGCGATGCGGCAGGCGGGGAACGAGGCGGCAGCGCAGGTCTATTTCGAGCGCGCCGCGGCCTATCCGCACTACTATTACGGCCAGCTCGCAATCGCCGCGCTGGGCCGCGACATGCCCTCCTTCGATCCGCTGCCCGAGGTCACCATCAGCGCCGCGGACCGCGCCGCCTTCGAAGCCAGCCCGCTGGTGCAGGCGATCCGCGCCATGGCCCGCGAGCGCCGCGACTGGCGCACCGAGCGGCGCTTCTTCGAGGCGCTGGGCGACGAGGCGGACAGTCCGGTGAAACTCACCATGGCCGCCCAGCTTGCGGCCGAGGTCCGGCTTGACGAAATGGCGGTGGTGATCGGGATGAAGGCGGGCGAGCACGGTCTCGCCGGCTTCGAACGGATCGGCTTCCCGACCATCGCCACGCCGGTCGTCAACGACTGGACCATGGTCCACGCCATCAGCCGCCAGGAAAGCGAGTTCGATCGCACCCGCGTCTCCCACGCCGGCGCACGCGGGGTGATGCAGCTGATGCCCGGCACCGCGCGCGAGCAGGCTGGCAAGCTCGGGATGCAGTATCTCTCGGCCGATCTCACCGGCTCGCCGAGCTACAATATCCAGCTCGGCGATGCCTATTTCGCGCGGATGATGAGCTATTACGGCGGCGCCTATCCGCTCGCCGTGGGGGCCTACAACGCCGGGCCCGGCCGGGTGAACGAATGGCTGCGATTGAACGGCGATCCACGCAAGGGCGAAATCGACTGGGTGACCTGGGTCGAGAAGATTCCGGCCAATTTCGAGACGCGCTATTACATCATGCGGGTCATCGGCAATGCCGTGACCTATTCGCACATGTACCCGCGCGAGGCCGGATTGCCGCGTCCGATCAACACCTTCCTTCGCTGATCCTGCTCCCGTGACGATCAAGCCGGGTCCGCCGATCACGCCTGCGGGCATGGCCGCGCTCAAGGCGCGCTATGATCACCTGCTCGGCACCGAGCGTCCGGCCATCGTCGAGATCGTCAGCTGGGCAGCAGGCAATGGTGATCGCTCGGAGAACGGCGACTACCTCTACGGGCGCAAGAAGATGCGCGAGATCGACCGCGAACTGGCCCATCTCGCCCGCCGCATGAAGGTGCTGCGGGTGGTCGATCCGGCGGGCCAGGTCGACCGCAACCGCGTGTTCTTCGGCGCCACGGTCGAGATCGCCGACGAGGACGACAACCGCCAGACGGTCACGCTGGTGGGCGACGACGAACAGGACGCGGGCGCAGGGCGGATCGGCTGGAGTTCGCCGCTGGCCCGCGCGCTCAGGGGCGCTGGCGTGGGCGATCTGCGCGTGGTCAGCCTGCCTTCGGGCACGCGCGAGTGGGAAGTCATGGAGATTTCCTATGACTAGGCTTGCCGCCCCCGTTGCTCTTGGCGCCCTGCTGCTGCTCGCCGCGCCGCTCGCCGCGCGCGAGAGCCTCGGGGTCTATGACAGCTGGGCCGCGTTCAAGGATGCAAGCCCGATGCGCTGCTACGCCATCGCCAAGGCGCAAGGCCGGCCTGCTGCCCCGGCCTATGCCACGATTGCGACCTGGCCGGACAAGAAGGTGCGCGGCGCGGTGCATTTCGTGCTCTCGCGCGAGACGGCAGGCCGCGTGCGGCTCAGCGTCGGCGACAAGCGCTTCGACCTTGTCGCCAAGGGCCGCAATGCCTGGGGCGCGGACGCGCGTCAGGATGCCGCGATCGTCGCCGCGCTGCGCTCGGCAGCCCGCATGAGCGTTACAGCGCAAGGCGCCAAGGGCGGCAGTTTCACCGATCGCTACACCCTTGCCGGAGCCGCCACCGCGATCGACGCGGCCGTCGTGGGATGCGCAAGGCGCAGCTGACTGGTCAAATCGCCAAAGCGCGACTATATGGCCGCCCACCCATGGCCGATACCGCACTCATGACCATTCCGGGCCTTGTCGACCCGGTCCCCGCTTCGCGCGACATCACGCCGCGCAGCGACGGCCGCATTGACCTCATCGGCCTGCCGCGCCCGCGCATCCGCGAGCTGTTCGAGGAAGCCGGGCTCGACGCCAAGGCCGCCAAGCTGCGCGCCAAGCAGGTGTTTCACTGGCTCTACCACCGCGGCGTCACCGATTTCGAGGCGATGACCGACATCGCCAAGCCGATGCGCCCGTGGCTGGCGGAACGCTTCGTGATCGGCCGCCCCGATGTGGTCGAGGCCCAGCACTCGGTCGACGGCACCCGCAAGTGGCTGCTGCGCACCGCCGATGGCCATGATTTCGAGATGGTGTTCATCCCCGACGAGACGCGCGGCACGCTGTGCGTCTCCAGCCAAGTGGGCTGCACCCTCACCTGCTCCTTCTGCCACACCGGCACGATGAAACTGGTGCGCAACCTCACCCCCGGCGAGATCGTCGGCCAGGTGATGCTCGCCCGCGATGCGCTGGGCGAATGGCCGCGCGGCACGATGGTCTCGGACGCCGACGCGATCGACGAGGATGACGAGGCGGGCCACTACACCGCCGATGGCCGCCTGCTCACCAACATCGTGATGATGGGCATGGGCGAGCCGCTCTACAATTTCGATCATGTGCGCGACGCGCTCAAGCTGGTGATGGACGGCGACGGCCTCGCCCTCTCCAAGCGCCGCATCACCCTCTCCACCAGCGGCGTCATCCCGATGATGGAGCGCTGCGGCGAGGAGATCGGGGTGAACCTCGCGGTGTCCCTGCACGGCGTGCGCAAGGACGTGCGCGACGAGCTGGTGCCCCTGAACAGGAAGTACGGCATCGAGGACCTGCTGCAGGCCTGCGCCGACTACCCCGGCGCCTCCAACGCGCGGCGCATCACCTTCGAATACGTCATGATCAAGGACAAGAACGACAGCGACGATGACGCGCGCGAACTTGTCCGGCTGCTGAAGGCCTATAATCTTCCCGCCAAGGTCAACCTCATTCCCTTCAATCCGTGGCCGGGTGCGGGCTACGAAACCTCGACGCCGGAACGCATCCGGCGCTTTTCGGAAATCGTGTTCGAAGGCGGCTTTTCCGCTCCGGTGCGCACGCCCCGCGGACGCGATATCGATGCGGCCTGCGGCCAATTGAAGACCGCCGCCGAAAAGAAGTCCCGCGCCCAGCGGGATCGCGAAGCCGCTGCGGCCGCTGCCGCCCTTGATTGACGCTGCGCAGCGCGGGGCGTAACCTGTCGGGCATTCCAGCGGGAGAATGGCCGTGGGGTTTTCCTTTCCAAGGCTTGCGATGATCTGCGGCGCGCTTGCGCTGGCGGCGGGTTCGCTTCCCGCGCAGGCCCAGCTTGGCGGGCTGTTCAACAGCGGCAAGCGCGGGGCGGAAAAGGCTGACAATTGCGGCAAGGGCAAGAAGGGCGATCGTGGACGCGGCGCGCTCGGCGGACTGCTTGGCGGCGCGGTGGACGAACTCGCCCGCAGCGCCGGCCTGCCCTCTTTCGTCCCGGTCCCCGAATTTTCCGACCAGCTGTCCGAAAGCATTGCCTGCCGCCTCGATCCCGAGGAGCAGAAGCAGGCCGCCGAAGCCACCTTGTCGGTCACCCGCACCGATGACGGGGGCGCGGTGCCCCAGGTCGGTGCAAGCGCCTCGTGGACATCGGCCACGCGCGAGAATGTCAGCGGCACCTCGACCGTGACATCACGCGAGGGCTCGCGCGGGGATCTGGACTGCATCACCGTCACCGACGTCGTCATCATCGAAGGCGAGGAAACCCGCGCCGACAAGCGCATGTGCCGTGCGCCCGGATCGGCGCGCTATTCGATCATCGCATGATGCGCTCCCTTCGCCCCGTGGCCCTGCTCGCGGCGCTGGCGCTGCTCACCGGGGCCGCACCGATGGACCCCGATAACCCCTCCTGCCCGGCCACGCCCGATTTCGGCCCTGCCACCGCGATGACGCTGACCCCGGCAGACAAGGGCGGCAAACGCGTCCTGCTGGCCGAGGGCGCGATCGATTCCACCCTGCCGGCGCGGCTCAAGGCGGCGATCGAGGCGGACGAGCGGATCGAGGAAGTCTGGCTGCGCTCGCGCGGGGGCAATGCCCGCGCCGGCAACGAGGCGGGCCGGATCATCCGCTCCTATCGCGGGATGCTGACCCGTATCCCCGCCGGCTGGGCATGCTTTTCGGCCTGTAATTTCGTGTTCATGGGCGGCGACCGGCGGGTGGTCGACGAAGGCGGGGTGTTCATGGTCCACATGTTCACCCACACGCAGGACCGCGCGCTGATCGACGAGGTGGTGATCGAAGGCAGCAAAGCCACCACCGAACTGATCGGCAGCATCGAGCAGTCCTCTGCGCTGCTGGCGAGCGAGGACAATGATTTCCTCATCCGCATGGGGATCAGCCGCAAGCTGCTGACCGAGATCATGTACAAGCAGCAGGCGGTGAAGAGCGAGGACAACCCCTCTACCCGCTACTGCCTCAGCCAGGCCGAGGTGCGCCAATACAATGTCATGCCGGTCGAAAAGCCGGCGCCCTGAAACGCGTGAGCACCGATCCCGACACACTGGCCTTCTACCAGGAGCGCGCCCCGCACTGGGTGTTCCATTCGGGCGAGCGGCACAGCCACCAGCTCGACGCCTTCCTCGATCGCCTGCCTCCCGGGGCGGCAGTGCTGGAACTGGGCTGCGGCGGCGGGCGCGATGCGGCCGAAATGCGCGCGCGCGGCATTGCCGTCGATGCGACCGATGCCGTCCCCGCCCTCGTCACCCGCGCCAATCAGGCCTTCGATCTGCGCGCACGGGTGATGGCCTTTCACGAACTCGATGCGGACGCCGCCTATGCCGGGGTGTGGGCCCATGCGAGCCTGCTCCACTGTCCGCGCGCGGCCCTGCCCGATGTGATCGCGCGCATCCACCGCGCATTGCGCGCGGGCGGGTGGCATTTCGCCAGCTTCAAGCTCGGCACTGGTGAAGGGCGCGACCTGCTCGGGCGGCTGCACAATTTCCCGTCCGCCGAATGGCTTGTCGCGGCCTATGAAGCGGCAGGTTTCGACATCGCGGTGCAGGAGACCTATGCAGGCAAGGCCTCCGACGGCACCCAGCGTGACTGGATCGATCTCACCATGGGGAAGCCGTGAAGCACACCATTGAAGCCGTCTGCACCGGCACCGCGCGTCCGTTCAACGGCGCGGAGACGAGCGCCATCGCCAAGCGCCCGCGCGAGGGCATGGTTCAGGTGCTGGCCGAGGGCCTCGCCCCCGACGAACAGGCCGACCGCCGCGTGCATGGCGGGCCGGAAATGGCGCTGCACCTCTATCCGCTCGATCACCATGACTGGTGGCGCGGGGAAATCGGCGATCATCCCGCGCTGGGTGAACCCGGCGGCTTCGGCTCGAACCTAGCGGTCAGCGGCCTCACCGAGGCGATGGTGCATATCGGCGACCGCTTCCGGCTCGGAACCGCGCTGATCGAGGTGAGCCAGCCGCGCCAGCCGTGCTGGAAGATCGAGCACCGCTTCGGCCACAAGGGCATGGTGGCGCAGATCATCGCGACGGGCCGCTGCGGCTGGTACTTTCGGGTGATCGAGACCGGCGAAGTGCAGGCAGGCGATTCGCTCGAACGCATCGCCATCGGTGCCGCAGACTGGAGTGTTGCGCGGGTGTTCCGCGCGCTGGTGACCGGCAAAGCCACGAAAGATGAACTCGCCGCGCTCGCCGAACTCGCTGGGCTCAGCCCGAAATTGCGCGAAAAGGCCTCGCTTCGTCTTGGTCAGACAACAGCTTGACCGCGAAAGCGGAATAATCCGTCAACCTTAACCGTTTCCTGCAAGATTTGTTCATCCTGCGTTCGCGTTAGATGAACGAAAAGGGTCGGGCTCCATCGGGGAGCCGCCACAAGGAAACGAGCCATGAAACATCTTGCCCTGATCGCTGCCGCCGGGTCGCTGGCGGCTTTCGCAGCCCCCGCCCAGGCGGCCGAACTGCCCGCCGCGCCCTCGCCCGTCTTCGCGGGCTTCCACGATAGCGCCGCGCCCTTCGCCTCGGTCGCGGCCTATGACGACGACTGGCGCGACCGCCGCGACCGTCGCCGCTGGCGCGACCGTGACCGCGACTGGGACGATGATCGCCGTTTCCGGGGCCGCGACCGCTTCTGGCAGGGCCGTGACGGCCGCTGGCGCTGCGGCCGCGACGACGGGACGGTCGGCCTGCTGGTCGGCGCGGGTGTCGGCGCGCTGATCGGCCGCGAAGTCGACCGCCGCGGCGACCGCACGCTGGGCACCGTGCTCGGCGCGGTCGGCGGAGGCCTGCTGGGCCGCGAAATCGACCGCGGCGGTGCGCGCTGCCGCTGATCGGTTGATCCGAAGTCCCCTGCGAACGTCGCCGGCCACCACGCCGGCGGCGTTTTCGCATGTCAGAGCCCGTGCGCTGGCACGCTTCCTTGGCCATCCCCGATTGAAGCGCACGGCTCCGGCTGGTAGCCCCGCTGCCATGCAAAGCCCGATCCTGTTCCCCGCATGACCCGCCCGGCTGTTCTCGTCACCGGCGGGGCGACCCGTATCGGCGGCGCCATCACCCGCGCCTTTGCCGCGGCCGGCTGGCACGTGGTGATCCATTACAAGTCCTCCGCGGCCCAGGCCGACGAACTCGCCGCCACGCTCCCGTCTGCCGAGACGGTCGGGTTCGATCTGGGGGATGATGACGCCGCCGTCGGCGCCATCCGCCAGCTGGCCAACCGCCTGCCCGACTGGCGCTGTCTGGTGAACTCGGCCTCGGTTTTTCACTATGACGCTGTAACCGCGCTCGATCCGGCAACGTACCGGGAAGCGATGCAGGTCAATGCTCTTGCCCCGGCCCGGATGAGCCAGACATTCCTCGCCCACGCGGCGAGTGCGGCGACGCGCACGGTGATCCAGATCACCGACATGAAGATCGCCAACACCAACCCCGATTTCTTCAGCTACACCATGTCCAAGCACGCGCTGGCCGCGACCATCGGAATGATCGCCAAGGGCGCGCGCAGCCCGCAGGACCGCATCTACGGCATCGCGCCCGGCGCAATCCTTGCCAGCCACGACCAGAGCGAGGAGGAAACCGAACTGTCGCACCGCATGAACCTGCTCGGCCGCAAGACCGGCGCGGACGAGATCGCCGATGCCGCGCTGTTTCTCGCCACTGGCGCGCTGGCGAGCGGCGAGACGCTGTTCATCGACAGCGGCCAGCACCTGCTCGACCAGCCGCGCGACGTGATCTGGCTGGCGCGCGAACTGGCCGCTGCCGAACGGAGCGCCTGACGCACATGGCCAAGCACGCCCTTTCCACCCGCCTGTGGCACTGGGTGAACGCGGCGGCGATCATCGTGCTGTTCATGTCGGGGCTGAACATCTCCAACGCCCACCGCTATCTCTACTGGGGAGACTACGGTTTCGATCCCAAGGACGCATGGTTGAGCGTGATCCGCTTTCCCGGCTGGGCGACGCTGCCGCAATACTACAACCTCGCCATGGCGCGCGACTGGCACATCCTCGCGGCCTGGCCTTTCGGCGTAGGGCTGCTGTTCATCTGGGTGGCGATGGTGGCGAATGGCCACTTCCGCCGCGATCTCGCCACCCGGCCCACCGACTGGACTCCGGCGGGCGTGCTCGCCTCGCTGCGCGCCCATTCGGCAGGGGGTGCAGATGCCGCGCAGGGCTATAACCCGGTGCAGAAGATCCTCTACGGCATGGTGCTGGGCGTGCTACTGCCGCTGATGCTGTTCACCGGCCTCGCGATCAGCCCGGGATTCGAGCCTGCCGCGCCGTGGCTGGTCGATCTGCTGGGCGGCCGGCAGAGCGCCCGCTCGCTGCATTTCCTCGCCGCCTGGGGCATTGCCGGCTTCTTCGCGATCCACATCGTGCTGGCGCTGAGCGACTGGCGGCTGATCCTCGAAATGGTCACCGGCGGGCAGCGCGCGTCGACCCCCGCACCGGCCCCCGAACCTGTGCCAACCGCCGAGGGAGCGCCGGAGCATGGTTGAGATTCGCCGCCGTTCACTGCTGGCCGGGATCGCCGCCCTTGGGGCCGGGGCGTGTTCGAAGATTGCCGGAAGCGATGGCGGGCAAAGCCTGTTCGCCGCTGCCGAAGACGGGCACCGCGCCGTCCACCGCGCCCTTGCGGGACGGCAGGGGCTCGCGCCCGAATACGCCCCCCAAGACCGCTCGCCCACCTTCAAGGGCAATGGCTCGGTCACGGTCGACAGCGATTTCTACCGCGAACAGCTCGCCGGCGGCTTTCCCGCATGGCGGCTGACGGTCGGCGGCCTCGTCGAGCAGCCGCTCAGCCTCAGCCTCGCCGAGGTCCGCGCCCTGCCCCAGCGAACCCAGATCACCCGTCACGACTGCGTCGAAGGCTGGAGCGCGATCGGCGAATGGACCGGGCCGCAACTCTCCGTCCTGCTCGATGCCGCCAGGGTGCGCGAGGCGGCGAAGTTCATCGTCTTCCGCTGTGCCGACACGCTCTACGGCAATGCCTATTACGAGAGCATCGACATGGTCGAAGCCTATCACCCGCAGACGATCATTGCCCATGCCCTGAACGGCGAGCCGCTGCCCGAAAAGAACGGCGCGCCGCTACGCGCCCGGATCGAACGGCAACTGGGCTACAAGCACGCCAAGTATCTCACCGGCATCGAAGCCGTCGCCAGTCTTGACGATATCGGCAAGGGCAAGGGCGGGTTCTGGGAGGACCTCGCCGGCTACCAGTGGTATGCTGGGATCTAGAAACCCGGCCTAGCGGGCGGGAAACAGCCGCAGCATCGTCTGCCAGTCTTCGGCGATGATCTCTTCCAGCACCGCCAGATCGATGTCGGCCAGCTTGTTGACATAGAGGCAGCTCTTGCCGGTCGAATGCTTGCCCAGCCGGGTCATGGCCTCGGCCCGGTGTGCAGCGGTGATGTCGTCGCAATAGCCGCCCATCAGGTAGAGCGAGAGCTTGGCCTTGCGTGGGCTGAACCCGGTCCGCATCCAGTGAACATGGCGCCCGCTTTCGTAGGTGGTGCGATATTCGCCATAGCCGATGATGTTCGGCCCCCACATCCTCGGCACCTCGCCGGTGACCTTGCGGAACAGCGCATCGAGCACCAGCGCATCCTCGCGCTTGGCCGCAGGCTCGACCGACGCGAGGAACCCCTCGACCGGCATGTCGGTGATCACGGTCTTCGCCTCGGCCATCCTGCACCATCCCCCCATCGTGGTTGACCTTGCCAGCGCGCGCGCTTCAGGTAACCTGACGGCACAGAACCACGAAAGGAGACCCATGAGCAAGGCCCTCCTGACACGTTTCCTGACCCGGGCGGTGCGCAAGGGACGGCTGGGCGTGGTCTATGCCGATGGCAGCGCCAGCACTTTCGGCACCCCCGCCCCCGGCTTTCCCGAGATCGTCCTGCGCCTGACCGACGAGCGCGTGCCGCGCGACATCCTGATGGACCCGCGGCTCGGCGCGGCGGAGGCCTTCATGGATGGCCGCCTGCTGATCGAGGAAGGTGACGTGATGGGCCTCGTCAGCCTTCTGCGCGCCAATGCCCCATGGGACAAGGGCGGCAATCTCGGACGGCCCGGCGCGCTCAAGCGGCTGGTCAACCGCGCGGGTTTCGCTGCGGAGCAGATCAACAACCGCGTCGGATCGAAGCGCAATGTCGCGCACCATTATGACATCGGCAATGATCTCTATGCGCTGATGCTCGATCCCGAGCACTGGCAGTATTCCTGCGCCTACTGGGCGGACGGCATTACCACGCTGGCCGGGGCGCAGGGGGCAAAGCTGGCGCATATCGCGAAGAAACTGGCGCTTTCGCCCGGGCAGGAGGTGCTCGACATCGGCTGCGGCTGGGGCGGGATGGCGATCCATCTGGCGAAGCATCACGGCGTGCGGGTGACCGGCATCACCCTGTCGGAAGAACAGGCTGCCCTCGCCCGCGAGCGGGTGGCCGCAGCAGGCGTGGCCGACAAGGTCACGATCCTGCTTGAGGACTACCGCGACACCGCCGCTGCGGGCCGCCGCTTCGACCGGATCGTCTCGGTCGGGATGTTCGAGCATGTCGGCCGCGCCCAGTTCGAGACCTTCTTCGAAGCCGCCGCGCGGATGCTCGCCGATGACGGAGTGATGCTGCTCCACACCATCGGGCGCATGGGCCGCCCCGGCACGACCGATGCCTTCACACGCAGATACATCTTCCCGGGCGGCTATATCCCCGCCCTGTCCGAGACCCTCGCCGCCAGCGAGAAGTTCCGCCTGATCGCCGCCGACATCGAGACGCTGCGCCTGCATTACGCGAAGACGATCCGCTGCTGGTACGCCAACTGCATGGCCAACCGGGAGGCCATCATCGCCCTGCATGACGAGCGCTTCTTCCGGATGTGGACCTTCTACCTCGCCGGCGCTGCCACCGTGTTCGAGCATGGCAGCATGTGCAATTACCAGATCCAGTACGTGCGCCGCCGCAACACGCTTCCGATAACCCGCGACTATCTCTATAGCTGACCGCCGGGTTTGCGGGGGAATGCATGCGGATACAGGGGTTGAGGCTGGCCGGAGCCTTCATGCTTGCGGCACTGTGCGCCGGTACCGTTCAGGCGCAGGAGATCGATCCCGATCCGCGTTTCTGGCTTGAGGGCGGGGTCTACCTGCCCCGGGCCGAGACCGAGCTTTCGCTGTCCCTGCCCGATCGCGACGACGGGACCACTGTCTCGCTCGAGGATGACCTCGGTTTCAGGACCAGAGCGCGCAGTTTCGACGCAACGCTCGGTGCCAAGCTCGATGACGACTTCTATCTCGAAGCCAGCCTGTTCGATATCGACCGCACCACCACCGCCAGCCTTGCCGCGCCGATCACGGTGGAGGATGCAACCTATGCGCTGGGCGCGCGGGTCGAATCCCGTTTTGCCTCGGACATCTTTCGCCTGTCGGCCGGATACCGGATCGTCGCGAGGACAGACTGGGATCTGGCCATGCTGCTCGGCGCGCATGTCACCCGCTTCGACTTCGAGATCGAAGGTGCCGCCAGCGTCAACGGCCAGACCGCGACCACGCTGCGCCGCAGCCGCGACGTACTTGCCCCGCTGCCGACCATCGGCGTGCAGGCGCAGTATCGTCCGGCCAAATGGCTCCAGCTGCGCGCCCGGGCGGACTATTTCGAGCTTCAGGTCGGCAAGTATGATGGCCGGCTGACCAATCTCGAGGCCTCGGCAACCCTCGCGGTGACCGGGCGCTTCGGGATCGGCGCGGCATGGCGCTCGACCGAGTACCGGCTCGGAGTCGATGACGAGGACTATGCAGCCCGTGTCGCCTACCTCCTCGACGGAGTGCGCCTGTTTGCGCGGCTGACGCTGTAACCGCGGCATTGGCGCATTGCGTCGCACCGGCGGCGCTGATACGGGCGCGGCGCCTATCTCTCCCAAGGAACCGCGCCATGGCCCAGCCCCAGAAAGTCGTCCTCGCCTATTCGGGCGGTCTCGATACCAGCGTCATCGCCAAGTGGCTGAGCGTCGAGCGCGGGCTGGAAGTCGTGACCTTCACTGCCGATCTCGGGCAGGGCGAGGAAATCGAACCCGCGCGCGCCAAGGCCCGCGCCATGGGCATTCCCGACGATCACATCTTCATCGAGGACCTGCGCGAGGAATTCGTGCGCGATTTCGTCTTCCCGATGATGCGCGCCAATGCCCGCTACGAAGGCGACTACCTGCTCGGCACCTCGATTGCCCGCCCGCTGATTTCCAAGCGTCTGGTCGAGATCGCCCACCAGACCGGCGCCGACTTCATCGCCCACGGCGCGACCGGCAAGGGCAATGATCAGGTGCGCTTCGAACTTTCGGCCTATGCGCTCGATCCGGACATCAAGGTGATCGCTCCGTGGCGCGAATGGGATCTGACCAGCCGCACGGCCCTCATCGCCTGGGCCGAGGCGCACCAGATCAACGTGCCCAAGGACAAGCGCGGCGACAGCCCCTTCTCGACCGACGCGAACCTCCTGCACACCTCGTCGGAAGGCAAGGTGCTGGAGGATCCGTGGGAGGAAACCCCCGACTACGTCTACTCCCGCACGGTCAATCCCGAGGACGCGCCCGACCAGCCGGAATACATCACGCTCGATTTCGAAAAGGGCGACGGCGTGGCGCTCAATGGCGAGGCCATGTCGCCTGCCACCCTGCTCGCCGCGCTGAACGACCTTGGCCGCAAACACGGCATCGGGCGGCTCGATCTGGTCGAGAACCGCTTCGTCGGCATGAAGAGCCGCGGGATGTACGAGACCCCGGGCGGCGAGATCTACGCCCGCGCCCATCGCGGGATCGAGCAGATCACGCTCGATCGCGGCGCCGCGCATCTCAAGGACGAACTGATGCCGCGCTATGCGGAGCTGATCTACAACGGCTTCTGGTTCTCGCCCGAGCGCGAGATGCTGCAGGCCGCGATCGACCACAGCCAAGACAAGGTCACCGGCACGGTGCGGCTGAAGCTCTACAAGGGTCTGGCGAGCGTGGTGGGCCGCAAGTCGCCTTACTCGCTCTATTCCGAGGCCCACGTCACCTTCGAGGATGACGCGGGGGCCTATGACCAGAAGGACGCCGAGGGCTTCATCAAGCTGAACGGGTTGCGTCTGCGGCTGCTTGCCCGCCGCAACCGGGACGCCTGAACGCGCCCGAGCGGATGGGGAAAACCGAGTCGCCGCGCTCGCTGCGGCGGCAGCGGGCCGGTAATGTGACATTCTGAAGGCGGTTTCGTTCCCGCTCGCTCACCCGGTTCGCGACAAATGCGACGAAGCGTTGACTTATCCACTCGTGTCCACAGCCTAAACGGCCGGAAGTGGAAAAGTCGCCGGGTGAAATGTTGCCAGAACGCCGGTTGAGGCGCACTTTCAACTTGTCTTCGGGACACGAAGCAACCGGAACGGAAAGCCGCAAGGCCTTGAAGTTACCGGGGTTTTGATCCCAAGGATGGCGGTGGTATCTGTCCACGCGCCTGTCGAGAGAGGGCATGCAGGAGGCTTCGGCCAAAGGCAAGTCGGCTCGTTTGAGGCAGGAGCGACGCGATGTCACCGGACAGGCCGGGAACCTGGCCGGAACGGGTGATGGTGAAGGACGCAAGTCCGTAAGCCGCCGCAAGCCCGGATCGGTAAAGGGACACGGTCTCGGCCAAGCGACTGCGCAAGGCAGCGAACATCGGAGGCTTCGGGCTTCGAAAGGGCGCAGCAGGGCAGGAGCGAAAGCCGGATGCCGGCGCGAGCGCCGGTGACAAATCTCTGGCAGGGCCGGCCGCAAGGCGCAGGCAGCGAGAGGCTAGACATCGGGCGCCAAGCATGCCCTGGCGCGGAGGATGCGGAAGGTTCGCCGGACGCATCGCGAGCAAGGGGTGTCCACGCGCTGGTGAGAGTGGGGTCGGCAGCAATGCCGGCCCCATTTGCATTGCGGCTCCCGGTTGCATCCTCCCCGATCCCGCCCGCCCCCAGCCCGCCTGCGACTCCGAGTCGCCGTTTGCAGAGCCTTGCGCCTGCCGACGCCTGCCGACGCGCTTTGCCGCAAATCGCGGGCGATTCAGCGCCGGAATGCCCTGCGCCAACGACAAGGCGTTGCGCCGGTTTGCCTTTTGCAAGCTGTGCAACCTAAGGGCACTGTCCATGCGGACGGGAAATCGCACCAACGCCTTCAAGGCCCGTAGCCTGCGCGCCGCGCTGGTCGCCGGAGCGCTTGGCCTCGCGCCGCTGGCGGCCTCGACCGCCGCGACGCCCGCCGATGGTGCCTTGCCGCTCGAAGCGAGCGCGGTGTCGGTCGAAGTGGTGCCGGTTGCCCCGGCCCCGTTGCCCGAGGAAGCCGCCTCGGCCCCGGCCGAACTGCCCGAACAGGCGACCAGCCTTGGCCGTGGCTCGGCCTCCTACTACGCCCACAAGTTCCACGGCCGCCGCACGGCCAGCGGCGAAGCCTTCGACAACGGCGCGATGACCGCCGCCCACCGCACCCTGCCCTTCGGCAGCCTCGTGCGGGTCACCAATCCAGCCAACGGTGCGAGCGTGATCGTGCGCATCAATGACCGCGGGCCGTTCAGCCGCGGCCGGTTGATCGACGTGAGCCGCGCCGCGGCCGAGGAACTCGGCATGATCGCGCGCGGTCACGCCACGGTCGAACTCGAACTGATCGAGGGCTGACAGGCCCCCTGCTGCCGGCACCCGCCTGACGGTTGCCGGAACAGCACATTCCCCGCCCCTGGCTGCCTTGCCCACGCAAGGGCTCTTGCGCGCTGCGGCGGCGCGGCTAGGACTGCTGGCCGCCCGGAACCGCAGCGGGGGCGCTGCGGCGGGCGGCACAGGGGACCTTTCGCCATCACGCTCGCGTTGATCCTGCTCTATGTCTTTGCGCAGGTGCTGCTTGCCGCGTGGGCAGGCCGCGGGGCGAAGTCGGATGCCGACTACCTTGTCGCGGGTCGCAGTCTCGGGCCTTTCGCCGTGGCGATGAGCCTGTTTGCGACCTGGTTCGCTTCCGAAAGCCTGATCGCCACCTCCTCCGAAGTCGCCTCCGACGGGCTGGCCGGTGCACGGACCGAGCCCTTTGCCTATGCCCTCGGGATCCTTGCCATCGCGCTGTTCTTTGCCCACCGGCTCAGAAGCGGCGGCTACATCACGATCGCCGATTTCCTGCGCGCCCGCTTCGGCGAAGGCACGGAATGGCTCGCAGCCGGAGTGATCGCACTGTCGGCCACCACCTGGTCGGCCGCACAGCTCTTTGCCTTCGCCACGATCATCGACGCCGCCTCGTCGCTCGACTTTCCCGCCGCTCTTGCAGGCTCCACTCTGCTGGTGCTGACCTACACCCTGTTCGGCGGCCTTGCCGGGGACGTGGTGACCGACATCCTGCAGGGGGCGATCATGGTCGCGGCAATGCTGGTGCTGGCCTTCCTGATGCTCGATGCCCATGGCGGCGTTGCGGCGGCGGTGGCCAGCGTTCCGCCGCAGGCCTGGTCCTTCGCCAGCCCGGGCGAGAGCTGGGTGGAATGGGCCGAACTGTGGCTGATCCCGATCGCCGGGACGATGGTGAGCCAGGAAGCGCTCGCCCGCACGCTCGCCGCGCGTTCGCCCGCGGTCGCGCGGCGCGGAGCGCTGGCGGGCGCGGGGATCTACCTCATGGTCGGCCTCGTGCCGGTCAGCTTCGGCCTTTTCGGCCCGCCGCTCGCGCCGGTGCTGGGGGTGGAGCTGGCCACCGACGAGACCTTCCTGCCCGCTCTGGCGGAGGCGTTGTTTCCGTCGTGGCTGCACATCGTCTTCACCGGCGCGCTGCTTTCGGCGATCCTGTCCTCGGTCGACTCCGCGCTGCTGGCGGTCTCGGCGGTGGCGGCGGAGAGCGGCTATCGCCGGCTTCATCCCGACGCCTCCCCGCGCACCATGCTGCGCGCCGCGCGCGGGGCGACGGTGATCGCCGCACTGGTGGCGGCGCTGGTGGCCGCTTCGGGCTCCACCTTGCGCGATCTGGTGCTCGATGCAGGCGCGATCGCGGCGGTGCTGGCGGTGCCGATCATCATGGGGCTGGCCGGTCGCGGGCAAGGCACGCATGCCGCGCTCGCCGCGATCATCACCGAGATCGCGGTGCTCGGCGTGCTCGACTGGGGGCTGGGGATCGAGGGGGCGTTCCTGTGGATGATCGCGAGCGGCGTGGCGGTATTCGCCCTCGTCGCCACACTCACCCCCGCCCGACCGGAGCCCGCGCCGAAGCCCTGATCGTCCAGCAATCCGAAGGGTTTACGGCTCCCGCGCGTTCGTCCTGCACCGGCGGCGCGCTCGGTTGCTCCAGATAGGATGCATCCCTGCTTGCCGCTGCCCGGAGCCGCGCACAGACTCGCGCGCCTGAACCGCGGGGAGAGACCATGTTCTATCTGCACATTCCCAAGACAGGCGGCCAGACCCTGGCGCGCCGCCTTGCCTCGGCCTTCCCTCCGGGCCGTTCGCATCTGCAGGAAGGCCAGTTCACCTATCCCGCCGATTGCACCGCGCTCGGCCAGTGCCTTGGCGCGCACGACTTCGTCGAGGCGCATGTCGCGGGCGAGATGCTGCAGCATCGCCGCATCGCCGATCTGCTGGTCACCGTGCGCGAGCCGGTGGCGCAGATCATCTCCAACTTCCGCCACATCCGGCGCGAGCCTGACCGCCGCCTCAGCCGCGCCGCGCGCGAGCTGGATCCGGGCACCTTCTTCGACCATTTCGGGGACTTCTTCGCCGACTTCCAGACCCGCTACCTCCTCTCCGCCTTCCTCCCGCTCGGCATCGAGGAGCAGCGCCGCGGCTTCCTCCCCACCGTCGCCCGCCACCTGCCCGCCGTGCTCGACCGGGCGCGCTGGCTCGTCCCGACCGAGCGGATCGACGACTTCGTCCCGCTGTGGGAGACCGAGACCGCCCGCCGCGTGGCCGAGCCCGCCTACGCCACCAACCGCGCGCCGCCTGACGACGTCGATCTGCCCGCGCTTGAAGCCGCGATCCGCGCGCGCCCGGCGCTGTTCGCGCTCGACAGCGTGCTCTACCAGCACGCCGGCCAACGCTTTGCCGCCTGGGCCGGGGCGGTGCGCGCGCAGGCCGCCCCGTGGGACTACCCCGCCAATGCCGCCCGCGTCTTCCATGACGACGACAACGACGGTGGCGGTGGCGGCGGCGGCATCTGGCTGCGCGGCGGCTGGTACCCGTCCGAGCCGACCGCCCATGGCCCCGGCAACTGGGCCGGCCCTTCCCGCCGCAGCGACCTTGCGGTGCGGCGCGGCGCGGGGCAGGACGTGCTCGCCTTCGACGTGACGGTCATCAACGGCATCACCTTCACCGACATCCTCGCCTTCGAGACCGCCCGTTTCACCGCGCTCCCCGTCCGGCGCGAGGAGCTGGCGGCGGGCCACTGGCGCTACCGCATCGACCTTTCCGCCTTGCCCCGCACCTGCGACATCGCGCTAATGGTCCCCGATTGCTACGCCGCGATCAACGTCTTCCCCTCCGGCGGCAGCGCCAGTCTCGAACGGCGCAGCTTCCTCGCCACCGGCTGGCGGCTGGAACGTGTGGCCGCCGTGGTCGAGGACGAGGCCGAAGTGGTGCTGCCTGCCGAGTGAGCGCGGCTAGAGGCCGCCCGCCCCGGCCCGATCCGGCCCTGCCCTGCCCGCTCCATCCCCGCCGGCGCTGCCGTGGCCGCCCCTGTTGGAGACACATGAGACACTGTCCAGAGCAACAAAACCCGCCGCCCCGGTGCCCGCTCGTCCGCCCCCCGCGCTGAGCGCATCCGCCGCAGCTGGCGCGTCGTCCAGAGCCCGGCTCTCCCCGGCCCCATCCTCTCCGGCCTGCTCCCCGGCCTGCGCTTCGACCCCGCACGCTTCAGCCTCCTCCGCCTCCCCGTCTTCGTCCTCCCCGTCCGCGTCCTCAAACGCCGCGTCCTCGCCGTCCTCGTCGGCCCAGCGCCCGTCGTCCCAGGCGTTCTCGTCCTCCTCCCCGTATTCCTCGTCCTCGTCCCAGTCGTAGAGCTCCGGCGGATCGAGCAGCCGTTCCACCTCCGCGTCGAAATTCGCCACGGTGGCATGGACCCCCGCCGAACCCGCAATCCGGTCGAGCCGGGCGAGGTGGGCGAGCAGCAGCCGGCTGTCGTAGCGGGTGCGCGTGGCGACCTCCTCGCCGTGGTAATAGACCACCTCCTGCACCCCGTTGAGCGCGCGGTCGGCGAGCACCTCCTCGACCTGCGGCCGGGCGAGCACCAGCGCGGCATCCCACAATTGCCGGAACTGGACCGAGGCGCGCCGCATGCGGTAGAGATGCGCGCGGCTCACCCCGACCTGCTGCGCCGCCGCCCGGACATTGCCCCACTGCGCGAGCGTCTGGACAAAGACCGCCTGCCTATCGAGCGGCACATCGGCCGCCAGCGCGGCAGGGCCGGTGACAGCGGGCTGGCCGGAAGAGGAAAGCTGGGAAGACATGGGCGCGGGCTCCTTGGGGAGAGAGTGAGCATGAGAGCGCCGCCCTGCCGCAGGTTCTTGTCCCTCACCGGTCGCCCGAGGCCCCTCACCCCTCTCGCCTGCCCGCGGCTCACGTCCGGGGCGGGCATCGGGGCCGGGGGTGGGACCAGCGCGGGGAGAGCCTTGCGCATGCAGGCCGACGCCTGCGCGGGAGGGTATGTCGGGGGCGGGGGTGTAGGAAAGGGGGAGTCGCCCGCGCGGGCTTTCCCGATGGCGCAGTCCCTCCGCCGTGGCCCCCTGCGCAAGGCAACTTGGCGGACATGGGTCTCGCCTTATCGAAACAACCTTTCACGTAGCTGCGAATGTGTCACAACAAGCCTGAGCCCCCGATCGAGGTGACCGATCAAGGCGTGGACTGCCCGATGTGGGGCCGCGCAGGGGGAGACAAGCCGGGAGAGCACCCCGTCGGCCAAGCGCTGCCGGGCGGCCTGTTTTACACATTGCGTCTCGGTCGCATTGTCATTGTTAACTTTTGCGTAGCGGAAAACCTTTGCAGCATCCGCGCCCTACGGATATGGGATTAATATCTCCCAATTCGCCGTGAATTAAAAATCTGTTTTTGAAGCCTTTTTTAATTCGGCCGCAGCGCGCCCGTTAACGATCCCGTGGGCCTCATGGTTAATACTGTATATCTATTTTGCTTGCCAAGGTCGCGGGCCGAAGCTTGGTTAGGGTCATTAAAAAAATGCAAAGCCTACGCCGTTCAAAAGATTCGAATTATCCAATGCGTGATCGCGACGAATCCAATTCAAAGAAGAGCTACGCAAAACCTTCACTCAGAATTCTCAATCCTGAGAGCATTTGCCCGTCGGAACGTCTGGCATTCTGCCATATCAAATATCTTTACATCAACGATACATTCGCCCGTTTCCGCGACAAGTTCGTAGATCAGGCTTTCCCGGACTGCGAGATCAATCGGTACCGGATCCTGTTCGACGATCTGCCGCGGACCTATGAGCGGGCCGATATCGTCGTCGTCGGTGGCAACGATCCCGACCGTCTGGCCGCGTTCATCAAGGTGAACGAGCCTCTGCTGCGCAATGTCCCGAAGCTCGCCCTGAGCCAGAACATCGCCCCGCGTCGACGCGCCGACCTGCTCAATGTTGGCTATGACGACGTGCTGAACATGCGCAGCTGCGGCGCCGAGGAATTCGGGGCAAGGGCGCTTTCGATCTTCGAAAGGTACAGGCTTGCCTCGGCCAGGCACGAAATCGATCTGTTCGCCGGAGCCGGGATCAACAAGGTCTGCGACTATGAAAAGCTCACGTTTTCGCAGCGGCGGATCGTGAAGGCGCTGATCAGCGCACCCGGTCGTTACTGCTCCTACGACAAGCTGGCGAGGCTGGCATCGCGCGATCACATCGATCTGACGCCGAACCACCTGAGGGTCCTGATCCACCAGATCCGTCCGAAGCTCTCTCCGGACTATGAAATCGCAGCAGTTTACGGTGAAGGCTATCGCCTTCTGGGGCCAAGCATGTATGACTGAAGAAAAAAATCTCTCGGTGATCGAAGACGAAACAATACAAGGGGAAGTAAGAAGTCGGTTCGAAATCCCGGACGTTACGAAAAGCTACTTCCAGTACAAAGCGCAATACGAACGGGCCGTCGGCTATCCGCGGAGATTTACGCGGTTCGCTTGGTATCCCAAGCGAATGTCGAATGGCCGTTGGATTTTCTGGAAGAAATACACAGTCCTTGAGCTGTAGACGAGCTTATGGGCGGCCGCAGCTGACCCTACGGCGGTCGCCCACCCTTCTTGACAGGTGGTGATCTTTTTATGGGAGGGGTTCGTATAAGAGCGACCCGGCGGACTCTTCCCACCCACCTTTGAGGATATTGCCGGGAACCGCGCAAGGTTTCACCCGATAGATGATCGGGGCTGCTTCACCATCTTTCCGCCCCGCCTTGTGGCTGCGCCGGGGCCGACTTCTTTCCGGGTCAGGTCTGCAACAGCGGCTTGAGATACCGGCCGGTGAAACTGCGCTCCACTTCGACAATGTCCTCGGGCGTCCCCACCGCGACCACTTCGCCGCCGCGCACCCCCCCCTCGGGGCCGAGGTCGATGATCCAGTCGGCGGTCTTGATCACGTCGAGGTTGTGCTCGATCACCACCACCGAGTTCCCCCCCTCGACCAGCCGGTGCAGCACCTCCAGCAGCTTGCGCACGTCCTCGAAGTGGAGGCCCGTGGTCGGCTCGTCTAGGATGTAGAGCGTCTGCCCGGTGGAGCGGCGGGCGAGTTCCTTGGCGAGTTTCACGCGCTGCGCCTCGCCGCCGGACAGGGTCGTCGCCTGCTGGCCGACTTTCACGTAGCCGAGGCCCACCTCGTTCAGCATCCGCATCTTCTCGCGGATCGAGGGCACCGCCTTGAAGAACTCCTCGGCATCCTCGATCGTCATGTCGAGCACGTCGGCGATGCTGAGGCCCTTGAACTTCACCTCCAGCGTCTCGCGGTTGTAGCGGCGGCCGTGGCACTCCTCGCAGGTGACGTAGACGTCGGGGAGGAAGTGCATCTCGATCTTGATGAGGCCGTCGCCCTGGCACTTCTCGCAGCGGCCGCCCTTGACGTTGAAGGAGAAGCGCCCGGGCTTGTAGCCGCGCGCGAGGCTCTCCGGCAGGCCGGCGAACCAGTCGCGGATCTGGGTGAAGGCGCCGGTGTAGGTGGCGGGGTTGGAGCGCGGGGTGCGGCCGATGGGCGACTGGTCGATCTCGATCACCTTGTCGCAATATTCGAGGCCCGTGATGGCGTCATGCGCCCCGGCGATCACCCGCGCCCCGTTGAGCACCCGCGCGGCGCCCGCCTGCAGGGTGTCGATGGTAAGCGAGGACTTGCCCGAGCCGCTGACGCCGGTGATGCAGGTGAAGGTGCCGAGCGGGATCTTCGCGTCCACGCCCTTGAGGTTGTTGGCGCGGGCGTTCTTCACCTCGATGAAGTGCCCGTTGCCCTTGCGGCGCGTCTGCGGCACCGCGATGCTGCGCTTGCCGGTGAGGTAGTCCGCGGTGAGCGAGCCCTTGGCCTTGAGGATGTCCTTGAGGCTGCCTTGCGCCACCACCTCGCCGCCATGCACCCCTGCGCCGGGGCCGAGATCGACGATATGGTCGGCCGCGCGGATCGCGTCCTCGTCATGCTCGACCACGATCACGGTGTTGCCGAGATCGCGCAGGCGCTTGAGCGTTTCGAGCAACCGGTCGTTGTCGCGCTGGTGGAGGCCGATGCTGGGCTCGTCGAGCACGTAGAGCACGCCCGAAAGCCCGCTGCCGATCTGGCTGGCGAGGCGGATGCGCTGGCTCTCGCCGCCCGACAGGGTGCCGGAGGTGCGATCAAGGTTGAGGTAGTCGAGGCCCACATTGTCGAGGAAGCCCAGCCGCTCGTTGATCTCCTTGAGGATCGCGCGGGCGATCTGCGACTGCTGCGGGGTCAATTGCGCATCGAGCTTCAGGAACCAGTCCTTGGCATCGGCCACGCTCATGCGCACCGGCGTGGCGATGTCGACGCCTGCAACCTTCACGCTCAGCGCCTTTTCATTCAGGCGCTTGCCCCCGCAGGTCTCGCAGGCCTGCGCGGTCTGGTACTTCGACAGCTCCTCGCGCATCCACGCGCTTTCGGTCTGGAGCATCCGGCGATTGAGGTTCCCGATCACGCCCTCGAACGCCTTGTTGACCGTGTATTCGCGCCGCCCGTCCTTGAAGGTCAGCGGCACCGGCAGCCCGCCCGTGCCGTGGAGGATGATGAGCTTCTGTTCGGGCGCGAGGTCCTTCCACGGTGTGGTGAGGTCAAAGCCGTAGGCCTTGGCGAGGCTGGCGAGCACCTGCATGTAATAGGGCGACGGCGGGTTGGACTTGGCCCAGGGCACCACCGCGCCCTGCTTCAGGGAGAGCGCCTCGTTCGGCACCACCAGCTGCGGGTCGAACAGCATCTTCTCGCCGATCCCGTCGCACGCCGGGCAGGCGCCTTGCGGGGCGTTGAAGGAGAACAGGCGCGGCTCGATCTCCTCGATGGTGAAGCCGGAGACCGGGCAGGCGAACTTCTCGGAGAAGACGATGCGGTTGGGCGGCAGGCCTGCGCCTTTCATCTTGCCGCCATCCTGAGCGTGAGTCCCCGCGGAGGCGGGGACCTCAGTCGGTTGTGCGCCTTTGCCTGAGGCCCCCGCCTGCGCGGGGGCGCGCTTCATGGCCTCGGCCACCGTCGTATCCGCCAGATCGACATAGGCCAGCCCCTCGGCCAGCTTCAGCGCCGTTTCAAAGCTTTCGGCGAGGCGGGTCTGCAAGCCGTCCTTCACCGCGATGCGGTCAACCACCACTTCGATGTCGTGCTTGAACTTCTTGTCGAGCGCCGGGGCCTCCTCGATCGGATAGATCTCCCCGTCGATCCTCACGCGGGTGAAGCCGGAGCGCTGCCATTCGGCCAGCTCCTTGCGGTATTCCCCCTTGCGCCCGCGGACCACCGGCGCGAGCAGATAGGCCCGCGTGCCTTCGGGGAGCGCCATCACCCGGTCGACCATCTGGCTGACGGTCTGCGCGCTGATCGGCTCGCCCGTCGCAGGCGAATAGGGCACCCCGACGCGCGCCCACAGCAGCCGCATGTAGTCGTAGATCTCGGTCACCGTCGCCACGGTCGAGCGCGGGTTGCGGCTGGTGGTCTTCTGCTCGATCGAGATCGCCGGCGAGAGCCCGTCGATATGCTCGACATCGGGCTTCTGCATCATTTCGAGGAACTGGCGCGCATAGGCGCTCAGCGATTCCACATAGCGCCGCTGCCCCTCGGCATAGATCGTGTCGAAAGCGAGGCTCGACTTGCCGCTGCCCGACAGGCCCGTGACCACGATCAGCGCATCGCGCGGCAGATCGATATCGATGCCCTTGAGGTTGTGTTCACGCGCGCCGCGGACGCTGATTTTGGTAAGGCTCATGGGCGAGGTCTGTTCCGCAAATGTTCACTGATGTAAAGGGCCTGCCGACGAGGTTATCCGCAGGCCACCGCAGATAGGGTCGTGATGTGGATGGGCAACGGGCGAAGCGCGCACAGGTTTCCTGACCCAGGCACTTCCCTGCCACGGCGGATCGCGCCGTCGGCGGCAGGATGCCGGTTGGCGAGACGCGGCAAGAAGCCTGCGGCGATGCTGCACGCACCAATGGCGTAAGCTGTGCGAATTGCCGGATTTTAATCGCGGGTATTCATGCAATTGCGGCAATGCCCTGCCACCCCTACAGAAAATCTGAAGTCGCCAGAAGCGCGAATATGCGGCAAAAGGGGGCTCTCTTTGGTCATCCCCGGCCGGGTCCCTTCGAGGGTCGCAACCTGGCTTCCTGACGGAAGAAGACGGATCGGGGCGCGCCCTTCCTGCCGGCTGTCCCCCAAGGCCGCCTGGCGCGCCCCGGTCCACCGGAATTCCCGCCCGCAGAGCTTACGCGCCGGTTTGCAGCGCCCTTGCGCCGGGCGCGCCGAGCCAGCTTGCGCTCACGCCCCACACGCTGGCGATGGTCTCGGGCGCAAGCGCGGTTTCAGGCGACCCGTCGGCCACCAGCGCACCGCGATCGAGCACCAGCACGCGGTCGGCATGGTTCATCGCATGGGAGAGATCGTGGAGCACCACCACCACCCCCTGCCCGCCTCGCGCGCACGCCTTGAGATGGGTTATCAGGTTCAGCTGGTGTGCCAGATCAAGTGCGGCGAGCGGCTCGTCGGCGAGGATCCAGCGCGGGGTTCCGGCCAGCACCCGGGCGAGCAGCACCCGCGCACGCTCCCCGCCCGAGAGGCGGCTGACGGGGCGCAGGCGCAGCGCATCCAGATCGAGCGCGGCGATCGCGGCGTCCACCTCGGCAGCCCCGCGGTCACGCCACGGCAGGCGGCCCAGCGCAACGAGGTTTTCCGCCGCCACGTCCCAGGCGATGTCCGGGGTCTGGGGCAGATAGCCGATCGCCTGCGCGCGTTCCCGGGGCGCCAGCGCAGCGAGCGCGCGCCGTTCGAGCGTAACCCCTCCACACACGGGTTCGAGCAGTCCCGCCAGCCCCAGCAGCAGGCTCGACTTGCCCGCGCCGTTGGGGCCGACGATGGCGGTGATCGTGCCGGGTTCGAGCGCGGCGGTGAGGTTCTCGACCACCCGCGCTCCGCCCCGCTCCAGCGCAAGGTTCTCGGCCGCCAGCATCTAGAGCCGCCCGCGCCGCATGCGCACCAGCAGCCAGCCGAAGAAGGGCGCACCGATCAGCGAAAGCGCGATGCCGAGCCTGAGCTCGGTGACGAGGGGCAGGATGCGGACCACGCTGTCCGCCGCCAGCACCAGACATGCGCCCGCCAGCGCGCTCGGGAGCAGCAGGCTCGAAGGCAGGCGGTCGGTCAGGGGGCGCACCAGATGGGGGACGACGAGGCCGACAAAGCCGATAATGCCCGCCACCGCCACGCCTGCGCCGACCGTCAGCCCGATGCCGACCACCAGCAGCAGCAGCAGCCGCGCCGGATCGACCCCGAGCGAGCGGGCCGCTTCCTCGCCCAGCGTCAGCGCATCGAGACTGCGCGCCGCCAGCGCCAGCACCGCGATGCCCGCGCCGACGAGCGGGGCGGCGATCATCACCTCGCGCCACGAACGGTCGGTCAGCGCGCCGTTGAGCCACAGCACGATCTCGGAAAGGGCGAAGGGGTTGGGCGCAAGGGTAATGGCCAGCGCGGTGAGCGCACCGGCAAGGCTCGCCAGCATCAGGCCCGCCAGCGTGAACAGCGCGATCCCGCCGCCCGCCCCGCCGGCGGCGTCGGACGCGGTGCGCCCGGCGATCAGCGCGAGCAGGCCCATGCCCAGCCCCGCTCCGGCGAGCGCCGCCACCGGCAGCGCCCAGCTTGCCCCCAACCAGAAGCTCGCCACCGCGCCCAGCGCCGCCATCGGGGCGATGCCGAACAGGCCGGGATCGGCCAGAGGGTTGCGCAGATAGCCCTGCATCGCCGCGCCCGCCGCGCCCAGCCCCGCGCCGATCACCACCGCCAGCACCGCACGCGGAGCACGCAGTTCGGCAAGGATCAGCGCGGCGTTGGCCGGGCCGTCGCTGGCAAAGGGATCGATCCACACCCTTCCGGCCAGCAGCGAGAGCGGCACGAGCACCGCGAGCAGACCTGCGAAGATCAGGCTTGCACGGTTCACTGCCGCTGCTCCACATCGGCGCGGATCTCGGCGAGGCGGGCGCGGGCTCTGGGGATGGTCGGCCCGCCACAATAGATCAGCGAAGGGTCGAAGGCAGCGACATGCGTCGCCTTCAGCTGGCCCACCAGCACCGGATGGCGCTGCCCCGGCGCATCGCCCGCCACCAGCAGCACGCGCGGGGGATCGGCAAGCACGCTTTCAAGGCTCACGCGGTCCGCCTGCCCGAGCCCCCGCCGCGCGGCATCGCTGGCAAAGCCCGCCTCGCGCAACAATTCGGCAATCAGGGTCTGTTCGCCGGCGACGATCTCGCCCGGCTGCCAGAGCAATGCGTCGACCGGCGGGCCGGACGGCGCAGGCACGGCGGCGATGCGCGCGGCGAGCGCGGCGCCTTCGGCCGCACGCCCCGCCAGCGCGGCGACCTTGCGCACCTGTGCAACGCTCTCGGCAATGGTGGCGGGGCTCCCGAAGGTCTCCACCCTCAGCCCGGCGCGCTCCAGCGCACTGCGGGTCGGCTGCGGCAGGAAGCTGGAGGCAAGCACCAGATCGGGCGCGAGCGCGATCACTTCCTCCGCCGTCCCTCCGGTGACGGCAAAGCGCGCGGCGGCATCGCGGGGGATCGAGGAGGAGGAAGGATCGCGGCTGTAATGCGACAGGGCCAGCACCTGCCCGGGCGCGACTTCGACCAGAATCGCATCAAGGCAGGGGTTGAGGCTGACGATGCTCGGTCCCTCGGCGGCAATCCCGGTCGCCGCCGGTGCGCAGCCCGGGGCCAGCAGGGCAGCCGCCAGCAGCGGCAGCGCCCCGCTCCATCGCCTGCCAATCCTGTCCCGATCCCGCGCCATGTCCACCGCCCGCGATAGGGCCGCCCCCGCCCTCGCGCAAGGCAGTCACACCTCGCCCCACGCCTGTCCCCAATCGGGACGCGGGGGCCGTGGCCGCTCGCCGCGCGGGCGCAGGCGCGCTAGGGCGGGCGCGACCTCATGCCCCCGCTTCGCCGCCCCGCCGCGTTCATCGCCTCGCTCGCCGCGATCCTCCCGGCGCGCGGCGTCTGGCGCAAGCGGCTTGCGGTGCTGGCCGCCGCGATGGCCGTGCCTGCGCTGGCCGCTCCGGGCAATCTGCTGGCCCTGCCGGGCCCCGCCGCCGAAAGCACCGCCGCGCTCGCCACCCGCAAGGCCGCCGCAGCCGCACTGCCGTTCGAGCGGCCGGGGATGAGCTTTCCCGGCTCGGCCTATTTCTACATGGCCGACCCTGCGGGCACCGCGCTCGTCGCCCTGCCCGAGGCCGATCCGCTGTCGGTGGGTGCCGAGGACGGGCGCGAGCTTGGCGCGCTGATCGATGTCGGCGCTCCGGCGCGGCCGTTCTTCTCCGCCGGGGTCGGCCTGACCCATGCCCGCGCGCAAGACTGCCTCGCGCAGGCGATCTGGTACGAGGCCGCGAGCGAGAGCGAGGCCGGCCAGCGCGCGGTGGCGCAGGTGGTGCTCAACCGCGTGGCGCACCCTTCGTGGCCCAATTCGGTTTGCGGGGTGGTCTATCAGGGCTCGGAGCGGCGCACCGGCTGCCAGTTCACGTTCACCTGCGACGGCAGCCTTGCCCGCCGCCCCTCGGGCGCAAGCTGGGCGCGGGCGCAGCGGATCGCCAGCGAGGCGCTGTCGGGCAGCGTCTATGCCCCCGTCGGCCATGCGACCCATTACCACACGCTCTGGGTCAATCCCTATTGGGCGGGCACGCTCGATCACATCGGCACGATCGGCGCACACCGCTTCTACCGCCTGCGCGGCGGGGCGGGCGAGAAGAGCGCCTTCACCATGGCCTATGCCGGGCTGGAGAACGGCCCGGCGGCGCGCGCGGTGACGACGCCCGCGCTGCCGGGGGTCGAGGCCTCAGCCCCGCGTCCGGTGATTGCCTATGATCTCGATCCGGTTCCGGCGGCTGCCCGCGGCAGCGGCAAGGCGACAAGCGCGGCTACGCCTGCTCTGCCCGCCACCGCGCCCAACGAGGCCTATACCGGCGCGGGAACGGTGAAGGCCGAATATGTCCGCGCAGGCCAGTGGAAGGCCCGCCCCGACGCAGGCCCCGCGCCCGCTCCGGCGGAATAGGCCGCTCCGCAACAACGCGAGATCACGGTTAAGCGGGCCGAAACCCTGTTTCGGCACCAAGAGTTCAGGCACGTTCGGCTAACAGGCTGCCACAGTCAGAACGGTGCGCCGACCCATGCCGGACGCCCCGCCCCAGCAGGAATGTGCCTTCATGTCGATCCGTTTCGCCCCCGCCCATGACCCCGCCCGCACAGCCGGGCGGCACGCCGCCGGACGGGGACTGGTGACGCGGGTCAGGGTGATGGCGGCCAATGACAATCCCGACGCGGAGACCGGCGGGACAGAAGGCGCGTTCGATCCGGTGCTGGTCGCGGCGCTCAGGCACTTCGCGCGCCACGGGCTCGATTCCGCGCGGGTCGCCCATGCCGAGGCGGCGCGCGCGGGGCGCGAGGGCAATGCGCCGGTCGCTGCCGAGTGGATCGCGATCACCGGGATGTTCGACCGCCGCCTTGCCGCTACGGCACGGCGAGAGCTGATCCCGGCCTGATCGCCCGCGATTGCGCCAAGGGGTTTCCCTGATGCGTTGCCCTGAATGGTTTAATGCAATTGCGAACTGTTTGCAAAGATAGTTGCCGCTTGCGACTTTTTGACGGTTGCAAACCCGTTTTGAGAGGCCTACCGCGCCTCTTGTAACGGGTGCCCAGCCGCTTGGGACGGGAGGCAGGCACCAGCGCCACTTGCCTTTGGGCGCGCCTCACAACTTCGTCCCGACGGATCAGGGAAGGAAGTCTGCAATCATGGCCCGCAAGAAGATCGCCCTCGTCGGCGCCGGCAATATCGGCGGCACACTCGCTCACCTCGCGGCCACCAAGGGCCTTGGCGATGTGGTTCTGTTCGACGTGGTCGAAGGCGTGCCGCAGGGCAAGGCGCTGGACCTCAGCCAGTGCGGCCCGGTCGAAGGCTTCGATGCCAGCATCAAGGGCTCGAACGACTATGCCGACATCGCCGGCGCCGACGTGGTGATCGTCACCGCGGGCGTGGCGCGCAAGCCCGGCATGAGCCGCGATGACCTGCTCGGCATCAACCTCAAGGTGATGAAGGCGGTCGGCGAAGGCATCAAGAACAACTGCCCCGACGCCTTCGTGATCTGCATCACCAACCCATTGGACGCGATGGTCTGGGCGCTGCGCGAGTTTTCGGGACTGCCGGCCAACAAGGTCGTCGGCATGGCCGGCGTGCTGGACTCGGCGCGTTTCGCGACCTTCCTCGCGTGGGAATTCGGCGTCAGCGTCAAGGACGTGAACGCCTTCGTGCTCGGCGGGCACGGCGACACGATGGTGCCGGTGCTGAGCTACTCCACCATCAACGGCATCCCCGTGAAGGACATGGCCAAGATCAAGGGCGTCTCGGAAGAACGGCTCGACGCCATCGTCAAGCGCACCCGCGCGGGCGGCGGCGAGATCGTGCAGCTGCTCGGCACGGGCTCGGCCTATTACGCGCCGGCCACCAGCGCGATCGCGATGGCCGAAGCCTACCTCGGCGACCAGAAGCGCATCCTGCCCTGCGCGGTGCATGTTGACGGCAAGTACGGCGTCGATGGCCTCTATGTCGGCGTCCCGGCGGTGCTCGGCGCGAACGGCGCGGAGGACGTGATCGAGATCGAATTGTCGGACGAGGAAAAGGCCAACCTCCAGGTCAGCGTCGATGCGGTCAAGGAACTGCTCGAGGCGTGCAAGGCGCTGGATAGCTCGCTGGCGTGATCGGCCCGCTCACATATGTCGGCTGGCTCGCTGTGTTCACCGTCATCGCCCTATGGGTTGCGATGGCGCGTTTTGGACGACGGGGCCAGTTGGCATTGGGAGTTGCTTTCACAATGCCTTTCGTTCTGTTGCTCGCCTATCTGGAGTTCACCACCGTTGGGTCGCCGTTCTGGGCAGACCCATATGGTTACATGATGTTCGCACTCGTCATGGGGCCGATTCTGCTAGGCTGGGTGACGTATTTCTTCGCCTTCCTGACCCGAAAAATTCAGAAAGCCGCTTAGGCGCTTTGGAGACTGCTAAATGTCCATCCTCGTAAACAAAGACACCAAGGTCATCACCCAAGGGATGACCGGCAACACCGGCACCTTCCACACCCAGGCCGCGCTCGATTACGGGACGC
>VFQM010000233.1_pt1 | contig 67460 bp, 65 predicted proteins | sample 3512391 | NCBI WGS metagenome assembly VFQM01 (sample SAMN10412369, study PRJNA504923) | tailings metagenome | isolation source: Replicate 1 from Balatoc abandoned mine | place: Philippines | reverse complement strand
CGCAAAAACCGGATGGCAGCTACGAGCTGTGCACTGGCAGCACCTGCAGCAAGATTCTGCCTGACTCGCTCAGCGTTGGTCGGCAAACCTGGCGCTCCATCGAGGAAACCGAATAATGAAATCTGTTTCGTACACGTCTCAGCAGGGCTTCACGCTGGTCGAGGTAATGATCGTCGTGGTAGTTATCGCGCTGCTCGCGGGCGTGGCCTACCCGAGCTACACCGATTACGTGCAGCGTGGCTACCGTAGCGAAGGCCAGGCCCTGCTCAACGACACAGCCGCCGCCCAGGAGCGTTACTATGCTCAGAACTATGTCTACATCACGGATGTTGCAGACATTGCCAAGCTGAACACGCGGACTTCATCGTCCACGGGGAAATACACCTTGACGGTCAGTACTGCGGCAAACGATGGAGGCTATACCCTCACCGCTACGCAGCAATTCAATGACAGCGCCTGTGGCAACCTTACCCTAGACGCCCTGGGCAACCCCGGACGCACCGGCAGCGGAAAAACCATTGCCGAATGCTGGCGATAAGCTGTACCGCGTAATGCAAAAGGCCCAATCCTCGGATTGGGCCTTTTTGTATACATCAGGCTCGGCTACAGCTGCTTGACACGCAATTCCTTGGGCATCGAGAAGGTGACATGCTCCGGACGCCCCTGGATTTCCAGTGCTTCGCCAAGCCCCCAGGACTGCAGGCGCTGGATAACGCCCTGCACCAGCACCTCGGGCGCCGAGGCACCGGCGGTAATGCCGATACGCTGCAGGCCGGCAAACCACTCCTCGCGCAGGTCATCGGCGCCGTCGATCAGATAAGCCGGAGTATCCAGGCGCTCTGCCAGCTCGCGCAGGCGATTGGAGTTGGAGCTATTCGGGCTGCCGACTACCAGCACCACATCGCATTCGGCAGCCAGCTGCTTCACGGCATCCTGGCGGTTCTGTGTGGCGTAGCAGATGTCATCCTTGCGCGGCCCGCCGATAGCCGGGAAGCGTGCACGCAGCGCATCGATGACCCGGCTGGTATCGTCCATGGACAAGGTGGTCTGGGTAACAAAGGCCAGGCGCTGCGGATCACGCACCTGCAAGCGCTGCACATCCAGCTCATCTTCCACCAGGTAGATGGCACCACCCTGGCTGCAGTCATACTGTCCCATGGTGCCTTCCACCTCGGGATGCCCGGCATGGCCGATGAGAATGCACTCACGACCTTCGCGGCTGTAGCGCACCACTTCCATGTGCACCTTGGTCACCAGCGGGCAGGTGGCATCGAACACCTTCAGGCCGCGTCGCTCGGCTTCCTGGCGCACCGCCTGGGAAACCCCATGGGCACTGAAGATGACAATCACCTGATCCGGCACCTGATCCAGCTCTTCCACGAACACCGCGCCACGGGCACGCAGGTCTTCGACCACGAACTTGTTATGCACCACTTCGTGACGCACATAAATGGGTGGCCCGAATACTTCCAGTGCGCGGTTGACGATCTCGATGGCGCGATCGACGCCAGCACAGAAGCCACGCGGGTTGGCGAGTTTGATCTGCATGCAGGTGATCTCGATAAGGGATAGGTGAGTCGAGCAAGGCGCGGCGCGACAGCACAGGCCGCGCGTCAGGCATTCAGAGCCCTTTGACCTCGATGATCTCTACCTCGAAGGTCAGCGGCTTGCCGGCCAGCGGATGGTTGAAGTCAATACTGACCTGCTGCTCGTCGAACGCCTTGACCACCCCCGGCAGCTCGCCCTTGGCGGCATCCTGGAAGATGATCAGCAGACCTTCGCTCAGCGGCATGTCGGTGAACTGGCTGCGCGGCATGACCTGCACATTCTGTGGATTAGGCTGGCCAAAGCCCTGCTCCGGACTGATTGGCAGGCTGCGTTTGTCGCCGGCCTTGAGACCGAACAGTGCCTGCTCGAAGCCAGGCAACAGGTTGCCATCGCCCACGCAGAAAGTGGCCGGGGCCTTGCCCTCGGTGCTGTCTACCAGATCGCCGTTCTCCAGACGAATGGCGAAGTGCAGGGTAACCTGGGTCTGCGACCCGATACGTTGCTCAGTCATCTTTGGTGGCTCCGCTCGGCTGTGCCTTGAACATGTCCAGGGCCAGAAGAATGGCCCCCAGGGTAATGGCGCTGTCGGCCAGGTTGAACGCTGGGAAGTACCAGCGCTGTTGCCAGTGCACCAGGATGAAGTCGATCACATGGCCATAGACCACGCGATCGAACAGGTTACCCAGCGCCCCGCCCAGCACCAGCGCCAGGCCCAGGGCCAGCCAGTGTTCATGAGCCTGCAGACGCTTGAGCCAGACCACCAGCACAGCACTGACCACGAGCGCGATCAGCGCGAAAAACCAGCGTTGCCAGCCTCCCGCATCAGCCAGGAAGCTAAAAGCCGCGCCCGTGTTATAGGCCAGCGTCCAGCTGAAGTAATCCGGGATGACCACGACCTGCTGGTACAGCTGCAGGCTGTTTTCAAAGTACAACTTGCTCCACTGGTCGAGCAGAAAAATCAGCACACTCAATGCCAACCAGGGCAGCTTGCCAAAACGGCTCATGCGCCAACTCCCCCGTCAGGCGTGCCGGCGAACTTCGCCGGCACCGTCGATGTTGTCGACACAGCGTCCACACAACTCGGGATGCTCCGCATGGCTGCCCACATCGGCACGCAGGTGCCAGCAGCGTGCACACTTGGCGTGTTGCGACTTGACGATCTTCAGGCGCAAACCTTCAACCTCGCTAACTACCGCATCGGCAGGTGCCTGCTCCAGCGGCGCCACACAGGCTGCCGAAGTGATCAGCGCAAAACGCAGCTCATCGCCCAGCTTGGCCAACTCGCCCGCCAGTGCGGCATCGGCATACAGGGTCACCTCGGCCTGCAGGCTTCCCCCCAGGGTCTTGTTCGCCCGCAGGTTTTCCAGCTCCTTGTTGACCGCACTCTTCACGGCCATCAGGCGCTCCCAGTAGGCCTGATCCAGAGCAATGTCCTGCGGCAGGCGTACCAGCCCCTGGTACCAGGTGTTAAGCATTACCGACTCGTTGCGCTCACCCGGCAGGAACTGCCAGATCTCGTCGGCGGTAAAGGCCAGCACCGGAGCGATCCAGCGCACCAGCGCTTCGGCAATGTGATACAGCGCGCTCTGGCAGGAGCGGCGCGCCACACTGTCGGCCGGCGTGGTGTACTGGCGGTCCTTGATGATATCCAGGTAGAAGCCGCCCAGCTCCTGCACGCAGAAGTTGTGTACCTTGTGGTAGACGTTCCAGAAGCGGTACTGATCGTACGCCTCGATGATCTCGTCCTGCAGGCGCGCCGCGGCGTCCAGCGCCCAGCGATCAAGGTCAAGCATCTGTTCGGCCGGCAGCAGGTCGCGCGCCGGGTCGAAGCCATTGAGGTTGGAGAGCAAAAAGCGCGTGGTATTGCGGATGCGCCGGTAGGCATCGGCACTGCGGGTGAGGATGGTCTTGGACACCGCCATCTCGCCGGAATAGTCGCTCGAAGCCACCCACAGGCGCAGGATGTCGGCGCCCAGGCTGTCGTTGACCTCCTGCGGGGCGATCACGTTGCCCAGCGACTTGGACATCTTGCGGCCGTTCTCGTCGACCACAAAACCGTGAGTCAGCAGGCCACGATAGGGTGCGTGGCCGTCGATGGCGCAGCCGGTCAGCAGCGAGGAGTGGAACCAGCCGCGGTGCTGGTCGGAGCCTTCCAGGTAAAGATCGGCACGCGGCCCCTGATCGTGGCCCATGGGGTGCGAACCGCGCATCACGTGCCAGTGGGTGGTGCCCGAGTCGAACCAGACGTCCAGGGTGTCGCTGATCTTGTCGTAGTCGGCCGCCTCGGCGCCGAGCAGCTCGCTGGGGTCCAGCTGGAACCACGCCTCGATACCGCCCTGCGCCACGCGCTGGGCCACCGCTTCCATCAACTCGACGGTGCGCGGATGCAGCTCGCCGCTGACCTTGTGCAGGAAGAACGGGATGGGCACGCCCCAGGTGCGCTGACGCGAGATGCACCAGTCCGGACGACCGGCGATCATGCCGTGCAGGCGCGCCTGGCCCCAGGCCGGGACAAACTGGGTGTCCTCCACCGCCTTGAGCGCACGGGCACGCAGGGTGCTGCCGTCATGCGCGACCTTGTCCATGCCGACGAACCACTGCGCGGTGGCGCGGTAGATCAGCGGCGTCTTGTGCCGCCAGCAGTGCATGTAGCTGTGCTGGATCGGTTCATGCCTGAGCAGGGCGCCGACTTCGCGCAGTTTCTCGACGATCGCCGGGTTGGCCTTCCAGATGAACTGGCCGCCGAAGAACGGCAGGTCGGCCACATACACGCCATTGCTCTGCACCGGGCTGAGGATGTCGTCATTCTGCATGCCGTAGTGCTTGCAGGAGCGGAAGTCGTCCTCGCCATAGGCCGGCGCCGAGTGAACGATGCCGGTGCCCGAGCCGGTCTCGACGTAGTCGGCCAGGTATACCGGCGAGAAGCGCTCGTAGAACGGATGACGGAAGCGGATCAGCTCCAGCGCACGGCCTTCGCAACGCGCGATGATTTCGCCGGACAGGCCGTAGCGTGCCAGGCAGGCCTCGACCAGCTCCTCGGCCAGCACCAGCAGACGCTCGCCGGTATCCACCAGCGCGTAGATGAATTCGGGATGGACATTGAGCGCCTGGTTGGCCGGGATGGTCCAGGGCGTGGTGGTCCAGATGACGATGCTGGCCGGTTTGGCCAGGCTGGACAGAGCGAAGGCCGCGGCCAGCTTGTCGGCATCCTCGACGACGAAGGCGACGTCGATGGCATCGGACTTCTTGTCCTGGTATTCGACCTCGGCTTCAGCCAGCGCCGAGCCGCAGTCGAAGCACCAGTTCACCGGTTTCAGCCCCTTGAAGACGAAGCCAGCCTCGACCATCTTGGCCAGCGCGCGGATCTCGCCGGCCTCGTTGGCGTACTCCATGGTCTTGTAGGGGTTGTCCCACTCGCCCAGCACGCCGAGACGGATGAAGTCGGCCATCTGCCCCTTGACCTGCTCGCCGGCGTACTCGCGGCAACGTTCGCGGGTCTTGTCGGCCGGCTGGTTCTTACCGTGGCTGACCTCGACCTTGTGCTCGATCGGCAGGCCGTGGCAGTCCCAGCCCGGCACGTAGGGGGCATCGAAACCGGACAGGGTCTTGGAGCGGATGATCATGTCCTTGATCACCTTGTTCACCGCGTGGCCGATATGAATGCTGCCGTTGGCGTAGGGCGGGCCGTCATGCAGGATGAACTTCGGGCGCCCCTCGCCGATCTGCCGCAGCTTGCGGTACAGGCCAATGCTGTCCCAGCGCGCCAGCATCTCCGGCTCGCGTTGCGGCAGGCCGGCCTTCATCGGGAATGCCGTTTCCGGCAGGTTGAGGGTCGCTTTGTAGTCGGTCATCGTCAGTCAGGCTCGTTATTGAAGCGGTTGACCGAGCCAGTAGGCCCGGGCGGCAGCGATATCCGCATCGATCGCCGTTTTCAGTGCCTCCAGCGAGGCAAAGCGCTGCTCATCGCGCAGCTTGCGGTGGAAGATCACTTCCAGGCGGCGACCATACAGGTCGCCATTGAAATCCAGCAGGTGCACTTCCAGATGGGCAAAGCCATCGCTTTGCACTGAAGGCCGCACACCAATATTGGCCACTCCAGGCAACAGGCGCCCATCCAGGCGCACGCTGACCAGGTATACCCCGCTCAGCGGTACACGCTTGCGCTTGAGCTGCACATTGGCGGTGGGCGCATTGAGTTGGCGGCCCAGTTTCTGGCCATGCAACACCCGCCCGGCAATCGCATAGGGACGCCCAAGCAGACGCTCTGCCAAAGCAAAGTCCGCTACGGCCAGCGCCTCGCGCACGCCGGTACTACTCACTCGCAGCCCTTGCTGGGCCACCGTGGCAGCGGCTTCGACGGTAAAGCCGTGCTGCTGCCCGGCCTGCTCCAGGAAGGCGAAATCCCCGGCGCGATCGCAACCGAAGCGGAAATCGTCACCAATTTCCAGATGGCGCACGCCCAGCCCATCGAGCAGTACCTGCTGGACGAACTGTGCGGCACTCAGTTCGCGCAGGCGGCGGTTGAAGGCCAGGCACAGCACCCGTTCCACACCCTGCGCAGCCAGCAGCTGCAGCTTGTCACGCAGACGCGACAAGCGCACCGGCGCGCTGTCCGGCGCGAAGAACTCACGCGGCTGCGGCTCGAAGATCACCACGCAGGCCGGTACGCCAAGGGCCGCAGCACGCTCGCGCAAGCGCGCCAGAATCGCCTGATGACCGCAATGCACCCCATCGAAGTTACCGATGGTGGCAACGCAGCCGCGATGTTCCGCGCGCAGATTGTGGAGACCCCGAACCAGTTGCATAGCCCGCTACTTGTCGAAAAAGTGGTCGATTATAGACACTCCAGCCCCCCGCGGTAAGCCCGCGCAAGGCTGCTCAATGACGCAAATGGCGTGGGCGCAGCCCGGCCAGGCCGAGCCCCAGCAAATAGGCCAGCAAGCCAGCCACCACCAGCAGGCTCAACTCGCCGATGCGCCGCCCTTCGCCCCAGACGAACCATTGCCCGGCATCACCCGCGAGCAGCCAGAGCACCAGACACATCAGTGCACAGGCCGCCAGCAGGCGCATGGCAAACGCCAGCCAGCCGGCCTGCGGGCGATAGATACCGGCCTTGTACAGCCCCCAGAACAACAGGCTGGTATTGAGCATGGCCGACAACGAGGTCGCCAGGGCCAGGCCAACATGCTGCAATGGCCAGATCAGCAGCAGATTGAACAACATATTGGCCAGCATGCTGATCACCGCGATGCGTACCGGGGTCTTCATGTCCTGACGGGCAAAGTAGCCCGGCGCCAACACCTTGATCAGCATGAAGGTGAGCACCCCCAATGAGTAAGCCTGCAAGGCAGCCGCCGACTGCACCACCGCCTCGCTGGTCATCGCCCCGCGCAGAAACAGCGTGGCAATCAGCGGTTCGGCCAGCAGCGCCAGCGCCAGGGCGGCCGGCACACCCACCAGCAACACCATACGCAGTGCCCAGTCGAGGGTGGCGGAAAAAGCCTTGGGATCCTGCGCCGCATGCTGGCGCGACAGGCTGGGCAGGATCACCGTACCGATGGCAATCCCGAAGGCCCCCAGCGGCAGCTCGGTCAGGCGATCCGCGTAATACAGCCAGGACACGCTGCCGGTGGCCAGGAACGAAGCCAGCACCGTATCCAGCAGCAGATTGATCTGACTGACCGAGACGCCGAACAGCGCCGGCAGCATCAGCAGCATGATCCGCTTGACGCCCGGGTCACCCGGCACCAGCCGCGGCACGGGCAGCAGCTGCATGCGCGCGAGAAAAGGCAGCTGGAACAGCAACTGCGCCACCCCCGCGATGAACACCCCCCAGGCCAGAGCCATCACCGGCTCAGCGAAGAACGGCGTAAGGAACAGCGTAGCGCCGATCAGGCTGAGATTGAGCAGCACCGGGGTAAAGGAAGGCACAGCAAAGCGACCGAAGCTGTTGAGAATGCTGCCACAGAAGGCCGTGAGCGAAATCAGCAGCAGGTAGGGAAAGGTGATGGCCAGCAGCTCGCCTGCCAACTGCAGCTTGCTCGGCTCGCCACGAAAACCCGGTGCGAACAGCATGATCAGGTAGGGCGAGGCCACCACGCACAACGCGGTCAGGGCCGTTAGCACCAGGCCAAGCATACCGGCGGTACGATCGATCAGCTGCTTGACCTGCGCCGGGCTGTACTTTTCGCGATATTCCGACAAGACCGGCACGAAAGCCTGGGCAAAAGCGCCCTCGGCGAACAGACGGCGCAGGAAATTGGGAATCTTGAACGCTACGAAGAAGGCATCGGCCGCGGCACCGGAACCGAAGTAGGCAGCCACCACGACATCGCGTACCATGCCCAGCACCCGCGACAGCAGGGTCATCAGGCTGACTACCGCACTGGAACGCAACAAACCGCCTGAACCGGATTTCTCGGACATCGACCACCTCGCCTGCAAGGTCGCCGAGTGTACCGACAGCCGGGCAGCACAGCCAGCCCGCCACCCCGCTAGCGGGGTTGACAAGCCGGGTTAAGATCCGCATGATTCGCGGCCTTATTTGTTTGTAACCCCCCTGTTTTTTTTCGAGGAGCTTGACGGTGGCCAACTCACCTTCTGCCAAAAAACGCGCCAAACAGGCTGAGAAGCGTCGTAGCCATAACGCCAGCCTGCGCTCCATGGTCCGTACCTACATCAAGAACGTGGTCAAGGCCCTGGATGCCAAAGACCTCGCCAAGGCTCAGACTGCCTACACTGCAGCTGTTCCGGTGATCGACCGCATGGCCGACAAAGGTATCATCCACAAGAACAAGGCCGCTCGTCACAAGAGCCGCCTGAACGCGCACATCAAGGCTCTCAGCCAAGCTGCTGCCTAAGCGTTCGTTCTTGTAATAAAAAAACCGGCCTAGCGCCGGTTTTTTTATGCTTGCCCACTCAGCGCTCGACGGGCCAGGACATCAGCGGAATGGCACTAATGCTGTTTTGCGGACTGCCCTCGATGACCCGGTCGCTGTAGGCCAGGTACACCAGCGTGTTGCGCTTGCGGTCATGGAAGCGCACGACCTGCAGGGTCTTGAAGACCAGCGAGGTGCGTTCCTTGAACACTTCCTCACCCTCCTCCAGCGGCGCCAGGAACTCGATAGGCCCCACCTGACGACAGGCCAGCGAAGCCTCCGAACGGTCCTCGGCCAGCCCCAGGCCGCCCTTGACGCCGCCGGTCTTGGCCCGCGACAGGTAGCAGGTCACCCCGGCCACCTTGGGGTCATCAAACGCCTCTACCACCACCTTGTCGTTCGGCCCCAGCCATTTGAAGACCGTCGACACCTCGCCAATCGACTCGGCCTGCACGCTGCCACACAGACCGAACAGCAAGCCACCCAGCAGAATGCTACGCCGCATGACGACTCCTCAGACCAGGATAAGGTTATCGCGGTGCAACAGCTCCGGCTCATCGACATAGCCCAGCAGGCGCTCGATGGCATCCGAAGGCTGCCCCATGATCTTCTGTGCCTCCAGGGCACTGTAATTAACCAGCCCGCGCGCCACCTCACGACCATCCGGCGCCAGGCACACCACCATCTCGCCACGCCGGAAACTGCCCTGCACGCCGCGTACGCCCACCGGCAGCAAGCTCTTGCGGCCCTCGCACAGCGCCTTGACCGCTCCCTCATCGAGCTGCAGCGCACCACGCGTCTGCAGATGGCCGGCCAGCCACTGCTTGCGTGCCGCCAGCAAGCCACGCTCGGGGGCCAATAACGTGCCCAGGCGCTCGCCCGCCTTGAGGCGATCCAGCACCCGCTCGATACGCCCACCGACAATCACCGTATAGGCCCCCGAACGGGCCGCCAGACGCGCCGCACGCAACTTGGTCTGCATGCCGCCACGCCCCAGCGCACCACCGGTGCCACCAGCCACCGCATCCAGCGAAGGATCGTCGGCACGCGCCTCGAAAATCAGCTGTGCATCGGGGTTATGCCGCGGATCCGCATCGAACATGCCATCGCGATCGGTGAGGATCACCAGCAGGTCAGCCTCCACCAGGTTAGCCACCAGCGCAGCCAAGGTATCGTTGTCGCCAAAGCGAATCTCGTCGGTGACCACCGTGTCGTTCTCGTTGATCACCGGCACCACGCCCAGCTCGACCAGGGTGCGCAGGGTGCTGCGCGCATTCAGGTAGCGCTTGCGATCGGAGAGGTCATCATGGGTCAGCAGCACTTGCGCGGTCTGCCGGCCGCGCTCGGCAAAGCTCGACTCCCAGGCCTGCACCAGGCCCATCTGGCCGACCGCTGCCGCCGCCTGCAGCTCATGGATGGCACTGGGCCGCGCCGCCCAGCCCAGGCGACTCATGCCTGCCGCCACCGCACCGGAAGACACCAGCACCAGCTCTACGCCGGCTTCGCGCAGCGCCACCATCTGCTCCACCCATACCGCCATGGCGGCACGATCCAACCCTTTGCCATCGGCAGTCAGCAAGGCACTGCCGATCTTCACCACCCAGCGCTGCGCGCCAGTCACCTTGTCTCGCATCTCATCCAACCCCAGCCAGATAGCACAACGCCGCTGGAGACAGCGGCGCCGAACAAAACATCGCAATCAGTCACGAACGTAGATGATCTCGGGACCATCTTCTTCATCCAGGAAGTCGTCGCCCCAATCCTCATCGCTCAGATCATCGACACTACGCACCCCGGCACGGCGCAACGCACGACGGTCATCCAGAGCCTGCAGACGGGCACGCGCCTCGCCCTCGATACGCTCGTCAAGCTCAGCCAACGCCTCGGCATAGGCCGGATCCTCGGCGATACGCAGGTCACGCTCATCCAGGTAACGCATGATCGCCTGGCTCAGCGCCTCGGTACCTTCGCGCTCCAGTGCAGAAATCACGAACACCGGCCCTTGCCAGTCAAGATGCTCGACCACGGCGCGCAGGCGCTCGTCACGCTCCTCGTCCAGCAACTGATCGGCCTTGTTCAGTACCAACCAGCGATCCCGCTCGGCCAGCGCGGGACTGAAGCGCGCCAGCTCCTCGATGATGGTCGCTGCCGCTTCGGCCGGATCGGACTCGTCCAGCGGCGCCATGTCCACCAGATGCAGGAGCAGACGGGTGCGCGCCAGGTGCTTGAGGAAGCGAATCCCCAGGCCAGCGCCCTCGGAAGCGCCCTCGATCAGGCCGGGGATATCGGCAACCACGAAGCTCTTGTAGCGACCGACACTGACCACCCCCAGGTTGGGCACCAGGGTGGTAAAGGGATAATCCGCCACTTTGGGCTTGGCCGCCGAGACGGCACGGATGAAGGTGCTCTTGCCCGCATTGGGCAGACCAAGCAGCCCCACATCGGCCAGCACTTTGAGCTCCAGCTTGAGATCGCGCGCCTCACCCGGCTTGCCCGGCGAGGTCTGACGCGGCGCACGGTTGGTGCTCGACTTGAAACGGCTATTGCCCAGCCCGTGCCAGCCGCCCTGAGCCACCAGCAGGCGCTGCCCCGGCTTGACCAGGTCGCCAATGATTTCCTGGGTGGTGGCATCGATCACCGTGGTTCCCACCGGCACCGGCAGTTCCAGATCATCACCCTTGCGCCCGGTACAGTCACAGCTACCACCATTCTGCCCACGCTGGGCATCGAAACGGCGGGTATAGCGATAGTCCACCAGGGTATTGAGGTTCTCGTCAGCCACCAGGAAGACCGAGCCGCCATCGCCGCCATCGCCGCCGTTGGGGCCGCCCTTCTCGATAAATTTCTCGCGACGGAAGCTCATGCAGCCATTGCCGCCGTCGCCCGCTTTCACGTATATGGATACTTCATCGACGAATTTCATCTAGGCGCCTCCCGCCAGGCAGCGGGTCAGAAACAACAAAAGAATACAGTGCGGCCCACAGCAGGCCTACAAACAAAAAAGCCCCGTCGCAAGACAGGGCTTTTCCAGCAAGCGCGGACTTAGGCAGTCACAACACTTACATAGCGACGGCCAAAAGCGCCCTTCACTTCAAACTTGATCACGCCTTCGACCTTGGCGAACAGGGTGTGATCCTTGCCCATGCCCACACCTACACCGGGGTGGAACTGGGTGCCGCGCTGACGCACGATGATGTTGCCGGCCTTGATGGCCTGACCGCCGTACATCTTCACGCCAAGGCGTTTACTTTCTGAGTCGCGGCCGTTACGAGTACTACCGCCAGCTTTTTTGTGTGCCATGTGTCAAATCCTCCAAAAAGGAATATTAGGCCTGGATGCCGGTGATTTTGATTTCAGTGAACCACTGGCGGTGGCCCTGACGCTTCATGTGATGCTTACGGCGACGGAACTTGATGATGCGGATCTTGTCGTGACGACCCTGGCTGACCACTTCGGCAGTCACCTTGGCACCGTCTACGACCGGCGCACCGATCTTGACGTCGTCGCCATTGGCGACCAGCAGAACGCGATCGAAAGTCAGGGATTCGCCAGTAGCGACTTCCAGCTTCTCGACCTTCAGGAATTCACCTTCGGCGACTTTGTATTGCTTGCCACCGGTAACAATTACTGCGTACATGGATCTTCTCCGTTAAACCTGCTCACCCGACGCTTTATGAAAATAGCTATTGGCCGGCATGGCTGCACAAGGCCGGACTGACACCTGTGCAATTGCGTAAGGCAGGGAAATGCCCAAGAAAGTTAGGGGCCGCGATTGTACGCAAGCGCCGCGCGCACTGCAAGCCATCCACAGCGCGCAGCCCGGCTCCCGCCGGGGGCTTTCCTTGACACCCCCCCACCTGCCGCCTAGCATGCCGCGCACGTCGCCAGGAGTACCGTCCACCATGCAGTCGCCCGCCTTTTACCGTGTAGTCGCCGAGGATTTCCAGGCGGTTGACGAGATCATCCGGCAGCAGGTGGTGTCGCGTGTACCGCTGGTACAGAAAATCGGTGACTACATCATCTCCGCTGGCGGCAAGCGCCTGCGCCCCTTGCTGGTACTGCTCAGCGGCCGTGCGCTCGGCTACCAGGCCGACGACCTGCGCCTGCTGGCCGCGACCATCGAGTTCCTGCATACCGCGACCCTGCTGCACGACGACGTAGTCGACATGTCGGGCATGCGCCGCGGCCGCGCCACTGCCAACGCGCAGTGGGGCAACGCACCCAGCGTACTGGTCGGCGACTTCCTCTATTCACGCTCTTTTGAAATGATGGTCGAGCTCGGTTCCATGCCGGTCATGCAGATTCTCTCGCATGCCACACGGGTCATCGCCGAAGGCGAAGTCCTGCAGCTCTCCAAGGTGCGCGACGCCAGCACCACCGAAGAAACCTATATGGAGGTTATCCGCGGCAAGACGGCCATGCTCTTCGAAGCCTCGACGCACAGCGCTGCCGCCCTGGCGCAGACCGGCGACAGTCAACGCCAGGCCCTGCAACGCTTCGGCGACCACCTGGGCATCGCCTTCCAACTGGTTGACGACCTGCTGGACTACCGCGGCGACGCCAGCGAACTGGGCAAGAACGTCGGCGATGACCTGGCCGAAGGCAAGCCCACCCTGCCGCTGATCGTCACCATGCGCGACGGCAACGCCGAGCAGGCCGCGCAGGTGCGCCAAGCCATCCAGCAGGGCGGCAGCCAGGATATCGAAGGTATTCGCGCCGCTGTCGAAGCCGCCGGCGCACTCGACTACACCGCCCGCCTGGCCCAGCAACACGCCGAACTGGCCATCGCCTGCCTGCAGGAACTGCCGGACAACGCACACCGCCAGGCGCTCATCGAACTGACCCGTTTCGCGGTAGCACGCAGCCACTAAGCGACACGCAGACAGCCCTTAAAAAACCGGCCCGCAGGCCGGTTTTTTTTCAGGTGCCGATAGCTCAGGCGAAGACAATCTCCTCGCCGGACACCTCGGCGCGCACCACCGCCCCCGGGGCAAACTGCCCGGACAGGATCTGCTGGGCCAGCGGGTTCTCGATCCAGCGCTGGATCGCCCGCTTGAGCGGACGCGCGCCATACACCGGGTCGTAGCCGACCGCCACCAGCTTGTCCAACGCCTGCGGCGTCAGCTCCAGGCTCAGCTCGCGCTCGGCCAGACGGCGACGCAGGCGCTGCAGCTGGATTTCGGCGATACCGGCGATCTGCTCACGGCCCAGCGGCTCGAACACCACCACTTCGTCGATACGGTTGATGAACTCGGGGCGGAAATGGCCGCTCACCGCATCCATCACCGCCGCCCGCTGCGCCTCGCGGTCACCGACCAGTTCCTGGATTTGCGCCGAGCCAAGGTTGGAGGTCATCACGATCACCGTGTTCTTGAAGTCCACGGTACGCCCGTGGCTGTCGGTCAACCGGCCATCCTCCAGCACCTGCAGCAGCACGTTGAACACATCCGGGTGAGCTTTCTCCACCTCATCCATCAGCACCACCGAATACGGCTTGCGGCGCACCGCCTCGGTCAGATAGCCGCCCTCCTCGTAGCCCACGTAGCCGGGCGGCGCGCCGATCAGCCGCGCCACGCTGTGCTTCTCCATGAACTCGGACATGTCGATGCGCACCAGCGCTTCCTCGGTATCGAAGAGAAACTCGGCCAGCGCCTTGCACAACTCGGTCTTACCCACCCCGGTCGGGCCAAGGAACAGGAAGGAACCGCTCGGCCGGTTCGGATCCGCCAATCCGGCGCGCGAACGGCGCACCGCATTGGAGACCGCTACCACGGCTTCCTCCTGACCAATCACCCGCTGGTGCAACAGGCCTTCCATCTTCAGCAGCTTCTCGCGCTCGCCCTCAAGCATCTTGCTGACCGGGATACCGGTCCACTTGGAAACCACTTCGGCAATTTCTTCATCGGTCACCTTGCTGCGCAGCAACTGGTTCTCCGGCTTGCCGTGCTGATCGACCATCTGCAGACTGCGTTCCAGATCCGGAATGATGCCGTACTGCAGCTCGGCCATGCGGTTGAGATCACCCTTGCGGCGTGCCGCTTCAAGATCGGCCTTAGCCTGTTCGATCTTCTGCTGGATCTGCGCCGAGCCCTGCACTTCGGCCTTCTCCGACTTCCAGATTTCTTCCAGGTCGGCATATTCCTGCTCCAGGCGGGCAATGTCCTCCTTGAGCTTCTCCAGACGCTTGAGCGCAGCCTCGTCGTCTTCCTTCTTCAGCGCCTCACGCTCCACCTTCAGCTGGATCAGCCGGCGTTCCAGACGATCCAGCTCCTCGGGCTTGGAGTCGATCTCCATGCGGATACGGCTGGCCGCCTCATCGATCAGGTCGATGGCCTTGTCCGGCAGCTGGCGGTCGGTGATGTAACGATGGCTGAGCTTGGCGGCGGCGATGATCGCCCCGTCGGTGATGGTCACCTTGTGGTGCACCTCGTAGCGCTCCTTGAGGCCACGCAGGATGGCGATGGTGTCTTCCTCGCTCGGCTCGTCGACCAGCACCTTCTGGAAACGCCGCTCCAGCGCGGCATCCTTCTCGATGTACTGGCGGTATTCGTCCAGCGTGGTGGCACCCACGCAGTGCAGTTCGCCACGCGCCAGCGCCGGCTTGAGCATGTTGCCAGCATCCATGGCGCCCTCGGCCTTGCCGGCACCGACCATGGTGTGCAGCTCGTCGATGAACAGGATCACCCGCCCTTCCTGCTTGCCCAGCTCATTGAGCACGGCCTTGAGGCGCTCCTCGAACTCGCCGCGGAACTTGGCGCCGGCAATCAGCGCGCCCATATCCAGCGAGAGCAGGCGCTTGTCCTTCAGACCATCCGGCACCTCGCCATTGACGATGCGCTGGGCCAGCCCTTCGACGATGGCGGTCTTGCCCACGCCTGGTTCACCAATCAGCACCGGGTTGTTCTTGGTACGGCGCTGCAACACCTGGATGGTGCGGCGGATTTCATCATCACGGCCGATCACCGGATCCAGCTTGCCGTCTTCGGCGCGCTTGGTCAGGTCGACCGTGTACTTGTCCAGCGCCTGGCGCGACTCCTCGGCATTCGGGTCGTTTACCGCCTCGCCGCCGCGCAGGTTGGCGATGGCATTTTCCAGGGCCTTCTTGGTCACGCCCTGGCCCAGCAGCAGCTTGCCAAGACGGGTGTTTTCATCCATGCCGGCGAGCAACACCAGCTCGCTGGAAATGAACTGGTCGCCTTTCTGCTGGGCCAGGCGATCGGCCTGATTGAGCAAGCGCGCCAGATCCTGGGACAGGTTGACGTCACCTGTCGGGTTCTGGATCTTCGGCAGCTGATCCAGCTCCTTGGCCAGCGCCTGGCGCAGGCCGTTAATGTCGAAGCCAACCTGCAGGAGCAGCGGCCTGATCGAGCCGCCCTGCTGCTCCAGCAGGGCCTGCAGCAGGTGCAGAGGCTCGATGGCCGGATGATCCATCCCCACCGCCAGGGACTGGGCGTCGGACAGGGCCAATTGCAGCTTGCTGGTCAAACGATCGATACGCATAGGGCTTTCCTTCCTCGTGTTGGGCAGGCGGAGCCAGACAAACGCCCCCTGGGAAAAACCTGCCGAGATGCACTCAACATAGGGGCGTTTAACAGGGTTTCAAGCGGGGCCGGGGTCAATACCCCGTTCGGCGGACGCCGCACGCGAGACGTAGCGGCCGCGAATCAATCCTGCAGCCAGACCAGCGAAGCAAAACGCCCGGTCGGCGTGCCACGGCGATAGGAGTAAAAGCGCGGATCACGGAAGGTATCGAAGCCACCGCCATAGATGGCCGTCACTCCGTAGCCGGCAAGGCGTTGACGCGCCAGCAGGTACAGATCGGCCAGCCATTTGCCAGGCTGCGCGGCACGCTGGAAGGCCTGCGCCGCCTGCGCCTGGCGGGCCACAAAGGCTTCGCGCACCTCATCACCCACCTCGAAGGATGCCGGCCCAATCGCCGGACCAAGCCACACCAGCACGTCCTCGGGCGCCGCCGGCAAGGCCTGTAGCGTCGCTTCCAGCACGCCATCCAGCAGACCGCGCCACCCGGCATGCGCTGCCGCGACGCAACGGCCGGTGCGATCACAGAACAGCGCCGGCAGGCAGTCAGCCGTCATGACACAGGCAGCCAGCCCCGGCTGATCGGTCCAGTTGGCATCAGCCACCCGCACCAACTGCGGATCGACCGCCACCACCTGCGTACCATGCACCTGTTCCAGCCAGCCCGGCTGGCAACCCAGGCGCTGGCACAGCAAGGCACGGTTGTGCGCCACCCGCCGGGGATCATCGCCGACATGCAGGGCCAGGTTGAAGGCGTCATAGGGCGGCAGGCTCACCCCGGGCTGACGGGTCGTCACACAGCTGCGCACCCGGGCCGGCGCCGGCCAGTCCGGGCACAGCCAGTCAGCCGACAAAGGACTCACGATCCTGTCGCAGCAGGCTGAGCATCCACACGAAGTCATCCGGCAGCGCTGACTGCCACTTCATGCGCAGCCCGGTGGCCGGGTGCTGCAGTTCGAGGAAGCGCGCATGCAGCGCCTGACGAGGGAAGCTCTTGAGTTCCTGCACCAGGGTCGGGCTAGCGCCCGGAGGAATGCGAAAACGCCCGGCATATACCGGATCGCCCACCAGCGGATAACCGATGTGACTCATGTGCACACGAATCTGGTGGGTACGCCCAGTCTCCAGCTTGACGCGCACATGGGTATGCGAGCGGAAGCGCTCCAGCACCCGGTAGTGGGTCACCGCGGGCTTGCCTCCGGCGGTCACCGCCATGCGCTGACGCTGCGCCGAACTGCGCCCGATCGGCGCATCCACCGTGCCGCCGGAGGTCAGTTGGCCTATCACGATGGCCTCGTAGATGCGCCCGACACTGCGCGCCTGCAGCTGCGCCACCAGCTGGGTATGCGCCTCGATGGTCTTGGCCACCACCATCAGCCCGGTGGTGTCTTTGTCCAGGCGATGCACGATACCGGCGCGCGGCACATTGACGATATCCGGCACATGGTGCAGCAGGGCATTGAGCAGCGTACCGTCGGCATGCCCGGCAGCCGGATGCACCACCAGCCCGGCAGGCTTGTCGATGACCAGCAGGTGCTCGTCTTCGTAGACGATATTCAGTGCAATGTCCTGGGCCAGCCATTCGCCCTGGGCTTCCTGCTCGGCCTGCAACGCCAGCAGCGCACCGGCATGTACCGGGTCGCGCGGACGCAACACGGCGCCATCCACGGTCAGACGCCCCTCCTTGATCCAGGCGCTCAGGCGCGAACGCGAGTGCTCCGGGAACAGCTGCGCGGCGACCTGGTCAAGGCGCTGGCTGCCCAGTTCGTAAGGCACTTCGGCCTGCAAATGAATAGTCTGGATCGGCGAGTTGGGCATGGGCTACTGCGGCGGGGTGCGGCCTTTGGTTTCGGCGGCACGCTTGTGGTTAAATACGGCGTCTTTGCCCCGACCGAAGCGGGGCGCTCATCATAACAGGACGGCTACGCACACGACAGCCGGCCGTCACAGGGACGCAAGCCGCCATGCACGTGAAACACCTGCTGCTGATCGCCATTCTCGGCCTCACCGCCGCCTGTTCGTCCAAGGAAGTGGTGGACGAGAACCTCAGTGAAGCCCAGCTGTACCAGCAGGCCCAGGACAATCTCGACTCGCGCAGCTACAGCAGCGCCATCGCCCGCCTCAAGGCCCTGGAATCACGCTATCCGTTCGGCCGTTACGCCGAGCAGGCCCAGCTGGAACTGATCTACGCCTACTACAAGAATGCTGAACCGGAGGCTGCACGCGCCGCCGCCGAGCGTTTCATTCGCCTGCATCCGCAGCATGCCAACGTCGACTACGCCTACTACCTGAAAGGTCTGGCATCGTTCGACCAGGACCGCGGCCTGCTGGCGCGCTTCCTGCCGCTGGACATGACCAAGCGCGATCCCGGTGCGGCACGCGACTCCTACAACGAGTTTGCCCAGCTCACCAGCCGCTACCCGAATAGCCGTTACGCCCCGGATGCCAAGCAGCGCATGATCTACCTGCGCAACCTGCTGGCTGCCTACGAAGTGCATGTCGGCCACTACTACCTCAAGCGTCAGGCCTATGTCGCCGCCGCCAACCGCGGCCGCTACGTGGTGGAGAACTTCCAGGAAACCCCGGCCGTCGGCGATGGCCTGGCCATCATGGTCGAAGCCTACCAGCGCCTGACCCTGGATGATCTGGCCGCCAGCAGCCTGGAAACCCTGCAGCTCAACTACCCAGAGCATCCGTCGCTGGCCAGCGGCAGCTTCCAGCCGCGCGTCAGCGAAGCCGACGAGCGCAACTGGTTGTCGCGCACCGCACTGGGCTTCCTGGAAAGCAGCGACCCGCTGCCGCCGGGCCAGACCCGTGCCAGCCAGGACGTCATCAAGCAATACGAATACGCCGCCGAGGCCATCCCCAGCGAACTGCTCGAAGGCGTTCAACAGGAGCAGCCGGCCAAGCGCAGCTGGTTCAGCCGCCTGACCTTTGGCTTGTTCGACTAAGTCAACGCGCCACAAAAAAGCCTCTGCCAGGGCAACCTGACAGAGGCTTTTTAATGCCTGCTTTCAGAGCCCACGCAGGGCGTCCAGCAGCGCGCTGTTCTGCGCCTCGTCACCGATGCTGATGCGCAGGAACTGCTCGATGCGCGGCTGTTTGAAGTGACGCACGATCACCCCCTGCTCGCGCAGGCCGGCGGCCAGCTGGGCGGCTTCCTTGTGCGGATGGCGGGCAAACACGAAGTTGGCTGCGGACGGCAATACCTCGAATCCCAGCTGCTGCAACCCGTCCACCACGCGCTCGCGGCTATCGATCACCTGCCGACAGGTCTGCTGGAAGTACGCCTTGTCCTCGAACGCCGCCGCAGCACCGGCAATCGCCAGGCGATCCAGCGGATAGGAGTTGAAGCTGTTCTTGATCCGCTCCAGCGCCTCGATCAGATCGGCATGTCCCACTGCCAGGCCAACCCGCAGCCCGGCCAGGGAGCGCGACTTGGACAGGGTCTGGGTGACCAGCAGATTGGGGTACTGATCGACCAGGCTGATTGCCGTTTCGCCCCCGAAATCGATATAGGCCTCATCCACCAGCACCACGCTGTGCGGATTGGCCTTGAGCAGCTGTTCGATGGCCTGCAGCGCCAAGACCCGGCCAGTCGGGGCGTTGGGGTTGGGGAAGATAATCCCGCCATTGGGCCGAGCGTAATCTTCCACGCGGATCTGGAACTGTTCATCCAGAGGCACCTGCACAAAGTCGATGCCGTACAGACCGCAATACACCGGGTAGAAGCTGTAGCTGATATCCGGGAACAGCAAGGGTTGGCCATGCTGGAACAGGCCATGGAAGGCATGCGCCAACACCTCGTCGGAGCCGTTGCCGACGAACACCTGCTTGCTGCTCACCCCGTAGTAGTCGGCCACCGCCTGCTTGAGGCGCTCGCCATTCGGGTCAGGATACAGGCGCAGGTCATCGTTCAGTTCGGCCTGCATGGCGGCAATCGCCTTGGGCGAAGGCCCATAGGGATTCTCGTTGGTATTGAGCTTGACCAGCTTGCTCAGCTTGGGCTGCTCGCCCGGCACATAGGGCACCAGGTCCTTGACGAAGGGGCTCCAGAATTTGCTCATCTGCCCTTCTCTCCTCTAAAAATCGCTGGAGGCCGAAGGCTGGAGGCTGGACGAAAGCAGCATGTACCTCGTCCAACCTTCAGCCCCCGGCGCTTTTATCGGCTTTTCAGCCCTTGATGCGGTATTCGGCACTGCGCGCATGCGCGGTCAGCGACTCACCACGCGCCAACACCGACGCCACCTTGCCCAGTTCCGAGGCGCCGTCAGCCGAGCAATGGATGATCGACGAGCGTTTCTGGAAGTCATACACACCCAGCGGCGAGGAATAGCGCGCAGTACCGGAGGTCGGCAGCACGTGGTTGGGCCCGGCACAGTAGTCGCCCAGTGCTTCGGCGGTGTAGCGACCCATGAAAATGGCACCGGCATGGCGGATCTGCGCCAGGTATTGCTCGGGGTTCTCTACCGACAGCTCCAGGTGCTCGGGGGCGATACGGTTGGCCACCTCGATAGCCTGGGCCATATCGGCGACCTGAATCAGCGCGCCGCGCCCCTGCAGCGAAGTACGTGCTATCGCCTCGCGCTCCAGAGTCGGCAGCAGGCGTTCGATGCTCTGCTCTACGCGGTCGAGGAACGCTGCATCCGGGCTGACCAGGATCGACTGGGCATCCTCATCATGTTCAGCCTGGGAAAACAGGTCCATGGCGATCCAGTCCGGGTCGGTCTGCCCATCGCAGACCACGAGAATCTCCGACGGGCCGGCGATCATGTCGATACCGACCTTGCCGAACACGTGGCGCTTGGCAGTCGCCACATAGATATTGCCCGGACCGACAATCTTGTCCACCGGCGGCACGCTCTCGGTGCCGTAGGCCAGCGCGGCAACCGCCTGCGCCCCACCGATGGTGAAGACCCGGTCGACACCGGCGATACAGGCGGCGGCCAGTACCAGTTCATTGACCTCGCCACGCGGCGTCGGCACCACCATGACCACTTCCGGCACCCCGGCCACCTTGGCCGGAATGGCATTCATCAGCACCGACGAGGGATAGGAGGCCTTGCCACCCGGCACATACAGGCCGGCGCGATCCAGCGGAGTGACCTTCTGCCCCAGTACGGTGCCGTCGGCTTCGGTGTAACTCCAGGAGTCCTGTTTCTGCCGCTCGTGGTATACCCGCACGCGCTCGGCGGCTTTTTCCAGAGCCGCACGCTGCTCGCTGCTGATCCGCGTCAGCGCCAGCTCCAGACGCTCACGTGGCAGGATCAGCTCGGCCATGCTGGCGACGTCCAGGCCATCGAACTGCCGGGTAAAGTCGACGAGCGCGGCATCGCCACGCACGCGTACCGCCTGAATGATCTCCAGCACGCGCTGGTTGACCGCGTCGTCCGAAACGCTCTCCCAGCTCAGCAGATGATCCAGATGCTGGGCAAAATCCTGGTCAGCGGCATTGAGTCGGCGAATAGCGGTAGGTGCAGTCATGACGAGCCTCTTGATGGCAAATACTCGGGCGTCGCTAGACTAGCAAGCCCTCCGCCTGGACGCCCGAGAAAAGTCTCTATGACACGGATAGGGCCGGGATATGCACGGGCAGCGCAGTGCCGTGCGAAAAGTCAGCCCAGATGTCGCGCCTCGACCGCCTCGCGCAGGGTCTCGATCAGCGCCTGGATGCGCGCATGCTGCATTTTCATCGCCGCCTTGTTGACGATCAGCCGCGAGCTGATGGTGGCAATCAATTCCTGGGGCTCCAGGCCATTGGCACGCAGGGTGTTTCCGGTATCCACGACATCGATGATCTTGTCGGCCAGGCCGACCAGCGGCGCCAGCTCCATCGAGCCATACAGCTTGATGATGTCTACCTGGCGCCCCTGTTCGGCATAGTAACGCTTGGCAACGTTGACGAACTTGGTGGCCACGCGCAGGCGCCCCTTGGGTTCGGCAGCGCCCACCTTACCGGCGGTCATCAGTTTGCACTGGGCAATGCGCAGGTCCAGCGGTTCGTACAGCTGGCCACCGTACTCCATCAGCACATCCTTGCCGGCCACGCCGATATCCGCGGCACCGTGCTCGACATAGGTCGGGACGTCGGTGGCGCGCACGATCAACAGGCGCACATCCTCCAGCGTGGTGGGAATGATCAGCTTCCGGCTCTTTTCCGGATTCTCGGTCGGCGCGATACCCGCCGCCGCCAGCAACGGCAGGGTGTCGTCGAGAATACGGCCTTTGGACAGGGCGATGGTCAGCATGCAGCGAATTCCTTGGCAACGGGCAGCCCGGCGCTACGCCGGGCAGGCAGTAAGGGTTGGCTAATCAGCCCGGCACGCGGCGAATCTTCGCGCCCAGCTGCTGCAGTTTTTCCTCGATGCACTCGTAGCCACGGTCGATGTGGTAGATGCGGTCGATCAGCGTCTCGCCTTCGGCTACCAGCGCAGCAATCACCAGACTGGCCGATGCCCGCAGGTCGGTAGCCATCACCGGAGCCCCTTTCAGGCTCGGCACGCCCGTGACCACCGCGGTATTGCCTTCAACGAGAATCTGCGCGCCCATGCGGTTCATTTCATAGACATGCATGAAGCGGTTCTCGAAGACGGTCTCGATCACGGTACCCGTCCCCTCGGCGACCGCATTGAGGGCAATGAACTGCGCCTGCATGTCAGTCGGGAAGGCCGGATAGGGTGCGGTACGCAGGTTGACCGCACGCGGACGCTTGCCCTTCATGTCCAGCTCGATCCAGTCCTTGCCGCTGGTGATTTCCGCACCGGCTTCCTGCAGCTTGGCGAGTACTGCCTCGAGGATGGTCGGATCGGTATCCTTGAGCTTGACGCGTCCACCGGTAGCCGCCGCCGCTACCAGATAGGTGCCGGTCTCGATGCGGTCAGGCATCACGTTGTAACGCCCGCCACCCAGGCGCTCGACGCCATCGATGGTAATGGTATCGGTGCCGGCACCACTGACCTTGGCGCCCATGGCATTGAGGAAGTTGGCCAGGTCGACCACTTCCGGCTCGCGCGCGGCATTTTCCAGCACACTGCGACCCTTGGCCAGGGCTGCTGCCATCATGATGTTCTCGGTACCGGTCACGCTGACGATATCGAAGAAGAAGTGCGCGCCGCGCAGGCCACCCTCAGGGGCCTTGGCCTTGATATAGCCGCCTTCCACATCAATCTTCGCGCCCATCGCTTCGAGGCCGCGAATGTGCAGGTCGACCGGACGCGAGCCAATCGCGCAGCCGCCCGGCAGGGCCACTTCGGCTTCACCAAAGCGTGCCACCATCGGCCCCAGCACGAGGATCGAGGCGCGCATGGTCTTGACCAGCTCGTAAGGTGCCACCAGCGTGGTGATGGTGCTGGCATCCACCTCGACATTGAGCTTTTCGTCGATCACCGGCTGCACACCCATGCGACCGAACAGCTCGATCATGGTGGTGATGTCATGCAGGTGCGGCAGGTTGCCGACCGTTACCGGCGTATCGGCCAGCAGGGTAGCTGCCAGGATCGGCAGCGCGGCGTTCTTCGCGCCGGAAATACGGATTTCACCGTCCAGGCGTGTGCCGCCGGTAATGATCAACTTGTCCATATAGGGTCTCTGGCCCGCCGGGCGCTCAGGTGCGTTGCGCCCAATCGGCGCGGGAGAAGAATTTCATGTTGACGGCATGAATGCTGCCATCGGCAATCCAGTGATTGAGATGGGCATATACCTGTTGCTGGCGCTTGACCGGGCTCAGGGCTGCCAGTTCGTCACTGATCAGGTTGAGCTGGAAGTTGCAGCCTTCACCTTCGATCTCGACTTGGGTATTGGCCATCTTCTCTTCAAGAAGGCGCTTCACTTCAACAGCCTGCATGGGCGTCCTCATTCGAGCGGGTAACCAAGGAGCCGACTACGGCCCCTCTCGGAGCCGGCCATCATACAAAAAGCCCCGCGCCGGCGAAACCTCAGCTGTCGCCCAGCGGCAAGCATTCATCCAGCGCACAGACCTCGGCAATCTGCCGCATGTCCTCGGGCAGGCCGACAATGCGTACCGTCTTGCCCTGCGCCTGAGCGTCACGCATGAAGGCCAGCAACAACGCCAGACCGACACTACTCGACTTGCTGACGGCCTGACAGTCGATCTGCAGCTGCTCGCCAGCCAGCCCTCGCAACAAGCGCCCGCCCTGCTCGCGCAACTGCGGCCCGCTGGTATAGTCGAGCACACCGCTCAGGCTCAGGCAGTTACCCTGCAGATTGACCTGGGCCTCACTCATTGCGCTGCAGCCTGCTCGCCCTGGCGGGAGCGCGCCACCAGCTCAGCCCAGCCGGCAATGGTCTTGTCCAGGTCGTTGCGATTGCTTTGCATGCTTTGCGCAAACTGGTCACGGAACAGTTTGCCGACGTTGATGCCATTGATCACCATGTTGCGCAGCTTCCATTCCTCATCCAGGCGCACCATGGTGTAGGACAGCGGGTAGACCGTGCCGCGGGCATCGCGAATCTCCATGTTTACCGTGCTGCGCTGGGCATCCTGGGCATTGGCCACCGGTAGTACGCGAATATCCTGATTGTCGTACTCAAGCAGGGCATTGCCGTAGAACTGCATCAGGCTGCGTTTGAACTCTTCCTCGAAACGCTGCAACTGCTCGGCACTGGCGCGCCGGCTGTAGCGCACAGTCATCACCCCACGGGCAATTCCCTGCACATCGACCACCGGGCCCAGAATGCGTTCCAGGCTGGCGTAGAACGCCGCCGGATCAGCCTTGTACTGCACCTTGTTAGCCTTCAGGTCAGCCAGCAGGGTGTCGGTGGTCTGCTGCACAACCTGCTGTGCAGCCGGCATTGCCAGGGCGCTCAGCGGCAGGGCCAGCAGCAGCCCCAGGGCCAGTTGACGAACACGACTGAACATCTGTTTTTCCTCCAGGCAGCCCGCGCCGCCATCACTCGCTGTCTTTGTTGACCGAATTAAGCATGAACTTACCGATCAGGTCCTCGAGAACCAGAGCCGACTGGGTGTCGTGGATGGTACTGCCGTCCACCAAAACCTCTTCTTCACCCCCTACGCTCAGGCCGATGTACTTCTCGCCGAGCAGGCCCGCAGTAAGAATCGAAGCTGTCGAGTCGACCGGCAGGTTATCGACGCGCTTGTCGATCTCCAGAGTCACACGCCCCATGTAGCTGTCACGATCCAGATCGATGGCCGTGACCTTGCCGACCACCACGCCGGCCATGGTGACCTTGGCCCGTACAGTCAGGCCGGAGATGTTGTCGAAATAGGCCTGTATGCGATAGGTCTCGGCGCTCGGGCTGACCGTCAGCCCGCTGACCCGCAGGGCCAGCAGCAACAACGCCAGCAGTCCGGCCAGCAGGAACAGGCCGACACCGATTTCCAGGGTGCGGTTTTGCATCAGAAGTCTCCAAACATCAGGGCAGTCAGGATGAAGTCCAGTCCCAGCACGGCAAGCGAGGCATAGACCACGGTACGGGTAGTGGCACGACTGATACCTTCCGAGGTGGGTTCGCAGTCATAGCCCTGGAATACCGCAATCCAGGTCACCACGAAGGCAAACACCACGCTCTTGATCACGCCATTGAGCACATCGTCATAGAAGCTGACACTGTTCTGCATGTTGGCCCAAAACGAGCCCTCATACACACCCAGCCAGTCGATCGCGACCATGGCGCCTCCCCAGATTCCCACCACACTGAAAATGGCGGCGAGCAGCGGCATGGAAATGAAGCCGGCCCACAGGCGCGGCGCGATGATGTACTTGAGCGGATCGACGCCGATCATCTCCAGGCTGGAAATCTGCTCGGTGGACTTCATGTTGCCGATTTCCGCGGTCAGCGCCGAACCGGCACGCCCGGCGAACAGCAGGCCAGTGACCACCGGACCCAACTCACGCAGCAGAGTCAGCGCCACCATCTGCCCGACGGCCTGCGCCGAACCGTAGTCAACCAGAATGCTGTAGCCCTGCAGGGCCAGCACCATGCCGATGAAAACGCCGGCGACGATGATGATCGGCAGAGACAGCACGCCCACGCCATACAGCTGCTTGACCAGCAGGGCAAAACCATTGCGCGTACCGCTGCGCCCGATCAGCGCATGACCGAGGAACAGCACGGCACGCCCCATGGCCTGCAGCACCGCCAGGCCACTGACGCCGAGCAGACGCACCCGTTCCAACAGGCTGCGGCGCTTCATTGCGCACCTCCCAGCAAGTCGCTCCGATAATCCACGGCGGGGAAATGAAAGGGCACCGGCCCATCAGGAATCCCCTGCATGAACTGGCGAATCTGCGGATCCTCAGAGGCCATCAGTTCCGCCGGCGTGCCATGCCCCAACACCCGTGCATCACCGACCACATAGATATAGTCGGCAATGCTCGCCGTCTCGGCGAGGTCATGGGATACCACGATGCTGGTAATTCCCAGCGCATCGTTGAGCAGCCGAATCAGGCGCACCAGCACCCCCATGGCAATCGGGTCCTGACCGACGAACGGTTCGTCATACATGAGAATCTGCGGATCCAGAGCAATCGCCCGAGCCAGTGCTACACGACGCTTCATACCGCCCGACAATTCGTCCGGCATCAGTTCCACGGCACCTCGCAAGCCCACCGCCTGCAACTTCATCAGCACGATATCGCGGATCATTTCCTCCGGCAGGCGCGTATGCACGCGCAGCGGAAAGGCTACGTTCTCGAATACATTGAGATCGGTAAACAGCGCGCCGCTCTGGAACAGCACACCGAACTGCTTGCGCATGTGAAACAGCTCGCTACGCGACAGTTGCGGCAGGTTGCACTGGTTCACCCATACCTCGCCGGCATGTGGGCGCAGCTGCGCAGCAATCAGGCGCAGTAAGGTGGTCTTGCCGCAACCGGACGGCCCCATGATCCCGGTGACCTTGCCACGCGGGATACGGATATCCACCTTGTCGAAAATGGTGCGCGCACCGCGCCGAAAGGTCAGTCCTTTCAGTTCGACGGCATAGGCATTATCGACGCTCATCATCTCTCCTTGGCGACCCTCGTCCTGTCGCTGGCCGGGCCGGCATCTCGCGCCCCGGCGAATTGGCCGCGCACTATACCACCGCCCCCCCGCGCACCCCAACCTGGCAACATCCGGCAGCATCTGCAGCGCACAGCCTGCGACACAGGCACTGGCAGGCATACCGGGCATTGGCGGTATACTCTGCATCTTTTGTTGCCAGCTGTTACGCCCATGACCGACACACGCACCCTGCTGCACTCCGCGCAACGCACCATCGACTTGGAACGCCAAGCCATCGACAGCCTGCGTGCCCGCCTCAACGGCGACTTCACCCGTGCCTGCGAGCTGATCCTCGCCTGCAAGGGCCGCGTGGTCGTGGTCGGCATGGGCAAGTCCGGGCATATCGGCAACAAGATCGCCGCCACCCTGGCCAGCACCGGCACCCCCGCCTTCTTCGTGCATCCCGCCGAGGCCAGTCACGGCGACATGGGCATGATCACCCGTGATGACCTGGTGCTGGCCCTATCCAACTCGGGCAGCACCTCGGAAATCGTCACGCTGCTACCACTGATCAAGCGCATGGGCATCACCCTGATCAGCATGACCGGCAATAGCGCCTCTCCGCTGGCACAGGCCGCGGAAGTCAACCTTGACGCCAGCGTCGAGCAAGAAGCCTGCCCGCTGAACCTGGCACCCACCGCCTCCACCACGGTCAGCCTGGTGCTCGGCGATGCCCTGGCCATTGCCCTGCTCGAGGCACGCGGCTTCACCGCCGAAGACTTCGCCTTCTCGCATCCCGGCGGAGCCTTGGGCCGGCGCCTGCTGCTCAAGGTTGAGCACGTCATGCACAGCGGCGAGCGCCTGCCTTGCGTCGCCCGCGGCACCTCGCTGCGTGAAGCCCTGCTGGAAATGACCCGCAAGGGACTGGGCATGACGGTAATTCTCGAAAGCGACGGCTGCCTGGCCGGCGTCTTCACCGATGGCGACCTGCGTCGCACCCTGGACAAGGGCATTGATCTGCGCAGCGCGGCAATCGACGAGGTGATGACCCCGCACGGCAAGACCGCTCGCCCCGAGATGCTCGCCGCGGAAGCCTTGAAAATCATGGAAGACCACAAGATCAACGCCCTGGTGGTAGTCGACGGCAACGACCGCCCGGTGGGTGCCCTGAACATGCACGATCTGTTACGTGCCGGAGTTCTCTGAACATGAGCAATGCCCTACTGCAACGCGCCAAGGCCGTACGCCTGGCCATTTTCGACGTCGACGGCGTGCTGACCGATGGGCGCCTGTATTTCCTGGCCGACGGCAGTGAATTCAAGACGTTCAACACACTGGACGGCCACGGCATCAAGATGCTGATCGCCAGCGGCGTACAAACCGCGATCATCAGCGGACGCAGTTCGCCAGTGGTTGAACGACGCGCCGCCAACCTGGGCATCCAGCACCTCATCCAGGGGCGTGAGGACAAACTGGTGGTACTGGAGCAGCTGCTCGGCGAACTGGGCCTGGGTTACGAGGAAGTTGCCTACCTCGGCGACGACCTGCCCGACCTGCCGGTGATCCGCCGGGTGGGCCTGGGCATGGCCGTAGCCAGCGCCGATGCCTTCGTACGCCAGCACGCTCACGGCATTACCAGTGCCGCCGGCGGCGCGGGCGCCGCACGCGAGTTCTGCGAACTGATCATGCGCGCCCAGGGCACCCTCGAACAGGCACAGGCGGCCTACCTGTGAAACGACCGAACAAAAACCTGCGCCTGGCCCTGTTGGGCTTGCCGGTGCTTATTGGTCTGCTGGCGCTGGGCTACTGGAACATCCGACCGGAAACCTTCCTGGCCCGGACAGCCAACACCAGCAGCGCCGAGCAGGTGGACTTCTACATCATCGGCACGGAAACCGTGCAGTACCAGGCCGACGGCACCCTCGACTACCGCCTGCAGGCCCCGCGCCTGGAGCACCTGCAGCGCAGCGAACTAACCCTGGTCGAGCAGCCCGACCTGCTGCTATACCGCGGCAACCCACACCCCTGGCATGTACAAAGCACCCGCGGCGAAGCCAAGGGCGACGGCAGCGAGGTGGAACTGATCGACAATGTACGCATTGCCCGTACCGACGCACGCGGCCGCCCGACCCTGCTGACCACCAGTCGGCTGACGGTTTTTCCCGACAAGGAATATGCCGAAACCCGGCAAGCCGTTAGAATCGACGCCGCCAACGGGGTGACCACGGCACAAGGAATGAAAGCGTACCTGCAAGACAGCCGGATGCACCTGCTGTCCAACGTAAGAGGCCAGCATGAGGTTCGATAACCCAATCCCCCTGTTTTTTTCGCTCGCCCTGGCCTGCGCCAGCAGCGTCGCCATGGCCCTGCCCAGCGATCGCGAGCAACCCATCCGCGTGCAGGCCGACAGTGCCGAACTGGACGAACGCCAGGGTGTAGCCGTTTACCGCGGCAGCGTGGTGATCACCCAGGGCACCCTGAAGATCACCGGCGACACAGTGACCATCACCCAAGACAAGAATGGTGATATCGAAGTGTTCACGGCGGTCGGCAATCGCGCCTACTACGAACAAAAGCCGGCCGTCGACAAGGACATCGTCAAGGCCTACGGCCGCACTATCCAGTACTTTGCCGCCAACGAACGGATCATCCTTATCGATCAGGCCAAGGTCGTGCAGCAGGGCAACACCTTCGAGGGCGAAAAAATCGTCTATGACACGCGCCGCCAGATCGTCAACGCCGGTCGTGCCAGCGGCAATGCCATCAGCACGCCGCGTCCGCGCATCGACATGATCCTGCAACCGCGCAAGAACCAGGCCCAATAATGGCAACTCTCCAAGCTCAGCACCTGGCCAAGAGCTACAAAGGCCGCCAGGTGGTTCGCGACGTCAGCCTCAGCATCGACAGCGGGCAGATCGTCGGCCTGCTCGGCCCCAACGGCGCCGGCAAAACCACCTGCTTCTACATGATCGTTGGCCTGGTACAGGCTGATCAGGGACGCATCCTCATCGACCAGCAGGATCTCAGCCACCAGCCCATGCATGGCCGCGCCCGTGCCGGCATCGGCTACCTGCCCCAGGAGGCCTCGATCTTCCGCAAGCTGAGCGTTGCCGACAATATCATGGCGATCCTGGAAACCCGCAAGGACCTCGATCGCGCCGGTCGCCGCCAGGCCCTGGAGGACCTCCTGCAGGAGTTCCATATTCACCACATTCGTGACAGCCTGGGCATGAGCCTGTCCGGCGGCGAACGGCGCCGCGTGGAAATTGCCCGCGCCCTGGCCACCGAACCCAAGTTCATCCTGCTCGACGAACCCTTTGCCGGTGTCGACCCCATCTCGGTGGGCGATATCAAGCAGATCATCCACCACCTGAAGAGTCGCGGCATCGGTATCCTGATCACCGACCACAATGTCCGCGAGACCCTCGACATCTGTGAAACCGCCTATATTGTCAGCGAAGGGCGACTGATTGCCGAAGGTAACGCTGAAGCCATTCTGGCCAACCAGCACGTCAAGGAAGTCTACCTCGGCCACGAGTTCCGCTTATAAAGCCGCGCCTCGCAGGCAACGGCCTGCTAGGCAAAGCGCAAAAAATCAGGCATATATCTTGCTTCCTGGCGGCGCCTCAAGGCGCCCTGTAGTGGATGGCGCGAAGGCGCCGGCAAACAAGGTGCTAGCCCCCTGCTATGAAACCATCGCTCGTACTCAAGATGGGCCAGCAGCTGACGATGACACCGCAGCTGCAACAAGCCATTCGCCTGCTCCAGCTCTCGACACTGGACCTGCAGCAGGAAATCCAGGAAGCGCTGGAATCCAACCCGATGCTCGAACGCCAGGAAGAAGGCGAAGACTTCGACAACAGCGACCCGCTGGCCGAAGGCGACAGCCTGACCCTGACCAGCCCGCAGGAAATTGCCAGTACCAGCAGCGAACAACACGAAGCACAGCTCGAAGAAGGCGAGTGGCACGAGCGCATTCCCAGCGAACTGCCGGTCGATACCGCCTGGGAAGATGTCTACCAGACCAGCGCCAGCAGCCTGCCGAGCAATGATGACGATGAATGGGACTTCACCAGCCGCACCAGCAGCGGCGAAAGCCTGCACAGCCATCTGCTCTGGCAGCTCAATCTGGCGCCGATGAGCGACAAGGACCGGCTGATCGCGGTCACCCTGATCGATTGCATGAACCCCCAGGGTTACCTTGAGGAAACCCTTGAAGAAGTCCTCGAAGCCTTCGATCCCGAGCTGGATGTCGAACTCGACGAAATCGAGGCCGTTCTGCACCGCATCCAGCAATTCGAGCCCGCCGGCATTGGCGCACGCGATCTGCGTGAGTGCCTGCTGCTGCAACTGCGTCAACTGCCTGCGCAAACCGCCTGGCTGGAAGAAGCCAAACGCCTGGTCGAGGAACATCTTGACCTGCTGGGCAGCCGTGACTATGCCGCACTGGGACGGCGCCTGCGCCTCAAAGAAGATGAGCTGCGTCAGGTCGTCGAACTGATCCAGCGCCTCAACCCACGCCCCGGCGCACAGATCGAAAGCAGCGAACCCGAATACATCGTGCCCGATATCATCGTGCGCAAGGACAATGAGCGCTGGCTGGTCGAACTTAACCAGGAAGCCATGCCACGCCTGCGGGTCAACCCGCAATACGCCGGCTTCGTGCGCCGCGCCGACTCCAGCGCCGACAACACCTTCATGCGCAACCAGCTGCAGGAAGCCCGCTGGTTCATCAAAAGCCTGCAGAGCCGCAATGAAACCCTCATGAAGGTGGCGACCCAGATCGTCGAACACCAACGCGGCTTCCTCGACTACGGTGACGAGGCCATGAAGCCGCTGGTGCTGCATGACATTGCCGAAGCTGTAGGCATGCACGAGTCAACCATTTCGCGAGTCACCACGCAGAAATACATGCACACCCCACGGGGCATTTACGAACTGAAATACTTCTTCTCCAGCCATGTGAGCACGGCAGCAGGCGGCGAATGCTCATCCACTGCAATACGTGCCATCATCAAGAAACTGGTGGCGGCGGAGAACAGCAAAAAGCCATTGAGCGACAGCAAGATCGCTGGTCTACTGGAAGCACAAGGCATTCAGGTAGCCCGCCGCACAGTGGCCAAATACCGCGAGTCACTGGGTATTGCACCCTCCAGCGAACGCAAGCGGCTACTCTGAACACACTCAGACAACGGCCGGAAATTGATTCAGGCCAAGTAATTACCCCGACGGCTGAGCTAGCCTGTCACTACCCACCGGGCAACAAGGAGAAGCGGTATGCAAGTCAACATCAGTGGACACCAACTGGATGTGACCGACGCCCTGCGCGACTACATCGGCGAGAAACTCAGCCGTCTGGAGCGCCATTTCGACAAGATCACCAACGTGCAGATCATCCTTGAGGTCGAGAAGCTCAAGCAGAAAATCGAAGCCACCCTGCACATCGCCGGCGGCGAAGTCGTCGCCAACGCCGAGCATGAAGACATGTACGCGGCCATTGATCTGCTGGCTGACAAACTGGACCGCCAGCTGATCAAGCACAAGGAAAAGCACCTCGACCGCCAGCAGGGCGCAACCGTCCGCTGATCCCATGATCCGTCTCGAAAATATCCTGACCCCCGGCCGTTCCCTGGTGAACGTGCCGGGCGGCAGCAAGAAACGCGTCCTCGAACAGATCGCTCAGCTGATTGCCCGCGACCTGCCCGACCTGGATGCACAACAAATCTTTGAAAGCCTGATTGCCCGCGAGAAGCTTGGCTCGACCGGCTTTGGCAACGGCATCGCCATTCCCCACTGCCGTCTGCCCGGTTGCAGCCAGCCACTGAGCGCCGTGTTGCGCCTAGATGCCCCCGTGGACTTCGACGCCATCGACGGCGCCCCGGTGGATCTGCTGTTTGTCCTGCTGGTTCCGGAAGCAGCTACCGACGAACACCTGGAACTACTCCGACAGATCGCCAGCATGCTCGATCGCGCCGACGTACGGGAACGCCTGCGCCAGGTCGACAGCAACGAGGCCCTGTTGCAGGTGGTACTGGCCGTGCAGAGCGGCAGTTAAGCCTGGCCATGCAGCTGATCATCGTCAGCGGCCGCTCCGGCTCGGGCAAGAGTACGGCACTGGATGTGCTGGAAGACCATGGTTTCTACTGCATCGACAACCTGCCGGCGGCGTTGCTGCCGGAATTGGCCGAACGCGCTCTGCTGCATACCGAACTGATGCATCCACGGGTCGCCGTATCCATCGATGCGCGCAATCTACCCAGCCAGTTGCAACGCTTTCCCGAACTCCTGGCTGACGTACGCGCCCGGCATATCCAATGCCATGTCCTGTATCTGGATGCTGCTGACGAGACCCTGCTCAAGCGCTTTTCCGAAACCCGGCGCCGCCACCCGCTGACCAACGACCAGCGCTCACTGGGCGAGGCTATTGCCGATGAGAAGGTCCTGCTCGGCAGTATTGCCGACCTGGCCGACTTGCGTATCGATACTACCCAGCTGAACCTCTATCAGCTGCGCGACATTCTCAAGCTGCGTCTGCTCAACACCCCCGAGCCCGGCACCGCATTCCTGATCGAGTCCTTTGGCTTCAAGCGCGGCGCCCCCGTGGATGCCGACCTGGTCTTCGATGTGCGCTGCCTACCCAACCCCTACTGGAAGCCTGAACTGCGCGCCCAGTCCGGGCTGGATCAGGGCGTACAGGAATACCTGGCCGCGCAGAGCGATGTCGGCGAAATGCTTAACGACCTGCTGGCCTACCTGCACAAGTGGCTGCCACGCTTTGCCGCGAGCAATCGCGCCTATGTCACCGTGGCTATTGGTTGCACTGGCGGCCAACACCGCTCGGTCTACCTGGCCGAACGCCTCGGACAAGCCTTGCGTCCACTGCTGAAGAACGTGCAAATTCGCCATCGCGATCTGCACTAAGGACCAGCCCATGCCCGCGCGCGACATCACCATCATCAACAAGCTCGGCCTGCATGCCCGCGCCGCGGCCAAGTTCGTCGGCGTGGCCAATCGTTTCCCCTGCCAGATTCGCCTGGGGCGCTGCGACAGCAGCCTGGTGGATGGCAAGAGCATCATGTCGGTAATGATGCTGGCGGCCGGCAAGGGCACGCCGCTACGCCTGCATGGTGAAGGCGAACAGGCCGAAGAAGCGCTGGACGCGCTGTGCGCGCTGATCGAGGACTTCTTCGAGGAAGGCGAATAGCGACTGCACGTCGCCAGCACATCAACGGCCCGTCCACGGCCCGCCTGAGCAACCAAGCCCCGCCGCGATGTGCAGTGCAGGGCTGCTGTTTGCACCCTGCTCTTAACTGCCCGCCACGGTCATCCGTTCGATCAGCAGCGAACCGCTACGCACATTGCCGCGCCACTCCAGATCAGCGCCCACCGCGACTATCTGGCGGAACATATCGCGCAGGTTTCCGGCGATCGTCACTTCCTCGACGGGGAACTGGATCTCGCCGTTTTCCACCCAGAAGCCTGCCGCTCCCCGCGAATAGTCACCGGTCACCAAGTTCACGCCCTGCCCCATCAGCTCGGTGACCAGCAGGCCACGCCCCATCTGCCGCAGCAGCGCGGCCTGGTCATCCGTGCCATGGCTGACGAACAGGTTGTGCACACCGCCCGCATTGGCGGTGCTGGGCATGCCCAGCTTGCGCCCGGAGTAGGTACCCAGCACGTAGGAGACCAGACGGCCCTGCTCAATGAACGCCTTGTCGTAGGTGGCCAGTCCATCGCCGTCAAACGCCGCACTGGCCAACCCACCCGGCAGCCGCGGGCGTTCATCGATGGTCATCCACTCCGGGAACAGCGTCTGGCCCAATGCATCCACTAGGAACGAGGAGCGCCGGTACAGGTTGCCACCGGAAATCGCCGCCAGCAGATGACCAAACAGGCCACCAGCCAATTCGGCGGCAAACAGCACCGGCACCTCGCAGGTCGGCACCGAACGCGCACCCAGACGCCGAACCGCCCGTTCAGCAGCACGCCGACCAATCAGCTCGGGGCTTTCCAGGCGCTCAGCGCGACGGTTCACGTCATACCAGTAGTCACGCTGCATCTGCCCGGCCTGCTCGGCAATCATCACGCAGCTCAGGCTGTGCCGGCTGCTGGTGTAGCCGCCGATGAAGCCGTGACTGTTGCCATAGACCCGGCAGCCCTGGTGACTGGACAAGCTGCTGCCATCGGCATTGCGGATGCGCGGATCATGGGCAAACGCTGCGGCCTCGCACTGCAGGGCCAGCTCGATGGCCTGCTCAGGCTCGATCGACCAGGGATGGTAAAGATCCAGGTCGGGCAGCTCGCGGGCCATCAACGCCGCGTCGGCCAGGCCAGCGCAGTCATCCTCGCTGGCATGCTGGGCAATCGCCAGCGCGGCGGCCACGGTTTCGCGAATGGCCTCTGTGCCGCTGGCCGAGGTGCTCGCCGAACCTTTGCGCTGCCCTAGATAGAGGGTAATGCCAAAGCCCTGGTCACGATTGAACTCAACGGTCTCAACCTCACCCTGGCGTACACTGGTGGTCAGCCCCTGCTCCAGCGACACCGCCACCTCGCAGGCACTGGCGCCCTGCCGGCGCGCTTCATCGATAATCTGTTCGACCTGCTCGGCCAGCTGTTGCTGAGCTTGCGGCCCTACCCCTTGCACTGCACTCATTGCCTTACTCCACTACCCGGCAGTCGCTCGGACAAGCGCTGCCGGACTGGTTATCATGGGCAGGTTTCCCACTGGACCCTGCCCATGGCCGAATTTTTCGATGACGACTTCTCTGGCGAGAAGAGCAAATCCCAGATCAAGCGCGAACTGCACGAATTGCAGGAGCTGGGCGCGCGCCTGACCACCCTGACGCCCGACATGCTGGCCAAGTTGCCACTCAGCGACGCCCTGCACAAGGCATTGCTCGACGCCCCCAAGCACCATGCGCATATTGCCCGCAAACGCCACCTGCAATACATCGGCAAACTGATGCGCAGCGCTGATGTCGAGGCGATTCGCGCGCTGGTCGACCAGCTGGACGCCTCCACCCGCGAATACAACGAACGCTTCCATGCCCTGGAGCGCTGGCGTGACCGCCTGCTCAATGGCGATGACCAGACCCTCGAACAGTTCGTCAGCGACTACCCGGATACCGACCGCCAGCACCTGCGCGGGCTGATCCGCCATGCCCAGCATGAAGCGACCCACAACAAGCCACCGGCCGCCGCACGCAAGGTCTTCAAGTACATCCGCGAACTCGACGAGCGTCAGCGCGGCTTGCGCTGAAGGCCCCCAGCCTAAGTGCAAGACACCGGTAGAGACTCGCGTAGCCAGACACCCTGTACATCCAGGTGGCTGGCATAGGCCAGGAACTCTACCCCGGCGTCCCGCGCTCGGCGGCACTCGGCGGCATACGCGGGATCAATTTCCTCGGCGATCCGCACAGCGTCGACCCCGCTGAGGTTGACACAGTACAGCTGCACGGCCCGTACGCCTTGCTGAGCCAGACGCGCCAGCTCGCGCAGATGCTTGCAGGCCCGCACGCTGCGCGCATCGGGAAAAGCCGCCAGCGGGCTGTTGGCAAAGCCCAGGGTGACGCTCTTCACCTCGACATAGGCCGCCCCGCCGGGGTAGTCCAGACAAAAGTCCACGCGGCTGTTTTCCTCGCCAAACGGCACTTCACGACGCAGCCGGGTGAAGCCTGCCAGCTCACTGATCACCCCCTGCAGCAGCGCCTCCTCCACCAGCGCATTGGCGCGCGCGGTATTCACACAGGCCAGGCGCCCCTGCGGGGTTTCCACCAGTTCCCAGGTGCCCGGCAGTTTGCGTCGGGGGTCCTGCGAGCGACTGAACCACAGACGAGCACCCTCGCCCTGGCAGTTGAGCATCGAGCCGGTGTTGGCACAGTGGATGGTCAGCAACTCGCCCTGCGGCGTCTCGACATCGGCCAGGAAGCGCTTGTAACGGCGCAGCAGGCGCGCTTCCTGCAAGGGCGGATCAAAGTGCATGACCTGACCACTGACGCAGACCGCGGGCAATCCGCTCGACCGCCTGTTCCAGACGCGGCAGGCTTTGCGTATAGGCAAAACGCACATGCCGGCTCGCCAGGTGCTGGCCAAAATCCAGCCCCGGGGTAAAGGCCACATGCTGCTCTTCGAGAAAATAGCGGCAGAAGGCAAAGGCATCGTCGGTGAAGGCCGAAACATCGGCATACAGATAGAACGCGCCCTGCGGTTCTACCGCGATGGCAAAACCCAGCTCGCGCAACGCAGGCAGCAAGTAGTCGCGGCGCTCGGCAAAGGCCTGGCGACGCTGCTCGAAAATCGCCTGGCTTTCATCGCTGAAGCAGGCCAGCGCCGCATATTGGGCGATGCTCGGCGCGCTGATATAGAGGTTTTGCGCTAGTTTCTCCAACTCGCCAAGCGCATCGTCAGGCGCCACCAGCCAGCCGAGACGCCAGCCGGTCATGCCGAAATACTTGGAAAAGCTGTTGAGGACAAACGCCTGGGCATCCACCTGCAACACCGTATCAGCCGTGCAGCCGTAGGTCAGGCCGTGATAAATCTCATCCACCACCAGATGCCCGCCACGCGCCTTCAGCGCGCCGGACAGCGCGGCCAGCTCGTTTGCCTGCAACAGGGTGCCGGTCGGGTTGGCAGGCGAAGCAACCAGAGCCCCGACGCTGTCGGCATTCCAGTACTGCGCCACGCTGTCTGCATCCAGCTGGTAGCGCTGCTGCGGCCCGACCGGCACCAGTTGCGCACTTGCCTCGACCAGCCGCAGGAAGTGCCGGTTGCAGGGATAGCCCGGATCAGCCAACAGCCAGTGTTTGCCCGGATCAACCAGCAAGGCAGCGGCCAGCAACAAGGCACCGCTGCCACCGGGGGTAATCAGGATGCGTTCGGCGTCGACCGACACCCCGTAGCGCTGCGCATAGAAACCGGCAATTGCTTCGCGCAGCGCCGGCAGGCCGCGGGCCGCGGTGTAGCGGGTGTGCCCGGCGGCCAGCGCCGCCTGGCCGGCACGCACAATCGGCTCGGCCGTGGAAAAGTCCGGTTCGCCGATCTCCAGATGGATCACATCATGCCCGGCCGCCTGCAACTGGTTGGCACGCGCCAGCAGCGCCATGACATGGAAAGGTTCGATGGCGCGACTGCGCGCACTGTAAATCCGGGCCATTGGCCTATCCTTCAAGGATAAAACACGCGATTGTACCCAAGGCCTGCCAAAGCGGCAGCACGTGCGACATGCGGGAGTGGCATCGTTGCTAGGCTTCTGGTAAGTTCGCCCGCTCGCAGCCGCAGGGCTCGCACCGCGAGCAAGGGACACGCCCCTGCGCGATGGATTAGAGCAAGTGAGAGGCAGCCATCCATGGCCACAAAAGCAAAGCAACAAAACAGCCAACTGATTCGTGGCTTCGAACCCTACAAAGAAAAGAAGGGCGAGGAGTACATGAGCGAGGCCATGCGCGCCCACTTCACCGACATCCTCAACAAGTGGAAACTTGAGTTGATGCAGGAAGTGGATCGCACCGTGCATCACATGCAGGACGAAGCCGCCAACTTCCCCGACCCGGCCGACCGCGCCAGCCAGGAAGAAGAGTTCAGTCTTGAACTGCGCGCCCGCGACCGCGAGCGCAAACTGATCAAGAAGATTGACGAAACCCTGCAACTGATCGAAGACAACGAGTACGGCTGGTGCGACTCATGTGGCGTCGAAATCGGCATCCGCCGCCTGGAAGCCCGTCCGACAGCGACCCTGTGCATCGACTGCAAGACCCTTGCGGAAATCAAGGAAAAGCAGCTCGGCTCCTGAGGCCACTCGCTGCAGCACGACGGGGCGCCAAGGCGCCCCGTCGGCATTTTGCAGACTGGCATGTATCTGCCACAGCCACTAGCCTGCGCGCCATGACCGACTCTGCCTACATCGGGCGTTTCGCCCCGACGCCCAGCGGCTACCTGCACTTCGGCTCGCTGGTCGCCGCCCTGGCCTCCTACCTGGATGCCCGCCATGCCGGCGGCCAGTGGCTGCTGCGCATGGAGGACCTCGACCCACCCCGCGAGATGCCCGGCGCGCAGGCGGCCATCCTGCGCACCCTGGAAGACTACGGCTTCGAATGGGATGGTCAGGTGCTCTACCAAAGCCAGCGCCTGGCGGCCTACGCCGCGGTTGCCGAACAGCTGCTGGAACGTGGCCTGGCCTATGCCTGCACCTGCTCGCGCAAGCAACTGGAAGGCCATGCCGGCCGCTACCCCGGCACCTGCCGCGCAGCCGGTCATGCCCTACAGGGTGCGGCCATCCGCCTGCGTGTCCCGGACTGCACCTACCACTTCACCGATCGCGTGCAGGGTATGTTCAGCCAGGCACTGCAAGAGGCCGGCGATTTCATCATTCGCCGCCGCGACGGCCTGTTCGCCTACCAGCTGGCAGTGGTTGTGGATGACGCCTGGCAAGGTGTGACCGATGTCGTGCGCGGCGCCGACCTGCTCGATTCCACGCCACGCCAACTCTACCTGCAACAACTGCTCGGCCTGCCGCAACCGCGCTACCTGCACGTTCCGCTGATCATCCAGCCGGACGGACAGAAGCTGGGCAAGCGCTACCGTTCGCCACCGCTGCCCGCGCAACAGGCTGCCCCCCTGCTGCTGCGCGCCCTGCGTGCGCTCGGCCAGCAGCCTCCCGGAGAGCTGCACGACGCCATGCCGCACGAGGTGATGCGCTGGGCCATCACGCACTGGCAGGCGGCGCGTATTCCACGCTGCGCGAGCCTGGCCGAAGCACAATTGCCGTGACGACGCCACGCAGCACTCGCCAAGCCGAAGCCCAGCGCTTATAACTGGCAGCCTGCTGCCTGAGACTCATCGCTCGTCATGTACATCTATCGCCTTGTGCTGATCCTGGTGGTCGGCATCTACCTGTTCTCTCCAGCCATCATGGACTGGTGGATCGAGCCCAGCGGCGCCTGGTATCGCCCCTACCTGCTGTGGCTGATCCTCATCGTGGTAACCCTTATCCTGCAGAGCCAACGCGATGCTGACGAGCTTTGACCTCGGCCAACTGATCCTGATCAGTTGCCTCTACCTGCTAACCCTGTTCGGTGTTGCCTGGATCAGCGACCGTGGCCTGATTCCGCGCTGGCTCATGCGTCATCCGCTGACCTACACCCTGTCACTGGGGGTCTACGCCAGTGCCTGGGCCTTCTACGGCACCGTAGGCATGGCCTACCAGTACGGCTATGGATTCCTGGCCAGCTTTCTCGGGGTGTCCGGTGCCTTCCTGCTGGCTCCAGTGTTGCTCTACCCGATCCTGCGCATTCCCCGCACCTACCAGCTGTCCTCGCTGGCTGACCTGTTCGCCTTCCGCTTTCGCAGTAGCTGGGCCGGCGCTTTGACCACCCTGTTCATGCTGCTCGGCCTGCTGCCGCTGCTGGCCCTGCAGATCCAGGCCGTCGCCGACTCGGTAGGCATCCTCACCCGCGAACCACTGCAGGAGCGCTTTGCCCTGGGTTTCTGTGCGTTGATCACGCTGTTCACCATGTTGTTCGGCGCACGCCATATCGCCACCCGCGAGAAACACCAGGGACTGGTCTTCGCCATTGCCTTCGAATCGCTGGTCAAGCTGCTCTGCCTGGGCGCCATTGGCCTGTATGCGCTGTATGGCGTGTTCGACGGCCCGCAGGAACTGCAGGTCTGGCTGCAACAGAACCAGGCCAGCCTCAGCGAATTGCACACGCCCCTGCAGGAGGGACCATGGCGCACCCTGCTGCTGGTGTTCTTCGCCTCGGCCATCGTCATGCCGCACATGTATCACATGACCTTCACGGAGAACCTCAACCCACGCGCCATGGTCAGCGCCAGCTGGGGCCTGCCGTTGCTGCTGTTGCTGTTCAGCCTGGCGGTACCGCTGATCCTCTGGGCCAGCCTGCGCCTGGGCGCTACCACCAACCCGGAATACTTCACCCTGGGCCTTGGCATGGCACTGGATAATGATCTGCTGGCCCTGGTCGCCTACGTCGGCGGCCTGTCTGCCGCCAGCGGCCTGATCATCGTCTCGACCCTGTCACTGTCCGGCATGGTGCTCAATCACCTGGTGCTGCCGCTGTACCAGCCACCTGCTGGCGGCAACATCTATCGCTGGCTGAAATGGACACGTCGCCTGCTGATCATTGCCATCATCATGGCCGGCTATGGCTTCTACCTGCTGCTGGCAGCCGAACAGGACCTGGCCAACCTGGGCATCGTCGCCTTCGTGGCCACACTACAGTTTCTCCCCGCCACGCTCTCCGTTCTCTACTGGCCCAGCGCCAATCGCCGCGGTTTCATCGCCGGCCTGCTCACCGGCATCGCCCTGTGGCTGGTCAGCATGCTGCTGCCGCTGATCACTGAACTGCAAAGCCTGCACCTGGCCGGTTACACCCTGCACCTGGACAGTAACAACTGGCATCTCGCCGCCATCGCCTCACTGGCCGCCAACATCACGGTGTTCACCCTGGTTTCGCTGTTCAGCCGCAGCAGCGCCGAGGAACAAAGCGCCGCCGACGCCTGCACCGTGGATAACGTTCGTCGCCCGCAGCGGCGCGAACTGCTGGCCAATTCGCCGCAGGAATTCGCTGCGCAACTGAGCAAGCCACTGGGCGCCATCACCGCTCAGCGCGAAGTCGAGCAGGCCCTGCAGGACCTGCAACTGCCGTTCGACGAGCGCCGCCCCTACGCCCTGCGTCGTCTGCGCGACCGCCTGGAAGCCAACCTGTCCGGCTTGATGGGGCCCAGCGTGGCACAGGACATGATCGAAACCTTCCTGCCCTACAAGTCCGGCAGCGAAAGCTACGTCAGCGAAGACATCCACTTCATTGAAAGCCGCCTGGAGGACTATCAGTCGCGCCTCACCGGCCTGGCCGCCGAACTGGACAGCCTGCGTCGCTACCACCGGCAAACCCTGCAGGAACTACCCATGGGGGTCTGCTCACTGGCCAAGGACCAGGAAATCCTCATGTGGAACCGCGCCCTGGAGCAACTCACCGGAATATCCGCGCAACGCGTGGTCGGCTCGCGACTGGGCAGCCTGGAAGCACCCTGGCGCAACCTGCTGGAAGAGTTCAGCCGACAGAGCGAGCCGCACCGCCACAAGCAGCGCCTGAGTGTCGATGGCCAGGCACGCTGGCTGAACCTGCATAAGGCGGCCATCGAAGAACCCTTGGCGCCCGGCAACAGCGGCCTGGTCATCCTCGTTGAGGACGTCACCGAAACCCGTCTGCTGGAAGACCGCCTGGCCCACTCCGAGCGACTGGCCAGCATTGGCCGCCTGGCCGCCGGCGTGGCCCATGAAATCGGCAACCCCATTACCGGCATCGCCTGCCTGGCGCAGAACCTGCGTGAAGAGCGGGAGGGTGATGCGGAGATCAACGAAATCAGCAGCCAGGTCATCGAGCAGACCCGCCGGGTGTCACGCATCGTCCAGTCGCTGATGAACTTTGCCCATGCCGGCGGCCGCCAGCAAAGCAGCGAGCCGGTGTGCCTGGCCGCAGTCACCGAGGAAGCCATTGCCCTGCTCTCGCTCAACCGACATGCCGTGGACGTCGAATTCCGCAACCAGTGCGACCCACAACACTGGGTGGATGGCGACTCGCAACGCCTGGCGCAGGTCATCATCAACCTGCTGAGCAACGCCCGCGATGCCTCTCCCGCCGGCGGACTGATCCGCATCAGCAGCCAGGCCAGCGAGCACAGCGTGGAGTGGCTGGTGGAAGACCAGGGCAACGGGATTCCCAAGGCGATTCGCCAGCAGGTTTTCGAGCCCTTCTTCACCACCAAGGACCCTGGCAAAGGCACCGGGCTCGGCCTGGCGCTGGTCTATTCAATCGTGGAAGAGCATTATGGACAGATCAGCATCGACAGCCCGGTCGATCCGCACAGCGGGCGTGGCACACGCCTGCGGATCAGCCTGCCGCGCCATGTCGACACGACGTCCCCAGCGAACTAGCAGGCCGTAACCAGGCCGCCAGACCGTCGAGAGAAACGCATTGATGTCACACATCCTCATCGTCGAAGACGAAACCATCATCCGCTCGGCCCTACGCCGTCTGCTGGAGCGCAACCAGTATCAGGTCAGCGAGGCAGGCTCGGTACAGGAAGCCCAGGAGCGCTTCAACATCCCCGGATTCGACCTGGTGGTCAGTGACCTGCGCCTGCCGGGCGCGCCCGGCACCGAACTGATCAAGTTGGCCCAGGGCACCCCGGTGCTGATCATGACCAGTTATGCCAGTCTGCGTTCGGCCGTGGATTCGATGAAAATGGGCGCCGTCGATTACATCGCCAAACCCTTCGACCACGACGAAATGCTCCAGGCCGTGGCGCGTATCCTCAGCGAACGCCAGCGCGGCGAGCGCGGCCCAAGCAGCGTCGAACAGTCCCCCTCGCCCACTGGCACACCGCCCAGCCAGGCCACTGGCGAGCTGGGCATCATCGGTTCCTGCGCGCCCATGCAGGAGCTGTACAACAAGATTCGCAAAGTAGCCCCCACCGACTCCAACGTACTGATCCAGGGCGAGTCGGGCACCGGCAAGGAACTGGTGGCACGCGCCCTGCACAACCTGTCACGGCGAGCTAGAGCGCCACTGATTTCGGTGAACTGCGCCGCCATTCCGGAAACCCTCATCGAATCCGAGCTGTTCGGCCATGAAAAAGGCGCCTTTACCGGAGCCAGCGCCGGCCGGGCCGGCCTGGTCGAGGCCGCCGATGGTGGCACCCTGTTCCTTGACGAGATCGGCGAACTGCCTCTGGAGGCGCAGGCCCGCCTGCTGCGGGTGCTCCAGGAGGGCGAGATCCGCCGGGTCGGTTCAGTACAGTCACAGAAAGTCGATGTGCGCCTGATCGCCGCGACCCACCGCGACCTCAAGGCCCTGTCGAAGATCGGCCAGTTCCGCGAAGACCTCTACTACCGGCTGCATGTGATATCTCTGCGCCTCCCCCCGCTGCGCGAACGCGGCAATGACGTGCTGGAAATCGCACAATCCTTCCTCGCCCGGCAATGTCAGCGCATGGAGCGTGAACCCCTGCATTTTGCCAGCGAAGCCGAACAGGCGATTCGCCAGTACAGCTGGCCGGGTAACGTGCGGGAACTGGAAAACGCCATTGAGCGCGCGGTGATTCTTTGCGAAGGCCCGCAGATTTCCACCGAACTGCTGGGTATCGATATCGAGCCGGATCTCGAAGTCGACGGCGATCCTTTCGCCAACAGCGCGGCCGCCGTCAGCCTGGAGCCCAGTGAAGACCTGTCGCTGGAGGATTACTTCCAGCACTTCGTGCTCGAGCACCAGGATCACATGACCGAGACCGAACTGGCCCGCAAGCTGGGCATCAGCCGCAAGTGCTTGTGGGAGCGCCGCCAGCGCCTGGGTATTCCGCGCCGCAAGAGCGCAGCGGGCAGCGAATAATCCGCAACCAGCCTGTTACCCACAGGCCGAGACGTAACAGAACCGGGGCTTACGGTAACGAGGCCCCGGTTTTTTTATGCCCATTCAGCAATGGCAAAAACATAAGTTATTGTTTTAAAAGAAAAAACAAAAACTGGCACAGCAAATGCTTTATATCAGGCACAACAACAAGAAGAACCGCACACCCATAACAAGAACAACACGCAACGACTCCAGCACAACAAGAACAACAAGGCGGAGGCGCAGCTAACTGATTCTTTTGGAGAGGGTTGGTCGGCCGGGGAATCCCGGCAGCAGTCCGAGAACAATAAAACTGCCTCAAGGCAGCGCCCGAACTGCAAAGAGCCTTGGCTCCGAGACCCACCAGCGACCAAAGCAATCCGTTTGCTCTTACCCCTCGATCTGAGGGCTGTCCCAGGTCACAAGCCAGTGGGACCGGGTCAAACAACAAGAAAAGCAAGCCCACGACAATAATAACAATAGAGCACGCAGTGATTTGAGGGGGAGCCTAGGCTCCCCCTTGTGCTTCCTGGACTACCCACTTCGTTCACCCTGCCGGCGAGCGGTGCTAGAATCCGCGGCACTTCTGCGGTCAAGCCTGTAAACGGCCGCCTCATTCGCCACACAGTGCCCCCCATGCTGAAAAAGCTGATCCAGTCTTTGCGTTCACCACGGAAACGCCAGCCCCATCCACGCACCACGCCGCTGGTGCTCAGCAAGCGCCAGCATCCGCTGGGGCGCCAGCAGATCAGTCGTAACGCGCTGAGCGTGATCGAACGACTGCAGCACTCCGGCTACCAGGCCTATGCCGTGGGTGGCTGTGTGCGCGACCTGCTGCTCGGCCTGCCCCCCAAGGACTTCGATGTAGCGACCAGCGCCACCCCGGAACAGGTACGCGCGGCGTTTCGCAATGCCCGGGTGATCGGCCGGCGCTTCAAGCTGGTGCACGTGCACTTTGGCCGCGAAATCATCGAAGTAGCGACCTTCCGCGCCGGCCATGTCGAGCAGGCACGCCCCGACAACCAGCAGTCGGCGCATCACGAAAGCGGACGCATCCTGCGCGACAACGTCTACGGCACCCTCGAAGAAGACGCCGAGCGCCGCGACTTCACCATCAACGCGCTGTATTACGACCCGGGCAGCGAGCGCATCCTCGACTACGCGCATGGTGTCCACGACATTCGCAATCAGCTGATTCGCCTGATCGGCAACCCCGAGCAACGCTACCAGGAAGACCCGGTACGCATGCTGCGCGCGGTACGCTTTGCCGCCAAGCTGGACTTCGACATCGAGCGGCACACCGCCGCCCCGATTCGCCGCCTCGCCCCCTTGTTGCGCGACATTCCTGCGGCACGACTGTTCGAGGAAGTACTCAAGCTGTTCCTCAGTGGCCAGGCCGAGATCACCTTCGACCTGCTCTGCCAGTACGACCTGTTCGCCCCGCTGTTCCCGGCCAGCGCCAAGGCGCTGCAGCGCAACCCGTGCTACAGCGAGGCACTGATTCGCCAGGCACTGATCAATACCGACCAGCGTATTGCCGAGGGCAAACCGGTCACCCCGGCCTTCCTGTTCGCCGCCCTGCTCTGGCCGGCACTGGCACCGCGCGCGGCACAACTGCAGGAGCGCGGCCTGCCGGCCAGCGTGGCCTTGCAGGATGCGGCTCAGGAACTGGTCATCGAGCAATGCAAGCACACCGCCGTACCCAAGCGTTTCACCATCCCCATGCGGGAAATCTGGGACATGCAGGAACGCCTGCCTCGGCGCAGCGGCAAGCGTGCCGACCTGTTGCTGGAGAATCCGCGTTTCCGCGCCGGCTACGACTTCCTGCTCCTGCGCGAAAGTGCCGGCGAGCAGACCGATGGCCTCGGCGAATGGTGGACGCTCTACCAGGAGGCCAGCGACAGCCAGCGGCGCCAGATGATTCGCCAGCTAGGCCAGCGCGACAGTGCCACGCCAGATGAGCCCGCCAGAGCCGCACCACGCAAACGCCGCCGTGGCGGCAAGCGGCGACGCGGGCAACGTAGCGAGCAGGCAGGCGAGTAAGGTGCCACAGGTATACATCGGCCTGGGCAGCAACCTTGCCCAGCCCCTGGCACAACTGCGCGATGCCTGTCAGGCGCTGGCCAGATTGCCCGACAGTCAATTGCTGGCTCTGTCTTCGGCCTATGCCAGCGACCCACTCGGCCCACCCGACCAGCCCCGCTACCTGAATGCCGTGGCCGGCCTGCACACCCAACTGGCCCCACTAGCGCTGCTCGACGCCCTGCAAGGCATCGAGCAGGCCCACGGCCGTCAACGCAAGGCGGAGCGCTGGGGGCCGCGCACCCTCGACCTGGATATCCTGCTGTATGGCGAGCAGCGTATCGACCTGCCACGCCTGCAGGTACCGCACTACCACATGCACGCCCGCGCCTTCGTGCTCTATCCGCTGGCAGAGATCGCCGGGGAACTGATCCTGCCCGACGGACGGCGGCTGAGCGAACTGCTCGCACAGTGCCCTTACCTGGGCCTGGAGCGCCTGGAAGAGCGCCTGCTCGACGAGGTAACGGCGTAACACCGGGGTAACACCCGCAATTGACTTGGCGCCCCCCCATCTGGACTATAGGCGTCCCGTTGCCCCGAGCCCCGTGCCGGCGGCGCCGATGAGGACGAGAAAAATGCCCGCTGTAACCCTGAGCACCCTGCAGGCGCTCAAGCAAAAAGGCGAAAAAATCGCCATGCTCACGGCCTACGATGCCACGTTCGCTCAACTGGCCTGCCAGGCCGGGGTCGATGTGCTGCTGATTGGCGACTCACTGGGCATGGTAGTGCAAGGCCATGACAGCACACTGCCGGTCAGCCTGGCCGACATGGTTTATCACACCGCCGCCGTCAAACGTGGCAACCAGGGCGCGCTGATTCTCAGCGACCTGTCGTTCATGAGCTACGCCAGCCTGGAACAGACCTACGCCTCCTGCGCAGCGTTGATGCAGGCCGGCGCGCACATGGTCAAACTGGAAGGCGCCGCCTGGCTGGCCGAGCCGATCAGCCGCCTGGCCGAACGCGGCGTACCGGTCTGCGCACATCTTGGCCTGACTCCGCAGTCGGTCAATGTGTTCGGCGGTTACAAGGTGCAGGGACGCAGCGAAGCCCAGGCGCGCCAACTGCTCGCCGATGCCATGGTCCTGGAGCAGGCCGGCGCGGCGATGCTGCTGCTGGAGTGCGTGCCCAGCGCACTGGCCGCCGAAATCAGCCGCGCCGTACAGATCCCGGTAATCGGTATTGGTGCCGGCGTGGATACCGATGGCCAGGTATTGGTCATGCACGACCTGCTGGGCCTGTCGCTATCCGGGCGCACGCCGAAATTCGTGAAGAACTTCATGAGCGGCCAGGACAGCCTGCTCGGCGCCTTCAGCGCCTATGTCCGCGCGGTCAAGGCCGCCGAGTTCCCTGCCGCCGAACACGGATTCTCCGCATGATCACCGTCAAGAGCCTGCGCGAACTGCGCGCCGCCGTCAGCCGTGCCCGCAGCGAGGGCAAGCGTATCGCCCTGGTACCCACCATGGGCAACCTGCACGCCGGGCACATCGCTCTCGTGGAAAAAGCCACCCAGCGCGCTGATTTCGTGGTCGCCAGCATCTTCGTCAACCCGTTGCAGTTCGGCGCCAACGAAGACCTCGACAAATACCCACGCACCCTGGTCGCCGATCAGGAAAAGCTGGTCGGCGCAGGTTGTCACCTGCTGTTCACCCCTGATGTCGAGGAAGTCTACCCGGACGGCATGCAGCAGCAGACACGCGTCAGCGTGCCGCTGGTTTCCGAAGGTTTGTGCGGCGCCAGTCGCCCTGGACACTTCGAGGGCGTGGCCACGGTGGTCTGCAAGCTGTTCAACATGGTGCAACCCGACCTGGCGCTATTCGGCGAGAAGGACTTCCAGCAACTGGCGGTCATTCGCAAGCTGGTGCGCGACCTCAACCTACCCATCCAGGTCATGGGCGAGCCCACCGTGCGTGCCGCCGACGGCCTCGCGCTGTCGTCACGCAACGGTTATCTGAACGAAAGCCAACGCGCCCTGGCGCCCCTGCTGTATCGCACTCTGCAGCAACTGGCCGAAGAGATCCGTCGCCAGCCGTCTGCGCAGTCCACTCTGCTGGCTGCCGCCCGCCAGCAACTTGAGGATGCCGGGCTGCGCCCCGACTACCTGGAGCTGCGTGAGGCCGTCCGGCTGCGCGAGGTACAGGACAGCGATCGCCAACTGGTCCTGCTCGCCGCCGTATACCTGGGCACAACCCGACTGATCGACAACCTGCAGTTCAGTCTCGACTGAATCCCTGCGTGCTGCGCTTGATCGGCGCAGCCCCCTTAGGCACACTCTGCCGCCGCCGCGTCCCGAGGAGGAAAACGCCATGCACGCCATCATGCTCAAGGCCAAGCTGCACCGCGCCGAAGTCACCCACGCCGTGCTCGACTACGAAGGCTCCTGCGCCATCGACGGGCAATGGCTGGACCTGGCCGGCATCCGCGAATACGAACAGATCCAGATCTACAACGTCGACAATGGCGAGCGTTTCACCACCTATGCCATCCGTGGCGAGGAAGGCTCGCGGATCATTTCGGTCAATGGCGCCGCGGCACACAAGGCGAAGGTAGGCGACCGGGTGATCATCTGCGCCTATGCCCACTACAGCGAAGCCGAACTGGAGCACTTCCAGCCGCGCATGCTGTACATGGCGCCCGGCAACGAGCTGAGCCACACCAGCAACGCGATTCCCGTGCAGCTCGCCTGAAACCCGGCAACTGCGGTTAGAATCAGGCCCGGTCAGCACCGGGCTTTTTTCTGCCCGGGCATTTCCCGCAGGACATAAGGACTTTGCCGGCATGGCGCATTTTCTCAACCTCGTGGACATCACCGCCCTGCCCGCCTGGCCGGCCCTGCATGCGCAGCGCCAGGCCATGCAGCATTTCAACCTGCGCGAAGCCTTCGCCAGCGATGCGCAGCGCTTCGAGCGCTACTCCCTGGAAAGCTGCGGACTGTTTCTCGACTACTCGAAGAACCTGATCGACGAGCAGAGCCTCGCGCTGCTCCTGCAACTGGCCGAGCAGGCTGGCTTGCCCCAAGCCATCGGCGCGCTGTTCGAGGGTGCCGAGGTCAATGCCTCGGAACGCCGCCCGGCCCTGCACACGGCCCTGCGCCGCCCGATTGGCCAGCCGCTGTACCTGCAGGGCACGGACCTCATGCCGCAGGTCCATCAGGTGCTGCAGCAGATGACCGAACTGGTCGCACGCATCCATAACGGGCTGTGGCGCGGCTACAGCGAGCAAGCCATCACCGACGTGGTCAACATCGGTATCGGCGGCTCGTTCCTCGGACCGCAACTGGTTTCCGAAGCGCTCCAGCCGTTCAACCAGAAGGGCGTGCACTGTCACTACCTCGCCAACATCGATGGCAGCGAGTTCCGCGAAGTCACCGCCCAACTGAACGCTGCCACCACCCTGTTCATCGTTTCCAGCAAGTCCTTCTCGACCCTGGAGACCCTGAAGAATGCCGAGGCGGCACGCGCCTGGTACTTCGCCCAGGGCGGCAGCGAAAGCGACCTGCACCGGCACTTTGTCGCCGTCACCAGCCACCCGCAGGCGGCCATCGACTTTGGCATGCGTGCCGAGAACATCTTCCCGCTGTGGGACTGGGTGGGCGGACGCTACTCGCTGTGGTCGGCCATCGGCCTGCCCATTGCCCTGACCATCGGCATGTCCAACTTCAAGGAACTGCTGGCCGGCGCGTACTGCATGGACCAGCATTTCCTGCAGGCACCGCTGGCCCGCAACATGCCGGTACTGCTGGCCCTGCTGGGCCTGTGGTATGGCAGTTTCTGGGGCGCACAGAGCCATGCGATCCTGCCTTACGACTACTACCTGCGCAATTTCACCGACCACCTGCAGCAACTCGACATGGAATCCAACGGCAAGTCGGTACGCCAGGACGGCAGCCCGCTGCACACGCCGAGCGGCCCGGTGATCTGGGGTGGCGTCGGCTGCAACGGCCAGCATGCCTACCACCAGTTGCTGCACCAGGGTACGCCGCTGATTCCCGCCGACTTCATCGTGCCGGTGGTCAGCCATCAGCCGCTGGCCGATCACCACCAGTGGCTGTATGCCAACTGCCTGTCGCAGAGCCAGGCGCTGATGCACGGCAAGACCCTCGCCGAGGCCGCCGCCGAACTGCGCGCGCAGGGCCTGGACGAGCAGGACGTACAACGCCTGGCCCCGCACAAGGTGATTCCCGGCAACCGGCCGAGCAACACGCTGATTCTGGAGCGCGTCAGCCCGCGCCGCCTCGGCGCACTGATCGCCCTCTACGAACACAAGGTCTATGCACAGAGCGTGCTGTGGGGCATCAATGCCTTCGACCAGTGGGGCGTGGAACTGGGCAAGCAGCTGGGACGTCAGGTCTATCAGCACCTACAGGGCCAGGACAGTGGACAGCCACTGGATGCCTCCACGGCCGGCCTGGTGAGTTTCTTCCGTAACCGCCATCGCGGCTGAACTGGCCGCTCTAGCGCGGCTGTGCCAAGATGGCCGGTGTTTTCGGCCCACCCTGCCCGCACCCGGGCGCAGAGGAGAATTGCATGCAAGACGTCGTCATCGTAGCCGCCAGCCGTACCGCCATTGGCAGCTTCCAGGGTTCACTGGCGAATGTCGCCGCCGTAGACCTGGGCGTCGCGGTCATCCGCCGCCTGCTGGAGCAAACCGGGCTGGAGGCGGCCCAGGTTGACGAGGTAATCCTCGGCCACGTACTGACCGCCGGCGCCGGGCAGAACACCGCCCGCCAGGCCGCGCTCAAGGCCGGCCTACCGCACGCCGTACCGGCGCTCACCCTGAACAAGGTCTGTGGCTCCGGCCTCAAGGCCCTGCACCTGGCCGCCCAGGCGATTCGTTGCGGTGACGCCGAGGTGGTAATCGCCGGCGGCATGGAAAACATGAGCCAGGCGCCCTATGTCATGCCCGCCGCACGCACCGGCCAGCGCATGGGCCACGGCAAGCTGATCGACACGATGATCCAGGACGGCCTGTGGGACGCCTTCAACGACTACCACATGGGCATCACCGCCGAGAACCTGGTGGACAAGTACGCCATCAGCCGCGAGGAGCAGGATGCCTTCGCCGCCGCCTCGCAGCAGAAGGCCGTGGCCGCCATCGAAGCCGGGCGCTTCGCCGATGAAATCACCCCGATCCTCATCCCCTCGCGCAAAGGCGAGCCGGTCAGCTTCGCCAGCGACGAGCAGCCGCGCGCCGGCACCACCGCCGAGTCGCTGGCCAAGCTCAAGCCGGCCTTCAAGAAGGATGGCAGTGTTACCGCCGGCAACGCTTCCAGCCTCAACGACGGCGCCGCTGCCGTGCTGCTGATGAGCGCAAGCAAGGCCCAGGCCCTCGGCCTGCCGGTACTGGCGCGCATTGCCGCCTACGCCAATGCCGGCGTCGATCCGGCAATCATGGGCATCGGCCCGGTCGGCGCCACCCAGCGCTGCCTGAGCAAGGCTGGCTGGCAACTGGCCGACCTCGACCTGATCGAAGCCAACGAAGCCTTCGCCGCCCAGGCCCTGGCCGTAGGCAAGGAGCTGGGCTGGGATGCCACCAAGGTCAACGTCAACGGCGGCGCCATCGCCCTCGGCCACCCCATTGGCGCCTCCGGCTGTCGCGTACTGGTGACCCTGCTGCACGAGATGATCAAGCGCGACGCCAAGAAGGGCCTGGCCACGCTGTGCATCGGCGGCGGTCAGGGTGTCGCACTGGCCATCGAGCGCAGCTGATCCTGGCGCAATACGCCACAGCGCAGCCCTGTAGCACAGAAGCGAGCCCTGCTCGCGAATAGGTGTAGCGCTCGGAAGCTGCGCTGATCACCAAGTCACGCCGGCCTGGAGCCGGCGTTTTTCTTGGTAGACTGCGCACCCTTTCATTTCGAGACGCCGCGCATGTCCTCTCTCGACCAGGCGCTGCGCGCCGCCCTTGATGCCCGCCGGCCGCTGCTGGCCGAGCTGCACCAACAACAGACCGATTGCTATCGGCTGTTCCACGGCAGCCAGGAAGGCCAGCCCGGCCTGACCGTGGATCGCTATGGCAGCCAGCTGCTGGTACAGAGTTTCCACCAGCCACTGACCCGCGAAGCCCTGCTGGACCTGCATGCCCTGTGCTGCGCACAACTCGCCAGCCCGTTGCAGCTGGTTTACAACGACCGTAGCGCTGGCAACTCGCGTATCGACCGGCGTGACAGCGTGTACAGCGCCAGCGCCGAGGCACTGGCCGATCAGCAGGGCCAGGAATGGGGCATCCACTACCGGGTGCGCGGCCGGCATGCCGGGCAGGATCCGCTGCTGTTCCTCGATCTGCGCCAGGCACGTGCCTGGGTCAAGGCCAACAGCGCCGGGCAACGCGTGCTCAACCTGTTCGCCTACACCTGTGGCGTCGGCCTGTGTGCCGCCGCCGGTGGCGCCCGCGAGGTGGTCAACCTCGACTTTGCCGAAGGCAATCTGCAGGTTGGCCGGGAGAATGCCCAACTCAACCCGCACTTGCCGGCCATGCAGTTCGTGCAGTCCGACTATTTTCCGGCCATCCGCCAGTGGGCCGGCCTGCCCCTGGCGCGGCGCCGCGGCCAGGCCCTGCCGGCCTACCCGCGCCTGGAACAACGCGAGTTTGATGTGGTGTTCCTCGACCCGCCGGCCTGGGCGCGCAGTGCCTTCGGCACGGTGGACCTGCTGCGCGACTACCAGAGCCTGCTCAAACCGGCGATCCTCACCACGGCACGTGACGGCATCCTGGTCTGCAACAACAACCTGGCCAAGGTAGCCTTCAGCGACTGGCTGGAACAGGTATTGCGCTGCGCCAGCAAACTGGGTCGCCCGGTGCGCGACTGGCAACAACTACTGCCGGCCGCTGACTTTCCCTCGCACGACGCTCAACCGCCGCTGAAGACGCTCATTCTGCGCTTCTGATCATTCGTCGCCCGGCCCAGGCGTGCCATACTCGAGCGAGCTGGCATGCCAGCGCGTTTATGCATGAGTCACACAGGCCGTTCGCCATGCCCAAAGGATTGACCCGCGCCCTGCGCGCGCTTGCCGTAACCCTCACCCTCTACAGCCTGCTGGGCTTTCTGCTGATTCCCGGTCTGGCCCTGCGCCTGATCAACCAGCAGCTCAGCCTGCAGGCCAGCGAGGCCGCCAGTCTGCAACGCCTGCAGCTCAATCCCTTCACCCTGGAAGTGCAGGCCTGGGGGCTACGTATCGGCACACCCGAGCAGGAGCCGATTCGTCTCGAGCAGCTGTATGCCGACCTGCAATGGAGCAGCCTGTGGCAAGGTCGCCTGCACCTAGGTGAAGTACGCCTGCAGCAGCCGCAGATTGCCGTAGCCTTTGCCGCGGACGGTCAACTCAATCTGGCACAGCTGTTCAAACCCGGCCCGACCAGCGAGCCGCCCAGCGAATCCGCTGACAGCCCCATGCCCGCAATACGTCTGGAGCGTCTAGCCATCCGCCAGGGCGCCCTGGCCTTCGCCGACCAGCGCCTCGCCGAACCCATTGCCCTGGACTACCAGGACCTCGATCTGCAGCTGCTGCACCTCGACACCCGTGCCACGGAGCACGCCGCACTGCAGCTCAGCGCCCAGGGAGCGCAAGGTGGCAAGCTCGACTGGCAGGGTACGCTGCAGCTGCAACCGCTGCAGTCCAGCGGCCAGCTCAGCCTGCGCGATGTGCAACTGCAGGCGCTCTGGCCTTATGTCCGCGAACATCTGCCGCTGCAGCTGAAGGGCGGAGAACTACAGGTAGCCGCTCAGTACACTCTGGATCTCAGCCAGGGCACCGACCTGCGCCTGCAACAGCTGCATACCCGCCTGAACGCCCTGGCCCTGCACAGCGACAGCGACCAGCCCCTGCTCAAGCTGGCCAGCCTGGAATTGCACGATGGACAACTGGACCTGGCCAAGCAGCAGCTGCACCTCGGGCGTATCGACAGCCAGGCACTGCAAGCCTGGCTAAGCCGCGAAGCCGACGGCCAGCTGAACTGGCAGAAAGTGCTGGCTCAACCGCCTGGCCGCACGACGCCCGCTGCGCCGCCCGCAGCTACGCCGCCAAACGAGTCCAGTGAACCGGCTGAAACGACTGAAACGACTGAAACGACTGAAACGACTGAAACGACTGAAACGACTGAAACAAGTAGCCAGCCCTGGCATATCCAGGTCAAGGCGCTTGACCTGCGTGATTACCAGCTGCACCTTGCCGACCACACCGTCAATCCACCGCTGGCCCTGGAGCTGAGCCAGCTGCAACTGAGCCTGCAGAACTTCGACAGCCGCTCAGCCCAAGCCTTCCCGGTCAGCCTGCAGAGCCAGGTCGGCAAACAGGGGCGCCTCAAAAGCAGTGGCCAGATACAACTGCAACCTCTCGCGGCGGAGCTGGCCATCGATGCCCAGCAGCTCGATCTACGCCTGGCCCAAGGCTATCTCAATCCGTATGTGCGCCTTGAGCTGCGCAGCGGCCTGCTCGGCAGCCAGCTGCAGGTCAGCCTGCGCGACGGCACGCCCCTGCAACTGCAGGTACGCGGCGCCGCGCAGGTCGAGCAACTGCACAGCCTCGACAGGCTCAAGGGACGCGATTTCGTACGCTGGAAAAAACTCAACCTCGACGGCCTGGATTACCAGCACGGCGAGCACCTGCACATCGCCAGCGTCGACCTGCAACAGCCCTATGTGCGCTTCATCATCAATGAAGACCGCACCACCAACCTGGGTGAACTGCTGATACCGCAGCCCGCCAGCGCGCCTCCCGCAGCCGCCCCGGGCAGCCCCCTGGCCCTGCGCATCGGCGCTATCGCCATCAACGACGGCTCGGCAAACTTTGCCGACTTCAGCCTGATGCCCAGCTTCGCCACCGCCATCCAGCAGTTGCACGGACGCATTGGCACGCTCGACAGCCAGCGCAACAGTGCCGCCCGCGTGGATATCAGCGGCAAGGTCGACAAATATGCGCCGGTCAGCATCAAGGGCCAGCTCACCCCCTTCGACCCGCTGGCCAAACTGGACATCGCTACCCAGTTCAAGCGCGTCGAACTGACCACCCTGACCCCCTACTCCGGCAAGTTCGCCGGCTACCGCATTCGCAAGGGCCGGCTCAACCTCGACCTGCACTACCGCATCGAACAGGGCAAGCTGAATGCCGACAACGCTGTGGTGCTGGAGCAGCTGCAACTGGGCGAGAAAGTCGACAGCCCGGATGCCGTCGACCTGCCCATCCGTCTGGCCGTGGCCCTGCTCAAGGATACCGAAGGCAAGATCGAGATCCGCCTACCCGTGCAGGGCGATCTGAACAACCCCGAGTTCAGTGTCATGCCGATCGTCTGGCAGACCCTGCGCAACCTGGTCTTGCGCGCTGCCCAGGCGCCCTTCAAGTTCGTCGCCGGACTAGTCGGCGGCAACAACGCCGACCTCAGTGTGGTGCCCTTCGCCGCCGGCAGCCAGCAACTGGATGGTGCGGCCCAGGACAATCTACGCACGCTGGGCAAAGCGCTGCAGGACCGCCCGGCATTGCGCCTGGAAATCGAAGCGCTGGCCAGCACGGCCGCCGACGGCCCGCACGTCGCTGCAGCCCGCCTGGAGCGCGAATACCAGTACACCTGGTACCGTCTCCTGCAACGACGTGGTGAGCGAGTGCCCGCCTCGGCACGTGAACTGCAGGTTCCCGAAGACGACAAGCCGGCGCTGCTGGAAGGCATCTATCGCGCGCGCCTCAAGCAACAGCCCCCAGCGGCCTGGCGCGAGCTAGACGATGAGCAACGCACTGCGCAACTGCGCCAGGCCCTGCTGCAACACTGGCAAGGCAGCAACCTGCTACTGCGCCAACTGGCACAGACCCGTGCTACCGCCATCAAGGACTTCCTGGTCAGTGAAGCCGGCCTGGAAGACAGCCGCGTCTATCTGCTCGACGTCAGCGTCGAAGCCGGCGAGCCCGAGCGGGCCAGCGAAACCCGCCTGCATCTGGATAGCCTATGAACCACTACCGTGCGCTACCTCACCTAGCCCTCACCCTTCTGCTGCTGAGCGGCGCCAGCCTGCCAGCGCAGGCCGACAGCCTGCGCTGCGGCAGCAGCCTGGTCAGCGAGGGTGATCGCAAGTTCGAAGTACTACAGGCCTGCGGCGAGCCGCGCTACCGCGACCCGGTAGGCTATACCCTCGGCCCTTACGAGCGCCGCGAGCTGCTGATCGAGGAATGGGTGTACGGCCCGAACAACGGCATGCTCAATATCCTGACCTTCGAAGGTAACCGCCTGGTGCGCATCGAACGCAAGAGGAACCGCTGAGATGTCGCCCCGCCACCTGCTGAGCCTGGTTTTGTTGCTGGGCAGTCCCGCACTGCTCCAGGCCGCCTCCACCCACCGCTGCGGCAACCAGCTGGTCAGCCTGGACGACAGCAGCCATGAAGTACACAGCAAGTGCGGCGAACCCAACAGCCGCGACCCGCTGGGCTACCGGGAACGCCGCGACGACTACGGTTTCCTTCACGAAGTGGCCGTCGAGGAATGGAGCTACGGGCCGTACAATGGCATGTACTACTTCCTGCGTTTCGAGGGTAACCGCCTGGTGCGCATCAGCAGCCGGCGTGGCCGCTGACGCGCCGCCCGTCACGCCTGGCGCAGGTGCACCACGCGCTGCGGAAAGGGGATTTCGATACCGGCCGCAGCCAGACGCTGCTGGGCCTGCTCGGTAAAGGCAAACAGCACTGGCCAGTAGTCCGGCGAATTGACCCACAGGCGCAACGACAGGTTGATGGCACTGTCGCCCAGCGCGGTTACCACCACCTGTGGCGAGGGATCACGCAGCACCCTGCTGTCCTCGGCCACCGCCAGCAACACGCTGCGGGCCTGCTGCACATCGCTACCGTAGGCAATGCCCAGGTTGACATCCACACGACGGGTCGGTTGCCGCGAGTGGTTGATGATCACCCCGTTGGACAGGCTGCCATTCGGCAATACCAGCAGTTTGTTGTCGGCACTGCGCAGCGTCGTGTGGAAGATCTGGATACTGTCCACCGTACCACTGCCCCCCTGCGCCTCAATCCACTCCCCCACCCGGAAAGGGCGAAACAGCAGGATCAACACCCCGCCGGCAAAATTGCCCAGGCTGCCCTGCAACGCCAGGCCGATAGCCAGGCCGGCGGCACCGATCACGGCAATGAACGACGTGGTCTCCACGCCGATCATCGAGGCCACGCTAACCAGCAGCAGGACCTTAAGCAGGATGTTCGCCAGGCTACCGATAAAACCATGCAGGGTTGGGTCCACCTGGCGCGACTGCAGCAAGTTGCCGACCCGCCGGGTCAAGCCGTTGACCAGCCACCAGCCCACCGTCAGGGTTAGCAAGGCCAGCAGCAACTGTCCGGCATATTGCATGACAACCGGCAGCCAGGCCTCCGAGCGATCCAGCCAGTGTTCCAGTTGTTGCACGTTCATCTCCATGCCTACCTCCTTGGTTTGCCACAAAAAAAGACGTCGCCTGGCGCAACCAGGCGACGTCCATTGTCCGACCCGCGACAAGCCACCGGGTTCCCCCGGCGCTGCGCATCAGTCGCGGAAGTTGTTGAACTGCAAGGGCATCCCCAGGCTTTGCGTGCGCAGCAGGGCAATCACTTCCTGCAGCTCATCGCGTTTCTTGCCGGTCACCCGCACCTGCTCACCCTGAATGGCCGCCTGCACCTTGATCTTCGAGTCCTTGATCAACGCGACGATCTTTTTCGCCAGCTCCTTGTCGATCCCCTCGCGCAGCAGCGCCTCCTGCTTCATGACCTTGCCCGAGGCATAGGCGTCCTTGACTTCCAGGCACTGGCAATCGATCTTGCGTTTGATCAGGCTGCCGCGCAGGATGTCGAGCACCTGCTCAAGCATGAACTCGGCCTCGGCGGTAATCGTCACGGTCTTATCCTTGTGCTCCAGGCTGCATTTGCCACGCAGGTCGAAGCGACGCTCCAGTTCCTTGACAGCGTTGTCCACGGCATTGGTAACCTCGTGCTTGTCCAGTTCGGACACCACGTCGAACGAAGGCATGAAAACTCTCCTGATAAACGGTACGAAGCCCATCACGGATGGGGTGTACCTGGCTTGACGATAAAAAGGCCGGCTCATTATAACTGAGCCTCCCAAAACACTGCGGATTCGGCAACCATGCCACCTCATGATCCGCTCCGCCTCAGCGACCAGCGAGACACGCATGCCCAATCCTCAACTCAGCATCCTGGTGGTGGACGACGCCAAGTTCTCCAGCGCCATGATCGGCCGCAGCCTGCGCCAGGCCGGCTACCAGGACATCCGCTTTGCCCACAGCGCGGCCGATGCCCTGCAGCAGCTGGAACAGCGCCCGGCCAGCGTGTTGCTCGCCGACTGGCTGATGCCGGAAACCGACGGCCTGCAACTGACCGCCCAGGTACGCCAGCTCGACGAAAGCATCAACCACTACACCTATGTCATCCTGCTCACCGGCAAGGAAGGCGACAACGCCCTCAGCGAAGCCTTCGACCACGGTGTCGACGACTTCATCAACAAGGGCCAGATGAACGAGCAGTTGCTACCCCGGGTCTTTGCCGCTGATCGCCTGTGCAACACCCTGCAGCGCCTGCTCATCGAAAACCGCCTGCTCACCCAGAACATCGCCAGCCTCGAACAGCGCAATCTGGTCGACCCACTGACCGGGCTGGGCAATGCCCGCCTGCTGCAACAGCGCTTGCAGGACAGCCTGCGCCAGGTCGACACCCGCGGCGGCGCCGTATGCTTCCTGCTGGTCGCCCTGCAGGGCGTGGACAACCTGCGCCTGCAACATGGCCCTGCCTATCTACAGGAGCTGCAGCGTGGCGTGGCCCGCCGCCTGCAGCAACTGGTCCGCCCGCTGGATGTGCTGGCGCGCCTGGACGACGAGCACTTTGCCGTCATCACCCTGCTGGAAAACCTCCAGGAATGCTCGCCGACCAGCTTCAAGCGCCTGCATGAGGGGCTCAATCTCAAGGCCTTCAAGACCAGCGAAGGCTTTGTCAGCGTCAAGGCGGCCATCGCCCTGGTCGGCATGGACGGCAAGGCGCTACCGATCAATGCCGAGCAACTGTTCGCCGAAGCCCGCCAGTTGCTTCCGGAAGCCATTGCCAGCGGCCGCATGGCTGCCACCCGCCTGCCTCACTGAATGACCTGGTATATCCTCGGAGCCGGCAGCCTGGGCAGTCTGTGGGCCTGTCGCCTGGCCCGTTCCGGATTGCCAGTGGGCCTGCTGCTGCGTGACCGGCAACGCCTGGCCGACTATCAGCGTGCCGGCGGGCTGACCCTGGTCGAGCACGGCCAGGCGCAGCATTACCGCCTCCCCGCGCACAGCGTGACGGACAGCCCGCCCATCCAGCGCCTGCTACTGGCCTGCAAGGCTTATGACGCGCCAGCAGCGGCACGCCAACTGGCCCCACGTCTGCAACCTGGCGCCGAATTGATCCTCCTGCAGAACGGCCTGGGCAGTCAGCAGGCCGTTGCCGACAGCCTGCCCGGTGTACGCTGCCTGGCCGCGTCGAGTACCGAAGGGGCCTTCCGCCAGGCAGATTTCCAGGTGGTATTTGCCGGCCAGGGGCATACCTGGCTGGGCGACCTGCGCGGCGCCAGTGCGGCGCCCAGCTGGCTGGCAGAGCTGCAGCAGGCCGGCATTGCCCACAGCTGGAGCGACGACATCCTCAGTCGACTGTGGCGCAAGCTGGCCATCAACTGCGCCATCAATCCACTCAGCGTGCTGCACGACTGCCGCAATGGCCAGCTGCGCGACCATCAGGAGGCGCTGCAGACCCTCTGTCAGGCCCTCCAGCAGTTACTCCAGGCCTGCGGGCAAAGCAGCGCCGCCCAGGGCCTGCTGGCAGAAGTCATGCAAGTGATCACCGCCACCGCCGCCAATTTCAGTTCGATGCACCAGGACGTCAGCCAGGGCCGGCGCACCGAGACCGATTACCTGCTCGGCTATGCCTGCCAGCAGGCGCGCCTGCACGGACTGCACCTGCCGATACTGGAAGACCTGCTGCAACGCCTGCAGGAGCGTCAGGCAGCAGTCCGCGCCTAGGCTGGCGGCCGTTCGGCACACAGGCTACCCTGCCGCACAGCCGTGGAGACTGCCGTGTGAACAAGCTGCGTCAACGCCTCGACAACCTGCCGGTCGGCCACAAGCTGCTGGCAGCCCTGCTGGTGCTCCTGCTGGCCGTACTGCTGCTGGCCAACCTGGCGTTCATCAGTGCCGCCTACTGGATTTCCCGGGAGAGCCTGACCCCACAATCGCTGCACACCCTGGCTCGCCTGATCGCCAGCCCGGCCCTCAGCCAGCAGGCGCTGAGTTCGCCACAGGCCGCGCAGGCCGTGCTGCAGCACCTGGATAGCTATACCAGCCTGCGCGCCGCCGCACTGTACGACCGCCAGGGCAACCTGCTCGCGCAACTGCAGCGCGGCAGCCCCTTGCCACTGCCGGAACAGGCCAGCGCACTGGCCAGCTGGCAACAGCAGGAGTTTCGCGCCAGCCTGCTGCAGGCCCTGCCCGAACAGGCCAGGCAGCCCGGCTACCTGCTCCTGGTGGCCAGTAGCGAAGTACCGGGCGCCTTCTATACCGGTACGCTCAGCGCCAGCCTGGTGATCCTGCTGTGCAGCCTGCTGTTCGGCGTCTGGGTATTGCGCCAGGTACGCCGCCTGATCACCCGGCCGATCCGCCGCCTGGAAGAGTTGTCGCAGCGGGTCACCCGCGAAGAAAACTATGCACTGCGCGCCCGCCCCGGTAATCAGGACGAGATCGGCAGCCTGGCCACGGCCTTCAACACCATGCTCGAACGGATGGCCAACCGCGAACGCGAACTGCAGGAGGCCCATGCACAAACCCGCCAGCAGAGCGAGGCGCACGAGCGCAGCAACCGTAAGCTGGCCCTGGAAGTGCAGGTGCGCAGCAAGATCGAGAAGAAGCTCACCGGTTTCCAGAAATACCTCAACGACATCATCGACTCCATGCCCTCGGCACTGATCGCCGTCGACGAGCAACTCTATGTCAGCCAATGGAACCAGCAGGCCAGCCGCCTGGCCGGCTGCACGGCCGAACAGGCCCTGCACCGCCCCTGTACCCAGGCCTTCGCCGCGCTGCGCGATTACCTGCTGCCCTTGCAGCAGTGCCTGGCCCGCCAGCAGGTACAGCGTATCGAGCGGGTCTGCTGGCCCGATGCCCAGGGCCAGCCACGTCACTATGACCTGACCCTCTACCCACTGAGCGGCAAACATGGTCTGGTGATCCGCATCGACGACATCACCGAACGTCTGGCCATGGAGGCGCTGATGGTACAGTCGGAAAAGATGCTGTCGATCGGCGGCCTGGCAGCCGGCATGGCCCATGAAATCAACAATCCACTGGGCGCCATCCTGCACAACGTACAGAACATCCGCCGGCGTCTGTCTGTCGAGCTGCCCCGTAACCAGGACGCCGCACTGGGCAGCGGCGTGCGCCTGGAAGCAGTCAACCATTACCTGCAGGCGCGTGACATCCCCCACCTGCTGGAAGGTATCCAGCAGGCCGGCAGCCGGGCCAGTCGCATCGTGCGGCACATGCTCAGCTTCAGCCGGCGCAGCGACCACCTGTTGCACCCCTGCGCACTGGAGCCCCTGCTCGAGCAAGCGCTGGAAATCGCCGGCAACGACTTTGCGCTGGTCGAAGGCCTGGATTTCCAGCACCTGCACATCGAGCGCGACTATGCCAGCGACCTGCCCGCCGTGCCGGTGATTGCCAGCGAACTGGAACAGGTGCTGCTCAACCTGCTGAAGAACGCTGCGCAGGCCATCCAGCAGCGCCCCGCAGGTAGCCCGCCCGGACGCATCCTGCTGCGCACCCGACGCTGTGGTGCCTGGGCGCAGATCGAGTTGCAGGACAATGGCGTGGGCATGGATGACGCGGTACGCAAGCGTATCTTCGAGCCGTTCTTCACCACCAAGGATGTCGGCCAGGGCAGCGGCCTGGGGCTGTCGGTGTCGTATTTCATCATCACCAACAACCACAAGGGGCAGATGGACGTACAGGCCCGCCCCGGCCAGGGCACCTGCTTCACCCTGCGCCTGCCGCTACCTGGTGTTTTACCGTCGCCCCCTGCACAAGCAGGGGCAGACACGGAATAATGCCCGCCCCGTCATGTCGAGAAGGACTGCCAGTCATGGGCTATCGCCTATCGAAGATCTACACCCGCACCGGTGACCAGGGTGAAACCGGGCTGGCCGATGGCCGCCGGGTTGCCAAGGATCACCCACGTATCGAAGCCATCGGCGAGGTGGACATGCTCAACAGCCAGCTGGGCCTGCTGATCGCCGAACTGGTCGAACAACAGAGCATGTGGCCAGCCCTCGGCGAACTGCTCGAGGTCCTCGAGCCTTGCCAGCATCGCCTGTTCGATCTGGGCGGCGAGCTGGCCATGCCCGAATACCAGGCCCTGCAGGACAGCGACATCGAGCGCCTCGAACAGGCCATCGACCGCTGGAACGAAGAGGTCGGCCCGCTCAAGGAATTCATCCTGCCGGGCGGCTCACGACTGCTCGCCCAGGCGCATGTCTGCCGTAGCCAGGCGCGCACCGCCGAACGGCGCTGCCAGCAGCTCAACGCCCTGGAGCCGCTACGTGGTACGGGCCTGGCCTACCTCAATCGTCTCTCCGACCTGCTGTTTGTCGGCAGTCGGCTGATTGGCAAGCGCATGCATATTGGCGAAATCCTCTGGCGCGCCGCCGAGCGGCGCTGACCCCGACCTGCCCGGCGGCCGCTACTCAAGGATGAACAGGGCCGCCCCGCTGAAACGCGCAGCGAATGAGGCTGCCGGCATAGGCCGACCAAACAGGTAGCCCTGTACCTGATCACAGCCATGCTCGCGCAGGAAGTCCAGCTGCGCCTGCTCTTCGACACCTTCGGCAATCACCCGCAGATTGAGACTGTGCGCCATGGCGATGATGGCGCGGGCAATCTGCGCATCCTGCTCGCCATCGGGAACCCCGTCGACAAAGCTGCGGTCGATCTTCAGCACATCGATGGGAAACTGCTTGAGGTAGTTGAGCGACGAATAGCCGGTACCGAAGTCATCCACCGCCACCCCCACGCCCAGGCGCTTGAGGCCACGCAAGACCTGCAGGGTTTCAGCCACATCACGCATCAGGATACTTTCGGTCAGCTCCAGCTCCAGGGCCGCCGGCGCCAGGCCGACCTGCGCCAGGGTGGCGGCGATCCGCGCCCCCAGCTGGCCATCGGCAAACTGCCGCGCCGACAGGTTGATCGACACCTTGGGCAATTGCAGGCCCGCCATCTGCCAGGCCTGCAGCTGGCGGCAAGCCTCCTGCAACACCCAGTCACCGACCTGCACCACCAGGCCCAACTCCTCCAGCGCCGGCACGAACTCATCAGGGCGCACCAGGCCGCGGCGTGGATGCGCCCAGCGCAGCAGAGCCTCGGCCCCGATCAGGCGTTTGCCGTCACCAGAAAACTGCGGCTGGTAGTACAGGCAGAACTGCCCGGCTTCCAGGGCATGGCGCAGGTCGCTTTCCAACTCCAGGCGCTCCAGCGCGCGGGCGTTCATCTCGGCCTGGTAAAACTGGAAGTTGTTCTTGCCCTTTTCCTTGGCGTGATACATCGCGGTATCGGCATTCTTCATCAACTGGCTGAGTTCAGTGCCGTCCTGCGGGGCCAGCGCGATGCCGACACTGGCACTGATGAAGAACTCGCGCCCCTCCAGTACGAAAGCCTGCTGCAGGCCTTCCAGAATACGCTCGGCAACCCGGATGGCCCGGTGCAGCGCCTGGTCGCGGCTTTCCTGGGCGACCAGCAACAGGGTGAACTCGTCGCCGCCCATGCGCGCCACGGTATCTTCTTCGGCCACGCAGGTCTGCAGGCGCTGGGCAACTTCCTTGAGCATGCGGTCACCCGCCGCGTGGCCCAGCGAGTCGTTGATCGGTTTGAAGCGGTCCAGGTCGAGGAACATCAATGCCACCCACTGTTCATGCCGTGCAGCATGCTGCAGCGCGGTATGCAAGCGGTCCTGGAACAGCGTGCGGTTGGGTAGCTGGGTGAGGTTGTCGTAGTAGGCCAGTCGATGGATACGTTGCTCGCTGGCCTTGCGCTCACTGATGTCGTTGAAGAAACACACGTAGCTGACCAGGTCGCCATCATCATCGCGAATCGCGGTAATCCCGACCCAGGCCGGGAAAGGCTCACCCTGTTTGCGGCGCAACCACAACTCCCCCTCCCAGCTGCCTTGCTCGGCCAGGCGCTGGCGGATGAACTGCAGGCTGGCAACCTGCTGGCGGTCAGCCATGAGCATGGCCGGTTGCTGGTCGATCACCTCGCCACTGGCAAAACCGCTGATGCGCCCGAAGGTTTCGTTAACCTGCACGATGTAGCCGGCCAGGTCGGTCACCATAATCGCCGCGGTAGAGTGTTCGAACACCGTGGCCGCCATGCGCAGCTGTTTCTCGGCGCGGCGCTGCTGGCTGATGTCGCGCCCCACGCCGAGCAGGCCGAGCAAGCGCTGTTGTTCGTCCCAGAGCAGGCTGACCCGCAGCTCGACGGGAATCTTCTTGCCATCGGCACGCAGGCAGTCGAGGACGAACACCTCGGTATTGAAACGCGCCCGCCAGGCCTGCAGGCGCGCCGGCTGTCCCTGCAACTGGCGAACCTGGGCCAGCAGCGCGAGCAGAGGTTGCAGCTGCGCCGGCACGGCGATCAGGCTGTCGAAACCATGCGCCAGCAGCCAATCACCATCGTAGCCGAAGAGTTTTTCTGCAGAAGGGCTGACGTAGTTCAGGCGCAAGTCACTGTCGGTGGTGACGATCACATCGCTGGTGCTTTCCGCCAGTAGCCGGTAGCGCTGCTCGTTGGCACGCAACGCCTCGCGGGCGGCAATCTGCTCGGTAATGTCCTTGGCGATACCGATCAGCCGGCTGACCCGCCCGTTGTGATCGCGACTGAGCGCCTGCTCGCGGATGTCGAACCAGTGCCAGTGCCCGTTACGATGTCGCCAGCGCAGCTCGAACTGCATCAGCAAGCCATTGCCAATCACCTTCTGCAAATTACGCAGGCGCCCGTACAGCTCCCCGTCGTCGGGGTGCAGCAGTTTCTCCCAGGGGTTGTTGCCCAGCGCTCGCCACTGCGCCGTGTCGTAGCCCAACTGCGTCATCAGGTGATTGTTGCTGAACAGCACGCGACGTCCGGGAATATCGTGCACATACAACAGATCGGGCACGGCACGAATCACCTCACCCCAGAAGTGCTCACGCTCGACCAGGGCCAGCTCGCTGCTCTTGCGGCTGCTGATGTCACTCATGCTCAGGGTGACCGCATCCAGATCAGCCACGTTATCCGGCAGATTGAGGGTCAGCCACAGGTAGCGCGTCTCCCCCTGGGCAGTACGAATGCAGCTTTCCATGGCCAGGTGCTGCGGACGCCCGAGCAGTGCCACCAGCAACTGCAGGCGCGCCGAGCCGGCCTCCAGCGGACCATGGTCGATCAGTAGCCGCCAGGCCTGGCGGGCATCAGCCACCCCCAGCAACTGTTTGCCCAGCTGATTGATCTCGCTGATGCGCAGCAGTTGCAGCAACTCGGCATGACGCTGGCCATCCTCCGCCAACCAGTCGAGCAACTGCGCCTGGTCGCGCACCTGCAGTTGTTGCAGGCGCTGACGCAAGGCACTGAGGTCGAGCACGCACAAACCGCAACCGGCCCCCTGGAAAATATCCTGGTAACGCCGCCGGGTGTCATCGAGCACCGCCAGGGCCTGCTGCTGCTCGGTGACATCACGCAACACCCAGACCAGCCCGAGACGCTCACCAGCATCCTGCAACTCGCTGCGGTGCACGGCAAACAGACGCGTCGTGCCATTTTGCAGCAGCGGCAATAGCTCATCCTCGCTCGACGCGTCAGCATCCAGCTGCACGCCAGGCAGCAGCTCAGCCAGGCGATACTGGCCGGCCTGGGCGGAGCTCAGGCCAAACATCTGTTCGGCACGCCGATTGAGAAAACGCAGCTGGCCCTGACAGTCACTGACCAGCACCTGCTCGTCGATCGCCGCCAGAGCACTGGCGGCCTGCAACAGCGAGCGCTGCGAGCCGGCATGCAACTCGCGCAGGCGGCGCTGCTCACGCAACAGCGCATAAAGCACCAGCAAGGCCAGCAGCAGGCACAGCACGAAGAACAGCAACTGCATGGCCAGCGACTGCCGCCACCCCTGCAACAGGCCGGGCGCCGGGCTCAAGGCAATGATCTCGCCATCGCTGTGCGGCAGGGGCAGACGGCGCAGGCTGCGAGCCGCCTGCTCGGCACTCAGCGGGGCGGGTTGTACACGCCCTCCGCGACTGTGCCAAAGCACTTGCTGGCTGACCTGATCGAACAGCAGCCATTGCGCCTGTTCGCTTTGGCTGGCCGGCAACCACAACGGCAAGGCCTGCGCATGCATGCGCAACAGCCAGTAGTGCCCCGGACGTTCCGCCTGACGCAGACTCATCTGCAACAACTGCGGCGCCTCCAGCCAGCTTAGGTAATAGGGCTGCTCACCCTGTCGCTGCCGTATGGTTTGCCACACCTCGACCGGCAAGGCCGGCTCGGCACTGTCCACCAACCCTTGTGGGCCAACCCAGGCCAGGCTGTGCAGGTTGGGGAACAGCTGCTGCAGACTGAACAGCAGCTCGTCACGCAGCGCGCCCTGCAGCGGCTGCGCCGCCTGCCGACTGAGCAGGGCACTGGCTACTTGCGCCTTGAGCTCAAGGGTCAGACTCACCTGACTGAGCAGTTGCTCGGCACTATCCAGGCTGCGTTGCTGCGCTGCTTCCTGCGCCTGCCGGTACTGCTGGTGCAGCTGCCAGGCAAGTAGCAACAACATCACCAGCAACAGCACGACCAGCATGCCCTGGTAGGCGCCACGCCCCTGGGAGGGAGGCTGAACCGGTGTGGCTGGCATGTGTGCAAGATCGGACAAGGACAACATTCCCGTAGTCAGCCGGCAGGCACCGGATGAATTGATACATGAAGAAGGCAAACCCACGCCCGGCGCATGGCCGGAGGCTTACAGAAAAAGCAAAAACAATGCCGCATCGCACGGCCTGCTAG
>VFQM010000232.1_pt1 | contig 67672 bp, 63 predicted proteins | sample 3512391 | NCBI WGS metagenome assembly VFQM01 (sample SAMN10412369, study PRJNA504923) | tailings metagenome | isolation source: Replicate 1 from Balatoc abandoned mine | place: Philippines | reverse complement strand
CCGGTGACCAGCACACTGACGGGGCGCTGTTTCATGGCATGGCGGACGAGCCGCCAAGCGCCAGGAGGCAAGGTCATGTGTTACACAACGGAAAGCTACGAAGACGACGTTTCAGTGCTTCGTCAGATCAACCCCAACATCATCGCCCTTGATGAAAAAACGCTGGAAGCTGAGCGGCGCTCCTACCACACATTCTTCGACGTCCACGTCGTTGAGACCCCGGACGGGTACATCCTCATCGAGGAGGGAGACTATGGCGAGCTGCCGATGCACCTGATCGACCAGATCGTCTACACCGCGACCGGCAAGATGGCCGATGAGTTTTGACGAGACAGGGCGGTGGTCATCGCCGCCCAACTCGACAATAATTAGACCTTACCCGCCAAGCTTCTCGAGGGCAGAAATCGCCACCTTTGGCTTCACTTTGACGGCCAGCTCCAGAAGGGCAATCGCCGTATCCTGACCGACCTTTTTGATCAGCCGATTTAGCTCTCGTTCTGCTTCCTCACGCTCAAGCTCTGCAAGCTTCTGCCTGCGCTCTTCCAGCTCCTTTTCCGCTGCTGCCAGGGCAGACCGTTCGCGTTCAAGTTTCGACACCATTGCGCATTCCTCCAAGCCTTGAAAGACAATGCGAAGATGCACCAATCGCAGGGTCTGTTCGAGGCATTTTTTTGCTTGCTGCTCTCGCTCCGCTTCGTCGCAGAGCACGGCCTGCTTGAGCCAACGCCATGGCCAAACCAAGAGCCATTGTCCCACAGCTCCCGCTGTAGGCGGACATAACGCCTGCGGTGAGTTCGCGAGTCAGGCTCGCTCGCGCAATCCCACTGGAGAACCACCTGGGCCAGTGATCCCCCTACGGCAATGGACCTAGCACAGGGCACAAGTTCCTGATTTTTTGCGCACACCGTACACCGCTGCGCGGTAGGCTGATGCAGCGTAATTCTGCATATTTCACAATTGGTTAGCTGAAATCTTGCTCAGAATTCGGGCGGTGCAGTCGGCTGCAGGATGCTCAAGGCTTCAATAAAGCGTCGAAAAACCAATACCATAGCGCTGCACTGGGCTGCATCGCCGAGACTCTTGGCAAGCGCGATGCAGCGCTATATACTCGAACCTGCGATAGACGAACCACGCCTGAAAAGGTGTGGTAGTGGAAAAGAAACAGTTCCAGAGCGTCGGTGTAACGCTCAGCCCGAGGATGATCGATGTCGTCGATCAACTTGCGGCAAGCCGCGGTGTCTCGCGGTCAGAAGCCATCCGTATTGCCCTTGAAGTGGGCATTCCCCTGCTGAAGGCGGGATTGTCGCTCAATGCCGAGCGGGCTGTCACAATCCTCGAGCATACCCAGCTTGCGCTGTCGCTCATCGTTCAAGAGCAATATCCGGCTGATGCCGAACACCTGATCGCTCAGGCGCTCTCCAACGTGCGAGAGCATCATGGCTGAAGACATCCGGTTCAGCAAAAAAGCTGCCACTCTCACCCACGCTTCCGCGCGCGGAAGAGTGAAGCGGAACGCAGGCAATTTTACACGCGGATCGCAGCTGTTCCACCATGAAATCCTGATGACCTGGGCGGGCATCAGGATGCCCCTCTATGTCTGGGTCGGAACCGCCGTTCTACTGCTGTGCGTCCTCGTCAGTTTGACCTTCAAGAACCACGAGGTGCAGCTCGTGCTGATGAAGCTCTACGCCGAGGCCTGGGGATGGGTGCAGCTCAATCCGAACAAGCCTGTAAACCTGACGCTTCCGTCGGGTCAGATGGTGCAAGGCACCATGTCCATGGTGCCCTATCATCCTGCAGTGGAAAGGGCTTGGGCCAAGGCTGTGCAGGTCAGCATTTCTGCCGGTCTTGGTGCAGCCTTTATCTGCGTACCTTTGACCGTCTGGTTCGTCGACTTTTCGAAACGGCGCGGCACTGACATTCTGACCGAGCGCCATGAGCGCGGTGCCGTGCTTGTGACACACAGCGAACTGGCCCAAGCCATCACCAGCCATAACTGGAAAGCGCATGTCAGCGAGTGCCGCAAGCGCACGCCGGCAGTGGACCCCGACAAGATCCTCGCAGAGCCTTTGAAGGACCGTGTCCGGGCGGGTCTGCATGCGCCTTACCGTCTGGCAGGTGTGCCGGTTCCTTGGCGACTTGAGCAAAGCCATGCGATGTTCATCGGTACCACCGGTGCTGGCAAGACGACCGAGCTGAAGAAGATCGTCACGCAGGCGCGTGAACGCGGGCATCGCTGCGTCATTTTCGATCTGACGGGCACCTTCGTCGAAAGCTTCTATGATGCCGAAACGGACATCATCCTCAACCCGATGGATCGCCGCTGCGTGCCATGGTCGATCTTCAACGACTGCGACAATTACGCCGAATTCATGAGCGCTGCGACGGCGCTGGTTCCGAGCGGTCACAGCGCGGAAGATGACTTCTGGCAGAAATCGGCGCGCACCCTGTTCGTCGAGATGTGCGTCAAGATGATCAAGATGGGCGTGCGCTCAAATGGCGCGCTTTCCTACTTCCTGATGCAGTCGGATCTGAAGACGATCCATGCTCAACTTGAAGGCACGATTGCAGGGCCGATGATGTCGCCCGCCGCTGCCAAAATGGCAGAGTCGATCCGTACGACCTTCATCGCCAATGCGAATGTTTTCCGCTTCCTGCCCGAACCTCCTCCGGGCGAAACCGGCTTCTCAATCAAGAATTGGATGACGACCGAGGTCAAGGAAGGGTCGATCCTTTTCATTACCTCCACTCACCCGGACCTCGTCCTCAATCGTCCGCTTTTGACCCTCTGGATGGACCTTGCCGTCAATGCGCTGTTCCACATGGGAAGGAGCCGCGATCTGCGCACGTGGTTTCTCATTGACGAGGTCCATGCGCTGCATCGCCTCCCGGCGATCGATCATGGTCTGCAGACCGCGCGGGCGTTTGGCGGTGCCTTCGTGCTTGGCATGCATTCCTTCGACAAGCTTGAAGAAACCTATGGCGAGAACGGGGCTACCAATCTGGCCTCGCTGGCGGGCACCAAACTGATCCTCAAAACGGCCGATCCCGAGACGTCGCGGCGATGCTCCGAGTTCATCGGCAACCGTCAGGTCCGGATCATGGATGAAGCCTATTCCTACGGCTATAATGACAACCGCGACGCATCGACGATCACGCCTCGGACCAACGTTGAAGAACTCGTCATGCCGGTCGACATCAGCGACCTGCCCAGCATGCACGGGTTCGTGAAATTCCCCGACGGTTTCCCCGCTGCCCGGATCAGGCTGACGTGGAAAGATTACGAACCCCGCGCAAAGGGCTTCGAGCGTGTCACCGACATGCGCGCCGCCGAATACACACCACCGTCCGGGGATGGCGCGGAATTGGGGGGTGGGGATAGGGAAGGCGCACAACCTGACATCGCGCCTAAGGAGCGGAAGGATCGCGAAGAGGTCGCGCTGAGTGAGGCTGAGCGGGCGGCGCAGCAGCTGAGGGAGGCGATCGAAGGGCCATTGAACCCTGAGCGCGAGCTGACCGGGGAGGAGGTAACACGCAAGATTGAGGATGAAGAGGAGCGGGCAGACTTCGAGCGAAAGCCAGCGCAAGGGGAGCTCTATGGCTATAACCGCCCTGGCAAGAAGGACCAGCGCGAACGGCAGAACCTTGCCATGCGCGACAGCGAAGAGCGCAGCGCCCAGGCGAAGATCGAAGGGCCGAAGGGGCGAGCGCAGAATAGCAGGGCAGACGCCCAGGAGAGCGAGCTTTCCAAAGAGAACATGCGCGGCATCAGCAACGAAAAGCAGAGCCGTCAGGACCCTTCCATCGATGATGATCAGGAGCTTGGGCGATGAGCACGGCAGGACAGACCTGCCGTGTGTGTCCCCTATTTTGCGCGCAATGTGCCGGGCCCATGCTCCGGCCCGAACAGGCAGGGGGCGCCTGAGATGCTGTCGGTCGCATCAGTCGCATCAGCAGGCGGCGCGGCAAACTACTTCGCCAAGGACGACTACTATGTCGGCGATGGCCCTGCTGAGCTCAGCGAATGGAGCGGGAAGGGCGCCGAAGCACTCGGTCTTTCTGGTCCCGTTGCCAAGGATGACTTCGAAAAAGTCCTCGATGGCAAACTACCCGATGACACCGTCGTAAATGGCAACGCAAACCGCCGCTCTGGGATAGACCTCACATTCTCCATGCCGAAATCGGCCAGCCTGCTGGCGCAGTTGGGCGGCGACAAGCGGATCCTCGATGCACAGCTGTCCGCGGTCAAGGCGACCATGGCCTATCTCGAGAAGCACTACGCGCAGGCCCGCGATCGATCACGCAATGCCAACGGCGAGGGCGTGGTCACAGGCAAGCTCCTCTATGCCCTGTTCCAGCACGACACGAGCCGGGCGCTGGACCCGCAGAACCATACCCATGCTGTCATTGCGGCGATGACCCAAGACAAGGATGGCAACTGGAAGGCGCTGTGGAACGGAGAGATCTGGAAGAACAACACAGTCCTTGGCTCCATCTACAACGCCGCGCTGCGGACGAACCTCGAGAAGCTCGGCTACGAAACCCAGATCACGGGCAAGCACGGCCAGTTCGAGATCAAGGGCGTGGCGCGCGATGTGATCGAAGCCTTCAGCCAGCGTCGCCTGACCATTCTGGCAACGGCCGAGAAACTCGGGAAGAGCGCAAACGACACAGAAGCCTTGCGTGAAATCACCAAGCGCACCCGCGATCCCAAGCTGAATCCGGACGACAAGCTGGCGCTCCGGCAAGAATGGGCCAAGCGCGCTGCCGGGCTGGGGTTCGATGCCAAGGCGCTGGTCGAACAGGCGCGCGAACGCGGCTCCGAGGGGCGCGAGAGCCCATTGGGATCGCCTCAGCGGGTGCAGGAGACGCTGAGCGCGCTCCGCGACAGCGTGAAGCTCTACACCCGGCCAGCGGACACACTGACAACCAATGGCCTGCAACGGATCACCCTGACGCCCACGCAGCTGCGCACTGAGATGGCAACCGCTTCTGCCATCAGGATCATCGGCGAACGCGAAACCTCCTGGACCCGGGGCGACCTGGTCAAGACCGCGCTCGACCTCGGCGTAAAAGGCGTGACCGCTGACGGGGTGGAAGCACGGATCGGTGTTTTGGTGGCCGACGGGAGGGTGCTTGAGGGCAAGAGCGGCAGGCTCGATGGCCGGCCCGAGAAATACACCACACCTGAACATGTCGAGATCGAGCGGGCAACGCTGGCCAATGTCGCCGCGGGAAAGGATGCAGGCCAGGCCATCATCGAAGCTGCCGAGGCGCCCGGGCGCTTGCGGCAAGTCGCGGGCACTCATGACCTCAACGCCGAGCAGATTGCCGCCGGAACACTGGCGCTCGCCAGCAAGGACCGCACGGTCGTGATCCAGGGTGTCGCAGGTGCCGGAAAGACGACGATCATCTCGGCAATTGCGAGCGTGGCGCATCAGGAGGGAAGGGAGGTGATCGGCCTCGCCTTTGCCAACAAGATGGTCAGCGATCTTCGGACCGGGACGGAGACCCGCGGGCCAGGCGGAGAGGTCGTCAGGCAGGGAATCGCAGCAAGAACCGTCTCATCCTTTGTGAATGAGCATCTGCGGCCCGCGCTTGCGGGTTCGGGTCCGAAGTTCGAGGCATCGCGCGAAGCCTTGCGCGGCAAAGTCCTGGTGTTGGACGAGGCGTCGCTGGTTGCGAACAAGCCGATGAATGACCTGCTCACGATTGCCAACCGGCTTGGTGTTGAAAAGCTGGTCATGATTGGAGACCGCGCCCAGTTGCAACCGATCGAGGCGGGCAAGAGCTTTTCGCTGATCCAGTCCGATAACCCCGCAATGGCACGCATAGACACTAGTCTGCGGCAGCGCACCGAGCACATGAAAGAAGCGGCGGGCCTGGTGCGCGCCGGCATGTTCAAGGAAAGCTTTGCCTCGCTTGGCGAGCGCGTCGTGGAAGCAGGCGCAGACCACCTCAAGGTCACCGCGCAGAAATGGCTGGAACTGTCGCCAGAAGACCGCGAGCGCACCGCGATCTACTCATCGGGTCGTGCGGCGCGCGGCGAACTCAACCGGATGGTCCAGCAGGGTCTCAAGGCACAAGGGGCGATCCAGGGGGAAGGGTTGACGCTGACCACGCTCCTCCCGGCCCATGCGACGCGCGAGGAGCTGCGCTACGCCTCGACCTACAGCAAGGGCCAGCTGCTCGAAGTGACGCGCCAGAACGCCCCCGGAGGGCTTGTTCGGGGCCGATACGATGTCGAAGGCATCGACGCGAAGGGCCGGGTCATGCTGCGCGATGAAAGCGGCAAGCTGATCAAATTCGATCCGGCGGCGATCGATCCCTCGGACAAGCGCGATGCCTTGAGGCTCTCCGAAAAGCACAAGGAGACAATCTACGAGGGCGACAAGATCCGCTGGACCGAAAAGGATGATGCCAGGGGGCTGATGAAGTCCGAGGAGGCGAGGATCCTCGGGATCAGGGATGGGATCGTCACGCTCGAGAACAAGGCAGGCGAGACCGTAGAACTCAAGCAGAATGACCGCATGCTCGAGCGCATGGGGCTGGCCTATGCGATCAACATGCATCAGGCGCAGGGCGACACCCGCGACATGGCGATCGGTGAGATGCACTCATCAGCCCGGCACTTGTCGAACCAGCGTCTGGCGCTCGTCATGATGACCCGGGTGCGTGACGACATCACAATCGTCACCAACGACCGCGATCGGCTTTTGGCGCAGATCGCCCGCAACCCGGGCGACAAGACCAGCGCGCTCGAAACCCTCGGCGAAAAGCAGGTCGAGGCGAAGCGCAATGGCCGCGAGGCTGGCGAGTTTCGGCCCACCATCCCTGACCATCTGAGGGCGCCTGAGGACAGGCAAGCATCTGCCTCGCGGATCGATCCGGCGAGCCTTCGGGCAACGCCGCAATTGGACGTGCCCGAACGCAACATCGAACGCAGCCGATAGGAGGAAGATCGTGACACAGATGGGCCATGCCAAAGCGGGCACGCCGCCTTCAGACACTTTCGAGATTCACCTCACGCAGCAGCTGACCCTGACCAATCTGGTGAACGAGGCAGGACTCTCGGAGATTGCGCGTGCCGCTGGCGGGGACAGCTTCGTGGTCTGCGATCTCAATACGCACGGGGTTCAGGGATGCGCTGATCTGCGAGCCGCCCTCGATAACCAGAAAATGGCCGCCGAGTTGGTGGCGATAGGTCTGATCATCCTTATCGCAGTTCTGGTCGGCACGATCGCGGCCGCCTTTGTGAGGCTGGTGGCGCAGCGCGCGGCTCTTTTCAGGGAACGGCGCGCCGATGCCTTTCTCCCGTTGCACAAGGGTCGCGCAAAGCCCCTGAAACGGGCCGTCAAAATCATCATCAGGAAGGAGAACAGACATGGCATTTGACTACGAAGACGCAGGGACCTTCGGGAGTGAGCGCGAGGCGAAGGACTGGGCGCAGCGCAACAAGGTCGATCTGCGCGATCTCCACATCCGCAACGTCGGGGGCCAGCGCGTCGAAGTGGGTATCCGCAAGAGCGCCTACGACACCCGCGAAAACTACGACAACCAGCACGGCCATAGGCGCGACGGTTTCTGGCGGTGATGAAGTCTGCCGCGGCGTGCGTGGTATGGACCACCAGCTATTTGCACGACGCGAGCGGAAGTTCGAATTTTGGCCTGATGGAGTTGTGGCGTATTGGAAGCCGCTGGTTCCGCGGCTTCCAATATCTTCTTATGCAGCCAAAGCAGATTGCACGTTGCCAGGAAAAAGCAGGACAGCGAAGGCATTTGCAATCTGCCGGGCGCTTGATTCAGACAAGCCAGTCACATCCCCCACCAAGGCCCCGCCATCGAAAAAGCTTTTAGGCTCAAGGCCAGAAGCGATCAGTTGATAGGTTCGGAACAGAACCCTTGCCATTTCCCCGTCGGCGGAATGTCTGATCAGCTGGTCATAATCAGAATCCAAGCTGATATGGTCCCAATGGACCGAGAAGTGTTTTCTGGCCTTTGCCACGTGCAGGAACGGTATCTTGCGGCGTTGGCACTCATAGAACCAAGCATCGCGAGCGGCTGAATCTCGCTTGTCGATCATTTTCCAAGCGGGGTTAGGCCATGGGATCCCTTTGAACAGGAAACGCAAAAATTCGGATGACGCTCTGTCGTAACCCAGATGGACTGAGCGCTCTTCAAATGCGTCGAAATCAACCTCGTAAACCGTCACATCGGGCAGATGATTGGAAGTGGCCAGGTAAGCCGCATTGGATCGAAATCCAATGAGAGCGGCAATCGCTTCAGAAGCATGCGCAGAGCGCATTTCAAAATCACCCATGAGAGTGGCTTTGAGAAGACGAATATTCTCTGATGTCGGCAGTAGGATAGCCATACGAACTCCAGGGGGTCGTATCGGTCGCCATTTAATCGATCTGACCACTGGATTCGCGGGCAGTTTGAAGGATTGATCAAAACCTGTTTAGCTAGGCGACAGGCAAGGGGGTCAAACCTCCTAGAATGCTGATCGAATATCGCACGACTGTCAACCAATGCTCTGCGTTTTGCCCGGTCATGACTGCAGCACACGCCGCCTGCGTGCGTCCCGCACACTATGACTGTTGGCGCACATCCAACTCAATATCAAATTCGCCAGGTTCCGCGTCTGCCGCCATGCAGGGAGTCAAAGTCGCATAAGCCTCGAAAATGATGGCCACCTCAGGCCCCTCACTTGCTGGCCATACGCCGATGACTGCCTCGCGGACGAGCGCATTTGAGTTTTCAAAAACGTTCCTGAAATAACTCGTGGCGGCATCTTCCGGGGATGCGCATCCGAAAACGACTGATGGGTTTTCGCCCATTCGTTCGTCATACATATCCGCGAAATAGTCTTGGTGGGTGCCAACGATTGCGAGATTTCGTTTTCCCATTTGAGTCCCCGTTCGTTCCGCATGATGCATCCAAAGCAGTTCGCGCGGAGTGAGCCAATTACAATGATTTGTCGTGATCAGCTACCCCAACTGGGGCAGCTCGGCCCAAGAGTCTTCCGATTTCAAGCCTATGTTCAAATCACTGCACGGGCCATTTGCTTAGCAGACCTTGGAACCGGGTTTGCTTGTGGCTATCGGATGTGGCCTCCGCGTGTGCGTTAGAACGACAGGGCAGGGTTTGGCGCTGGTATTTGAGGGGAAGACTCGCAGAATGAGTTTAATGACGCTGGCCGCAAGTGCCGCGTTCATCTGCACGCCGGTTGCGGTTTGGGATGGAGACGGTCCGATCTGGTGCGCGGAAGGGCCTAGGATCCGATTGGGGAGCATTGCCGCGCGCGAACTGGACGGAACTTGCCGGGCAGGCCACCCTTGTCCACGTTCCTCGGGGGTCGAGGCCCGCGATGCTCTGGTGGCTCTTCTGGGCGGGGCCAAGGGGAATCTTTCTACTGGCCACGTAAAGGTTTCTGCACCGCCAATGCGCTGCCGGGCTTCGCATCAAAGTTACGGTCGGGTCGTTGCGTCTTGCAGGCTAAGCGATGGCCGCGATCTGGGCGCTGCAATGCTACGCACCGGCACTGTTCTGCGTTGGCGTTGATAAGCTTACTGCTGGCCCCACTAAGCTTAAACGGAATGCCGATCCGGGCCCATGCCCCAATCGGAGGGATTTGGGACGAGAGACGCCTCGCCCATTTTCACCATCAGGTTGGCGTTCGTGTTGGTTATGGTGTCAGCCTGCCCCGTGCACGGCTCGGATGAAGTCCTCCCTCGATAGCCGGGAATAGGCGAAATACCCTTTCTTCAGCGGAAGACCGCCATTGGCCCGCGCTGCCACCTTCTCGTTGGCGAGGTAGAAGATGTGGCCCTGACAATCGAAAAAGACGTGCGCGCTTGATCGCTTCCACTTTTCGATGAACTGGCTGCTGCGCGACGCAAAATGCACGATCTCGAAATCATGGCCGTCCACGGTCGCCATGCGCGCACCGAGGCCCAGCGACAGGCGGAAGCTGGTGCCGGCGAAGCTATTCTGGTCGTGCAGGTGGACAAGCCAGAACATGCGATGTTTCTGGCGGTAGAAGGCCTCGCGCTCCATGCGCTCCTGCTCGCTGATGCTGGAATGTTGCAGCTCCAGCACGGTCGCGTTCGGCGTGCCGGCCCCGCACAGCACATCGGCGCGGTGCCACTCCCCGGCGGCGGCGTCATAAAGGCCAACTTCTCGGTATTCCAGGTCGAACTGCTCTTTCCAGCCCAGATGCCAAGGGCCTTCGGCTTCGGCCCAACGGTCGCAATCGCCTGCCTTGTGCCGCCAGTGCTTGACGTTCTGCGCTGGCATGACGGAGGTGAGAAGCCCGCCACAATCCTTGCAGACTGTGCGCTCGCCCTTTGCGATAGGTTGCCGCTTTCCTCCATCAATCCAAGCATAGATCACGCAATAGTCTCCCCGCGATCTGGCACCATAACGTTCTGACCTTCAGAATATCAGCTTCATCATATGACACAGATAACTGCTTTGATCGCACTCGGACTTCCGCGGCGCTTCGGATTATATGTGTGCTTTGGTCGCTATGCGACAATCCGCATTCTGTCATTTCAGAGCGAAAGCCGAGCTTACGATGGACATGCTGTCACCGTTGTGGTCCTAATCCTTGGATTATCGCTGATTGGCACACGAGAACCGTTGTCGAAAAGGTTGACCCAACAGATTGATTCGAGCCACCTTCTCAGAATGTGGGCAGATATCTACATCAGGATTTTCGGTGAATGAGTAATGCTGCGAACGAAGGTGCCTGCCTGAGCATCAAGGCCAAGCACATTGGCCCGATTATGGAGCTAGAAGGGAAGCTCTCAGCGAAGGGGCAGAACCTCCTCTTCGCCACAAGTGGAACCGGCAAGTCCTTCATTTCGCGGGCTCTGCGGGCGCTCGAAGGCCCAATGAAGCAAGGCGAAAGGGACATTGACCCTGCTGATGTAGTCTCAGAAGAGAGTTCGGACGGCGCCCTGTCTCTATTTGAAGGCACCACCCAGATTACAAGGATTGCGTTCGACAAGACGCGCGGGCTCGTAAATCGCTCCCCAAGCCAATACATCTTCCACGTCTTCTCATCCGACTACGTCGGCGCTGAGCTAGCTAGTCGTTCCTATGTGCTGGACGGCGACATCGACCATCAAATCATCCTCGGCAAACAGAACCTCGAACTGCAAGACAAGGAGGACGAGCTGGCGAAGGTCTACGGCGAGATCGACGAAGCAGTCCGCGCACTCATGAACGCCTTCCAAAAGGGCAAAAACAAGCTCCAGTCAGACCTATCGATCCGTGCCAACTTGCAGGACTTCAAAGGACTGGAGTGGGACGATTGCCGAGTATTAGGCGGTCGGCCTGAGAAGCTCCCAACGAGCGCTGCTATCCTGGAGCAGTTCAACGCACTGAGAGCAGTGCCGACCGATCCTGACAAGCCTACTTCTTTGGCGACGCTGAGCGTTCAGCTTGACGTGGATACGGCGCGAGCGCTGCTGGAGCGAAAAATTGACCAGTCCACGATCGCCGCCGAAGTGAAGGCAAAAATCGAGGCTGACAGGGAGTTCTTCGACAAAGGTGTTAAGCTCGTCGGTGAAGATGAGGAGTGCCCTTTCTGTACCCAGAAATTGAGCGTCCATGCGAAGGCAGTCATCGACGCATACGTTGCCTACTTCGCCGACGCCGAGGCGAGGTCGCGAGACTCGATCAGGCGGATGAAAGGCCAGACAGCCGCGATCCGAGAAGAGCTCTCTCGAAGGGAGGCGAGTCTGAACCAGGCGATTATTCGGTACGACGCCCTCAAGGTTGCTTTCCCGTCGCTGAGCGCAACGGCGCTCGACACCGACGCAGCGTACAGGGACGAGATGATGAAGCTTCTGGACGAGCTCGACGCGCTGCTGGACGAAAAGGCTAGCGATCTCACGCGCTCAATTATGCTTCGCGAGGACTTCGGGATTGAAGGGCCGCAAGCGAAGATTAATGAAGTTAGAGAGGCCAACCGGACGCGCATTGAGAAGCTCAACTCGACGGTCGACAATTCTACTAGCGAGAGGCTGACGTTGCAGCGCCGCGGGTGCCTTGCGTTCAGCTACGGGTTCCGGGACGACAACAAGGCAGCGCTTGAAGAGCTGGCGACGAAGGAGGCGCAGCGGGTTGCCCTTTTGGACGAGATCGAAGCTCTCAAGAAAAGCAGCGGTGAAAAAGTGGAGGCGCGCGAGAAGGTGGCCGACACTCTAGAGGAGCTAATCAGCTTCGCCTTCCACGGGCGCTACTCTTTCGATAGAGAAAACTTCAGCGTGAAGCGCGACAAGAGGGATATGGCGCGGGGCAGCGACCGGACCTTGAGTGATGGCGAGAAGACTGTGCTCGCTTTCTGCTACTTCCTAGCGCAGTCGCATCTGAAGATTGACGAGGTAGGCGATTACGGAAAGCTCTACCTGATCGTCGACGATCCCGTCTCTTCCGTCTCATTCGACTATGTCTACTGCATTTGCCAGATCCTCAAGACTCTACGCATCGACGGCGGGGACATCAGGATCAACACAAACGGTTCCGTACGTCCCAAGCTGCTGATCCTCACGCACCACGACTTCTTCTACAACGTTGTGCTCAATAACAATGTGGTGCCGAACAGCGCTCTGTTCCAGTTGGTTTCGCGCGGGAACAAGCACGAGGTGGTACCTCAGAAGGACTTCGTGGCGCCGCACGTATTCCACCTGAAGCACATAGTTGACGTAGCGACCTCAAGGACGGCGCCGAACCCCTCCACGCCTAACGCTGTCCGTTCGGTGCTGGAGGGTATCTGGCGTTTCGCATATCCTAAGAAGGGGGACCTTCAGGCATTCCTGAACGAGGTCAACTCTCAGCACGGGGTGCAAGTGCGGAGTGTGCTGATCCAAGACATGAGCCACGGCGGGAAGATGTGGACGGAGAGCCCCCTGAGCGCCGACATTGAGATGGCATGCAAGGAGGCTGTAGAGATCCTGCGACATTACGCTCCCGGGCAAGTTGAAGGTATCGACAAATTCGAAGGGGTTCTAGATTTGGCACCGATAGTAAGCGCCGAGACAACGACATAATGAGATTAAAGATCTAAAACAGAGCGTCTCTTCCGGTTTATACAAGTGACGCGGAAGGGTAGAGAAGTTGGCAATTCAGTGAGACAGGGGCGCTCATGAAATTCGTGCATTCGGCTGACTGGCAATTGGGTAAGGCTTTCGGGCGGTTCGAACCTGATGCGCGTGCCGCGCTGCACGAAGCTCGTTTCGACGCTATCGATACGCTTGGCCGGATCGCTGTTGAGAATGGTGCTCAGCACGTATTGGTGGCGGGTGACGTCTTCGATACCGACGGGCCTGATGATCGCACAATAGTTCAGGCGGTCTCTCGAATGAGCCGCCATTCCTGCCGTTGGTGGTTGCTGCCGGGGAACCACGACTATGCGCGCAGTGGAGGGCTGTGGGACCGTGTTCGGAGCCGTCTTGGACCTTCCATCAGTGTCCTGACGGAAGCAGAGCCCGTCGAGATGGGGGATGGTATTTGGCTCCTGCCCGCGCCTCTGACCTATCGGCACAATCTCGAGGATCCGACAGAAGCCTTTGACGGGATGGAGACCCCCGGTGCCCGGCTTCGGATTGGCCTTGCCCATGGCTCTATCCGGGATTTCGGATCGCGCGGTGAAACCAAGAACCAGATTGCTCCAGACCGGGCGACGCGCTCGCGGCTTGATTACCTCGCCCTTGGCGACTGGCACGGCGCGTTGCAGGTCGATACCCGGACCTGGTACTCTGGCACCCCGGAAACAGACCGGTTCCAGCGCGACGAGCCAGGCCATGCGCTTCTGGTTGAGTTGGCAGAAGGTGGGCCCCCGGCCGTCACGCCCATTCGCACCGGTCGGTTTCAATGGCTGGTGCGGTCTTGGACGGTGAATGATCATGCTGCCTTTGAGTCGGAATGCAGCCAAATGCTTGAAACGATCGATCCGCCATCGACCTTGCTTCAGCTGTCACTTGCCGGGATCACCAGCCTCGGTGATCGGGTTGCGATGCTCCAGACACTGGAGAGCGACATTACTCACCGCCTGCGTTTCCTCGATATTCGCAGTGATGACCTTGTGGGACGGCCTAGCGAGGACGATCTCGCCGGACTTGCGGTCGAGGGCATTCTCGGCGTTGCGGCGGCCCGGCTCAATGAGCAGGCCGCGACGGGAGGAACCGAAGCGGTTCTCGCCAAGCGCGCGCTCGAACGCCTCTTCGTCGAATACAGCCGGGGAGGGCAGCCATGAGCCTTGTGATCCGTCGCATCGCCATCGAGAACTTCAGGAAGTTCCGTGACCCGTTCACGATCGACAATCTGACCGATGGCCTCAACATCATCATCGAGCCGAACGAGACGGGCAAGTCGACCCTGATGGAGGCGCTGCGCGCGGCATTTTTCGTGCGCCACAACACGCAGAACCAGCTCGCCAAGTCCTACGCACCGCGCGGAGATTCGGTTGCGCCACGGGTCGAGGTCGATTTCCTCATCGACGGCGCAGAGTGGTCGCTCCGAAAGAGGTTTCTCAAATCAGCATCAATTGACGTTGAGGGGCCGCAGGGCAGGGCGCAGGGCGATGAAGCTGAAGCCCTGCTCAACACGCTGCTTGGCTCAGTGCGCGATACCAGCAGGGCAGGGGATGTTTCCACCTATGGAGCGCTCGGCCTTTTGTGGGTGGCGCAAATGGACGCGCTCGAGATCCGTGCGCCGGGCGCCATCGTGCGCGACACGATTACCGCGTCGCTTGAAGCGGAAGTCGGATCGATCATGGGCGGCGAGGCCTACCGCAAGGTGCGAGAGCGCGTCGATGCGCAATACGAGCTCTACTGGACCCCAACGGGTGTGAAGAAGGGTCGCCAGGTCGAGGCGATCCGTCGCTTCGAGGTCGCTGTGACGGCATCTGCCGAGGCTGATGACAAAGTCGCGCAGCTTGAGAAGAGCTTCGGCGAACTTGATGTTTGCCGCCAGCGCTTGTCTGTTTTGCAGCGCGAAATGGCTGATCAGACCGATAGCCAGACACGCGCTGAACTTGTCTCATCGCTTGAGGTGGCGCGGATGGCTGCGCAGCTTCTGGCAACCCGGCAGGCAGAAAACGAGGTGGCAGCCGGGCGGCTCGCCAAACTCGAAGATATTCAGGGGCGGCATGAGGCCGCAGTGCTGGCGCGCGACAAGGCGGCGAGGGCTCTTCAGGATGCGCGTGACCTCCGAGCAACGTCTAGCGAGCGCGTTAAAGCCTCTCAGAGCAAGGTTGGCGACGCGCGTTTGGCGTTGCTTGAGGTGCAAGCGGCACATCAGCGGGCGGCTGATGCGTATGAAGAGGGGTTGGAGGCCCACAAAGAACAGCAGCTGCAGGATGCAACGGCAGAAGCGCGTCAGCGATATCGCGAGCTGATCGGCCTCGAAGCAGAACTCGAGGCGATGAAGCGCGTCGAGCTCGGTGCGATCCCCAACGACAAGCTGGCCGCACTCGAGGGCAATGAGCGTGCTGTCGTCGAAGCGCGCGCCCGGGTCGATGCCGGCGCCGCGCATGTAACGCTGAGCGGAGATGCCGAAGGCGTCATGATCGATGGCGAGCCCATGGCACTTGGCACCCGAGCGCTGACACAAATGACGCGTATTCAGCTTGGCAGCGCCGAGCTTGTTATCACACCGCCAGCGTCAGCCGCCAGCGCCGAAGAGCTGCTGGCCGAGGCAGTCAGCAAACAGGAGGGTGCGCTCTTCGCTCTCGGCGTTGCCGATCTCGCGGCTGCGCGCGAACGAACAATTGCCGCGCGCGAGGCATCAGCTGAGATACGGACGCTCACGGCCCAAATTGCGGCAGCTTCGCCTGCAGACGACCGCATTGGCCTTGCCGCCGGGGCAGACGCGCTGAAGCTCTTTGTCTCCTCGCTGCCGAAGCCCGCAGCCGGGGTTCATCATGTCGCCGTAGACCTCAACGTGCTTAAGCAGCAGCTTGAGATCGATGCCACGGCGCTGGCGCGGGCTGAAGGCGTGGTTCAGAGCGCAATCGAAGATTTGCGCAATTGCGAGGCGGAGGAAGCGCCTCACGCGACTGCCGAGGCGCTGGCCCAGAATGATCTGACGACTGCGCAGAGCGTCATTGCTAGCATTGAGGCCCATCCCGATTGGGAGGGTCTTGCCGAGGCGCTATCCAGTGCGCGCCAGCGCGCCGCCGAAGCTGCAATCCAGCTTGATGCCGCGTCACGCAACGCAACCGCGCACGATGTGGCGGACATCAACCGCAAGATTGCGACGATTGATGCGCGCGCGAGCGCCGCTGCGGGTCAGAAGACAGACCTTGAGAAGGACATTGCCCGGCTCGAAGCTACAATCGAGAGTGAAGGGGGGCGCGGGCTTGCCGAGCAGGCTGCCGCAGCTCGTGACGAACTTGATGCCTCCCGGGCAGCGCTTCAGCGGGTGACCGATGATGCCAACACCGTCATGCTTCTGCGCAACACGCTAGAGGCTGCCCGCAACGAGACCTCAGCGCGATTTGTTGGGCCTGTCGCCCGCCGCGCCAAGGGCTATATTGAGCGTCTTCTACCAGGCTGCGAGCTCGCCTTCTCTGACAGCATGGCGCTCGAGAGCGTTATACGCGCCGGAAAGGAGGAGCAGTCGGACAGCCTTTCCCGCGGTACGCAGGAACAGCTTGCGATCCTGACCCGGATCGCGTTTGCCGACATGCTCCGCGACCAGGGCAAGCCGATTTCGCTGATCCTCGACGACCCGCTAGTCTATTCCGACGATGTAAGGCTCGATACCATGATCGACATTCTGCGTGACGCAGCCTCCCAAATGCAGGTGATCCTTTTGACCTGCCGTGACCGGGCTTTTCGACACGTTGCAGGTAATCGGGTGAGGCTTGGTTCCTGATCACAACCGAGCCACCGTCCAGGTGCCATTACATTCCAAAGCGCCCTAGCAAACCGGCCAAAGTGGCGCTTTCTGTGACGGCATTATCGGGCACCAATACATAGCGCCAAGGCTTGCCGTCGCCCTCGGCGGCGAATTCGTTGGCATGCTTGACCCACTCGGATGCTGCCCTGGCTTTTTCCTTCACCGTGACATCTTCCATCTGATTGCTGGCCTTGATCTCGACGATCAGCTTTTCCCCGCTGGTCTCAACCACGAAGTCGGGCTCATAAGGCTTGCTCGGCTGATACTCTATGCGGAACTGATTGCGGGCAGGCTTTAGCCACCGCAGCACATCCTTCTCGAAATCGCTATCGATCAACACGGCAAAGCGCCGCTCTGGATCTGAGTGGAATTTGTGATGCTTGTAAGGGCTCTTCTGGCCGCCACGGAATGTGAAGCTGGTGGTCGCTGACAACGGTGTTGCCGCTTCGCTCAACAGCAGCGAACGCGAAGGGCTATAGGCAATATTCTGCGGCTCCAGCGTCCGGAATGACCGGATCTTCGTCGCGCGGTAGTCCGCCGGTGTCTGCCTGTAGTGGGCCTTCATCTGAGAGAAGATCCGATCGGCCAATAGCTTGCCGTGGGCAAGGGCGACGTTTTCTACGTCCTCAGTGGTGGCCAGATAGCTCTGCAGGTGGGCAATCATCTGCCCCGCCAGTTTGTAGAGCAGATCCGCCTGGCTGTCGTAATCAACCTGCGGATAATCCATCAGGAATTTGACGATATAGTTCTCGACCCGCCCCTCGCGTGGCCCTTCGATCGAGCGGGCAAGCTCGCGCTGTGATTGATCCCGCAGATTGCGGATCAGCATGCGGTCTGAGATCGGCTGAAACCGGATATCGTCGATGCCGGTCAGGTCGAAATCCTCGAACCAGAAGTTCACTTCCCGGCTCGGCAGAACGACAATCTCCGGGATCTCGATGCTGTTTTCGGCAACGCTGGCGGTCACCACGGCCACAAGCTTTTCGACGTTCGGCTCGACCGTGATGCCCTCGAGCGAGCCCTGCCGCTGGATCGTCAGGCGCCGCACATCATCGACAATGCGCTTCAGAACCTCAGGGCTGCATAGCTCCTTGTGGCCGCCCTTCAGCTCCCGGCTATACTTGTCGCGAAGCAGTTCGATGGTGACCTTGGCGACCTCCTGCTCCTGCGGCGTGTTAAAGATGAAGGGCTCCTGCTTGACCCCATGTTCGACCTTCGGATCGGGCATCTGTGCGCCCGTCAGCGCCGCTTCGAACGCGGTGGGGACCGTGAAAACCCGCTGTGGCTCGGTTGTGATATCCCCGCCTTCGCCGATCCGCAGCTGTTTCATCTGCACGATCGAGCCGTCTTCGCGGGCCTTCTTGATCACCTCGTCGAACCGGTCATGCGCTATCACCGTCAACGTATCGACGGCCTCATTTCCGGTGCGCTCGCCATAGGGCAGGCGCAACCCGCGCCCCAGGGTCTGCTCGGTCAGAATGTCCGAAGCTGACGCGCGCAAGGGCACGATCGTGTAGAGGTTGGTGACGTCCCAGCCTTCCTTCAGCTTGTTCACGTGGATGACGATGTCGGTGTCCCCGGCTTCCTCAAGCCGGACCAACCGCTCCATCGTCTCGTCGCTTTCCTCGCCGCGCACCTTCGAGTGCACCTCGATCACGCGGCCCTTGTAGGCGCCGTTGAAGAAGCCATCATCCTCGATCCGGGCGCGCAGCTGGCTGGCGTGGGCGGTGTCCTGCGCCACCACCAGCATGAAAGGATGGACCCGCTTGCGTCCTGTCTCGCGGGCATAAAGTTCCAGCTCGGTCTTCACGTGCTCGTGATAGTGGATGCCATCTTCGAGCATGATCCCTTCGAGCGCATTCTCATCATACGCCTTCGGGTTGAAGTCCGCCCGCGTTGCCACGGCGGGTTCCTTTACGAAGCCATCGGCCATCGCATTGCCGAGGCCATATTCGTAGATCACGTTGCGGAAATCGCGCGAGTTCGCGCCGACCGACTTCGGCGTGGCGGTCAACTCCAATCCCAGTTTCGGGTCGAGCTCGAAGATTGCCTTTGCCCCTGCCGCCGCCCGATACCGGTGCGCCTCGTCCATCAGCATCACAAGATCGGGCAGCTTCGAGAGGTAATCGAAATAGCTGTCGCCCAAGGTCTCGCGGAAGCTCCTGATCTTCCCCTTGTCCTTGTTGATCTTGTCGACGTTGAAGATGTTGATGATCGCCTCGCCGCCGAACAGGTCGCTCCCACGGATGCCGCGGCCTTCCTGCCAGGTGTCGCCCGTGACGATAATCGGCGGCGTCTGGGCGAACTGCGAAATCCCGCGGAACACATATTTGGGCGAGGTCTGGCGCGAGAAATCCTCCACCAGCTTGTCGTAGATCGTGGTGTTGGGCGCCAGCACGAAGAAGTTCTTCGATTTGCCGGTGAGGTAGAGATAGGCGATGAACGCGCCCATCAGCCGGGTCTTGCCGACACCCGTGGCCAGCGCAAAACACACCGAAGGGAAGCTGCGCTCGAAGCTCTCGACGCTGGGATAAAGCGCCTGGATGTCCTTCAGCAGGGCATCAAGATCGGGCGCGGTGGCGAAGTCGATCTTCTCCAGCACCTCGCCCAGAATGTTGAGCGATTCCTCCTGCGGCGCGCGCAATGATAGGCGCTGGGCGATCTGGCGGCGGGTGCGGGCGGGATTGAGATCACTCATCATCCGCCTCCCCGGCGAACAGGGGCAGGCCCGCGCCGCTGGCCTGAGCGGCTGCTTCGGACGCATCGTCATCCTCAGCCTGCGGCAGGTTCTGGATGTTCAGCGAGTAGTCGTCGCGGCCCCATTCGCACTTCTGCAGGATCGATGTGGGGATCTTCACCAGCGTCAGGTTCTCGAAGGCATCGGCGGCGGCGTCATAGGCCTTGCAGCAGATCAGCAGCGAGCGATCCGGGCCGACATCATGCGCAATCTTGGCGCAGGCTTCGTGGGTGAGCGCCTGCGTGGTGACATAGATGAAGTCGGTCTCGGTCGAATGGCCGTGCCGCCAATACTCCGCCGGGTCCTGCGAAGGCGCATAAGTGAAGCCCATGTGCTTGCACATTGCCTCGGCCAGCATCGCCGGGTTGTAATCCTGCGCGATCACCCAGTTGCCGTATTTGTCCTGTTCCAGCAGCGAGGGGGCGAGGGTAAAGTAGCGGAAGCCGCCGCCGCCCTTCCAGTCCACCGCCTTGCTGATCCCGCCCTGATCGGAGCCGGCGATCACCTTCTGCAAACGCGGAACGACATGACTGTCGGCGTGTTCGCCGATCTCGACCATAATCCAGCGCCTGCCCATCTTGTGGGCCACCGCGCCAGTCGTGCCAGAGCCTGCGAAAGAGTCCAGCACGAGGTCGCAAGGGTTGGTAGAGAGGTCGAAGCAGCGCTTGATAAGCGCCTCGGGCTTTTTCCCTTTCGGGAAATCAACCCCTCCTTCGTTGTGAAGATTGTTCGAAAGAATGTCGTCCCAGATGCTGGTGAGTGGCTCCCCTGCGACATACTCTCCGTCGACCAGCTTCAGCTTGTCCGCGTAAAAAAGGATTCGCTGACCTCCGACGAAATACATGTTTGAATGGCTCTCACGCTCGAGCAGCATGATTTCGGTCGGGCTAGCACGCGACTGGTCAATCATGCTTCTCGCTGCTGCGCTCACCGCATCGTAGTCTGGTCGCGCGAGCTGAATTACCGCAGTGGCGTTCGCATGCACAAACGCCTCAATGCGCGCTTCATAATCATCGCCCAGAGCTTTTTTGAGCTGCTTTTCGGGAATGCCTTCAGAGATTGCAAAGGCTTGTGAGAGGGTAGAGAACCGCCACGCTTGGTGAGGCTCACTACGATTTACTATGAACTGACCATATCTTTTGTCGCGTGCGCCACGCGCGGTGAAAACCTTGTTGGGCTTCCAACGTGCTTTGTCCTTCGCATAAACCAAGATGAAATTTGAAGTGCTGACAACACCTGGGTTGATGGACTTGTGCCCCGTTGCCGATCCCTGCTTAAAGGTCACAATGCTGATACGATTACTTCGTCCGAAAATCTCGTCGGCGATAACGGTCAGATAGGCGAGTTCGTTGTCGTCAATATGAATATAGATGCTGCCATCAGGTGAGAGCAGCGCGTGCAAAAATTCGAGCCGTTGAGACATGAGGCTCAGCCAGATCGAATGTTCGACCCCGTCGTCATAATGATCGAAAGCCTGCTTCGTGTTGAATGGCGGGTCAATGTAGACGCACTTCACCTCGCCAGCATGTTTCTGCTCCAGCGCCTTGAGCGCGAGCAGGTTGTCGCCCTTGATCAGCATGTTGTCGAACAGATCGCCATCCCGCCGCACGCTAGCGTGATAGCTCTTCGCAGGATCCTCGATCAGAATGCGCGGCTCAAGCTTCGGCCGCTCGTCCTTGCCGGGCCAGGTAAGTTCAAGCTTGGTTTTCTTGGTCATGGGCCATCTCTAACCGAGCAACCCCAACCATGCCAGACGCTTAGGACACAGTTCCACTTCAAAGGGGTTCGCTGCCGTCGGCACGGGCTGTGGCACGTCGCAGCATCTCGTCCAGCAAATCCTGTTTCGTCCTGCTTTCGCTGGAGGCGGGCAGTGAGGGTGCCATCGGGTCTGATCTTCGATCCAGAGCAGCGATCTTGCGACTGATTTCTATGCGGGCAATCTGGTTGCGGTGCATTTTGGGCGAGCCCTGACGGAACTTCTGGCCCTGGATCTCCAGATGCCGCAGCCGCTCCAACAAAGCTGCCCTTTCGTCCTGTCCATTGGAGCTAGGTGCGGGCGTGGTGGTTGTAGGCGGTGAGGTTGGGAACGCCGCGGGTGCCGCAGTGGGCGGCTCGGGCTCTGCTGGCCGAATTCTGGCACGCATGGAGGCGATCTCGGCATCGAACGCGGCAATGTATTCCTCGAAGCGACGCTCCTTGCCCTGAGCATCAAGAAACCGCCCAGATCCGGGGGGAAGGCCTGCGCGGTGTGCCCTAATGGCCTCCAGCTTCGCCTGAAATTGAGCGCGCTTGGCTTCAGTTTTTTCGAGCCGGGTCTTGGGCTTTGCGACCTGAGCCGCAGGTGGCGATGCGCTCCGCAGAGGCGTGGATGCTGGGGAGGGGGCTGCCCTGCGTTGCACGTCTCGGACGTCATCCTTCGTCGCGGTATCGGTCGTCTTGTTGGGCACGCCACCAATTGCAGACCAGTCAACCTCGATCCGGCGCGAAGGCCGCTTTGGCGGGACGGGTGCGGGCGTAGTCGTCCGAGGAATGAACCCGCCTTTCCGTTCGACCCAACCGGGCGCCGGCGCTAGCTCGGCCAATGCCTTGATCTGCTCGTCGCTGATGTCGAGCGGATGGCTGCCCCGCCGGTGCACTTCGCGGGTGTCGCGGACGATTTCCGCCCAGGCGCTCAGAACATCAGAGGTCGGCGCGGACCGATGGTGCCAGTTGATCAGATAAAGGGTCTCGACTTCGATCCGCGGTCGAAGGCCTTTGGACGCCTTATGCTCCAGCGCGTCATAGTGACGGCGCAATTCCTCGCGGCGCTGGCCAAGCCAGTCGATGACCCGGTCCTGCCATTCCTCCTCTTCCGCGATGGCTTCGGCCAGCAGCGCTCTGCTGGGGTCATCAAGCGGGAGGAACCGAAGTTGCCGCCGCAAGCGGGCGATCGCCTTGTCGCTCTTGCGGGTCTTTATGGCGACTTTGGTTTCCACCTCGAGCAAGGCCTGCTCCGCTTGTTCATGGATCGCCGCGATCGCCGCGACATTTTCACGAAGCCAGCGCTTGCGCACCTCCGCCTTTTGCCCGTCGAGCAGGTCGTCGAGGGCAGGGGGAGCGAACTCGTAGCAGGGCTCGGGGTATGAAGTTGCGCAGCCAAGCAGGTTCGCTGCGATGAAGGCGGGGATTTCATCCTCGTGCTCGTCGCATCCAACGATGATCGGGGGGGTGGCGCAAAGCTCATTGCCGGTCCAGATTTCGGCCTCAGCGACGGCAAGCCAACCGCTGCGGTTCCTGAAGCGCGCGACGTGCCGCCAGTCGCCATCATAGCTGTCGATGTCTATCTGGAGGGAGACCGGATAGAGCCCGAAGCCATGGAGCATGCGATCACTCCACGCTCCAGCGCAGGGTGAAGAGCGGCTTGATCTCTGGCTTCAGGTTGAGCGCCGCTGCGAAGTCGTCCAGCATGTCTTCGACCTTCTGGCGGGCTTCCTTGCGCTTCTGGAATTTGGTCAGCTTCAGCTCGTCAATATCGTCTTCAAGCCGTTTGATCTTGCGCTTGAGGGCAAGCTTGTCCTCCATGCTTAGGCCTGCAGCGCGCGACTGCTTGCGAAGCTCTTTTGCCTCTTCTTCCAAGTCCTTGATCTGCGCGTCGATCTCGATCTCGATGTCTGCAGCATAGCGGTCCAAGCGATCACTTTCCGCGTCGATCCACGCCTCGTTTTCGGACAGCACCCGTGTTGAGAAATCACCGAACTGCTGTTCTTCGATCGCGTTGAGTTTGGACTCGGGGGGCTGATCCGCCGCGCATCCCGCGTCGTCGGCAGGGACGATGAAAAGCTGGTCCGCAACATCGTTGGGGACGGTGCGGCCTTCATCAGTGACGCAGGCGATCAACAGCTCTTCCCTAAGCGCTTCAGGTGTCGGCATGGTCGCCTTGAACACGCGAAGCCAACCCGCCTGTCCAGCGAGATCACGAATAGCCCCGACCTGACCCTCGTAAGGATAAAGGCTGGGCCTGAAGACCACGGCGTGGGGTGTACCAGAATGGTCGCGCGCCTTCGCTGCTTCGATCATTTCCGCGCAGAGGCCATCATTGACGCGGAAGAACTGCCAGTCCTGCTCGTCAGCCTGCGGCCATTTCGTGGTGTATGTGCGGCCTTGATAGCGGAACGTGTCATCGTCTGGCCGGTCAAACTCCGCACCGTCCAGTTCTGCCTGCGCTGCAATCAGGAGCCGCTGGACATACTCGGGCAGGATGCGCGCCAGCTCCTTGCCGCGATCCTGCAGCTTCGAGATGACAGTGGTGTCCATCTCGCCGAGTAGCCGGTTGCGGGCGTCCTCGAATGCGGCATCGATCTTGTCCTGGATCGTCGCTTTGAGGGCATCGAACTCGAACTCAACCTGCTCCGGGGTGCGCCCGCGCTGTACAATTTCGAGCACCTGTTTCTCGAAGTCGACGCCGCTCGATAGGGTGCCCAGAACCTCATCGCTGGCGCCAAAGACACCTTCGAACAGGTGAAATTTCTCGCTCAGAAGCTCGTGGATCCTTTGCTCGGTCTGGTTCTTCAGATTGAGCATGTTGACCACTGTGACGTCGATCTTTTGGCCGTAGCGGTGGCAGCGACCGATCCGCTGCTCGACGCGCTGCGGGTTCCAGGGCAAATCGAAGTTCACCAGCAGTGAGCAGAATTGGAGATTGATCCCTTCGGCGCCGCTTTCCGTCGCGATAAGGATCGTCTTATCATCACTCTTGAATGCCTCGACGATTGCCGCCTTCATGTCGGCCGACTTCGACCCGGAGATCTTGTCGGTCCCGCGGTGCTTCTCGATCCACCGCGCGTAGGTCTCTCGGCTTTGTTGATCGCCATTCTGCCCGTTCATGAGCACGACGCGCCCGGCGTATCCGTGCTGCTCAAGAAGCTCTCGCAGATAGAGCTGAGTGCGCACGCTTTCGGTAAAGATTACCGCCTTCCTGGCGCCGCCCTTGCCTTCGATCTCGTCCAGGACCTTGGGCAATTGCTTGAGCAACTCCTCGCCTTTTGCGTTCTTCGCAATCGAATTGGCGAGGGCGAGGTAGTCCTGGAGCTCGGCGATCTCGGCATCGATCATTTCCTGCGTGATCTCGATGGTCGCGCCGTCTTCGGCTTCTTCGCCGGCCTCCTCCTCCAGCTCGTTCATGGTTTCGATATCGTCGGTCATCGTAACCGATGCAGGCTTGCGGGACCTCAATCGGGCGATCAAAGCCTCGAGATAGCGCGCGACCGCGAAGGTGGATGACCCGAGGACCTTGCGGACCTGAAGGATGACAAGCGCGTTGGTCCGGTCGCCATAGGATACCGTGTCAATTCGCTGCAGAAACTTGGAAAGGCGGTCGTAGAGCTCCTGTTCGGCGTTCCCTGGCTCGAAGTGAAAGGTGCGAGCATTGCGACGTACAAAGCTGATGTGGCCTGCTTCCTGTACCTGCCGGCGCAGGGAGCGATGGCAGATTGGCTGCAGGCGGGTGCGCAAGCCATCCAGTGCAACACTCGATTTTCCATTCGAGAGATACTGAGCCCGAAAGGCATTCTCGCCGCCGAAATGGCTTTCGTCGATTATCGAGACGATGCCGTACAGCTCCATCAGCGAGTTTTGCAGCGGCGTAGCCGTCAGCAGTATCTTGAACCTGTCCTGCAGAGCCTTTTTCAGATCCTTTGCGCGTGCCGAGCCGTCCTTCTTGAACACGTTGCGAAGGCGGTGAGCTTCGTCAAAAACGACGAGGTCCCACGCAATCGAGCGGAGCTCATCTGCCTTCCGTGCAGCGAATTCGTAGGAGAAGATGATAATGCCCTGAACCGCCGCGAAGGGATGAAGGTGTCCTTGCTTCTGAAGGGCCTTGTACGTCGCCGATTCCATGATCTCAGACCGGAGCGAGAACTTCTCGAACAGCTCCTGCTGCCACTGTTTCCGAAGTGAGGCAGGGACGATGAGAATGATCCGGCGCTTGTGTTCGGCCCAGCGTTGCGAAAGGACCAACCCGGCTTCGATTGTCTTGCCGAGGCCAACCTCATCCGCAAGCAGTACCCCTTTCGAGAGGGGAGACTTAAGGGCGAATAGAGCTGCCTCGACTTGGTGGGGGTTCATCTGAACCCTGGCGGATGTCAGGGACCGCGCAAAGGCGCTCTCGTCCAGCCCCGACAAGGTCAGCTTGTGGGCGTTATAATGGCCGTGGACTGGAGTGAACAGATTGGCATCCATGCCTTTGGAATATCGGGGAATGCCTGCGTTGGCCACCACGAAACAAAGTAGCTCAGAGATCGATTACAGCAACAGAGGGCATTACGTGGAAGGGATCGCAGCGGACATATCTCTCGTGTAGATCGCACATGCTGATTGTTCCGATAGGCGTTCGACCTGACGGCAGCGCCGACGACCGGTCTCGTTTCAAATCTGCCGAGTGTGCTCCCAAAGAGGTTTCGTTCGAGAAGCGCAACAATTCGGAATGCAGAACACGGCACATGGCGATTGAACACGCATCAAAGAACCCTCTGTAGTTATTGATACAGTCTTGACATCTGACCTTCAGTAGTGCGACCGATGATGGTGTCGAACAGAGCAACGAATGGCAAACTACGACGACGCCCTGAAAGTGATGGACGCGGTCGCTAAGTACCGTGAGGACGAGAGTTTGCCCGACGACCCGCACGAAATCGACCGCCTCTGCGAGCGATTGTTCTCGGACGATGGGTTTGACGAAGTGGCCATCGAGTGGAAACGCATTTCGAATTACGAGCGTGAGGTACACGGAGGCGATTGGCCAAAGGCCGATTGATGAGATTTGCCGCCATGCTACTGTTCATGCATGGCGAAACGGATCGATCTCTACCAAGAAGCGTCCAAGCGCATGGCAATCAGCCCCGACGCTTGCATGGAGCGCATTCGGCGCTGCAGCATCAGTTCAAAATTCGGATATGAGAGCGCTGACCCGGCGTCGCTTGCCGCGATCGTGGAAATGGACGCAGACTGGGGTGCCGCCGCATTTGCGGAACTGCGGAGTACCGGTTTCATCAAGACGGACTGGGCCCGTTTCAAATGGTACCAGCCCAGCGGCAAGGAACTCGATGATAAGATAGCCGAGTTAGCGGCAATCGAAGCTGCGGCAATTATCAGGCTGTCGTCCATGGACTGCGCGCCGGCACTACCTGCTATCCGCGCCTTGGCTGAGAACTTCCTCGTAGAAGCGGATGGAGGGGACACGATTGCGACGAGCCTTGCTCATAACAGAATGATGCTGGCGATCGTCAGCGCCACCGGCGAGCTTCGCCTCATGGAAGATTACGTCAAACACGCCAGTGTGGCGGTCGCCTATGCAGTTGCGGCTCGACTTGAGGCTGCCGACCTAGAGGGCATGAAACGTTCAGCTAATGTCATTGTGGACCTCATCGGGACGACCGAACCGCGGGACTGCGCAGCCGAAGCTGTGGCGATGCGGCTCCACCCCAGAGAGCCCGTGAAGGCGTGAGGCACCCCACTCAGCAAAGCGGCAAGGCTGCCTGACCGACCTCCTCCAGAGGCTCGATAATTGGCGTGAATGTACGGGAGCTGCCCGCATATGTTGGATAGCCCGCGATGTTGTCCTCGATCGTCTGGAATCCATTCTGGCGGTCATTGACCGGATAGATGCCCTCGCCCATCTTTTCGATGAGCGTTTGCAGCGAAGGGGCGATGCCATCAAAGAATATCCGGCTAGCCGCGCGAACGCCTGCAAGGTCGCCTGACCTGGCTGCATCAAGGAACCGGTCGCTTGCCTCAACCAGAAACCCTGTACGGACAGCATAAGAGTCTGCCATCCAAAGGAGGCGGAAAAACGCTTGGGGGATGAACTGCGAAACTAGGTTTGCCAAGGTACTTTCCTTGCCACCCAGGACGATATGGGTGAGCCCCATTGCACCGAGAAAGAAGTCCTCGTGGTTCACAGGGACGTTCCGAATGCGTTCGTCAATGAAGGCCGCAAGAGGGCCAAGAGTTCCACCCCCGGACTGCGCCAATCGGACTGCCCCGATCTCGACGATGGCGCCCAACGAAAGGCGCCATTCCTCAACTTGGCTCTGTGAGAATGTTGAGATTACATAGGACGTGCCCGAGCGGGTAAGATAGCCACCAACCTTCAAGGCGACCAGCAGCCTGCGCGCCCTATTGATATGAAGTCCGTAGTGCGCAGCCATGTCCGGGGCAGAATACGGTGCTCCAGCCTTGAGCTCGCCAAATAGAATGCGCTCTCGAAGATCGAGATATGTCGCGTCAGTCTTCGATAACATGCTCTCAACGGCTCGCTTGAATTCAGCGTAACCGCTCCCCTTCTGGTATGACTCCGGCACCCCACGCAATCGCTGATACAAATCGAATCGGCAATCGCCTCCTAACCCCTCGCAGCGTTGAACCTATGATTGTCTTTTTGGCGTAAAAACGCTACGGAAAGGCTAGGAGAACGCCGATGGACGATTTCAGCCACAAATCGAGCATGGATCCGATTACCTATGCTGTGATGACCGGCGATACCTCCCGAGGAGCATCGGTTAGTGACCTTGGACGAACCTACGGCAGTCTTGAGGACGACACAAAAGATCTGACCTACAGCGGAACACACACAGGTACGGGCTCACTCATTGCCCTCGTGCTGTCGATTGCCTTTCTCGTAGTCGCTATTCTCAGCTGGTAGCCTATTGGGATGATCGAGCGCTCAGACAATCAACGCTGATCCTTGTCATAGAAGCGCTCATTGAAGCGATCGTCGGCACCGCCCTCACCTTTTCGATCCTGCTGAAAATCCTGACGGCGCTGGCCGGATCGAGTAACATTGGTCTCATAGCGCTGTCCGAGAGACTGACCGCCTTCATCGATTCGATCGCTGATCGCGCTGTCTGACGCCCCCGCTACAAGATTGCGCGGCGATCCGACTGAACGGCGAGGTCCCTGTCCGCGTAAGTCCGTCTCCGTGAATGCGCCGGGGCCCGAGACATTGCCAACGAGCGAACCAGGCTGCGGGATCAGATCATTGAATGGCGCCACGCGCTGATCATAGTAGTCTGCGATGATGGCCCGCGCGACCACTTCAGCAGTCGCCTGCTCCTGGGGGCTGAGATCTGTGCGTGCCAGACTCGGTGCCGTCAGCCCCAGTTCAGCCGCCTTTTCCTGATACCGGCTTGCGATAATCTGGCTTAGGTCAAAGGAGAGATTGGACCCATAGCCATCCCTGCTCGAAGTGTTGCTACTGAGGGATTTCGAGACCTCGTCGATCGCCGCAATGCGCTTATCAATCCGCCGAACGTCCTCAAGCGCCTGCTCACGGGAGAAGGCCGCCTCCGAGTACCCCTCGCTCCGGCTGAAGCTGCCGCTCTGCGCATAGCTGCCGCTGTCCTGCGTTGCGTTGGATCCATTCGAACGATTATCCGATGTAGAGGAATCGAAGCCCTGGCTCTGATTGGCTTCAGTTCCTCGGGTGACCGTATCTAGCCGCGCACGAGCGCCAGTAATGCCAGCTTGAACACTACCACCAATCGCACCATTGGTGCCACTGCCGCCTTCACCATTCGCAGCGCGCTTCCCGCCGCGTCCTGCTGAACCACCAACGCTCAGCGAGCCGCCCCTGGTTGTTTCGAGGCGATCCGTATTGCTTTGCTGGGCTCCCTGCGAGGAACTCACACGATCACTCTCCGAGACCGTGTCGCGTGCATCAAGCGACAGGTTGTCAAACCGCTGGAGGTTCTCGCCCGACCGCAACCCAGCAGAACTCTCGGAACCGCTGGAATTGCGGGTGCCGGTGGTTTGCCTGCTCGACGTTCGATCAGCCAATGACAGCGCGCGGGAACGCTCTTCGCTCAGCGTATTGCGTGCGGTTTCCAGTTCGGACAGCGTCTGCTGGCGCTCAGCATTCGCGAATTGGCTGACAGAAGATGCAAACGCGAGGCGGCTCATCGCAGGTGAGGTATCGTAAACCGTCGACCCATCTGATGTTGTTCGGGTGATCGCGGCATTCGCACCTACGCTCGACATGATCGGCGCGCCCCCGGAGAAAGACGGCGCCGTGTTCCACTGGTCAGACTGCCGGTTGGAGCTCGAGAGGTTCATATAGCTCTCGTTGCCGTAGGCATAATTGCCGGTCGTGCGCTCCACCGCTGCAGCCTCGGCCGCAGACTGGGCAGGCGCCAACATCGACGTTGCCTGAGACGAAACCGCCATCGCGCCTTTGGCCATGCCTGCCGCCAGAAACGGGATCGACATCATCAGGAAGCCTGCAATCGTTGCCGTATCCGTGTTGACGGCATCGATGCCTGCCATCCCGGCCATCGTCACCCCGCCCGGCGAGGTCGCGTTCATCGCATCAGCCGTCCGGTCCATGATGAACATGTGCAGGACCACGTAGAGCGGTCCCCAGGCGGCCAGGTAGAAGAAGCCGGTAAAGTATCCCTTCAACGCAGGCGTGCCGCTGCGCGGGATGAGGAAGAGCGGGAAGATCACCGGGAACATCGCATAAAAGACGACCGTCAGCACGATGTTGAGGAGCGGGACCCATGTCATGGCCTGCTCCGCTATCGACGTATAGGTGTTGCGCGCCTGCTCCTCTGCACGCAGGACAGCAAAGGTGTCACCATCTGCCGCGCCGAGGTTGGCGCGCGCCTGCAGGAAGGCGTTGACGAGCGAGCGCTGTTGAAAAATCTGCTGGGCGGACTGCGAACTGCCATGGAAATGGTTGGCGACAATCGGAAGGTCCGCAATCAGCTTCGAGCGCGCGAGCGCTGGGGTTAGCCCTGGGAAAATCTTGCGACCTTCCTCCTCGAGTGCCGTGTCGGAATAGGTCGTAACGCCGGTGGCGATCGCCGTATAACCGGCCTGACACGTGACGATGGTAGGATAGCCGCTTTCGGGGATGAACTTCATCCCCCGCGCAGGCGATCCCGGCCCCATCTCCGTCAGAATATCGTTGGAATTAGCGATCGTGTCGAAGGATTTGAAGCCGAGCAGAATATCGTAGAACAGGCACTGCTTCATGTACTCTTCAAGATTGGCGCTGATGCGGGGATCGCGGATCCGGAAGTCCTGGGTGCGGTCCCATAGGCGAGCGCCGTAGATCATGCCGTTGCTCGACATCTGTAACGAACCCGGCATCACGAAAACCGTCTCGGCCGTGCGCGTGAGCCAATCACCAGCAGTCGAACTGACCGAGGCTATCATTGCCAGTCCCAGAGGGACGTTTGCGACCGTAGCGGGTGCCAAGGAGGGATTGAGGCGGTCGGTGACCCTCACCGTCATCGTGGGCACGATGAGGGCGCCGTACATGAGCGTCGCCCCCAGAAACCAGTTGAACCAGGCACGCCAGTTGAGGCTGAACGCTACCACCAGCAGCGTGTAGATCAAGCCCATGACCATCACGACGCGCAGCAGTGAACGAAAGCCCCCACCCCCTGTCCAAGCGGATACCGCGTTGAAGACATTGACGATGTATTCGCCCCCGCCGATCGTGAAGATCTCCATCATGGCACGCGGTCCCTACTGGATGCCCTGACGCGAAAGCGACGTGCTGAATGACAGCGCGGCCGACATCTGCGGCGACAGATTGTTTCTGAGCGTGCCCTCGAGGAACACCGCTCGCTGAACCACATGCTGGGTCCGGTCGAGGCGCAGCTTCATGCCTTGGGAGTATGTGTCGAGGACCTGTCGCACCGAATTGATCTGATCGCGCCACTGCGAAAGAGCTTCCTCATTGGCATTCTGGAAGGTCCCAACCCCGCGCGAGGCATAGCCATAATATTGCTGCGCAAGCGCATCGAGGAGATCCATCGCCACGATTTCGGCGAGGTCATTCATGTCGTTGCTGGTCATGCCGCCGAGGGTTGCGGCAGCGTTGACCGTCATGATCTTGTAGAGCGGAATCGTGGTCGCCCCGAGCAAGCCGATCTCGTCACTGGTGAGCGCGGCATTGCTGCGAACCTTCGCGTTCATGCTCTCGATCATCGCCCGGACCCTGGGTTTCAACGCCTGTGACGCCGATATCGACATCGCCTGCGTTGTCGGGTTGAGGCACTTGTCGTTGGTATCGCAATTCAGCATCGTGACCGAACTGGTGCCGTCCAAAAGCGCGGTCAGGAGGGCGCGATCGCCCTGCCCCACGAACTGGAACCCGCGTTTGCCGCTGGCATCGCCATCCTGGTAGAAGATCACCGTTCCGACGAAAGTCATGAGGTACTCACGAAACTCGGCCGAGAAACTGGGGTAGCTTTGCTTGAGCATCTCCCAGGTGAAGTTGTAACTCTGTGCGGGAATGTCGGGATCGCTGTTGGCCGCGATCGTCGAGGCTCGCTGCCCCCCTGTCCCGCATTCATGACGGCTCTTGGCCCAATCGGAGAACAGCCCCTGGCTGTTGCCGACCGACTTGCAAATCTCCGAGGACATCCGATCGGACTTGCCCCACAAGCCGCCGACGAGGTTCTGCGCCACTTCGCAGCTGTTCATGTTGAATTGGTTCATCTGCTGAACCTTCTGTGCCATCTCCTCGATGGTCGAGGCGATCTGCGGGCTGATCGACTTGATTGCGAGCTGAAAGGCAAAACCCAGCGCATTGTTGGCAGTCGCCTTCAGCATCGCCACGATCTCATCGGTGTTGATGAAGGAGAAGCTGCCGGAGAAGACGTCGATGCCCCCGCACCCAGCCTTGACCCCCGGCAGCTGCAGATTGACCGGGTTCACGTTCTTTTGCGGAAAACGGGTCCAGATGTTGCCACCGGAGTAATAGCCTGCCGACTGGCCCTGATAGGCGACGGGGCCGGTGGCATTGGCGGCGGCACCCATGTCGTCGAAGAAGCTATTGAGCTCCGAGCCGACATTGGCACTGACCGGGGCTGCCGCAAAACTCGCAGCAGCAAGCACGGCAAGGGCCGTCCCCGAAGAGCGGAAGAGGCGGGCGGCAAAGCCGCGCTTGGTCTGGCGTGCCATCAGTAGTCACTCCCGGGCTCAATCTGGGTGAGGTAGAAAATGCGTTGCATCACATCGTCGGCCGCCATCACGCCGTAGCCGATCGGAATCGGCTTGCGTGTCTGGGTGTCGAAAAGGACCAGCGCCGGCACAGCTCCGCCCTGCAGACCCATGCGCTGGTACTGGCCGCTATCGACGACATAATTGGGGAACGCTTCGTTGGGCCCGCCATCCATCGAGACCGCGAGCACCTCGAGCCCGTAGGTGTCGGACAGCGCCCGCATTACCGGCGAAAAGGTTCGGCAAGCCGAGCAGGACGAGGAGTAGAAATAGAAGACCCCATAGCGCTCGGTGAGCGCCGCCATTGAGCCCTCACGCTGGGCTTTGCGATCCTCTGCCCAAGTCTGCTTTGCGAGAGTCGAAACAGGCCGTTCGAGCGTATAGTCGAGATCGGGGTTCTGCCAGATCGAGCGGCCCCACACGTCCGCGAATGTCGAAGCGCGGTCGAGCTGCTCGCGCTGGAACCGGATATAGCTGACGATGTTTTCCGACGTTGGCTCAAGAATGGCCCGTGCTTTGAGCTCATCGAGCTTCGCCGTAATCTGAGCCATGCGCTCGGTCGCAGGAATGGCTGGCGATGCGGGCCTTGCCTGCTCGCGTGCCTTGCGCTTGGCTTCCTCCGAGTTGCAGTAAAACCAGCTCCCAAGCTTGCGCTCGTCGCAGTAGAACGCATCGCGATTGGCATCAGCGGGTGGCTGGGCGAGCAAGGGGACAGCCGCCGCCCCGAGGGCTGCTGCAAGGCTCAGGATCGCTAGTTTCGTCATGGGCGTTTTCCTTTTTCAAGGTCGAGCATCTGCAAGAGGAAGGCAGTCTTGAAATAACCGCGGCCGCGGTCGATCATCCGAATCATTCCCCCCGACAGGGTGGTGGTTGCCTCCACACCTGCAGGCGTGAGGCAAAAGTCGAACTCACCATCGCTCACCCGCCTGATCGATCCACAATCAAGAAGGCGCCGGATGGATGCTGCCAATTCGCCGACCGTCGCAGGCCGCAAGAACCAGTCCTTGATGAGCGCGAACATCTCGGTCTCGCTGCGCGCCAGATCACGACCGATGGCGACGCTGACCGCGAGATCGAGCACCTGCGCGGGCGGAAACGGCTCGCTATGCGGGAAGGCAAGAATATCAGCACTGCTCATGGGTCAGGTCCCACCGTTCGTGTTGTAGTAGCTTTGGATTTTCTGCTGGATCTGGATCGACATATCGATCTCGTCAGGCAGCTTTGCCGCATCAACGAACTCGGCATAAACTTCCCGAAAATCCATGCGGCTCAAGTCAAGCTGCTGGAACTGAGCGATCAGGAAACCTTCGCAGTCAGGGCGTTGCGGCGTCCCCCACCGCATCCCAAGCTGCGCCTTGCCCTGTTCATTCAGAATACGGACGAGCTTACTGCCGTAGCAGCAGTACGACTGCTTGCGGGTCACGCAGACGCCGAGCACGCGGTCTGAGCAATAGGTACCGATAAAGCGGCACAGACCTGCATCATCCCGCTTGTCGACTTCACGGTCCTCGCGGTCGCACAGGAACGGCGTGAGAAGGGGCACGCCCTTTCCGCTGCAGCAGTTCGAAAGGCCAAAAACCTTGCGGGTGCAGCGCAAATGCTCGCCGCTGAAGATCTTCAGCCGATCAGGATCAAACCCGTCCCGCAGCTCGCCCATGACATTCATGGCGACCATGGCGTCCTTGAACTCAGGTGATGCCTCGCGCTCGACCTGAGTGCATTCCCCATTGATGCAATAGAGATCCCCTGCACACACATAGGCGGGCGGCGGCTGCGATCCCGCGCCGGGAATGGCGCACTGATACCAGCGATCATGGACGTTGCAGGTCACACCATCTGCGTCAAAGCTCAGGCACTCGTCATGGCTGAACGTGCAATCGCCACGCGCCTCAAGGGCACCACAGTCATTGGCAGGAGCCACCCCTTCACACTGATAGGTACGCTGCCACTCCCAGCAGCTGCGCGTCACCGAAAGACCATTGATGACCCGCGTCTCTCCAGGCGCAGTGCAGACCTCGCTTGCAAGCGTGCAGGTGGCACCATTCGTGGCGCTCTGGCAGGCGGCCTCGTCGACGGTCTCGCTAACGATCCGCGAGGTGTTGCGTTCAATCCCGCCCGGTACGCCGCTTAGCCGAGAGGGGCATTGCCAGACCTGGCGAAAGATTGGCTCGCCTGGCTCAGCACACCACCTGCGACCGAATTCCTCTTGCACCCACTGCAGACATCTTTGCCCTACCCTAACGGTGCGCTCGAGCGTGCATGAGCTGGAGCCCTGCGCTTGGGCAAGCATCGGACACATCTCATTGCGATCAGCAAACTCTTCGGTTTCGCAAGAATACTCCCAGGTGCGCCGTCCCTCGGTCTGGATCTGCAACGACGCATTACAGCTGCGCGCCTCCGCAAAGGGCTGCGAGCCGGCATTGCAGCTTTCGAGATAAGTCGTGGTGCCCGTGCTTCCCGGAGGCAAGGGGTTGCAGGCTCCTGCTGCTCCTCCGGGTCCACCGCCAGCGCCTAGATAGGCGTCGGGGTCAGCTTCGATCAGGCGACCGGCAGACAGGTCGACAGTGTCGGAATCGAACCGGGTCCTGTAGGGATCAACGATCACGCGGTACTCATCGCGATACCGCTGCGCTTCCCCCGCCGCCGTCAGCCCGACAGGATCGTCGACAAAATCGCGCGCTGGAATATCAGTGCCCTGGAAGCCGGGGACGTTTGCCGCCGAGCCATTGCCAAGAATGCCCGATGACGTGGTGTCACGGACACCCTTTGCGATTGCTTCGCCTTCTACCCTCGCATCACTGGCCGCCATCTGGGCGTGCGCAAGATGACCGCAAGCCGCAAGCGCAAGGGAGACCGCAAGGATGCGCAGGCCATTCACCTCTTCCCCCTCAGATTGGCAAGGGCGAAACGGGCAACCGGCGCGCCCGGACCGTTGGCCCCGGCGAAGGTCTCGAGCACATAAGCCACACTGGTATTGCCTGAGATGCGATCATGCGGCGGCGGCGCGGTCACACAATCGAGCTGATCGCAGGGCTCGAAATCGGTCGCGAGAGCCACATAAGTGGGAACTCGGTCGACACCGAAGGATCGAAACAGCCGGGGATCGATTGCCACATTGCTTGCGCCAGACTGGTCGACAACCTTGCGGATACCCGTGATGAAGGTCTGCGGATTGCCGGTGGAGAAGCCGCGGAAAACGACAACGCCGCCTGCCCTGGTCGTGTCAGCGATCATCTGTGCGAGCGCCTCTTCGGGCATCGACAGGCTCGCGAATGCCACAAATAGCGGCGCACCCTTCGGGCGGGCCATGCCTGCCCTGGCGCCAGCCACCATTTCGTCGAAGTCGACCGGGCCATCTTTCCCGGCGATCTGCGAGACATCCAGGCCTTCAACCGCCTCATAGCCTTGCGCGACAACCGTCTGCGCCTCTTCGGCTTGGGTTTGCGCGTTGGCGGTAGCATAGTCGAAGAGCGCCTGGGCGTCGGCCTTGAATGTATCGGCCCGCGCCTCGATCGCTTTGGGATCAAAGTCCGTCAAATCCTGAGCAACGACGGCGGTCACACCAAGCAGCAGGCTGGCGGCGAGAGCGGGGAAGAGTCTTCTGCGATTCATTGGCGCGACCTCACAGCATGCAACAATTGCGTTTGCGCCAGAGGAGGAAGCCGACATCCTCGCCTTTGACGGGATAGACCTGCCCAGATTTGGGCAAGATCGTGGTCGCTCCAATCGGAGAACAGGCTTCGCGGCCGCTCACCATGGGCGTCGGATTTACCTGCTGCATCCGGTACTGGCTCTTCTTGAGGATCGGCATGATATACTTGGAACACAGCGCTTTCGATCCGCTGGTGCCCCAGGCGAGCCCCTGACGGTGGAGCTTGTAGACCATGCGCTCAGCCGCGAGCCGCGCTGACTGCTTGATGCCGATATTGGCAGCAACATTGCCGTTCATCGGATACATCGAACCCTGGCAACCAGAGCACCAGAACAGCTCGTCCATTGGCAGTCTTGCGCTGGCCGAGATGCAATCGGCCGAGCAGGCGGCCTGCGCGATGACCGAGGTGAAAAGCGCGGCCTCGGGATTGAGGAGAGATGCCAGCTCGTCGTCCTGCCAAAGCGGATCGATCTCGCTCATATAGGCAACGTCGAACGAGCTCGCCTCGAGACACAGGAAATCGGTCACCACTTCGAGCCAGTACAGAAGCGGGTAGATGTAATAGTGCACGTGGTATTTGGCGGTGCGCTGGGACTGGCCCCCTAGCTGCGCGCCGTCCGAGGCATAACCGTTACCGATCGGAAAACCGGGGTCGAGCTTGATCCCGCCAAGGTTCGGAAAGCACCAAGGCTTGGTCGAGACATCAATCAGCCGGACCGGCTCCCAGAACCCGATCGCAAGGCCGATGCGCGGCACCGGCGTGCCGCAGGCGCAGATCGGAAGATCCGGATTGTCGGTGTCGGCACGCGATGATGGCCAGATCTTGAGCGAGCCCAGCGACAAGGGGAACATGCAGCCCCAGCACACATCGGTCACCGGATTGACGAAACTGCCTGAGCACCGACCAGGCCCGCTGGGAAGACCCTGAGCCAGAACCGGGGGAGCCAGCACGGATGCCGCCATGAACACGGACGCAAAGCCCAGGAGGAGCGCAAGGAGCCTAGAGCGCATCGTCCCTCTCCCTCATCAGCCAGGCATCATCCGCCGCGTTCTTGGCCCGGACCCAAAGGAGCCCCTGAAGCAGAGCGAAGGTCGTAGCGCCTGCGAACATTGCGAGAGCAAAGATGCCGGTTAGCGCCCGAAGAGCCCCGAACGAAACAACGAGCGCAGCGACCAGAAACAGAGCCGCCATCGTGCGCAAACGTGCCGCCTTGAGCGCGCGCGTTTCGGGGGCAGCAAGGGGCGCCGGAACCAGATTGCGCCAGGAGTTCATGCCCCCCTCCCCTTGCGCGCAATGGCTTGCTCAGTGACTATGAGGACGTCGCCGCGCTGCTCGACCAGCGCCGGGGTCCGGCGTATCCCGAAATAGGTGGTAAGACGGCCGTCCTGATCAAAGTAGAACCGGCGCTGGTGAGCCTTCATGAGCTCGAAGGGAGAGCCATCAACGAAGATGATCTTGGCGCGCGCATCGCCACTGTGCTTCATCGCCCATTCGACTTCTGCCGGATCGTCACCATCAACAAAGAGGAGCTTCTTGCTAAGCGCAGCGGCGGCAAGCGGATTGACGCGCTGACCCGCCACAGCAATCAGGTTCCCCTTGTGATCACGGATGTCCTTGTCGATCCGGATCGACGGATCGAACTCCCAACTCCGGGTCTCTTCCGCAGGCGAAATCCCGGAGACCGGGACCGGGCGCATCACCCTCGCCTTCACCTTCTCGGCGAACTGGCGATTCATCTGATCGAGTTTTCCGGTCGCAGCCGCATGGTCGAGCCGCGCCTTGATAACGCTCAGGAGATCGGGCTCAGCAACGGGCCAGGTCTGGCCCATCTGCCCGTGGTCGACGCTTTGCCCCGACACCACCCCGCCGCTCGAAGCCGTCGCTGACACCGCAAGTCCGCCAGCAACGAAGAAGGAGAAGGCGACCCTCACAGGATTGGCTGCCCGGTGCCGACAAGCCGGTCGCGGCACACAAAACCGATATGCGCATAGCGGCTGTCGAACCCGTCCTTGTGCGGAGTGCCTGCAAAAATGCAGCCTTCCGGCACAACTCCAAGCGGGCCAGCGGCAAGAGGATCGCCTCGCTTCGTCATAGGTTTGATGGTCGCCACGCGCTTCCCGTTGACGTGCACATCATTGCCGATGCGCGTCACCGTGTCGCCTGGCAGACCAAGAGCGATCTTGGTGAAAGCCGCCGGCTTCGCCCCAAAATACTTGACCGTAATGGGATCATGACCGGGATGGAAAACCACATAGTCCCCGCGCACCGGAAAACGCCTGGCTTCGACCACGAACGCCCAGTTCGGGAGCGAGTCCGTCACGTTGATCATCAGCGCGTGGTTCTCGCTCCACTTCGAAGCTGCGCTGAGGGCACCTGCAACGAGACAGACAGCAGCGATCGCCATAAGCCTGCCGCCGGTCGAAAGGCGTCTGGTCCTGCCTGTCGTCGCAGGAGGCTCGCCGTCCGACAAAAGCCGAGCAAACCCCTTGCGCTGAGCCGAACGAAGGAGCGGATCAGGGTTTGCCATCGCGCTGACGTCCCTGATTGGCAGCCATAAAGGCCTGCATTTCTTGTTCAACGCGGGCCGCCTGCCCCTGAGGAGCAGCGCCTAGCGCCTGGGAAGATTGCGCATGCGCCGGTTGGGGACGCGGAACCTTTGCGTAAACGGCAGTCTTCACGCTCTGCGTAACGTCGGGAACTTCGCCCCCTACGATCGCCTCGTGAACGAGCACGACTTTCCCGGACTTCGACAGGCCGGAGACCGTCTCATCCAGCGCTGCCATGAAGACAGCGGTTTGCCGTGCGGCAGTTTGCTCGTCGGCGTTCGAGCGTGCCTGTGCCTGGAGATACTCCCCAATGATGCCCTGCAGCTGAAGCTGGACGAATTCCTGCTGCCCTGCCCCCTGTGCGGCAACACTCTTGGTGACCCAGGCCCCCCAGACAAAGGTCGTCGCCGCGCCCGCGAACAGGAGGATTTCCCGAGCCGACAGCGCGGCAAAGCGACCGCGAGGTCTGACCTGCGAGGCCTTTGCCGACGCGGGTGTGGCAGGCGCGGCCATATGGTCGAAAAGGTCCGTCATTGGTCATCTCCGGCTACAAAGAAGGCTGAAATCAGGCTCGCGCGGCGGAAGAAGGCGATCAGCACAAAGCCTGTGAGCATGACGCCGAAGCTGATGGCCGCGAACTGGCCGCGCCGCGCAGCGTCTGCTGCAACGAAGCGCGAGGCGAGATTGTCCAGCTGGAGCATCAGACCATCGAGCGTGAAGCCGCCAAGCACGAGAAAGAACAGCGTAGCGATCCCGAGGGTCGCAAGCGCGCTGGTGGCAAGCCAACCAATAAGCCGAAGGGCAATAAGAAGAAGATCTTGAGCGGCCTGCTTGCGGCGCACTGCGGCGGAGCGACGGGCCCAGGAACGGGCCAAAGGACGAGAAGGCGTGCTCATTCTGCAGCCTCCCTCATCGGAAGTACTTCAGGCTCTCGATGATCTTCAGGGAAAGCCACCGCCTCGATCGCTTCGGGCATCCGGTAGCCACGATGTACATAGTCCTCGATCTGAGCGAAGACATGCGGGCTCGATGAATAGAGCGTGCCTGAGAACCGGTCGAGGACGAGCCGAGCGACGCATTCGGTCTCTGGACCCCGGATGAAGATATCCGAATAGTCGGTGCCATTGCGCTTCAGCGACCGCAGCAAAGCCTCGGTCATGTTGTCCATCTCGAACCGGTCCGAATTGCGGAAATCCGAGATGGTCTCGCCCTTCTGCTGGAGGATGAGGAACCAGTCGGAGTTTTCGAGGGCGGCCCGCGAGCCTTCAGATTTGTAGTAATCGTGGATCGACTGCGTGGCAGTGATCAGCGCGCCGCCATATTTGCGGCAGGTGCGCGAATAGGTCTCGACGAAGTCGGCCATCGCCCCGCCCTTCAGCATCTGCCAGGCCTCATCGATGATCAGCGGTTTCGGGATCGCGCGGTCCATCCGGCGCATAACCTGCGAGGCAATGAACATGATCGAGGTCAGAACGACGCCGCGCAGCTCCACCCGGGTCGCAAGGTCCGAGAGCTCGAACACGGTAAGATCAGCTGACAGATCAAGGTTGGCATCGCCAAGGAAGAATTTCCCGTAGGTGCCCTTGGCCGCGAACGGCAGCAACGAGGTCGCCAGATCATAGGCGAAGGGATGCTCGTGGCCCTTGAGTGCCTGCATCACGTGATCGATTGTGCCATCCCGCCCATGGGTGTCCCACACAAGATTGACCGCCTGGTCGATAAGCCCGCGTTCGGTGTCATTTAGCCGGGTCTCGTTCCGCGCCATCTGCGACACGATGGATTTGAGCATCGCAAGGCAGTCGACCAGATAGTCGTCGTCCCCTTCGGCAAGGGTATCGTCGATCATGCGAAACGGGTTGATCGAAATACCCGACGACAGCTTGAACTCGGTGAATGTCCCGCCAAGCGCCTTGGCCATATGCTCGAAGCTGCGGCCATCATCGATCACGATGGTCTTGGCCCCAACCCCTGCAAAACTTGCCGTGAGGTCCTGCAGCAGCACCGACTTGCCCGAGCCGGATTTGCCCGAGATCGCGACATTGTGGTTGCCGGCACTGTTCTGAAAGGGTGACCAGAATTGCGGCTGACCCCGGCGTCCGATGAAGAGCAGGTGCGGGATGTTGCCGCCGATGTATTCGCCCTGGATCGGCGCAATCGCGGCAAGGTTCGCCGAGCGCATGGTGCGCATGCGCTTCATCCGCTTGAGGTCGCTGTCGAGCCCGTCAGCCAGCAGCAGCGGAAAGTGCGCCATGAAAGCGGGCAGCTGAATATGGGTCTCGTCAATCAGATCCCACCCGCTCGCCTTGTAGAGAGCCTTCAGCGTGCGCTCGCACGGCTCGCCCCGGCCCTTCGGCGCGATGATTGTGACAGCATAGTAGCAGGACACGAGCTTCTCGCCCTGCTTGACCCGGTCGGCCACGAACTGCCACTCAGCCGCTTCGGTACGCAGCTTGGGCACAAGCTTCACGCCCTTGCCTTCCGCAAGCGAGCTGGTGCGCACGAACTTGTAGCCGGCCTTCGCTTCGGAAGACTCCTGATTGGGGATCACCCCACAAGCCGTCTGCAAGACGGGACAGGGCAGGGAGAGCTTGGGGTTGAAGATGTCCCCAATGACCTTCTGGCTATCCCAGGGTGCCCAGCGATCCGGAAAATTGCGCACCGCCATGGTTCGCACATCGAAGCGCTCAGGCACGTAGTCCTTCAACTCGGGCACGCCATCGACTGATGAGCCCGTTGGCCGCAACGACTGTGCCTCAAGCACGAGGCGGTCACGCCCGACATGGGTGACGAGATCCCGCCTGATGCATTGCTCATTGATGGGATCGAACCGGTTGTATCCCGGCACTTCATCGCCAGCGCCAGTAGACGGGGCTAGGATCTCATCGAAGAAGCGAATGAGGTCGGTCGGAGCGAATTCCTTGACCGGGACATCGATGGAATCGAGGGCAGAAATGATCCCCTCGCGCATGGTCAGGAGGTCATCGGTCGAGAGGCCCGAACCGTCACTTACCCCGACTGCCAGCAACACGCGAAAACTCCGCACAAAGAACGGGCCATCGCTGGCAAGCGTAGACCATGCTCCATTGCGCAACTTGTCGACACGGTGACGAGCAAGCGTCTGGAAAACCCCCGAAGCCTTGTAGCGCGGCAACGCCCAGGTCTGCAGTTTCTCGGCAACGCGCGGGCTCGAATAGTTCGTGACCGAGAACTTGGTGCCGGGCAGAAGAATGTCGGAAAACAGCGACCCGATCACATCATTGACCCGGTCGTTTGCACCGACAAGCGGGGCGAGCTCGATGATGAAACCCTTCGAGCGGACCTGATGAAAGATACGCTTCTCCTCATCGAACGAGCGATATCCGAGGAAATGCGACAGCATTGGCACGCTGGCAGGCCGGGCGTTCTGCTCAGGCTTGCGAGCATCGCCGGTTACCAGATCGATGATGTTGGTGAGGGCCTGCAGCATGGCGCGTTACTCCGGCGTTGCAGGGAATGAGGCAGCCTCGCGCCTCGGCAATCGCTGCTGTGATGCAAGACGCTCGGAGACCTTCGCCTCGATCTCAGCGATCGGGTTGGCAGGCTGAGAAGCCGCTTGCTGGGCTGGGTCTTGCTGAATCGGCTTCTGGGCTTTTGGAAGACCGGACGCCGTGGCAAGCTCTGCACTCACCGAACCCGGCTGACCGTCATCCAAGATGCCAGGGGCAATCGCCATGAATTGCGGTGCGCTCTCGGCGGCCGCCAACAGCCCCTGAGCACGCGCAGGCTTTGCACCTCGTAGCGCAATTGTCTCGAGAGCATCGCCCCGGCCCGGGAGCATCGCCTTAACTGGCACCGCGATGCGGGCATGGGCTGTGCCTGCGGCATCCGTGTAGCCCGGAAACACGACAGACAGCTCGTAACTCGGCGACGAACGCGCAACGAGTGCTTCGGAACCGAGCGACTGGCCCCGCACAGGCGCGGAGATCCCGTCGTCCATCCGGAATGGACCTGCGGGGTTCAGAAGATCCGCCGAGGTCGTTTCCTCGATCCGCGCAATTGCGCTGTCATCGATCACCAGCGAAGGCGCGCAGATACCGTCTGCAGCCTCGCAGCGAAACTTCCCGCTGACGTTGGTACCGAGCGTCGTACAGGCCGACAGCCCGAACGTGACCGCGGCGATTGCCATTGCCCCTTTGGTGTTCATGACACCTTCTCCTTCAGCCAGGTTTCGAGGAATTCGCGAGGGCGGAAGCCGTGAAGGACAGCGCCATCGTCGCGCACAATGACCGGGGTGCCGGTGAACCCATGTTGCCTCGCAAAGGCCTCATTGGCATCAAGGCCCGAGGTGTCGCAGCGCCGACCGCTCGTGATCGCGCCTCCATCATAGGCTTCGTTCACCGCGCGGCGCTTGTCGGTCGCACAGATGACCGCCTCGGAGATTGGACGGGTGCCGAGCACCGAAATCGGGCGCTCAACGACCTTGACGTCGAGCGTCGCGAGGGTTTCGTGGAGGCGTTTGCAATACCCGCACCGGAAATCGCTGAAGACGGTGAGCGTCCGGCCACCCTTGCCCATCACGACGCTGCCGCTCGAGGGCAGAGCTGCCAGCGCTGCGGGATCGATGCGAGGCAGAGGCTGCGCGCCGCCCGCACCTGCCTGCCGTGCCGGTGTTGGTTCGGCCGCGTCCTCTTGCTCGCCAGCGCCCCCCGCCCCGACCAGCATGTCCGGGTTCATCTCGAGCAATCGGGCAGCTGTGAGATCCTGCTTGGTCTCCATGTCGTAGACACGGCCAATGATGAGGTAGCGCGCCGAGCGGTCGATGTAGAAGAGGTTCTGGCGTGCCTGAACTTCGCAGACACCCTCGATCTTGTCGCAGTCGATCGTCGTAATCTCGGTTTTGGGAAGACGTTGGACGAGCGCTGCCTTGATGGTCGCTGCGTCATCTCCCGCCGCGGCATGAGCGGCTGCGGCGATAGCAGCGAGGGAGCCGGTGAGCGCAAGGGCGGCCCCTGCGACCTTCCATGTGGTCCATTTGAATTCCATGACGGGCCTCAATTCCTGATGAAGGTGCCGTCGAGGAACACGACCTCGACCGCAGCACCGGTGGGCATCTCGACGACCGGCTGATATTGCTCGGCCCGTTCGATCAGATAATCGGAGAGAGTGTTCCCGGCGTTCGCCGCACCGCCGCCAATCGCCTGGATGCCGACATCGGACGCTGACGGGAGCGCAGGGTCTTGCGAAATCCGGGGGATCTGGTTGGCACCCTGAAAGGCGTTGCCCACCCCGCTCACCAGCCCTGCGAGAAACGCTTGCGTGGTCAGCGAACCCTCACGGCTGACAACACGTCCACGAACGCCGACTTTGCCGCCGAAGGCAATGAAGCCCTTGACCTCTGACACCGCAAAGCGCCCGCCGGGCTGCGCACATGTCATGCGCTGCAGCTTCACATAGACCTTCTCGCTGGAGAGATCGCCGTAAGCCGCACCATTGACCATGCAGCCCTGCACGCGGGTCGCGAGCAGCTTGCCGTCACCATAGACCGAGCGTGCCGGCCCCGTGATACGCAGAAGAACCGGCAGAGGGTCACTCTGGCTGCGGGTATTGGTCGTGGCATCAACGCCGACCACCACGGTGGCATTCGCGATCGAGTTGGGCGGGAGGTAGTTCGGGGAGTCGGTGTAAACCGCAGGGGCCTTGGCCGGATCAATGCGCGAACCCGTCCCGCCCGCCTGCGCGAAAGACACCATCTGCACGTCGTTGCCGCGGCGGGGCAATGCGGCGGCAGGTGCGCCGGACGCAGCCGGCGAAGGCACGCCCATCTCACGGGCAGCCGCGACCGGCCCGGGGGCAGTCGGGCGGGGATTGCCCCTGGTAACCTGCTGGCGCAGTTGCTGGTTCTCGCGCTCATAAGCCTCGAGCACCTGCTGCCCGTCGCGCGCCATCGCGGCATTTTCACCGCGCAATGCCTGAATCTCGCTCTGCAATTGCGCAACCTGACCGGCCTGCGCTTCGACGCCCTTGAGACGCTGATCCTGAGAATTGACCTGACCCTCGTAGATGGCCATCCATTCCTGATCGACGCGCTGGCGGTTCATCAGGGCATCGGTTGACACCTCGGTCTCGTGCCCAGGCTTGGTTGCCTCTTCGACCACGGTTTCAGTCCGCAAGACATACATGGTCGAAGCCACGACCGCGACACCACCGAGCCCGAAGAACAGCATCCTCTGCCGCTTCTGTGCCTTGTCATTGTCGATGATCGAGCCCGTTTCATCGACCGCATCGCGGCCATCGGCCTCGGCGCCATCCAGATCCTTGGGCTTGCGCTTGAGAAAATCCATGAGGCTTACCTTCCTGCAGGCACGACCACGTAAGCAGCAGTCGCCTGCCCGCTTGCGAGGTTGGGGTTGGAAATTGTGACGGCGATTGCACCGTCCCCGGCGATGAGTTCTTCGCGAAGCGCGATCGGTGAGGAGCTGGCATTCTCGATGCGCAGGACCTTCCCGGTCATCGCCGGGCTGCGATACTCGGTGAGGAGCTGAACCTTCATATCGCCGACGTTGACCGGGGCACGGGCCGCATCGCGGATCTCGAAGCCGGTCACCGGGCGCTGTTCGAACATCGCCCTGACGAGCCCGACAGCGCGATCCTGCAACGAACCCGATGCTGTAAGGACCTCAGGCTTGGCGGAAGGATTTTCGATATCGGCATTCGCCACAAAAACCTGCACCGCACTGTCACCGCCAATCTGGCAGTCGAACTTGTAGACAAGGCCCTTTTGCGTCGTCCCGAAGAAGGAGATGTTCGGCTTTGCATAGGCTTCGGGAACCGAGATGTAGATATCGCCGCGGGTGGGTTCGTGGACGATCGAGAAGTCTTGACCCTCGACGCCAGTTTGCACTCGGGACACCGACACAAACCGGTCATCCTTCAGCGAAATGCGCGTCAGGTCGGCCTTGGATGCCCGGCAGCGAACCTCTCCATTATCGACGGCGAGGATGTTTTCGTCAGCAAAAGCTGGCGTGGCCGCCATAACGAATCCGACAGTGAAAAGCGCAGTGCCAAGCCCACGAAGAAAATGGCTGTCGATGCGGAAAAGCAACGGCGCGCCTGAGGCAAGGCAGAGCGTCGAGACAGAGAAGGTCATTGGTTCGCTCCTTCCTTCTTAACGACGACACCAAACCCCTTCAGGCGCAGCGACACGCCGGTGTAGGTCCAGTGAAATTCGAAGATCTTGTGCTCGCGGCGCACGTCCTTGGATCCGACGATGGTATGAAGAACGCCGCCGACCTGGCTCGTGAGATTTTCCGGATCGGTGCGGATCCAGTTGATCGTGACAAACTGGGTCACCTGCGACCCCTCCTGCTCAGCCACGATCCGCAGGAGTTTGGCCTTGAGAGCCCCGCGCGCCTCCGGCGCGGAAATGGCCACGATGCCATCAAGCCAGTACTGAAGTGTTTCAGGCGAGCGGTTGAGCGCCAGCTGCGCGGTGTCGCGCGTCACGGCCTCGAGATACTCGGGCGTGAGCGCCGCAGAGCTCAGCTTCATCTGGCTGGGCAGGATGGGCTGCAGCACGACCTCGCGGTCCCGCGTCGATGCCGCGGTGAACATGACCACCACGAGAATGCCGAGCACGACACAGATGAGCGCAAGCAGGTTGCGCTGCTTGAGGGTCCGCTGCGACGCCTCATGAGCAAAAGAGATTTCCATATCAGCCCGCCATCACACGAAGATGAGATGGCGGAGCGACCTTCAGACCGAAGAATTCTCCCGGCAAATGCCAATAGGCAAAATGCAGGACCCAATGCATCGAACGCCCAGCTTTGACCTTGCGATAGCCGAACCACGCAGCCAGGGCCAAAAGGAGCCCGATGACAACGTGCTGAGCGAGAATTCCCCAGGTGAAGGGTATGACCATCACGAGGAATTCATCGAGGGTCCAGAACCCGATCAGTTCTGGATCGTCGAGATGTTTTGGGATCGAATACTGGTCCAAGGATCAACTCCGCCAGAGAGAGGACAAGGAGCAGCCGCCAGAAGGGTGAACTGCGGTACCCTTGCCACCATGAAGCGAGGGGGCAGGGGTCAGACCGTGCCGGTCACCGAGGCGGTGACGATCGGAATGCCGGTCCCGGCTCCGACGCCGACGCCAACCGGGATTGCGACCTGACCGAGCGAAAAGCGGCCCGACGCCAGCGCAACGATGCCGCCAGCGAGCGAGAGCACCGTGATGATCCGGCCACCGGAGCCTTCAAGGAAGCCGGTGAACTGGGCGAGAGCGGTGTTGAAAGTCGTGTCGGCTCCCGCCATCGCGGCATCAGCGCCGAACACGCTGGCGGCCGCGAGCGCCGCAATCGCAACAGCAAGCGTGCCGCTGCGATTCTTCAGATCGAGAGTGGTCATTGAGGTTTCCCTTTCGGTTGGATGCTGGCGTCTACCGCCACAGCCAAAGTCCGCCCGGGGGACACCTTTTCTCAAACATTAGATTCGAAACTGGTCGCCGATTCGTGCGACTGGTCCGGAATAGGCAACCAGGGTGGTTGCGATTCGCGGCCAGCCCGGTCGGAAAATGCAACCACCCCGGTCTGGATTCCCGACCAGGGCGGTCGAGATTCCTGACCACCCCGGTCGTGATTTCCGACCACCCTGGTCAGGAATTCCGACCAGGGGCTTCCCGCCCGCCAAAGAAATGATTCGAACCCGTGTCGAAAGCGGATGAGGGGGCAACCCTTCTGGAAAGACAGGAAGGTGGTTGGACATGGAGCAGGACACGCATGTGGCGCACGAAATCGCCGTCAGCGATGTGGCCTTCGAACAGATCGTAAAGGCCATCGCCTCGCTAAGCCTGGAACGAAGCCGCTTCGTAAAATTCAAAGACGTCCTTCTCTATGCCCTGGCGAGATATCAGGAGCCGAAGGAAGATCATGCAGCTGGCTTGGTCGCTCAACTCCCTGTGGACGGCCCCATCCGCATCTATGTGCGGCTCAATTCGAACGAAAATGCCGCCGTCGAACGCCTAAAAGGGGAGCTGAGCGCCAAGACGAAAGTCCATTGCGGCGTACGAGAAACCCTTGTGTTCTGTGCCTTGCTTGTGGCGCAGGGTGAATTTTCCACTTGCAAAATTCCCGCCGGCAAGATCACACTATGAAATTGCATGGTATGGCATGGCGGAGGCATGGATGTGCAAGGGGACGCCCGAGGTCGTGGGAGTAAAGGCCCACAGCGTAAACAGAATGTACGCTGCTCTGATCAAGGAACAGATGCAGCTGCGCCATACGAGCCTCAGGAAAATGGCCGACGAAGGGGTCCTCAAACGGAGCCGCCGTGCAGGGTTCTTTGAAAGGCTCGAAGCCGGCAGCCTGACCATCGACGAATTCCAGAGAGTCCTGGTTCACCTCGAGATTGACCCAATCAGAGCCGGCCTCGTTCTGCTCTGCTACAACAGCGCTAGCTCATACGAAGACCCATGCTGCGAGACGACTGCCCTGGTAGCGGTCGCTCTCGCTGCTCGCCTTCCGAGCGAGCTGGCAGCGTGCGAGGGGCAATTCGCAACTATCCGTCAAAGCCTGTGCGAAACGATCGCGAAGAAGACATCCACCGCCATCGCGAAACACCATATGTCACTCGAGAACCGGCATAACGGCGGCGGATTTGAACATGCCTACGCATGATCCGTTCATCACGAAGGACCACATCGCTTCATGATGGAGCGCGTGACTGGTCACGAACACCTCGCCCCAAACGTTGCGGCGGCAGCGGAAGGCGCTCGGAACCGGAAAGCGGACCAAAGACGCAGGCGCCGCAGGGACGGTTTGCGCCCCCTCGAAATCTGGCTGCCAGCAGCCATGATCGAGATGATCGACGAGCTCAAAAGGGATGATCTCTCGTCCAGGGAAGCGGTCATTGCAGCGATTGTGGCGACAACGCTCAGCGTCAGATCATCTGAACCATCAGAAGGACAACCGATGATGTTCTGAAATTGAAAGGGGGCCCCGCGCCAACGGGACCCCCTTTAACGCATCCTGTTGCCAGAGCGCCAAGTTCACCTCGCTTTCTAGCAACAGACCGAATGGCAAACAAGCGCTTCTGCGCGCGATGAAACGCGCCCGAACGCTGCCAAGAATCGCCGCACCAGCTGGTGCATATGAAAGGGAGGTCAGCGACGCAGACATGAAAAACCCGGGCAGCGCCCGGGCCTTTCGAAGGAAGCTGTAATTTGCCGCGCCAAAGCGTGGCGAGAGACACCGGCAAGCTACCTGCTCCCTGACAACTTGCAAGCATTTTTCGCAACGTTTGCGGGCAATGTTTTTTGTCTGTGCCGCACCTCAAGACAGAGGAAGCGAAGGGATGACTATTGTCCAGAATCAGGCAGCCTGGGAGGTGAATAGCCGCCGCCGGGGAGGGCCAGCAGCGATCGGCGCCTGTCTGCCAAACCTGGGGATGCTTGAGACCGACCAGCTGACAAAGATCACTTTCATGGAAGACCCGGCAGATCGGGCAAGACATGCAGCGCGCGTCAGCAAGATGATGCGGGGGTTCGGATATACCGGGACCGAAAACGCAGGCAGGCAGCGCCGGCGCAAACTGCTCGACATCATCGAGACCTTCGCGAGGATGCCGCCCGTGACGATCGATGTTCCCAGAATCGTCTGGCGCGATCTTTACGATGCCGCCGCGAGCATCGCGGCCATGAATATCGACTGGGACAGCCGCTGCGGCCCGCTCATCGCCGCCTCGAACGACCATCTCAAATGCCGGATCGGATGGACCGCCGCGCGCAAAAACATCAGGCGCCTTGCCGAATACGGCCTGATCATCCCCCATTGCCTCGCAGGCAACGGCAAGCGATTTCTTGGGTCACGAGACAGCGAGGATCGTTCCGACGCATCAGGATGGTCGCTGGCGCCGCTACTCCTCCTTGAGGATTACCTCACACAACTGGCCGCCACCGAGAAGGCCCTGGCCGCGCAAAACCTGATACTGCCCAATGAAATTCGAAGGGCAACAAGCAGCGCGTACAGGCTGCTGCGGCCGTTTGAGCAGGGACACCCCTGGGCTGACAAGGCCAGAAAGAAGCTCGATGCGATCGCTGCGGCGCGGCGCACATACCAGAGGCGGAAAGGATCCATGGACGCGATCGCAGTGCTCGGCCGCCTCGCCAAGGTCGCGACCCGGCTGCTTGATCGGTTGTCAGAGCGCATATCGCTCGACGACATTGCGTCGCTGACACCTTCCGGGGACACTAGGGTGCGCCGGGATGGCCACCATCAATACAGCCCTGAAGAAGCTCTTGAATCTGTATACGGCTTGGCAGAGGGCGCTTGCCGACGGGAACCTGATGACGTTCGAACCACGCCTGATGCCGACAGGGTAAAGCAAGAAACAGCCGATGCTTGTCAGAACACGCAGGTCTCGGGCGACGCAAATGATGTCTACGGCGTCCATCGATCGGGTTTCGTTTGGGCCGAAGCCCCTGCCCTCTTCCCCTTTATCGACGGCATGGTCGAAATTGGAACCCGACCGGGCCTGACCGAGCTCCACGAGGTCGCCCGCGTCTGCCAGATAGGTCAAGCTACGGCAGCGCGGGCAAGTGCGGCACTGGGCACAGGGATCGCACTCCTGTGCGCGCTGATCACCGGGCATCACCTGGCCAACGGACAAATCCGCAAGACGCCCGATGCATACATGCAGGCGCTGGTGCGGCGCGCCCGCAGCGGTGAGCTCAATCTCGGCCACACGCTGCTCGGCCGCAAAAAGGCAGTATTCGGCCAGGGGGATACAAGAGCTTCGAAAATGCGTATCTCTGTTCGATCATCGCTGCATTAGGTCCGACTCATGAAGCAGGAAGCCCTTATCGCTTGGACATCGCTCTACATCGGCGTGGGAATGATGGCGCTGATCTGCGCAGTGCTCTCAGTTGTCGTCACGGCTGACGACTGGCGGAGTGGCAGGTGGCGACCCACGCACCAAACGGGGCTCCAGAAAGCTCTGGTCATCCCGAAGCTCTGGCTGCGCTGGCAGCTCAACTACCTCAAGGGCGCGCCCGTTATCCTGGCAATCAGCGTGTACTATGCTTGGCACGTTGGGTTCTCAGTGTTCTGGAACGTCTGATCGTCCTTCGAAAGAGGCAAGCATCACCCGGCGAAACGGATTGGCCGCGGGAAGTGTTGCCGATGCTAGCGACACGCCGCCGGTCGAATTCGGGGTGGCAATCGAGCCCATGATCGTGCGCACATAGTTGCGGGTCTCACGAAACGGCGGGATGCCGCCAAACTGGTCCACACGGCCCGGGCCTGCATTGTAGGCAGCCAGTGCAAGTTCCCATGTCCCGAAGCGATCCATCTGCTCGCGCAGATACCGCGCACCGCCGACAAGGTTTTGCCGAACATCCCAAGGGTCGCTGACACGCAGATATTGCGCCGTGCCAGGCATCAGCTGAGCCATGCCCATCGCACCGGCGCTGCTTCGGGCGAAGGGGCGATATCTGCTTTCCTGCGCCAGCAAGGCGTCAAACAGAACAACGGGCACGCCGGCATCGCAAGCGACATCGACGATCAGGTTGAAATAGGCTGTCCGGCGAGCCTGGGCATCCCTGCTGATACCATATCGCGGGAAGAAGCTGCGGGACTGGCAGAGTGGGTCATCCTGCAAAGGGCGAAAGGGTGAAGAGGCAGGGCCCATGAATGATGCACCTGCCCGCATCCACGAAGGAACAGCGGGACGCTGGGCATAGGGATTAATCGTGAAGCTGTGAGGGACCAACTCAAAGTCGCCGTTCAACTCTGGTGAAAACGCATCCACTGGAGCCGGAGGCGGTTCCACTGATTGCTCAAGATCGGCTGCCGCGCGCAACTGTGGGGCGAGCACAGCGAAATCCGGTTTTGCCTCTGGCGAAAACACGTCGAGAATTGCTTCGCGCGCCGACGATGGCGTCGGCGTCAAAGCGATTAGCAAAAATAGAAGCTTTTTCATGACCACACCTTTCGGCGGGGTTCGGATATCGCCCCTCATTACTAAATGAACAGGCGGCGCATGGCAATCGCCCACAATCTGGCATCGCACAGACGAAAGAGGCGTGGGCCGTCGCGAGCCATGCCGGAAAAGGTCGGGCCGATCCAGAGGGGAAAGATGGTGAGGCTGAGCTGAGAGGATCGAGTTTATGCTGATTGCGCTCAAACCCACCCAAGAGACCATCGACATCGTTGCTGCACTGAAGGGCCGTTGGCACGGTTCCTACGCGATGTGCGTCTGCCCCGCGCACGCAGACAGAACCCCTTCCCTTTCTGTCCGGCAGGGCGAGCGGGGTATTCTGGTTCATTGTTTTGCGGGATGCCGCAGCGAGGATGTCCTGCGTGAAATCGGTAGGACCAAGCCAATCCTGAACTCTCCTTCGCCGAGCTACCGGCCAGAAGGAACTGCGCCCAATGTCAGAAGGATCTGGGATCAGGGCACAGAAATCCGGGGGACGCTCGGCGAAGTCTACCTTCGATCGCGTCGACTGCCTGTCGATCTCCCCGACCTACGCTTTCATCCAAGGTGCCCGTTCGGCCGCAAGCCCAGAACCACCTTCCGGCCCGCGATACTGGTCGCTGTCAGAGCTGGGCACAAAATGACGGCTATCCAGCGGATCAGGCTGACGAACGACGGAACATGGCATGAGGGGAAATTCATGCTCGGCAAACCCGGACAGGGCGCTTGGGCTCCACAGTTCGAAGGCAACGTGCTCGCCATTGCTGAGGGCATGGAGGATGCGGCAAGCTATGCTCATATCAAAGGAGTACCGTGCTGGGCAGCACTCGGGAATGAGCGTCTCGCGCTAATCAACGTTCCGGACCATGTTGACACCCTTTACATCGCCGCGGATAACGATGGTCCAGGCCGATGCGCTGCAATGGCGGCATTTGGATCACACAACATACCGGAAAGGCAGATCATTCGTGATCCACCGCCAAGCCGCTGCCACGACTGGGCAGAGGTCTGGAACGATATGGCCAGCTCAAAGGGTGAATGAGCTTCAAAGAAGTGTCGGTTGTGACCGGCATTAAGCGACTGGATGACGCCGATCCTCAGTTTTGCTACATGGCAAAGGCGGCTCGTGAGTTATCACGAGCCGCCCCGAACGGTTCAAGCCTCTGAAACCTCTCCCCGTTCATGCTAGCACATGGACGGGGCTGTTACCTGTTGTGCGAGGCACGTGAGCGGGTGAAGCCCGCCCTCGGAACCTACGCCTTGCGGCGATGCTTAGGCAGAGCGACGTTTTTACGACGCTCGCGATTTTCTTCTTGAACGGCGGTAAATTCAGGTTCGAGTTCCTTTAAACGGGCCACTAGACCGCCAAGATCGTATTCGTTGCTGGTCTTTCCGCGACCTGGCCGAGTACGGCCAATCCGCGCGACCAAGCCTGCCGCCTCTAATTCAGCAATCTGGCGCTGTATCTGGCGCTCACTCATGCCGATACGATCCGAGAGCAGCTTTTTAGCCGGATATGGCTTGCGCTCCGGGTCCCACCAGAAATCAGCCAATTGCATGATGATATTGAACTGGACCGTGTTGATGCCAAGGCGCGCCTGCGCCCACATCAAAAGCGAGGGCACAATGCAAAAGCCTAGGTCCATCACCGGCTTGCCGTACTTCTTTTCCGACGCCTTACGTGTGTCCACCTTCTTTGCAGTCGCCGCGAGCTGGACGATGGAGGCGCCAGGCATTGGCAGCAAGCTTGCCAAAGGCGGGGCCGGCGGTGCAGGCGGTGGCGCAGCGTTCAGTGACGGCGAGGGGAGCGCAGCAGCCGAGGCCGGCGCAGGCGGCACGAGCTGGATAGGTGGCGGGGGCGGTATGTTCGGCGTGTCGGTCATGATGCGTTTCCTCGATGACCGGAATATGGCACCAAACTTTGGGATTTCAAAGCGCGCCGATAAGACACGGAAGTCCGATCGCGCCCGGACACTGGCGACCTATCGGGACCAGTCGCCAGTGTCCGATAAAGCAGCATGTATCCAAAGCAGCATGTATCCCAAGCTGCACATAGTCGTAATGCTCATACGAACGTAGCATGAAAGCGGAGCGGACGCGGATGTCCGGTCGGTTTCGATGTTTCAGACTCAGAACGTCCAATCCTCATCCTCGATCAACGTTAGCAGATCGATATGGCGCACCCCCTCACGATCGCAGACGAACGGAATCCGGGGCTTGTCTGCCGTGCCGCCGGCTTCCTGTGTCACGACGACTAGGCGCGGGTTGCCGGCGAGGGCTTGGGCGATCACGAACGGATCGCCACCCGACTTCCCTTTGCCGGTGTCAACCAGCTTCGGATAGGTTTGCATGATCCTGACGACTTCGCCTTGCACGTCGTCATCAATCTCGAGGAACATCGTTTCCTTGCGGTCCTTGGCCCACTCGAAAATCTCATCGTCCTTCTTTTTTAGCTCATGAAAGACCTCGATCGTCGCAACCAGGCGACCGTCACCGATGAGCTGATCGAAGGCGTTCCATAGACCACTGAAACGCTTCGGCGGATAAGCACGGCGCCATGCATGCACGAGCGAGCTAGTGTCGATGCAGTAGACCGGCTGCTCTGCAGCGACCATCAGCTATAGCCTAACTGTTGCTCAATGCCGGGAACGTGGCGAACCTTCACGCCAAGATATCCCGAGACATCGGAAAGGCTGATCCGATCGAGATGATAATTCTCGATCACGCGACGCACGAATGGCTTGCCGTAATTGGCGACCGTTTCGCGCGGCATGTTCCGCGGGATCGGCTTGCCTTCATTCTTCTCGCGATCACGTTCCCGCTGTTGCCGGTACTCGACCGCATATTGGGCGCGCTTGCGCCTGTAGAATGCTTCCGTGGTTCGGCCGAGCGTCAGTAGGCGACGCACGATCGCCTCACGCGAGACGCCATAGGTGAGTGAGAGCGAATGCACGCTGGCATCATCCCACTCGTGGCGTCCGTTGCCCTTCGCGGCGATCAACGCCTCTTTTAGAAACAGATCGCGGGGCATCAGGGCCGCGGCGGCGACCTGATTGCAGAATACTTCGATCTTTTCATCATCGGCAGCCCGGGGGCCTTCGATATCAAGATCGGAAACGCCGCTTTGCCGAAGCATTAAATGCGCCAGCTCATGGAACATAGAGAACGTGCGGCGCGCATAAGCATCCTTCCGGTTGATGACCATGAAGGGCAGCACGTCGGACCAGTAGGCAAAGCCCGAGGCCTCATCGCTACTTATACGCGAGGCCTGAAACACCAGTACACCCAGCTCCTCGATCTTCCCACGCCAAGCCAGGAAGGCGATGCGGGGATCGCGCCAGTGCGATTGCAGATCGTAATCGACACCAAGCGCATCACGGAGCGCGGCCGCGGCCGTTTCCGGGTTGGTGGCGATCGTCGTCTGGACCTTGAAGGGGACGGGGATTTCGTCACCGTCCTCAAATAGCTCGAGGGCCAATTCGCGGCGTTGCTGTGCGAGACGGATTTCTAGCGTTAGCTCTGGCGAGAAGGTGCGCATCCCTAAATCAGGCAGGCGCCTGAAATCGTGCATCGCCTGGAACGAATTTATCGGTGGTTCCGGCAGATAGAGCACCGCGAGCGGCCGCTTATAGGTTTCGGCCAATTTGCGGAGTTGGGGAATAGACGGTTGATCGTCGCCCGCTTCCCAAACAGCGAGCTTTTCCTCATCTACATTAATTTTCGCGGCCGCGGCCGCGAGATCGAAGCCGGCCGTTTCTCGCGCCCAAGTCAGGACGGCGGGATTGATCATCGCCTTGATACGTTTGGTCATGCCGACGCACCATCAATGCGCAATACGCGATATCGCATCGATCGGCCAACGTTGGACGTGCGCGTCAGATCGGACACGGAGGTGCCTCTATCGATTATCATGCGGGCATATCCGATATTCACACCTGATTCTGACACAACCCTTTCGGGACGCGCAAGCATTTGTTCTCTGCTGGGCGTTTACGCACTGCCTGATACTCACCGAAAACATCTATGGCGCTCCCCAGATCCCGACATGGCAATTACAGAAAGCGCTCACCTGCGTGGTTATCGAAAAGTGCAGCATCGCGGACATAGCCAAGCAGCACCTCGACCTTCTTCTGCCGCGACACCTCCTGCATCTTCGGCAAGGAGGCCCCTGCCTTGGCCGCCTCGGTAAGAAACCCTGACCGCAGGGAGTGAGCGCCGACCGCCATGGGATCGAGCCCAACCTTTTCGGCGTAGCGCTGGATCAGGCGAGCAACCGAGCGATCTGACATGGGCTCCTTGGTCATCATTCCTTGTGCGTCAGTCCGGAAGAATAGCGGACCTGCATCCCCTCCCCTGACGCTGAGCCATTCGTTGAGCCGCCCACCGGGCTTGAGCACTTTGCCCGAGGGCACAGCGATCACCTGCCCTTCCCCTTCCTGATCGGTTTTCGAGTGCCGGATTGTCAGCTTGAGACCCTCCCGCACGAGCTCGAGGTCGGCCAGCTGCAGCGCGACAAGTTCTGAACGCCGCAGCGCCGCCGCCAGCCCAAGTGCCATAACCGCCCGATCGCGGATCGCACGCGGGCTTTGTCCTTCGGCAGCTGCAATCATCCGCGCCAGATCGGCCGCCAGAATTGCGCTCTTCTTACGCGTCGGCCGCGCGCGCTGCTCGCGCCGAATCCCCGCAAGTGTGTCGCCAATGACATCGCGCGGATCGCGGTGCTGGGGCGCAACCTGTCCTGCCTGCCTGTGGTGCCAGGCGATGGCGGCAAGGTGCCGCCCGATGGTGCTGTCCGCCCTCCCCGCCTGCGCCAGCGAGGCAAGGTATGTGGCCACTGCCTCCGGCATAGCCGGCATAGGCTCAAGATCGCGCGTCCAGCACCATTCCTCGAACTGCCGCCAGTCGCTGTCATAGGCCCGCACAGTGTTGGCCGCCTTGGATCGCGCCCGGTACGAGCGCGCCGCTTCGATCTCCGCTGCGAGCTGCGGCGGGATCGCATTCCCCAGCGGCGAAAGCGCGACTTCATCTGAAAGCCCCAAAGCCCTGCGGCTGTCATCGTCCACGGCGACACTCCTCAAGTTTCATTGCCGCTGCTGTGCCCTATCCCTGCCTTAGGCGCGTGCGACATCGCGGCCAATTCCGGCTGCTTTATATAGGCGTCACCTCAAGGTTTGTGCGCCAGACAACGATTTGGCAGACATAATGCGAACATCGGCTAATTAGCGAGCTTGAGGCGCGACATGGGATCGTTGAGCTGGCGGAATTCACCGCCAGGCGGACGCTCCGCCTGCCCTCAAAGGCAGCCGCCGGGCAGGCTACGCCGCGGGGTACGATGCTACTGACATGGCCAAGCCTTCGCTAACGAGCGTTCAGCTCCGGCCACCATATGAACACTCATAAAATAGCTATTCTGCTCCGCCCAGCGTAAATATGCCGCGCGCAGCGCCGATCGGTCATAGCGTGGAGCGCGGCATTCCGCTTTTCGCGCGACGATCATCATGTCGAGCACGCCTTGGAGGTAAGCGCCGCATCGCGGCTCATTCGCTTGACAGCTTACGAACAACGCCGAGCCCGTCGCCGACGCGGGTTCGGTTTGGCCGATCGCACTATCAGGCAGGGCGGCCAAAGCGGCGCATAACAATATCCATCGCCTTGGCCGCATTTTCGTCTCCTATTCCGCAGTATCATTTCGGAAGGGGCGCACGGCCCTCGACGGCCGGCGCCCCGTGCTGATCCATCATTCGCGGCCGAGCACCTGGCCTTCGGGCGTGACGAACAGTTCGATCGTCTTTCCGTCGCTGTTCTTGCCCTTGATTTCATAGAGCGTGCTTCCGTCCGCCTTTCGGGTGACTTGCTCCGCTTTGCTTATTGACGCGAGTTGCGCGCGTGCCGCGTTCATCGCGGCCTCGGGCACCTGAGCAAGCGGGATGTCTCGTTCGCTGTGCTTGCCGATTATCCGGTTTTCGTTCGCCTCGTGGTTTTGCGCGATCGCCACGCCCGCGATCGCCAGCGCGGCCGCGCCCACGCCTGCGACAACAGTGAGAGTTCGTTTGCTAGCCATGTTCCATTCCACTTCCTGCATAAGGGCCGTGGGGTCGGGCGGGCGGCGGTTACGGCCCAATGAGCCGTCGTCCGAGTTCAACTCCTCTGATTGTTCATCCTGTCGAGCGCCGCGCGCAGCCCACGGGCGAGCTTGGCTGCGTCGTCGTTGGCCCAGAAGTGCATGAAGAACAGCCGCGGCTCGTCGTTTAGCATATGATTATGCAGCGCCGTGACCTCGATCCCGTTCGTCCGCAGCACGCGCAGGACCGGATCGACCTCGTTTGCGACAAGTACGAAATCGCCGGTGATGGCGGCTCGGCCGTCCCCGGTTGGCTGAAAGTTGATCGCGGTCGCCGTGCCCATCGTCGGCGGAGTCTCCATATCGCCGTCCATCAGCCGCTCGGCGCGCGGAAAGCTGTATTGGAGGATGCCACCGGCCGTCTTGCCCTCACCGCCCATCAACCGGTTGAGCGCGGCCACATCGAGGTCGAGCCGCGATGCGGCTGCGCTGGCCGAAGGCGATTGCGGCGCGGCGAGCGGGGTCCGACTGGCTGATAGCGCTTGCCGGAGCGCGGCCGCGAGCTTCACCGGGTCGCCGTGGCCGGCAATGTGCATGTACATGGTCGCAGGCGAAGAGCGGAGCAGGTGATTGTGGAGCGCGGTGATCGTAAAACCGCTTGCGAGCAGGCGGCTCAAAACGGGGTTCACCTCGTCGTGGGTCAGCACGAGATCGCCCATCACCATCGCCTCGTCGCCCATCGGCTGAAACGCCGCCCAAGAGCCGAGCGCGAGGGAGGGCTTGATCGTCACCCCATCCAGCGTGACGCTCAGGTCCGAACGCGGGAAGCTGTAGCGGTGAACGCCCCCCGGCTGTTCGGCCCCCGCTCGTCCTATCGCCCGGTCGACAGCCGACCAGTCCGGCGCTGCCCATGCCGGGCTTGCCAGCAGGAGGCTGGCGAATCCCAAGGCGATGGTCTTTTTCAGCATAATTGATCCTTCATCAGCGCACTCGACACGGAAAGCCTCACGTCATGCGAGCGCGCCGCCGGCGAGCCGCGACATTGCGCTCCGGTTTCTTTCTTCGGGATAAGCAGTCCTATGCTCATGAGGCTTGTGATGCAACCCTTACACTTGTAGGCTAGTGACGATACAACTATGACAAACACACAAGCTTCCCCTTGGTTGCTCCTGATCCCGCAGCTTCCGGCTAAGCCTGCCTATTTGCGGGTGAAGGTCTGGCGGCGTTTGCAGGCGATCGGGGCCGCGCCGCTCAAGAACGCCGTCCATGCGCTCCCCAATCGCGAGGACACGCGCGCGCTGTTCGAAGAACTGCATCGCGAGATCACCGAAAATGGCGGCGAGGCGCTGATCCTCGAAGCGCGCCTTGTCGGCGGCATGGGCGATGCGGAGCTGCGCGGAGTGTTCGACGCTGCGCGTGACGCCGACTATGAGGAGTTGGCACGCGAGGCGCGCGCGCTGTGTGAGGGCGAGTATGTCGCGGCGGCGGATGTGGGCCGCCTGCGCAAACGCCTGAACGAGGTCGCCGCGATCGACTTTTTCGGTGCGCATGGTCGGCAGGCGGCACAGGCCGCCATCACCGAGGCGGACCGCCGCTCTCACCAACATCCCGATGTGAGCGGCCCCGGTGCGCCCGAGCTGACCCCGGCGGAGCTAAAGCGCCGCGTTTGGGTGACGCGCCGCCATGTCCATGTCGATCGCATCGCGTCCGCCTGGCTCATTCGCCGCTTCATCGACCCCGAGGCGAGCTTCAAGTTCGTCGAGGGCAAAGGATATGTGCCGGAGCCTGACGAACTGAGGTTCGACATGGCGGACGCTGAGTTCACCCACGAAGGCGACCGCTGCTCCTTCGAGACCTTGGTGTTCCTCACCGGTCTCGAGACCGACCCCGCGCTGCGGGCGCTCGGCGAAATTGTTCACGACCTTGATATTGCCGATGCTCGGTTCGAGCGCCCGGAAACTCCGGGAGTGAGCGCGCTTATCGCCGGCATCTGTGCCGGCACCGACGACGACGAGGAGCGGATCGCGCGCGGATCGACCGCGCTCGACGGATTCTATGCTCACTTCACCCGGCGAAAAGAGGACTAAAGATGGAGGCCAGCGCACGCGCTGAAATCGCAGTCGAGACGCTGCACGAGCACGGCATCAGCTTTGGCGAGGCGGTGCGCGTCTGGATCAGGGTCGCGCTGCTCAGCTTCGGCGGACCGGCGGGCCAGATAGCGGTGATGCATCGCATCCTGGTCGAGGAGAAGCGCTGGATCGGCGAGGAGCGGTTCCTCCACGCGCTCAACTATTGCATGCTGCTGCCCGGCCCTGAAGCGCAACAGCTAGCTGTCTATATTGGCTGGTTGCTCCATAAGACCAAGGGCGGCCTGGTCGCGGGCGCGCTATTCGTGCTGCCCGGCTTCCTCGCGATTTTAGGGCTCAGCTATGTCTATGTGCTGCTCGGCGAAGTGCCGCTGGTCGAGGGATTGTTCTTCGGATTGAAGGCCGCCGTGCTGGCGGTGGTGCTACAGGCGGTGGTCCGGGTGGGTTCGCGTGCCTTGAAGAACAACGTCATGCGCGGTTTTGCCGCGCTGGCGTTCGTCGCGATCTTCGTGCTCGACGTGCCCTTCCCGCTGATCGTGCTTGCCGCCGCGCTGATCGGCTTCTTCAGTGGCCGCGCTGGTTACGCCGCATTCAAGGGCGGCGGCGGACATGGTCCCGCCGGCGCTGAGATAATCCACGACCGCGACACCGCTCTTGGCGAGGGCCTTCCCGACCATGCCCGGCCGAACCTCTCTTGGTCGCTGCGCATCTCCGGCGTCCTGCTGCTGCTCTGGCTCGGGCCGGTCGCAGCGCTGCTGTTCGCGTTCGGCCCCGACGACGTGTTCAGCCGCATCGCCACCTTCTTCAGCCAGATGGCGGTGGTGACCTTCGGCGGCGCCTATGCGGTGCTCGCCTATGTCGCGCAGGAAGCAGTCGAGACCTATGGCTGGCTCCAGCCCGGCGAGATGCTCGACGGGCTCGGCATGGCCGAGACCACGCCCGGGCCGCTGATCATGGTGACGCAGTTCGTCGGCTTCCTCGCGGCCTTCCGCGAAGCGACCGGGCTGCCGCCGCTCGTCGCCGCGACCTTCGGCGCAATCCTCACCACCTGGGTTACCTTCCTGCCATGCTTCCTGTGGATCTTCGCCGGCGCGCCATTCATCGAGCGGCTGCGCGGCAACCGCGCATTGTCGGCCGCGCTTTCGGCGATCACCGCCGCAGTGGTCGGCGTGATCCTCAATCTGGCGGTCTGGTTTGGTATCCACACTCTGTTCGAGCAAGTCCGCGAAGTGCCGTTCGCAGCCGGCACCATCGATCTCCCAGTCCTAACGTCCGTCAACTGGCCGGCGCTGGCGCTCGCGGTGGGTGCGATACTCGCCATGTTCCGGTTCAAGGCCGGCATGCTGCCGGTGCTCGGCGTCTGCTCGGTCCTCGGGGCCGCATATGTAATGATCATCTGAAGGAGTGACGCGTGACGATCGACCATCTTTCCCGACGCAGTGCAATCGCAACTCTTGGCATCGGAGCCGCCGCCATGACTATCAACGAAGCCTCTGCGCAGACGCCGGCCGCAGCGCCGGCGGCTGTCCCCGCCTTTGCCGGAAATCATCAGGTCAAGCCGCTCAGGTTCAATCCCGCCAGGCTTCACGGCCTCTCCGAAAGGCTGATCACATCGCACCACGAGAACAATTATGCGGGCTCGGTCAAGGCCCTGAATATGATCGAGACACGACTTGCCGCCGCGCTCGCTGACACGGACCTGCCGCCGGTGGTCTATGGCGGATTGAAGCGCGAGGAGCTGCACCGCACCGGCTCGGTCGTGCTCCATGAGGTCTATTTCGACGGGCTCGGCGGCAACGGGGGCATCGCAGAATCTGGTCGTAAACGTACGCTAAGGCCTGTGCTTGTCGAGCGGAGCGGCAATGGCTCTGGCTTTAACGTATCAGGTGCCCGGATCGCTGGGGATCAGAGGTCGTTCTTTTTCAGTGACTTCTCAATCATCCAGAGATGGAACCAGTGCGCGGCCAGGAAAACCAAGGCTATGAAAATCACCACTGGAATTTCCATTCCTTCTTGGCCCGGTCTGGGCGTCAGAAAAAGTGTCACCGCGACGATGGCGGACAAACTACAGGATGCCAAAGCTGGCGTCATCGCAAGCGCAAAACCGCGAGGCGCGGTCCAATTTACCGATCCGTCCAATGCCCATTGCATGGGCAACCGGACCTCTTTGCGGAAGCGAGCATTGGCACGGAAGGACATGCGGATCAGCAGGCCTATTGCGATGAGGGCGATGATTGACTGGATCATCTCAGCGCTTCCCGTCGATCAGAATGTTAGCGGATGAAATAACCATCTACCTTCCATCCGGCCTGTTCTTTCGCCAGTACCACCGTCTCAATCGCCCCTCGCTTGGCGGTAAAGTTCGTTTGAAACTCGAGAACCTCATATTCTCCCGCTGGCACGCCGGGCAGCGAGGTGGCTTTCGTCGCCTTGGCAAGAGAACGGGATATTACCGCGCCAAGTGGCTTACGGACTGGGACGATCGCAGAGGCCCAGCCATCTGCTGAAATCTGGGAACGGAATATCGTCCCCCCCTCGCGCCAACTCTCCGACCAGTTCTGCTGGTCGACAAGCATCAGCCATTTTTGGGCTTGGCTTGCACTAGCCGCACTGGACGGCGCGGGCGAAGGGGCGCTGACTTGGCTCGTGAGCGCTGAAGAAGCGCGGGGTTCCTCTACGCCATTCACTGAGAGGAAGGCGACGGCGACGATGGCAAATAACACGAGTAATCCTCCTGCGAGCCACCAGCGACGGTGGTTGATGCCCGTGAGTGGGCCGGTGCGCACCGTCTGTTGAGTTCCAATCTCCTGCTCGGCCATCCCGAAATTTGTGGGTGCAAGAGATTTGGGGTGTTCGCCCTCAGCTTGGGCGAGAAGCCGGGCTGCCTCTCGGCTGCTGGAAACGCCGAGTTTGCGTCGTGCCTCGCGAAGGCGGTCGTTGACCGTGTGAACCGAAAGACCGAGGTCTCTTGCGATCGACTTGGCATCATGTCCCGCCAGCAGCAACCGCAACGTGTCCTGTTCCCGTTCACTCAGAGATTTTAACGGTTCGCTCATCAGGTTTTCCAGTTTTCCTCTGACCGAGCAGGCGCTCGCCTTCGGCGCGCAATGCGCCCTTGGGATCGACAAACCGGTACAGTGTTTGCCGAGTAATCCCGATTTCCACACAAAGGTCTGCCACGACGGTTTCCGGCTTTCCCATCGCCGCCTGCGCGAGGCGAAGCTTGGCTGGCGTCATCTTGAATGGCCGTCCTCCTTTCCTCCCGCGCGCGCGGGCCGCCGCGAGACCAGCTTTTGTACGCTCAACGATCAGTTCGCGCTCGAATTCTGCCAGTGCGGCGAAAATCCCGAAAATGAGGCGGCCATTGGCAGTCGTTGTGTCGATCGAGGCACCTTCTCCTGTGAGAACCCTGAGACCGATTTCGCGCGTGGTCAGTTCGCCGACGGTGTTGACCAAGTGTCGCAGGTCGCGGCCTAGACGATCCAGCTTCCAGATGACCAGAGTGTCGCCGGCGCGCAGTGCCTTCAGGCAGGCGTCGAGCCCTGGGCGATCATCACGGCGTCCCGATGCACTGTCTTCGTAGATCTGGTCGGCGGTGATACCGGCGGCAACCAGCGCATCGCGTTGCAGGTCATGGGCCTGCGAGCCATCGGCCTTCGAGACGCGGGCATATCCGATCAGCATGTCACATATACGTTCGATTATGTGACAGTGTGAGCCGGAAAGCTCTATCCGTCAAAATTTGTCACTTAACCCGTCATTTTGTTTAAGACATGCAAAGGGTGCATCAGGCAGGTAATGTGACAGAAATTCCGGCGGGATGCCTTCCTTCACGAAGGTGGCGCGCAACCGTTCCAAGGAAGCGGGATCGCGCCGACCATAGGAAGCCAACGCGAACAGCGAGCGTGCCGTCTCGGGGTTGTGTCGCGCTTCAATGATGGCCTCGTCGATGGCCTGGACTGCACGCTGCCAGTGATTGATGGGCTCGGGCTTCGGCGCTTTCGTCGGCAGGCCACTGGTGAACCCGGTTTGGGGCTCGGACCAGAATAGCTTTGCCTGCTCGCCTGGCGGGCTGATGTCCCTCACCTCAATCAAGCTGATTGCCGTTGCCGCCGCCTCCAGCATCTGTAACCGTACTATCGGATTCAGGGTTTCATACGGTCGCCACAGACTTTGCCCAGCACGCAGCGGATGCCCGCAGCCTTCCCAGACTTGGCGGGGATACCCCGCGCAGGTTCCGCACGCGGAAAGCGGGGTGTTCAGCTCATCGAGCAGCGTGCGAAGAAGTCGAAACCACAATCCGGCGTGGATGCGTCGGCGCGGCAGCTCCACGTGACCGGTTGTCAGTGCCTGCCAGGTACGCTGGTCCATCGCCGCAATCGCGTCGCTGGCGGTGCGCGGTTCGGCGTCGGCGTTCTCCCAGCCGAGAAACCGCCCTGGCACGCCCCAATAGGATTCCAGCCAGCAGCCATGCAGCGGGCAGCTCAGCATCAGGGGCAGCTTCCACGCGAGCAGTACGGCTTGGTTCTCCGGATCGCTCAGGCAGAGCGGACAGGCGCGGTTTATCGGCTGGCTGGGCAGCCAGGCACGCCAGCTCGTGATGGATCGCGTCTTACGGCGGAGTCTTGGCAGCAACACCGAGAGCTGAAACGCATAGGTTTCCAAGGCGTCTGGAATCTGGTCATCAAGGCTGTCCAGTAGCCAAGGCACCCATCCGGCGAAACTCATACAGCGCAGCCGGTCCAGCTCGATGCCGCTCCGCTGGGAAAGCAACGCCAGCAGCGAGAGTGGTGGCGCGGTGTCCAGGTCATCGACCTGGCCGTGACCAAGATCGTGCTCCAGCAGGTCGGGCTCCTCCATGTGATAGCAAAGGGCCACGCGGTTGAGCCATGAGGACAGCGCCTCGCCTTCTTTCGGGGCGGGATGCAGCGGCCAGCGCGGCGCAGGCTTCACATCAGTTCCCGCTCGAATTGCCGCCGCCGCTCGCTGGGTCCGGTGTAAACGGCCATGCTGAGTGTGCGATGGTTGATCGCTTCCTCGCCGCTCTCCACGGCGACGATGGCCGCCGCCATCAGCAAGTGCGCCAGTTCCCCTATGGTGCCCTCGCTGCGTGTGAGCAGGTAGCGAGCCATGTCCAGCGTGGCAATTGGGGAAGGCCGGCGCAGCGGGAGCGAAGCGGCGAAGCTGGCCAGCAGTGAGCAGCAATCGTCGTTGGCCTCCCATACCGGCAGCATCATCGGCTCGAAGCGATTTTCCAACTGGTCATCGGAGCGGATGGCTAGGTAGGCGTCGCGCGTGCCTACCCCAACCAACGGGATGCGCAGTTCGTTGCCGAGGAAGCGCAGCAGGTTGAGGAATTCCCGGCGGTTGACGCTGTTGCCGGCCAGCACGTTGTGCAGCTCGTCGATCACCAGCATGCGCACGCCGACCTTGCGCAGCAGTGCCAGAGCCAGTTGCTCCATTTCCGGCAACCGTGGGCGTGGGCGCAGCGGCGCGCCCATCGCGGCGAGCAGCGCGACGTAGAAGCGGATCACGGACGGCTCGGACGGCATCTGCACGACCAACACCGGGATGTGCTCCTGGTCGGCGTCGGAGCTGGCCGGGTGGGTGCGGCGGAACTTCTCGACGATCATCGACTTGCCATTGTTGGTCGGGCCAACCAGCAGCAGGTTGGGCATGCGTTGCTTGTTTGGCCACGCATAAAGGGCTTCCAGCCGGTTCAGCGCCTCGACTGCGCGCGGATAGCCGATCCAGCGGTCGGCGCGAAGGCGCTGGATGCGCTCGTCCGCCGGAAGACGGGCCAAGCCCTGGGCCGCCGGCAGCAGGTGGGACAGGTCGATGATGGGATATTCGTCCACGGCTACCACTCCTCAATCTGGTCGAACGGTTTGGCAGGTGGCTGGTTGTCTGCCTGCGGGTCAGCCATGTCCGCGTCCGGTGGTGGCGTGGTTTTGAAAAGAACTGCCGTTGCCTTGAGATGCTGGCGTCGATCCGCGTCGCGCCGCGCCTTGCGCGTAGCCTTCTGCGCGGTGGTAACGATTTCGCGCATCTGGCCGATCATGCGGAACAGCGCCGACTCATCCACCTGTTCGCGCCCTTGCTGCCGCAGTTTCGCCAGCGCCTGCCGTTGTTCCCAGAGGGTGACAGCCGGATGCGACAAGGTACGGTAGGGAATTTCCAGGTAATGCTGTCCCTCCGGTTCCAGGACCCAGATACGGCTGATGTCGCGCGGATCGCGCCGGATCAGAAAGGACGGCCAGCGTTCACGCCGCGCAATCCACGGCTTGAGCGCATCGGCGTAGTAGTGGATGTGGTCGATGACAAAGCCGGTGCGGGTCAGCGTGCGCCGGAGGATCGGCAGAAAATCGACCAGGAACGAAGTAGCGCGTGTGACGACGGCCGGTACGCCGACACGCGCCACGGCCTCGGCCCAGCGCGCGGCCGGCGGTTGGAGCAGGCCGTTGTGCACCGAACCGTGGTAGGTGCCGACCGCCAATGTGAGCCAGCGCTCTAGCTCGCGCAGCGTCAGGGCGGCCTTGTTTTCGGAATCGTAGTCGCCGCGCTGGTCAGGGTTGGAGAAGGTCGTTCCCGGCAGTTCGTCGTGAATCATCTGCATCGCCGTGCCGATGATCCGTTCCACGATGCCGCCATAGTGCGGCTGTCCCAGCGGGCGATAGTCCAGCCGGATGCCATGCTGCTCGCAACCCCGGCGCAGGGCCTCGCTCTTGAACTCGGCCGCGTTGTCTAGGTAGAGCAGCAAGGGCTTGCCGCTCATCTGCCAATCCATTTCCACGTTCAGTCCTTCCAGCCAAGGGCGCTTGTCGCAGGCGACATGCACGAGGCACAGGCCAACCGAAACGGCAGACGGCGCTTCCAGCGTGACGACCATGCCGAGCACGCAGCGGGTGAACACGTCGATGGCGAGGGTCAGGTACGGGCGGCCAATAGGTTGCCGGTCGCGGTCATCGACCACGATCAGGTCGATGACCGTATGGTCTATCTGCACCTGCTCCAGCGGCGCGGTCACGGCAGGAGGCTCGCCGCCCACACCTTGTAGGTCACGAGCGGCATCCTGGCCTTCCCGCCGGCGGATGACCTTGCGCGGGTCAAGGCTAGCGATCCGTAAGGCCACGGTATTGCGCGCCGGCACTCGCAGTTTTTGAGCCTTGCACACCTGAGTGACTTCGCGGTGAAAGGCCGCTAGGCTGCGCTTCTGCTTGGTCAGGAACCGCTTTTGCAGTAGCTCGTGGATGACGCGCTCGACCGGTTCCGGCAAGCGCCCCTTACCTTTACCTCCACCGGACTGGCCGGGCACCAGATCCGTCACGAGGCCGCTGCCTTGCCGGGCACGCCGGATCAGAACGTATACCTGGCGCCGAGACAAGCCCAGCGCCTGAGCCGCCATATCGGCCGCTTCGTGCCCGACCGTCTCCGACTGCGCCAACGGACTGATGATCTCCGCACGACGGCGCGCACGCTCCCAAGCCTCATCAGGCAGAGTGGCCACGCCTTGTTCTGGAATCCGTGGGGTGTCCGTCGCCATGCTCACCTCGCTTTGGTGCACACGAGTATTGAGCATAGTCGAGATTGGTGCAGATCACTTCTGATATTGAACTGTCAGGAGCTGGCTGCACAACAGCCATTACGCCCAATCAACTGGTGCAGTCGTCTTCTGAAAATGACAGTTTGGCAACGCGAGCGGACTCGCATGGCGATGGGCAGGCAAATCTCCGTTTTCC